>Ga0207648_10005211_pt1 | contig 13156 bp, 7 predicted proteins | sample KBSMisM32_FD_184310 | JGI IMG/M metagenome (GOLD analysis project Ga0207648, IMG submission 184310) | Miscanthus rhizosphere microbial communities from Kellogg Biological Station, Michigan, USA - KBS Miscanthus M3-2 (SPAdes) (version 2) | ecosystem: Host-associated > Plants > Roots > Rhizosphere...
GGGGGCACGTCGACAGCGACGAGTCCGAGCCATACCTACAAGAAACCGGGCAATTACTCGGTGACCGAGACGGTGACCGACACCAACAACAAGAGTTCGTCGGCGACGAAGGCCGTACAGGTCAGGAAACACTGAGCCCGAGTGAGCCTCGCATCACGACAACGGGCCGCGCAAGCGGCCCGTTTTTCTTGCGGGACGCACGACAGTGATGGTCGAGAGTAAAGGTCAAAGGTTAAGTTCAAGATAGATGGCGCGCCGCTTCACGCGACGCGCCTTGGGAGCCCATCACTAAGGCAGGTTTCCGTTTTCCAGATCGTCGGCGAAGATGCGATCATCGATCGAGCAACGCGTCGGAATCGCTCCATGCACCCACTGGCCGGCCTTCTGGCGCACCACGTAGTCGGTGACGTAGGTGTCGTGGCGGAAGCCGGTGTTGCTGTAGTTGGTCAGCTTGAAGGCGTAGGGCCGCGGTGAGTACTGGCAATCGTTGAAGTAGTCCTGATTGCCGAAACCGCCGGTCGTGCCGCTTACCGAGAATCCGCTCCCCACGGCGAGGCTCCTCTGGTTTTCCTTGGTGATGCCGTAGGTGAATTCGACGGACGCGCCCACGATCGCCTGCACACCAGGACCAAACTTGCCCTCGAACTCGGCGCCTATGTGGGTGGCCCCGTCGAGGGAATCGACCTTGCCCTGGGCGAACGTGTGGGACTGACTCAACGACCAGTCCGCGCTGCCGGCGGCGCCAATCGTGGTCGTCTGCCAGATCGGTTCCTGCCGCACTGTATCCGGCGACTCCGAATCGACGGTGCCGTCCGACGTGTCGTTCTCGCAACCCGGCACGCCGCTGTCCTGCGGAACGCCGCCAGCGTAGTTCACCGAGCCGGTCCACATCATGTCGCCGCGCACCTCGATTACCCGGGGGCCGTGATCGACGAACGCGTCGTACACCAGCGCCTTGAACAAGCCATCGCCGACCTTGTCGTCGCACACCGCCTGCGGAAAGGCCTGCGGCTCCGAATGGTCGGGGCCGAATACCTGGATTTCGGCGATGCGAATCCTGCCGTCGGCCGGCTTTTGCAGGCGCAGATAGCGCGTGCGCAGCGGTTCGCGCGTGTTCGGATCGCCGGTCCACACATTCCACGTGCGGTAGACCGCCTCGGCACCCGTGTCCTGCACGAAGGTGCTGATGCCATTGGGCACGAACGTCGTCGCAGTAGCTGCGGTCGGCGGATTGTTGCCGCTGAAGGGCGTGGCCGACGCATAGAGCCGGAAGCCCTGCAGGTCCTTCACCGAGTTCTTGAAGGTGATCGGCTCGACCGCCCCCGGCGAGGACTTTGGGTCGGACGAAGGGAACACGCGGATCGAATGGATGTCGCGCGGTGCTCCGAGATCGATTTGAAGATAGGGCTTGTCGATGATTGACAGGGTCGATTCCGCGGCCGTATCAAAAAGACCATCGGTGGCCTTGTCCGCATTGTGCGCGGCATCGGGGAAGATTACGGGGCCGGCAGCGGAACCCGCCGTCGGCACATGAAACAGCGCGAGGCTGGCCCAATCGCGTTGTACCGGAAACCAGTGGATCGGTACTGAGATAAACGGCGGCACGTCTCCCGTTGCCAGCCGATTCCAGTCCATAACACCAGGACCGGTCACCGATTTATCCAGACTCACATCGCAGGAGCGCAGGGCGCTGCCGGGTACTACACCACTGGACGTCACCACGTTGTAGGAATAGCAGTTGGCTGTGTTCTCCTCGGTCGTCAGCAAGCCTTCCTGCCCGATGCTCTGGTTGTCGTCGTCGAGGGACCAGCCTTCGTCGATGGAGTATTCGTTTTCCTCGCCGTGCAGTTCGCCTTTCGCGACCTGGTAGTTGTAGCCGAGCGAAGCCTTGAATTCGATTTCAGCAGTCTTGACGGCCACGATTGGAATACTGAACTCGGCAGCGACGCCGAGATACCCGGTTACATCGCTCCCCGTGTAGCTGCTGCTCTGTTCTTCGATCGACGAACTATTGCTGGATGACGTGCCGTACCGCGCGGCGCGATTGGAATTCGCCTGCAGCGAGCTGAAGTACGGCGGCATCCAGGTCAGCGAACGGATCGACTTGTCCTTGACCAACCGGCAATCGCCCGCGGCGCCGCTCAACACTGCATTGATCGAGTCGCCATCGAAATCGCTGAGGACGAAGTCCATGTATGTGACGCCCAGGGTTTCCTGCCTGGTCGTGCGGCCAAAGTTGCCATCCGCCTGGCGCTGAAACACGTGGGTATCGACCCCTAGACCATTGTCGTTCACCGCCACCAATACTTCGGGCAAACCGTCGTGGTTGATGTCGCCAACGGCAAGCCTGATCGCCGTCACGTCGCTGAAATACGTGGAGTACAGGTACTCCGGATCCGCGTTGCCCGTGAAGACTGGCACTGGATCGATCGCGTAACTCGGCACCGGCAGCGCCTGTCCCTGCGGGCTACTGTCGAACGTCCCGTTTACGTTGACGTTCCAAAAGTTGGGGGTCGGTACGTCGTTGAAGTCCGTGACGGTCAGCGTTATCGACTTGATCCCCGTGCTGTTGAACTTGTGGATCGGATTCGATGCTGCCGAATGCGCGCCATCGCCAAAGTTCCAGTCGTAGGTCTTGATTCTGCCCAGCGAGTTGTTGATGAACGCGACGACCGGCAAGCCGTTGTCCAACCCGATGTTCTTGTACTGAAAGCTCGGCGCCACTCGCACCTGAGCCCGGTGCGCCGACCAGACCATGGACCCAAAAAGCGGCCCGGAGGTGCCGTCATGGCCGGCGCGCGCAACGACGATCTCCTTGCCGCCAATTGTATCCACGTCGGCAACGGTCGCCGCAAACTTCGGCGGTGCATTCGGACCGCCCACGTTACCGGTGTAGCGCTCGAGCATGATGCTGGAATCACCGTACGCAAAGGACGCCCCCAACGAAATCCCCGTGATGACGTTTTGCGCGCTGCGCGCGGTTACGAAATGCAGGACGCGCTGCGCGAGCACGTGCGACACGGGCGACACCGGCTCCGGGAACATCACGTGCAACACGACCTCCGCCGCCGCGGTGTCCGCGAGATCGCCGCCGTCCGCATCGAGAGCTTCGATCACACCATTGCCCTGGCCGTTGGCTTGCATGTTGGCGAACCCACCGCCGTCGAAGTAGAACCCCGTTGTTCCCCCGCCTGGATAAGAAACATAGGAGTTGGCGCGCATTGCCTGGCCGGAAATAGGCAAAACTGTGGTCAGCGATGCCGGATTGCTGCCGTCGTCGAGTTCGATGAGATGCAGCACGAACGTGCTGTTTGTCGGTGAGTAGGCGGCGAGCACGAGCTGGTCGCGTCCGGTGAGCAGGAAGTCGCCCACGGCCAGCCGTGGAAATGTCAGCCCGGTCGCGGAAACGTAATTGCCCGCTGCGCTATTGTCGGCGTGGACGAGGTGGGCGCTGGCGTCGCCCTTGAGCGCGACGACGCGAACCTTGCCGTTGTCCACGCCGCCGGCGACTGTCCAGCTCACGGCAAGTTCCTGCTGCTTGTCCTTGCTGCCATCCAGGTCACCCGCCACCATGTCGACGCTGTTGGGTTGCAACGGCTCGGAATATACCCAGGTGTCGATCGGCAGCGCGGTCGGACCGGCAATGCGGCTGAATACCACCAGGAGGACGCCGGAAGCGTCGCCAAATGCCACCACCACTTCGTCACGACCATCGCCATTGAGGTCCACGCTCACCGATTTCAGGATCGGAAACTCATAGCCCAGGGCGGCGCGATAGACGCGCTGCAGCGGCTGCGCCTCGGCGCCTTCCGATGGGCGGTATTCGTCGAAAACCTGTCCGCCGGAGCCCGACAGCTGAAGCATCGGCTCGAGATCCCGGACGATCGGCACGGCCGTGCCGAACGGCGACTCGGCGCACGGTATGGTTGAAGCCGGTTCGGCGATGAGGTCCGGCGAAATTGGCTGCCTCTGCGTCGGCGCTGCGATCGCGCCCAGAGTTGCTATGAGAAGCCCCAGAGCGACGATTCGTGCCAGTTGCATGACAGCTACCCCTATCAACAGCGGATGTTTAGAACCCCGGATTCTGCGATTGGCATTACCCCTCGCCTCGCGCGCGGTCAACCGATCGCGCATGAATTAGTCATCAACAAATCATCAACCGGGCGAAGCCATTGAGCCTCAAGGGAAATCTGCGACTGCTATACTCGCCCTGCTGGCCCCCAGGACGGCCGTCATGCAGCAAGAACAGGATCGCAAGCCGCTGTTCACCCGCTTCGGCGCTTACGAAGCTGACTTCCGGCGTCGGGAACTGCGCTCAGCCGGTTCGTGCCTGCGCCTGCAGGAGAAGCCGCTGGCCGCACTGGCGTTGCTGATCGAAAAACACGGCGAGATCGTCACCCATGACGAATTCCGCCGCCGCCTGTGGCCGGGCAACGTCATCGTCGAATTCGACAAGAATCTCGCTACGGCGGTGAACAAGCTGCGCAGCGCTCTGCACGATACGGCCGCCGAACCGAAATACATCGAGACGATACCGCGCGTAGGCTACCGCTTCATCGCGCCAGTGGAACACGTCCGTGAGGAGCCGCCGGCAAACGAACTGGCGCTGGCCAGTCCCGCCGATCAGGTCCCGGCACCTCCCGTGACGCCCACACCGCCGCGCCGGCCAGGCCATCGACTGGCCTGGGTGATCGCCGGTGGTGTCATGGTTGTCGCCGCGGCCATGGGCGTGCGGCTGACGCTCGCCCCGTCGGACGCGGGCAGCACGCTGCCACTCGCGTGGAAGGATTCCGTCGTCGTCGGCGAATTCGCCAACAGCACTGGCGATGCCGTGTTCGACGGCACGCTTCGCCAGGGTTTGCTGTCGCAGCTGGAGCGCTCGCCGAATCTCAACCTGGTGTCCGACTTACGCGTCGCGCAGGTACTTGCGCTGATGCAGCGACCGCAGGACACGCCGCTCGCACAGCCGATCGCGCGCGAAATCTGCCAGCGTACCGGCAGCGCCGCGACGATCGACGGATCGATCTCGAGCATCGGTCACCAGTACGTGCTGCACCTGTCGGCCGCGAACTGCAAGACCGGCGACGTGCTCGCACGCGAACAAGCCACTGCGGGAGAGAAAGAAAAAGTACTGGCCGCACTCGGCGACGCCGCCACGCGTCTGCGCGGTCGCCTCGGCGAATCATTGACCGGGCTGCCCGACAGCGAAGCGCCGCCGGAGAATGTCACGACGACGTCTCTCGAGGCGCTGCAGGCCTACAGCATCGGCTATCGCCACCTGCTCGTGGACAACGAATCGGTGCGCGCCTCGCCGTTCTTCGCGCGCGCGATTGCGCTCGATCCGAAATTCGCCATGGCCTACGCCCGGCTGGCGCGTTGCTACGACGCGGAAGACCAGGGCGGAAAGGCCGCCGAATATTTCGCCAAGGCGCACGCACTGCGCCATCACGCCAGCGAGCGCGAACAGTTCTACATCGATTCGTACTACGAGTTCGTCAGCACGGGCCGGCTCGAGGCGGCGGCGCAGAATCTCGAATTGTGGGCGCAGACGTACCCGAACGATCCGGCGTCGCTCGCTGCGCACGGCAATTTGTACACGGCGCTAGGCCAGTTCGAAAAAGCGCTCGATTGGCGGCGGCGCGCGCTGCAACTGGACCCGAGCGTCGGCCTGAATTACGGCAACCTGGCGCAGAGCCTCGTGCAAGTCGGACGTTTCGAGGAAGCGCGACAGATTGGCCGGCTCGCGCAGGATCAACATCTGGATTCGATATCGCTGCGCTCGTGGCTGCGCTGGGGCGAATTCCTCGACGGCAAACCCGACGATCGCGCCGGCATCGTCGGGCCGTTGATCGATCATCCGCTGGCGAAGGAGTGGGTGCTGCTGCAGGACGCGGCATTCGCGGCCTGGGCGGGCCACCTGGCGCTGGCACGCGACAACACGCAAGCGTCGATCGACGGCTATGCCCGCTCCGGGCGCATGGAGGTCGTGGCGACGCGCGAGATCGAAAGCGCCATACGCGATGCGCTGGCGGGCGAATCCGACATTGCGCGTCGCTGGGCGCGGTCCGCGATGGTGCACTCCGACAGCGACTATGTGCGTGGCGGCGCGGCGATCGTGTTCGCGCTGACTGGAGATGTCGCGAACGCGTCGCAACTGGCGGAGGCGATTGCCGACCGGTCGCCCGAGGCGACAGTTGTAAAAGGAAACTACCTGCCTGTCGTGCGCGCGGCTCTCGCCTTGAACGCCGGCGATCCGTCGTCTGCCGTCGGCGCGCTCGCCCCGGCACTGCCGTACGGAACCGGGTGGCTGGGCCATCCGCTGCTGCCGATATACCTGCGCGGGCAAGCCTATCTTGCTCTGAAAGACGGTGGCAAAGCCGCTGTCGAATTCGACCTGCTGCGCGGCGGAGCCTGCGCTACCCACGCGAATTTCCCGTGCGCGTTGGCCACACTGCAGCTTGCACGTGCGCATGCGCTTGTGGGCGACGTCGAAGCATCGCGCGCCGAGTACGAGCGGTTCATCGCGCAATGGAAAGATGCCGATGCGGACGTGCCGCTGCTGCAGGCCGCGCGCGACGAGTACGGCAGGTTGGCCGGCCGCGTCGCCAAGTCCAAATGAAAACGGGCGCCGCAGCGCCCGTTTTCTTGTTGCATTTGTATAAACCGGATCAGGCGGCCTTCTGCCACTGACCGAGCGCGGCCAGACCGTTTTCCTTCGCGCGCAGCGAGACGATCTTCTGCGCCTCGACGAAGTTCTTGTCCATGTCCTTGGCCCACAACTTCAACGCGGCCGATTGCATCGCGCGGCCGTAGCTGAAGGACAGCGGCCACGGGTGCGGGCCGATCTGGTTCATCGCGTTCAGATGCGCGGTTGCCTGCTCGTCGGTCTGGCCGCCGGACAGGAACACGATGCCCGGCAGCGAAGCCGGCACGGTGGACTTCAAACAGCGCACCGTCATTTCGGCGACCTCTTCGGCGCTGGCTTGCTCCGTGCAGCTCTTGCCCGAGATGACCATGCTGGCCTTGAGGATCGTGCCTTCGAGCAGGACGTTCTGCTCGTACAGCGATCCGAACAAAGAACGCAGCGTGGCCTCGGTAACGTCGTAGCAGACGTCGATGTCGTGCTCGCCGTCCATCAGGATCTCCGGCTCGACCATCGGGACGATGCCGGCTTCCTGGCACAGCGCGGCGTAGCGCGCGAGCGCGTGGCAGTTCGACTCGATGCAGGTGCCGCTCGGCGCATCGTCGCCGATCGTGATCACCGCGCGCCACTTGGCGAATTTCGCGCCGAGACGCGCGTACTCGTTGAGGCGTTCGCGCAAGCCGTCGAGACCCTCGGTCACGACTTCACCCGGGAATCCGGCCAGCGGCTGCGGACCCTTGTCGACCTTGATGCCCGGCAGGATGCCGTTGTCGAGCATCAGCTTCGTGAACGGCACCTTGGCTTTCGTCGCCTGGCGGATCGTTTCGTCGTACAGGATTGCCCCGGAGATATGGTCGGCCAGTCGCGGCGCCGTCAGCAGCATTTCGCGATACGCGCGCCGATGTTCCTCGCTGCTCTCGACGCCGACCGCGTCGAAACGTTTCTTGATCGTCGCATTGGATTCGTCAATCGCGATGATGCCCTTGCCGGGCGCAACCATTGCCTGCGCAATCTGCTCGAGCTGCTCGATACTCATGACGGACTCCGATATTTCAAATGTAGGGCGCCAAGGAAGGTAGTGACCACTACCGCCTCATGGGACCGCTTTGGGGGCGCGGATTATAGCGCCACAGCACCGGCAATGTCGCTGAATCCCAGGACTGACACACTTCAAGCCGTCCCGCCCCGGCCCAGCGTGCTCCGGACCGTGTCTACTTCGGCACTGGGCTGAAATTCTCGAGTTTGCAGGCATCCAGAACGCGCGCCCGTAGCGCCGTGTCGGCCGGATTGGTCGAAGCCGCGCCGGGCAAGTTGAACGGCATAACGACGTACGTGGCAACCGGATCCTTGCCGGCGTTCTCGGCCGCAGCGCCATAGCGCAACACCTTGACGATGTCGACCGCGACCTTGCCGAGTCGCCCATCGGGCACGACGCGTTCGAGCTTGACGTGGCTCGTCGCGCCGTTCTTCTCGACGACATACGAAACGGCGGCGCAGGTCGGCGCGTCGAGGCCGTAGCCCGAATTCGGCACATTCGCGTTCTGCGCCGAATTGGGGTCGAGCAGCCAATAGTGGGCCAGGCGGTCAGGCTCGATGCGCTTTACGCCGGCCGGAATGCGATCGGCCGGCGCGTCGGCGCAAGTCGCAGCGACGGGAAACAACAGCGCGATTGCGACAACAAACGCGGATGTGGACATTCGGCAATTCATAAGTCACCCAACCCTTCCGCGACGCCGCCGGGCCCGACACGCAGCAGCTTCAGCGTGTTCGTGCCGCCGTGCTGGCCGGTGTGGTCGCCGTGCGTGAGGATCACGCGGTCGCCTTCGGCCAGACGCTGCATATTATACAAATGCTGGATCGCGGCCTTGGCCGCATGGGCCGGATCGACGCCGTGCGGATCGAAATCGACCGGCGTGACGTCGCGATACAGCATCATGCGCCGGCGCGCGCCCTGGCGGCGCGACAGCGCGTAAATCGGCACGCTCGAGCGGTAACGCGACAGCCACTGCGCGGTGCCGCCGGATTCGGTCAGCGCGACGATCGCACGCGTGCCGATCTGGGCGGCGAGGAACATGGCGGCGCGCGCGATCGCCTGGTCGGGCCGGTCGACGATCTTGTGGGCGAGCATGTTCGTGTTCAAGTCGTCCTTGGGCTCGAACTGTCGCTCGGCGCCGAGGCAGACACGGCGCATCGCCGCGACTGCCTTGTCCGGATGCTTGCCGGCCGCGGTTTCCTGCGACAGCATGACCGCATCGGTGCCGTCGAGCACGGCGTTGGCGACATCGAGCACCTCGGCGCGCGTCGGAATCGGCGATTCGACCATCGACTGCATCATCTGCGTCGCCGTGATCACGACCTTGTTGCGCGCGAGCGTCTCGCGAATGATCTTCTTCTGGATGCCCGGCAGTTCGGCGTCGCCGATTTCGACGCCGAGATCGCCGCGCGCGACCATGACCGCGTCGCTGGCATCGATGATCTCGGCCAGCGCGACGATCGCCTCGGCGCGTTCGATCTTCGCGATCAGCGCGGCCTTGCCGCCGGCGGCGCGCAGCAGGCTGCGGCTTTCGTTCATGTCGGCCGCCGACTTGGCGAACGAGATCGCGAGGAAGTCGGCATCGAGCTTTGCGGCGAGGCGGATGTCGAGCTTGTCCTTCTCGGCCAGGGCGGTCAGCGACAAGCCGCCACCGAGGCGATTGATGCCCTTGCGGTCGGACAACGCGCCGCCGATCAGCACGGTCGTGCGGATCGTCGTGCCGACGATCGCATCGACCTTGAGGGCGATCAGGCCGTCGTCGAGCATCAGCGTATCGCCAGCTTTTACATCTTTATACAAATTCAGATAGCTGACGCCGATTCGGGCGACATCGCCGGGCAACGCGTTCGCGTCGCACTCGAGCGCGAACGGCCGGCCCGGTTCGAGCAGCACCGGCGCGGCGGCGAACTTGGCGATGCGGATCTTCGGGCCCTGCAGGTCGGCCAGGATCGCAACCTCGTTGCCGAGCGATGCCGCGGTCTCGCGCGCCTCGCGCGCGCGGCGCTCGTGGTCCTCGGGCGCGCCGTGGGACAGGTTCAGGCGGACCACATCGACACCTTCGGCGAGTATCTGCCGCAGCATGCCCGGCGCATCGGTGGCCGGGCCCAGCGTGGCGATGATCTTGGTGCGGCGGACCTGCGTCTCCATCGTTCCTGCCCGTTTTTTATCGAGCCCCTAAACTAGCACAGCGCGATGAACGGTGTGCAGACGGGCTGCCGCGGAACGCCCTATGCCAATGTCGCTAGCTCATTCGAATGAGTCCTGGAAGATGCGGTCGGTGACGACATCCTCGACCAGTACGCAGGCGGCGAATTCCGACGTATCGCCGGACGGACTGGTTGCGGTCGCGCTGATCGCGTCGCCGGCGGCGACGTCGGGGTCGTTGAAGGTGCCGAACGAAAACAGCGCTTGTTGCGGTCAGATCGCGGAGACCGTTGATCGCATCGGCTTGCGCGAGCCGACCGTCAGCAGCACGCGTCCGATGATGCCGCACGCGGCCAGGGTCCAGACGATCATCGCGCCGCTCGGCAAGTCGAGCAGGGCCGAAAGTATCAGGCCGGTCACGTAGCCGGCGATGCCGATCGAGTACGAAGCGACGAGCCGACGCGGACCGTCCACGCCGACGGTCGCCAGCGCCGGCACGATCAGGCTGGCGAACACCAGATAGACGCCGACCAGTTGCACCGATGCGGTGATCGCCAGCGCGAACAGCCCGTAGAACACGATGCCAGCCAGATTGGCGCGGCGGAACCACATCACCGCGAGCAGCGCCGCCGACAGCACGGCGACCGGAATCAGCTGGCGCACGCTGACCCAGAGGATCTGGCCGACCAGCAGGTCCTTCAGGTGTTCGCTGCCGTGCGGATTGTTCGCGAGCAGCAGCAGGCCGCCGGTTGCTGCGAGCACGAACAGCGTGCCGATCAGCGGTTCCTGGAAGTCGGGCCACTTGCGTTCCGTCCAGGTCAGCAGCGCGCCACCGGCCAGTGCGGCGGCGGCCGCTGCGATCTCGACGCCATAGCCGCCTTCGTCCATGCCGAAGTACTGGGCGAGGATGACGCCAAGCGCCGCGACTTGCGCGATCGCCAGATCGATGAAGATGATGCCGCGCGCGAGCACCTGCTGGCCGAGCGGCACGTGGGTCGACAACACGAGAAATCCCGCCAGGCAGGCGGGCCCGAGAATGCTCAGCTCCAATCCCTGCCAGTTCATTTTTGCACCGCCAGCAATTTGTCGATCGTCGAGTCGAACAGGCCGAACAAGTCCTTCGACTTGTCGTCGCCGCCGACCGTGAACGGCAGCGTCACCGCCGGCACACCGGTGCGCTCGGACAGCCAGTCGCCGGGTTTTGGATCCTGGTACGCGGCGCGCAGGATCGCCAGCGCGTTCGAGGCCTTGGTCAGGTCGACGAGGCTCGCCAGGTGCGAGCTCGTCGGCGGCACGCCGGGCTTGGGTTCGAGCGCGCCGATCTGTTCCATGTTGAGCCAGGTCAACAGGTAGATCCAGCTCCAGTGGTGCACGACGACCTTGCGGCCCTTCAGCGGCGCGGCCTTGGCTTCCCAACCCTTGATCGCGGTCTGCCAGCGTGCCGTGAAGTCGTCGAGCCGTTGCTTGTAGGTCGCGGCCTTGGCCGGATCGAGTTCGGCCAGGCGCGCATCGAGCGCCTTGGCGATTGCCAGGATCCGGTACGGATCCATCTGGAAATGCGGATTGCCGCCGGGATGGATATCGCCCTCGGAGCGGTCGAGCTTGGCCGGCTTTTCGAGCGTCGTGATCTGGTCGGAGGCAAGGAAATAGCCGGGGCCGGATGCCACCTTCGAGTTGCCGGACTGGCGGATCAGCTGCGGCAGCCAGCCGACTTCGAGTTCCGCGCCGGTGCACACGATCAGGTCGGCGCGGCGCACCTTGGCGATCAGGCTCGGCTTGGCCTCGATCACGTGCACGTCCTGCAATGCGCTCGTGCCGACGTCGACCTGGATCGCGTCGCCGGCGAGTTCGTGCAACAGCGAGCCCCATTCGGGTTCGCAGGCGAAGACGTTCAGCGCGTGGGCCCGCGGCGCCACGAGCGCGCAAAGCAGCAGCAACGCGAAAGTGTATTTGTTCATTTTGATGCTCATGCGAAAATGCGTGCCTAGAATTTGTGCGCGCCGTGCGCGCCGAGACTCACGTCGTACTGCAGGAACAGCGCGTTGTCGGTCGTCGTGCGGGTCGGATCGTCGTGGCTGTACTGCAGGCGGAAGAAGCTGAACTCGCTGTTGCGCCAGGTCAGTTCGACGCTGTTGCGCACCGGATCAAAGTCGCTGGCATAAGGCCCGGTATTCGCGGCCCACAGCTTGTCGAAGCGATAGCCGACATCCCAGCTGCGATTCAGGCGATATACGGCCTCGACGTAAACGCCGCGCCGGTCGCCGACCCACGGCTGCGACAACGCCGGATCTTCGAGCGGATCGAGCGCAGGCTGCGAAGCAAGATCGATTGCGTCGCCGGTCGGGGCCGAATACGTGCCGTCGCGCTGGTCGAGGAAATATTCGCTGCGCAAGGTCACGCCGCCGTCCTTGGTGTTGCCGTTCGGCGCCCACTTCCAGGTCGCATCCGCGATGTACAGCTTGTGGTTGCCGCTGAATCCGTCGTCGGCCTGCGTGGTTTTCGCGTCGAGCAACGATGCGCCGGCAAGCCACGAATTGTCGGTGCCGACGTCGCCGCCTGCATGCGCGAACAGCGTGTGCGTCCCGACGCCACCGCGGTTTGCTCCAGCGGTCGGGAAGTTTTCGCCCCGAAACAGTTCGCCGCCGAATTCGACAAACACGTCCAGCGGCGCGACCCAGCGCAGCTGCGCGCCGTCGTCCCCGTACTGGCCGGCCAAGAAAGCCTGGTACGGCAGCGGCCGGTCGACGAAATTGTCGGTGTGCGTGTGATGGCTGTTGAGGTAACCGATGTTCGAGAAGAAGCGGCCGGCGCGCACGCTCAGGCCGTCGGGTAGCGCGAGCGTGTCGATGTAGGCCTCTTCGATGCTCGTGCCGGTGCGGCCGCTGTCGTCCTCGTAGCTCAGCGTCAACTGGCCGTAGAACTTGTCGTCGATGTTCGCCGCAAACGAGATTTCGCTTTCGCCGAGCGACAGACCCTGCGGAATCGGTCCGCCGTCGACGATCGGAAAGCCGGCACGCGCGTAGTCGTCGGGATTCAGCGAATGGTGCGCGTAGTTGCCGTTGAGGATGACGGCGATGGCCGGATTGAACGCGTTGCCGTTGGCGCCGCCCGGATTCGGCGTCGACGCCTCGGGGGGCGCTGCAACCGCCGCAACCGCAGCCGCGTCCGCAGCCTGCTGCGTCGTTGGCTGGGTAGCCTGCTGGCTCGCCTGCATCGTCGCCTTCATCTTCTCGAGTTCCGCGCGCGCCGAGTCCGCAGCGGCCAGCGCCGCAGCGGCCTGTTCGCGCAATTTCTGGCCATCGGCTTCGAGCGCGCGGATGCGTGCATCGAGCGCC
>Ga0207648_10005215_pt1 | contig 13145 bp, 13 predicted proteins | sample KBSMisM32_FD_184310 | JGI IMG/M metagenome (GOLD analysis project Ga0207648, IMG submission 184310) | Miscanthus rhizosphere microbial communities from Kellogg Biological Station, Michigan, USA - KBS Miscanthus M3-2 (SPAdes) (version 2) | ecosystem: Host-associated > Plants > Roots >...
AATCGACATTATATGTTTCAAAATATAACGCAACGAGGTATTACATCTTTAAATATTTTGTTGGTCACTCTGCATTGATGGTGCAATCATTATTAGAAAATGAAAAGAAACCAGATATCTATGAGTTAGGTGTTGCTGAGGGAATCAAAGAAATGTTAGCTCACAGAGGATTTACCAAAGAGAAAATACTTAATTCAACGGTAAGCAATTTGGCCGAGACTCTCCAGATAGACTATTATGTGGCGCTTATCATTTATAATTTGGCAAGAAAAAATTAGCAATGATAATGTAGACTTTCCTATCAACTATGAATTGAACTGCGTGGTCCGATTTGTATTACAATACGTTATAACTTTACCTTGTTAGATATTTGTTGGTTATAACTTTACTTTATTAAGATATAATACTATTTTCTCGTTCTCAAATTACATTTGCTCTAATTTAGCTTTTAGTACAGAACTGTTCTTTCATATAGCACCATTATTCGATAAATTTATTAAACTTCAGGTCATCAATTTCGGGAAAATTTTTTAATCGTTATCTGACAAAAAGACTGCAATATAAACTCTTTTGATCAATCGTAACTCTAATGATTAATATTTGGCTTAGGTCATTTTATTAGTATGTATGCCATAAAACGCAAGAAATTACGACATAACACTGATAAGTCATGTTGAGGTATAGTCGGTAAGAGGAAATCTTTTGATTTATCATTTTAGTTTTGACGTTGATTGGAGGAAAAAATGTGCGGAATAGCAGGCATACTAAACAAAAATAACCATGGCGTAACTGAGGACCTTATCCTCATGTTATCTTGTATGCATAATAGGGGTCCTGATGGGGTCGCTATCCAAGTTGGCGAAAATAGACGCAACTCTATGGAGTCTTCTGAATTATCTAGTCCTCATACAGATGGAAGATTTGGCCTGGGTCATGTGAGATTGGCCATTGTAGGCGGTCAATTAGGAAAACAGCCATTCACAAGCTGCGATGGACGAATTACACTTGAACACAATGGGGAAATCTATAACTACAAAGAAATAAGAAATAGATTGACAGCTACACATAATTTCGTCAGCAGTTCGGACAGCGAAGTCATACTTCATTTATTAGAAGAAAAGCTTGCGCAATCGGCAAGTTTGTTGGAAGCAATAACAAAAATGGCAAAGACCTTAGATGGTGTTTATGGGATTGCAGTAAAAGATCATAAGACTGGCGAAATTGCACTAGTAAGAGACTTGCTAGGGGTAAGGCAGCTTTACTATAGTGACGATCCTGAACAGGTAACATTTGCTTCTGAACAAAAAGCAATCTGGCTACTGGGAGGAAACAAATCAGTACGGAGGGTGATGCCTGGACATGCCGTTATCATCAGCAATAAAGGTTCGTTAATTGAACATAGAATTGCCGAACCTCCTAGCAGTTTGAAATCGGATAACAAGGATTTTAAATACAACACACTTGAACAGGCCTTAAAGGCTTACAAGAAATCATTAATTTCAGCAATGAGAAAGCGTACAGAGGGACTTGACAGAATAGGAATAATTTTTTCAGGAGGTATCGACAGTGTGCTAGTAGCCTGGCTAGCCAAAAATCTAGTAAAGGAGGTAATTTGTTATAATGCTGGCACTCTTGAATCATCAGATATTCTTTTTGCCCGCAAAGTAGCCGATGATCTCCAATTGAAACTTGTAGTAAACGTTATCACCAAGCGTAGTACTGAGGAAATGTTACCAAAAATTATTCATTCTATAGAGGAGAGAGATGCTGTTCAAGTTGAAGTTGCTCTGCCTATTTATTCGGCTATGGCTTTGGCCAAAAAGGACCATATTAAAGTAGTATTTTCTGGTCAAGGAGTAGACGAAATATTCGGAGGCTATCCATGGTATCCAAAAATAGTAGCAAGTGAAGGTTATTCTTCACTACGGAATCATATGATTGAAGATTTATTCTTACTATATAAGGAAACGTTAGAAAGAGAAGATAAAACAACTATGGCACATGGTATTGAGATGAGGGAGCCGTATTTGGACATAAATGTCATCGACACTGCATTTGACATGAATCCAAGACTAAATGTCACAGGACCTAATGATACTCTTGGAAAACAGGTCCATAGAAAATTAGCAGCCGAACTGGGCATTCCCAAGGAAATAGCATATAGGAATAAGTCGGCGGCCCAACACGGATCAGGAATACATTTCATTATTGACGAGATGGCTCGCGAGAATGGTTTTACTGAAAGTACTATTTCTTCTGGTTATCTGCGACAGCTCGAAAAAAGAGAGCTATTAGGAAGCTCTCAGAGGTACGGATTTAAGTATGGTAATAAAGAGCTGTGGCAAACTGCTCCCCACATACAGTTGTATTTAGACAAGATTTTCGAAGGCGTCTTTGGAAAATCAAGCTCATCTATTGACACTTCTGATGAAGAGCATTTGTTAACCAATCGAATTATAAGAAAATCAAATTAGGTTCTTTGAAAGGGCAAGGAAAGTAAACCAAAAAACGTATCCTTACTTTCTGTTTGCGATATTAATAATGGAGTTTTCCAATTGCGCAAGTCTCAAAGGTTTTATTAAAACCTCCACACGTTTGTTGTGAAGAAAAGGCATTTTAATAATTTCTCTAGTAACAGTCTCGTATGCAGTAACCATCAAAATAGCGGCTGATGGGTGTTTATTTAGTATCTGTAAAGCAGCGTCTAATCCATTCTTATCATTAGGTAACTTGTAGTCTATTATTGCTACATCAGGCTTGATTCTATCATAGTCCGATAGGATTTCATTTGCAGTAGTTGATGTAGCCACTACGTTATGCCCTCTGCTCAATAAATAATCCTTGTACAGCAACAGGATATCCTGCTCGTCTTCAATAATCATAATGCTCAAGCGTTTCTTTTCTTTCTTTGCCATTTCGTAAATTGTCTTATTTTGTCCATAATATTACTTTAATGTCGCCATATAGAAAAACAGTACAATGCGTTAATGAATGCTAAATTTTTGAACATCCCTGAAATGTTAGAAAATCGCATTCATCTTAAGGCTAATTATTAATGGATGCGAATACAGCCAGCGAAATAGCGTCTGTGTTCCTAATACATAACATTGATCAATCGTTATTTGTCTTATTTATCATTAGGTCCATTCGGAATTTGTGGAAAGATTTTCTTAATGTCCAAGAACCTCTTCCTTAATGTAACTACACTTACGTTTCCAGCTAACGATATTCTAGATTGACTTGTCTTCTCACCTTTCTCTAAGCATGCTCCGTAAAGTACAGCAACTGCAATTGCACATGGATCCTTCCCAAAGGATATAGGATCATCTTTTATCTGTGACATCATTTGTATCGCGTGTCTTAGCGTCTTTTCGCTAATTTTTGCATTATTGGCAATTCTAGCCAAATGTGAGGTTGAATCGATTGATGGGAGTCGAACCTTAAGTTTCCTTACTAATAATCGGTAACACTTGCCTGCGAAAATCTTGTCAGCATCAGATATTTCAGCTATTTCTTCTATGGTTCTTGGGACATTCATCTCTCTGCATGATGCGTATACGCATGCAACCACAAAACCCTTTATTGATCTTCCTTTTATTAGGTTCTGATCTAAAATCTTCCTGTAATAGTATGCCGATTTTTCGACTATAGTGTCACTCAATGAAAGCTTATCTTTTATCCTTATAAGAATAGCAAAAGCGTTCTTTAGGTTTCTATGGTAACTCCTATTGTTGTTTGAGATCTTGTTCCAACGTCTCATGCGCTGTATGGCCGAACGTTGTTCAACTCTTATTGCTACTCCATCCGCGTCTACGTTAGAGTATGAAATCATAGTAGAAAGATTTTTGTCATGATGAGCCAACGATGACGGAGTACCTAGATTCATGCTACTCAGGTTCATATTCATATCTATCAATGGATCAACGTTTTCCCTTTCTACTGAAAGAACAACTCCACAACCGCTGCAAATTTTTTCTCCAGTCCCGTGGTCGAACACTACGGTTTCCCCTTTGCAGTTTTTGCATTCCTCACTTTGGTCTTCCTGTACTATACTTGTCGCTTTTGGTCCATTTGCAAAATTCATAAAACGAAGTCAGTACCATTTATTATTAAAAAGTAAGTTTACACAGTGATTGTACGAATCATATGTATTGCGGAGTAACACAGATGGTTGCAGGACAACACATTTATTTTTGAGACACATATGTACAATGTGCCTACATCAACTACAAGGTCTTTCCGTGTCGATACAGATTTAGCAAAAGTATTAGATGAAGAGTCTGAAAGGATGGGAGTTTCGGTAAACGCCCTGGTAAACATGATTCTCAAGCGGTACTCAGAGTTTACCCGATTTCTTTCTAAAATTGATTTGGTAGTAATAAATAGAGAATTGCTGAAATCACTGTTTGATTCCTATCCAGATGAAGATATTTATGGTTTGGGAGTAGTAATAGGTGAAATCATACCACGTGATACAATACTTTTCTGGAAAAAGACATTGACTTTTGAAACCATCATAGAGTATATAGAGAAGATAATTTGTCGTTACGGGTTTTTAGGCACTTACGATGAAACGACTCAAAATGATAAAAAAATTATTGTCATAAGACATCGACTCGGACAGAAGGGATCCCAATTTTTGCATGGTTTTTTGAAATCAACCCTAAAAAGTACACTTAATTTGGATAGCTCCTTTGAACTTACAGAATCCTCAGTCAAATTGCAGATAAACAATTAATCAAGTTTATGATAACACATATTATCAAATTGTAATTTTTGAGTTAATACTAGAAATTTTGGTCTTTAATGCGCACCGGAAATTGATCGAATAATATTATAATCCCGTAGTGAATTTTTAGGTGTGAAACTTAAAAATCACGAGATCAATCCGGCCTTACTAGTCATAGATATGCAAAACGGATTTGTAAGTAGGGGAGGTTCGTATGATTTAATGGGCCTAAATATTTCCAAATACAGTGACGTAGTCCCCTCCCTTAAACAACTTATTGGTTTTTGTAGGAAAGTCAAGATACCTATCTTTTATTCACAGGCGGTTAGAGAGGAGTCTGGAATTGACCTATTGACAAGATCGCATAGAATATTACCAAAATCAAGGGAGGAAAGGATTAAAAGAAGACCAATTTGCATCAGAGGTAGTTGGGATGCTGAAATCGTTGAAGAATTAAAGCCTAATTTCGATGATCATGTGGTTATAAAGAGGAGGGATTCGGTGTTTCAGGACACAGAAGTCGAAGTCTGGTTAAGAAGTTTAGGAATTGATTCAATAATTTTTGCCGGGATAGATACGTCTATTTGTGTGGAATCCTCTCTAAGAGATGCATTCAACCATGGGTACGATATAGTACTAATTTCAGATGCAACTGCTTCTAATAACCTAAACCATTACAATTCGACGCTTGATAATATTCGTAATTACTATGGATTAGTGATGAACCTAGATGAGTTCATTGGTAATTCTGGCAAGGATATCAAGTAAATGAATACTACTTTTAATGAACATTCCATAGGTTATTGTTGTACCGCGTACATGATGATTATTTGTCAACTGGGTTAGATTGATGATAACTCCTCAACCCTCCCAGTTGACTGTGTTTAGAGGCTTTGAGCAAATACTCACCAAAACTTAAAACCTTAATGGGTTTAAGCTCCATAAGATTACAATAATTTTGTCAAGTCCTGTGTTGCAATTAACCTTTAGTTTTGCCGCCGCATCATCAACAAACATCTTCCATCGGGCCATAATTGTAACTCCATAAATTTTGATGATGGACCGCGTCAAGACAATCCGTAAGTCTGAATAGCAGCTCCATTTATCACTTTAGAATCCGAGGAAGAAAGAAATAATACAACATTCGCTAAATCTTCTGAAGATAGCCACTTACTAAAGTCAGCATTTGGCATCGCCCTTCTGTTAGCTTCGGTGTCAATAGTTGTTGGCAAAATGCAGTTTATGCTAATTTTGTCTTCTCTAAACTCTAGAGAGATTGATTCTACAAATCTTATTAGTGCTGCCTTTGATGCGGCATATGCAGAATCATATCCATCTGATTTCAACCCGGTCTTGGAAGAGACATGAATAATTTTTCCACCGTTTCCAGATTTCATAATTGGAATCACATGTTTGCTTATTAAAAATGCAGACTTTAAGTTCAGATTCATCATTGCCTCCCACTCGTCTTCTCCTAATTGAGTAACATTCTTGCCGCCCAAGTACCCACCTACTGTGTTAACCAATATGTCTATTTTTGTAAATTTTCTGATCAATATTGGTACCGCTTTAAGTATCTCTTTTTCACTCGAAATGTCTAATTTGATTATTTCTACTTGAGGGTTGACACGCTTTAATTTGACCGCTTCGGTTTCGTTACGAAAAGAAGCAATAGTTTTGGCACCAGTATCTAGAAATCTTTTTACTAATGTTCTTCCAAAAGCTCCTGTTCCTCCAGTGATTAATACAACCTTATTTGAGAAATTGTATGTTACACTCATAGATTTTTAAATAATTTGTCAAATATTAGTATATCTCATCACGGAACTCAGATAAATTATACCTTCTCAAGCAGTTTGTATAAAAAGCAAGCATCGTCGTAATTTAGAGATACTATTTGAGCTTTACGCGGAAGCAAAAGTATGTTATTTCAACTCAGAATTTTAAGACATCATAGGAATTGCCGGGTGATTGGGCTAGGAACAAAATGTTACCGAAATAATGTTCATTGAAATTTCCAACTAGTTAAAACAATATGTTGCTAATGAAATTACCCGTACATAGATGGTCAATCTCATGAATAAATTCTACTCGGATTTCAAATATATCAATTAAGAGAACAAATCCAAAGACGGCCAGATCGCTTTTGGAATATTATTGGGGTCAAACTAATTCATATCTTAATTATACATTGCAAAAGTGCGATATACTATGAAATGTCGCTCTCATCGCTGTAAATTCAATAGGATTAGAAGTCTTGTTACTCAAATGAAGTCTAAAAGAACTGTGATAGACTTCCCACAAAGATGAGAGTACACTTCTACGAAAATTAGTGTAGACTTCAGCATAAATTATTAGTTGGGTTTCACCCAAGTTAGATGTAGACTTCATCATAAAACATTCCATTGAGCTTGTAGACTTCAGCATAAAACATTCCATTGAGTTTGTAGACTTCCGCCATATCCTACCCTAAATAGCAAGCAATGAATTGACTATACTAAGAAATTTATTTCTGAAAGTTTGTGTACGCATGATGACTTTTGCAAATATGACGACTTTTGCAATTTGACGACTTTTACGATGAATCGCCTACTTATAATTATGACAGCTTTTGCAAATATGACGACTTTTCAAAGTTGTAACCGCTTTTGCAAATTACGTCAGGCTGCCAATAGTAACGGCTTCATAAAGTTCGGAAATTAATGTGGAATTTACATTATTAGACATGGAATTAATTTTGCTGATTGTTGTTGTCAACTTGATAGTCATGTTATTCACAACTCCGGTTGTTCGGTATTTAATTTAGTCACGTATATGAACCCACATATTTAATGGACTGGGTGGGATTTGAACCCACGACCTTTTGCTTGCGAAGCAAACATTCGTACCCCTGAACTACCAGCCCTTAAAACGTTGATCTCAAACCCTGATATAAAATGTCACAGTGCATTTCAGTCTTATCATTGCAGGAATGGCAACTTCATGTAAATGTTATAGATTGATAGGCTGATACAATATCAATACCACGGCATGTGAGAACACAGAACTTGGACAGTTATTTTTTATACCTAAATAATGCTATTAAGAACATGGTTGAAAAAGAAAAGAAGATACAGGAGATGACTGATGAGGATTGGAAAAGCCGATTGTCACCTGAGCAATACGAAGTATGCCGAAATAAAGCAACTGAAATACCATTTTCAGGCAAGTATTATTATTCTAAGGATAAAGGAATTTACCAATGTGCGTGTTGTGGGAATGAGCTATTCAAATCCGATACAAAATTTGAATCAGGTACAGGTTGGCCAAGTTTCTATGCACCCATTAACCAAGGCAATATAGAATATCATTCAGACAGCAGTTATGGAATGACGAGAGTCGAGATAACTTGTAGAATATGTGGAGCGCATCTAGGACATGTTTTTGATGATGGTCCTCTTCCATCCAACAAGCGTTATTGTATAAATTCAGTTTCTCTGGATCTAGTAAAGGAAAGCGATGAAAATATGCAAAAATAAAAAGTTTGAAAGTTTACCATTCATCAGTTCATCAAATTATTGTCGAAGAGTCTTCATTGTTTCCTTGTATAATGCTATTGCTTCTTCCCCAAAAGCCTGCAAACCGTATTGAATTCCATCCTCACAAGTGACTTCTACAAAGTAATGTTCCACACCATTATCCAATATTCTCAAACTTTCTGGATATCTCGTAATTTTACCATTTTCCCTGGTGCATAAGGTAAGCAAACGTTTCGATGCATCCATGTTACATCAATGAAATTTGATAAAAGCTATCTCAAGACGTTCTTTGTTAGGATATCGAACGAAGGTTTTAAGTAAACTGTTTTCTTTCCTCTTTTCCTTGCAATGTTTAGTCTTGATATCAAATGTAGAGATCCCACTGTCACTGAAAATCCAACAACATACATTCCCATCATTTCCATTATTCCTATATATTCCATGACTGGTAATGAGAGAGATTGATATTAAAGAGCCACTAAGCTACAATTATGATTAATCCTAAGATCATTTAATAAATCATGATTTGAATTGGAAGAAGTACCTTTGTGTCAATTAGCTGCTGAATTAATACACATATATTGTTAGAATTCCCTACTTCATCAAGACCTTTAGTCTCTTTCTTAAAGATAATCATTAGAAAACAGCAGACAAGATATATCTAAACTAATTCATGGTAAAGAGATCCCGCAGGCCTTGAGTTGATCAATTACATAATTCACCTCATCTGTATTCACCCTACCTACGGGTGATTTTGAATTGCTTCCAAGAAGGATGTTAATCAATTGGGAAATCATGTCGGCGTCGTAAAAAGTTACAGTTTCAGAGAGTAACTCAGCTATTTTGTTCGTGTCAAGACTCCTATCAATTTTGCCAGCCAATATCAAAGAAGCAAATTTCTGTATTGATTCGTAAATTCCTATATTGTACGCAATAAATGCTACCTTTTCAGGAGCATATGCACCTATATCCATTTTATTTTTACTACGTTCATTTTGGATATATCCATTTGGATTTAGAGAAATGGATAGAATTCTGGTTAACGAGGAACCGTTATCGCCTATGCGCATCAGTTAATTATTTATTTTTCTTCCAAGCATTATCTCCTTTAACGGCTGGAATAATATTGTGCCCCCTTCCCTTGTTGGTGATATATGTATTAAATCAATATTTGCTTATGATGAATTTATGGGTCAAACAATTCCATCGTATAGACTTGCATCAGACAGGGAAAAAAAGAAAAAAGTCTCCAATTGTCGCAAAATGTTTGCATTTTGAATATAGGATTACTCGTTTCGGTTAAAAGTATCCTTTTACCCTAACCCCTCCCCTACTGGTGATCTAGGTTTTAATTGAATTTTTTGTTACCACTGCATAGTACTTCCTATTTCATTTGCCTTAAGATGATCTCTGATAGGAAATACGATTTGGTCCATCGTACCAAGACCACTGTATGGGTGCATACCCAAAGGAAACTTGTTCATACTCTGCAAATTTCATCAGATCTGGCGTTGAATCGGAGTTCTGTTTAACCTGCACGATATCCCTTATTATGGCGCCGAATAAATCTATCGTAAATTGTAGGACTTCGGAACCAGCAGCCGTTTTTGCATAGAATACTAAGTTGAATGTTTTCATCAATTCCCCGGTTGCTAAAGCCTTATACAAAAGCGGGGTAGAACGATCAATCAGTTTTACAAGAACCAGGGGCTTATAATCTAAATGCGGAAGCCTAGTAGGCTCTCGGGCTACGCCCATGGGATCGTAGAGAGAGTTAACTTCATGACTAAACGATAACACGCTTATCATACCTTCTCTTCCTTTTTGGGTAACTGAACCCTTGATAAGTCCCTGCGTCACACCTTCAAGTTTCAGAAATTTGTTCACGTCACAGCCCCCTGTTGTATGTATGGCACATCCTTGAATCTCATTGTCGATCTTACGCTACTAATTATAGACGGTTGAACTTTCGCAGTTTGTAGAGGCATAGTTACTTGCGAAAAGTACTGGTCAATTGCTACTGAGATCGAGGGAATATAATCAGTATTGTCCACATTTTGTTTATTGTCTTCTTCATTTATCTCCAATTATTTCTATGAGTACCTTGAAATTCAACCTCTTGTGTGTTTTTAATCATTTTTCCACAATATTTTTCTAGAAATATCAGTAGTTCCATTCAAAATGAAAAAAGAAATTTGATAAAATGTTCTCTTATTCACGACTCTACAATTCTGCGGATAGTAATGCATGCGTAATCTTGCCGTGCATTCAGGTAAACTTTTTATAGTTTGGTCCCTCGTAATGAGATCCAAAGTTTATAGCCTCTGATGGGTCCTCGACATATTGGCTTAGTCTCTCCTTGGACCCATCAGATTCTATTGTTTTCCAGTCGTTTCATTTAACATGGAATGACACAGTATTTCAGCCATTAATCGATTATTTTTGAACATTATAGACAATTGAAAAATATTGATCTACAGAAAGAATGAAGGAAAAATAATCATCTAATTTGAATTCTTGATTGGGTTTTGTATCAGGTTTGTAGTAACAAAATAAAACAGTTTGAAAGGTTACAATATTGAATAAAAAATAACTGGAATGTGGATTTTATTAATTTTTCATCACTGAATCGGGATAGGGAAATATCCTTATCTTGTCTGATACACCAAAAGGAAGTCTATCATCGTCGATCTTCCCTATATTTTTGAATGGATCATCTGCGAATACCTTTGCTACAGAAGCACCAATCACTGCACCAATAATTAGAACTATCGAAAGGACAAGTAACATCTTTGAATCTAAGTTCATTTACTTCCTACAGAATGATTTGATTTATATGAACTCAGATGGATAGATTCTAAATATTATTCAGAATAAAGTTTCTGCATTATTTTCAGTTCAGATGCACAGACTCAGTTTGAAAGGTTGTAATATCAGTTAGATAGTGTCGTCAGATAATTATCGGTGTTGGGCCTGCTAGGTGTAGTATCTGTGGACAAGAAAAAAGATAACAAATTCCTAAAACAATAAAATAGATAGACATAACAAAATGGTACGCCCTCTAGAAAAGAAACCAGAGAACATTAAAAAAGAATGATGTGCTTATATATTCTAATATTAAAGAAATGAAATCATGCTGTTGTGTTTGTCCATGCACTGATGAATGTCCCTGCAAATGTCCTTGTGATTGTAGCAAATGTATTTGGGAGAATATGAATTAAATCTAAAAAAGGAACAAACAAGTTATGATGATTTGTTAGATGGATTAAGATTAAGTCTGAAAGGCTATATATAAAATAAATTAATTACTCACGTATCTACCCGTTATTAAAGAAAAAGGTATTGTAAGTAACGAGTAGTTACTATTTACTTACTAAGGATTCGGTGAATGTGATCCAATATCTACGAATTCATTGTCGTCGCCGTTAGCCGGAGCTATAAGGGTGTTGGTGCATTCAAATTGGTTGTTGTTGACTGGGCTGCCCATGGTGTCTATGTGTTCAAATTCATTCACTACCTTACAGTTATTCTCCTGTATTATCTTGTGAGTCCTCACGTTACAGTTGTTGTCATCATTGTCTTCGCACTCTTCCTTGTCAGCAAATGCTGGTGCTACCTGTGAGAGTCCTGTTCCTGTTAGCGCTGTCAATATTCCTATAGATAGAGCTGCGAACATTAACCCATTTTTTGTATTCAAAGTTTGTTATCGCAAAATGATACTAAACAAAGTATAATTAGATTGAGTAAGAACAAATGGTAAAAAAAGAAGAGATTCTTATCTACTACATTAAATCTGAATTTAGAAATAGAATATTATTCATTTTAATCAGATTGCTGTACCAGAAAACCATGATAAAATAGTATAATTAAGAACAGCACAAGCAAAAGAACTCAATTTAAAGAAAGATATCACTTCTTATGATGATTTAAAGATACATTTGTTCCATCTTTAACATCTTTTCTTCTATTCTATCAAGTCTAGATTTTTCGATAGTGAGAGTTTCAATCTTTCTTTGCAATCTGTTTGCCGGATTTATTGTTAAGTTGTCCATGGCTTTTTCATACTCGTCTAGCATTTCCTGTTCAGTCGGTTTATAGTAAACACTCGCTAGTCCTATTTTATGACCTAGCAACATCTCCCTAATTTCTGCGTTTATACGAGCATTTACGCATTGGGTTGTAAAGAATTTTCTAAAACCATGACATACTTTGACCTTATTAGTGCGCACCCCACAACGAGTAGACAGGTCGATTAACTTTCTTGCTAAGGTATATGATTTTAATTGTCTTTGTTTCTTGTTTATTCGGGAACGTGAATCAAACTGCTCTCTTATAAGTAGAGAATCGCTAGTGACATTCTCTCCAAACCGTCTTCTCATTTGTAAATACGATTCTATCGCATCAGCGCATTCCGGAGTGCAAAAGGCAATATATTCTTCGTTAGAGTCTTCATAAATAGTAAATTTGTAAATATTATCAATCTTCTCTAAATGTCTTAGGCGTAACTCAGGTAATGACCCTATTCTTATACCAGTGCTTGATAAAATTAGAACAATAGCCCTGTACCGCTCGTCTACAAAATCTAAGAGTTGTTGAATTTCTTTGTGCGTATAACCTCTATCCTTTTTGATTTTTCTTTCTTCAGGTAGAAATTTTCCAATCTTTGTTGTGTTAAGCACAATATCATTTATCTTGTAAAATGCCATAATACTGTAAACGTAGTTACTATTGCGTGGAATGCTAGTCCTCTTTCTCTTAAAACATTGATAAATTCAATAATTTTATGCTCAATTAATCTGGGATTATTTCCGCAAAATAATTCATTTGTACCCATAAAGTCCATGTATTTTTGAAAGTATAGAGTGTACACTCGTTTTGTTTCACTTGACCTTAACGAG
>Ga0207648_10005217_pt1 | contig 13144 bp, 13 predicted proteins | sample KBSMisM32_FD_184310 | JGI IMG/M metagenome (GOLD analysis project Ga0207648, IMG submission 184310) | Miscanthus rhizosphere microbial communities from Kellogg Biological Station, Michigan, USA - KBS Miscanthus M3-2 (SPAdes) (version 2) | ecosystem: Host-associated > Plants > Roots >...
GGAAGGCCTTGGGATCGATCTGACCGCTGATGGGGAACGCGTCGGCCAAAGCGCCTCCCGGCGATTCGAGTACCGGGGCTGCTGGAATCGCCAAATCGGTCGGAATGATAACACGATGGGCATCAATTGTTGACATAGAATCGCAAGGCGTTCAGGGGGTGGGTAAGGGATCACTTCCCGAACCGGGAGGGCTTGATGGTCGACCAGGACAACAAGCGCGAGGACGAGTGGTTCCTCCGGAACGAAAAGCAGCTGCTCGACGCGGCACGCGCGGCGCGTCTCAAGCGCGAGGCGGAGCGCGCGGCCAAGGAGAAGGCGGACGAGACCAAGCGCCTCAAGGACCTCCACTTCATGAAGTGCCCGAAGTGCGGCCACGACATGAAGGAGGAGAAGCTCCAGAACGTCACCATCGAGCGCTGCTCGCACTGCGAGGGGATCTTCTTCGACGCGGGCGAGCTCGAGGCGGTCTTCCGTCAGCAGGCGGAGCAGCGGCGCAGCTTCTTCCGCAAGCTCATGAAGATCTAGGGGGCGCGGCCGCGCCGTGCCGTACGTGATCGACGGCAACAACCTCCTCGGATCCTGGGGCGGGCCCCAGGGCCAGGACGATCGGCGCGCCGAGGTGGTTCGGCGCGTGGCCGCCTTCTGCCGCGCGAAGGGCGCCAAGGCGACGCTCGTGTTCGACGGGCACCCCTTGCGCCCGGACATGGAAGCGCAGGACCTCGGCCCGCTCCGCCTGCGCGTGCCTCCGCAAGGCACGGACGCCGACACGCTGATCCGCGAGATCGTGGACACGTCCGACCGGCCGGGCGAGCTCGTCGTGGTCACGTCGGACAAGGCCCTCTACTCGTACGTCAAGACGGCGGGCGCGACCGTGCTGCGCGCGCACGAGTGGAACGCGATGGAGCGTCGCCTGGGACGGCCGGAGGGCTCGTCGTCCGGCGAGAAGCCCGACAAGGAGAACGACGTCGAAGGCTGGCTGAAGAAGTTCAGCGGGGGCGAGTAACCGCAGCCGGCGCTAACTGGCGCGCGGGGCCAGCGCCACGGCCTGGCGCAGGGCCTCGATGAGGCTGCGCTCGTCGGCCTGGCCGGTGCCCGCAATGTCGAAGGCCGTACCGTGGTCCACAGACGTGCGGACGAACGGCAGGCCGATGGTCACGTTCACGCCCGCCTCCAGGCCCAGGACCTTCACGGGGCCGTGTCCCTGGTCGTGGTACATCGCGACCACGAGGTCGAAGTCGCCCCGGCCCGCCCGGAAGAACAGCGTGTCCGCGGGCAGCGGACCCTCGGCGGCGATCCCGTCCGCGCGCACGGCGCGCAGCGCGGGCGCGATCTTGGTCTCCTCTTCGCCGCGGCCGAACAGGCCGTTCTCGCCCGCGTGCGGGTTGATGCCGCAGACGGCGATGCGCGGGGCCGCGATGCCGGCGCGGACGAGGGCGGCGTGCCCGCGGCGGATCGTGCGCTCGACGAGGCCGGGCTCGATCCGCTCGATCGCGTCGAGGATCCCGAGATGCGTGGTCACGTGGATCACGCGCATCTTCGGGGTCATGAGCATCATCGAGACCTCGGGCGTGTTCGAGAGTGCGGCCAGCAGCTCGGTGTGCCCGGGATACTTGTGGCCGCCCGCGTGCAGGGCTTCCTTGTTGAGGGGGGCGGTGCACACGGCGGCGATGGTGCCCGCCTGGGCCAACTCGACGGCGCGCGCGACGTACCGATAGGCCGCATCGCCGGCGGCGGGGGAGAGACGGCCGAACGGGAGGTCGTCGGGCAGCAGCGCGAGGTCGAGGCAGTCGATCGTGCCCGGGCGGTAGCGGGCCGCGCCCGGGTCCGGCACCGCGGTGACGGTCACCTCGGATCCGAGGATTCGCGCGGCCGTGCGCAGGCGCCGGGCATCCCCGATCACGATCGGACGGCACCAGTCGTAGACGGCAGGTGTCGCCAGCGCCTTCACGATGATCTCGGGACCGACGCCCGCGGCGTCACCCATCGTGATGCCGACGATGGGCACCGTCATCGGACGAGGCTCCGCGGGGGGACGGATCCGAGAGCGGCCCGCGTTCGCGCGAGCGCGCCCGCATCGCCGAACCCACCGGCCTTGGTGACGACGCGCAACGGCCGCGGCCCGTCCGTGACGCACGCGGGGATGCCGGGCTCGACCTCGGCGACCACGCGGAGTCGCGTCACGCCGCGCGCTTCGAGCGCGGCGCGTGCGGTCTCGCCTCCGGTGGCCACCAGAGCGCCGATCGGTCCGGGCCTCGCCGTCAGGCGCCCGAACGCGCGCGCCAGGGCCGGGTCGATGGCGCCTGCGGATTCGCGGTCTCGTTCGAGCACGACGCAGGTGTCGCGGCCGCCCGCCAGCGTGGCGTCGATGCGCCCGGCGGCCTCGCGCCACGCGAGGGAGGCCTCGCCCGCGAGCAGCGTGTCCGGGTGGACGGCGATCGTCGTGACGTCGCCTTGCCGTGCGATCTCGGTCGCCTGGCCTTGCGCGGCGTGGGACGGGCTGCCCACGAGGATGAGGATCGGTCTCGACGGCGCGTCGGCAGGGCTCGACTCCGCCGTCTCGTTCGCACGGAGAGCGAGCGCGCGCGGCAGATGGCGGGCGAGCCCGCCCGAGCCGGCCCACACCACCGGCCGCCCCAGCCGCGCGCCCGCGTCCGCGATCGTGCGCAAGTCGTCGTCCGACTCGGCGTCGCAGACGACCGCATCCGTCCCGCTCGCGGCCCGCCGTTCGATCTCACGGGTGAGCGTGCCGCCGTCACGCGCGGTCCCTACCTCCGTGGCGGACAAGCCCGCCAGGGCGAGAAGCGCCGCCGGCACCGCCTCCAAGGCGGTCCCGTTCACGAGCACGCGGCCCGCGCGCAGGATCCGGCCGGCCGCGGGAAACGCGGGACACAGGAGGACGATCGGACGCGGTCCGCGGCCACCGGCCGACTCCAGGACGGCGGCGAACGCGGCGGCGATCTCGGGACCGACGTGCCCGCGCAGCGTCGAGTCGATCTTCTTGTAGACGACGCGCGAGCCGGCCCGCACCGCGTCGCGTGCCACCGCGACGGTGCGCGCGTACGCGATGTCGGACGTTTCCACTCGGGTGTCGGTGTCCACGGCGAGCACGCTCGCGGCCACCGTTCCGGCCTGATCGCCGAGCGAGAGCCAGGTCTCCAGTCCGGCGATCGCGAAGGCCGCGGCGCAGTCCGCGGCGCCCGTGAGGTCGTCCGCGAGGATGGTGACCTCCCGCACGTGAGCCATCGGCCGCCTAGTGTGTGGCCTGCCCGGGGCGAAGGCAACGCGCGCGTCAAGGCCGGCTGACACGCCGTAGCTGCTGGACCCGGGCGCGCTTGCGTGCGTGACCGGCCGCCTCTGACAACGCGCGTTGTCAGACACCACCCGCGCCTTCCTCTCCGCGCGCCGGCGTCAACCCGCTGACTCGCGACGCCTTTGGCGCTGCGCCCCCTCCTGGCACCGCCGTTGCCCTTGTCGCGCCGCGTGTGCGGCGGACCGGCGCGGGTACCGAAGGGAGAGTCGGGCCCGCGCCGGCACTTTGAAAGGAGGTGCGGAGCATTCGAGGCAAGGTCCGCGAGGCCATCTCGGACCGCATCTACCCGCCAGTCGTTCTGATGACGTTTCACTTCGGGCGCGGCCGGACCCCGGCCGCGCCCCTCACGAATGAAAGAAGGAGATCGCATGAAGTTCCAGCGCATCGTGGCCACCGGTCTGGCCCTCGTCTTCGCCCTCGTGGCCTCCAGCGGCCTGGCCGTCGCCGCGGCCAAGCCCGCTCCGTCGGGCAAGGTCAACATCAACACCGCGACCGTGCAGCAGCTCACCGTCCTTCCCGGCGTCGGCGAGAAGCTCGCCGCCCGCATCGTGGACTACCGCCAGAAGTCGGGCGGCTTCAAGAACGTCTCCGAGCTGATGAACGTCCAGGGCATTGGCGAGAAGAACCTGGCCAAGATCCAGCCCTTTCTCACCACCGGCGGCGAGACCGCGAAGCCTCAGGCCAGCAAGTAGCACGGCGCGGGGGCGGCTCGGGCCGCCCCCGTTCCTCATCCATCCGGAGCAGCGATGAACGAGCGCGGCCACACCCTTCTCGAGATGGTCTTCGTCCTCGCGCTGATCCTCCTGAGCGCCTCCTGGCTGCTGCCGGGGCTGCGCGCCTACTCGCAGGAGGCGCACCTCATGGCCGCGGCCCAGAAGTTCACCGGCCAGTTCCGCGAGGCCTACTCGATGGCGGTGAAGCAGAACGTCTACACCGCGATCCGCTTCGAGACGGGGCCCAGCGGCCCCGTCTACAGCCTCTACCGGGACGGGAACGGGAACGGAGTCCTGAGCGTGGACATCAATGCCGGGCGCGACGTGCGGGTGGCGGGACCGTTCGAGCTCAGCGGCGGGGCCGCCGACGTCCGCGTCGGGATCAATGCGAACGTGCCCGCGATACCGCCCGACTCGGGGATGCTGGACCCGGCCGATCCGATCAAGTTCGGGTCCTCGAACATGGTCTCGTTCTCCCCGCTGGGCTCGGCCACTCCGGGCACGTTCTACCTGGCGGGCGGTGGAGCGCAGGCGGCGGTGCGCGTCACGCCCGGAACGGCGCGCGTGCGCATCCTCTTCTGCCGCGGCAAGCAGTGGGTCGTGCGATGAGCGAGCCCCCCGGTGCCGCGCTCCCCGAAGGCCTCGGCCGCGTCCTGCGCACGACCGCGACGTCCTGGCGCGCCCTGGGCGAGGAGCGCACCTTGCGCGTCCAGCACCTCGACCCGCCGGACGGAGCGCGCGGCGTGTTCCGCGACTCGCCGGTGGTGGCGCGCCTCTCGCGTCCGGTGGATCCGGTGACGGTGTCCGCCGAGACGTTCCTCGTGATGGACGAGCAGGGCCGGGTCCCGGGTGGAGTCTGGACGAGCCTGGACGGCCGCGTCGCGGTGTGGACCCCGGCCCGACTCCTGACCGCGGGCCGCCTGCACTGCGTCCGCCTGGCCGGGATGCGTGACCGCCAGGGGCGTGAGCTCGTCGTTCACGAGAGCGCGTTCGAGCCCGGCGACCTCGCCCTCGGTGACCTCGGCCCCTAGAGAAACGGACTCGGATTCCCTTGCCCGCGCGGCGCTCCCGCCTTCAGCTCCTGCCTCGAACCCTCTCGCATCCCACCCGTCCGAAGAGGACGCTCCCCACCTCGAACCTCCCCAGCGCCGCGCGGGCCGCTTTCGGCCGTCCGGGGATCAGGCCAGGACGGCCGGCTCCTTTTCGGGAACGTGCACCACGTCGTGCGCGGGCTCGGAGGGATTGACGTCCCCTTCGAGCCGCGCCCCGTCCACGAGCGAGATGCGGCCGGCGAAGAACTTTCCGCGGGCGGACGCGCCCACGCCGACGCGGAGGGTTTCCGCGCGGACCTCGCCCTCGAAGTCTCCGTCGATCTCGACGAGGTTCGCGCGCACACGGCCCTTCACCTGGCTGCCGGAGGCGACGTGCACGCGTCCACTGAGATCGAGGTCGCCCTCGAACCGGCCGAGCACGTCGAGGTCGCGGCCGGCCACGCGCCCGGAGACGGCGCAGCCCGACGCGAGCACGGTCAGATCCTGCTGGGGAACCATCATGGATAAGGACCTCCCGGTATGAAAACCCCCTCCGATGCTGGGCCCATCTTCCGCTCCGCGCTGTGTGTCAGGTCACTTGCCCGAAAAGAACCTCCGTCCGTCTCGCGGAGCAGGTGCGAGCGAGCATCGTGTGCTAAGGTGGCCCGTCTCGGCGGCGCGGCCTCGGGGCCGCTGGAGCGCGCGTGAGCTCGCACGTCTATCTCGTCCTCGTCCTCATCTTCTATGCGGTCGGAGCTCTGCACATCCTCCTGCAGACGCTGACCCGCCGGCGCCTGCTCGTCACCTCGTGGACGGTGGCGGCCACGTTGATCGGATTCGCCCTGCATACCGCCGCCCTCGCGCAGCGCTGGACGGAGGCCGGCCACTTCCCGGCCGTCGGCCTCCACGACGGCGCCTCGCTCCTGGCCTGGACGATGGTGCTCGTGTTCCTGGTCATCTACACGCGCTCGCGCCTGGAGGCGCTCGGCCTCGCCGTCTACCCGATGGCGTTCGCGCTGGTCCTGATCGCGAACCTCACCCCGATCGCGCCGGTGGGGGACCCCGTACTGAAGAGCCTGTTCCTACCCATCCACACCACCCTGGCCTTCTTCGGCTACGCGGCCCTCTTCGTGGCCTTCGCGGGGGGCCTCCTCTACCTCATCCAGGAGCGCGAGCTCCGCTCGCGCACCCCGCGGACGTTCTACTACCTGATCCCGAGCCTGGAGACCTCCGACCGTCTGAGCGCACGCGCGGTCGAGGCCGGTTTCGCCCTGCTCACCCTCGCCATCATCACCGGCCTCCTGTGGAGCCACGCCGTCCATGGCGTGTACTGGACCTCGAGCCCGAAGGAGTGGAGCGCGCTCGTAGCCTGGGCCCTGTACGTTGCGCTCATCCTGGCCCGCTATCAGACGGGATGGGGCGGACGGCGCGCGGCTCTCCTCGGCATCGCCGCCTTCACCGCGGTCGCGTTCACGTTCGTCTGGATGAACGTGTTCGCCCTGCCCGTGGCCGCGCGCACGCCATGATCATCGTCATCGGCGTGAGCCACCGGACGGCCCCGCTCCCCGTGCGCGAGGCCCTCGCCTTCCCCAAGGACCAGATGCGCGACGCGCTCCTGCGCCTGCGCGCGGAGACGGGGGCGGGCGAGGCCATGATCCTCTCCACCTGCAACCGCGTGGAGCTCTACGCCCGCCAGGACGATCCGGGCGCGGTGGAGGCCCTGGAGTCCTTCCTCGCCCGCTACCACTCGCGCGACGGCCGCGAGCTGCACGCGGTCCTCTACCGTTACGCGGATGCGGAAGCGATCCGTCACGCCTTCCGCGTCGCGTCCAGCCTGGAGTCGATGGTGATCGGCGAGCCGCAGATCCTCGGCCAGGTCAAGGAGGCCTACCAGGCCGCGGAGGATGCGGGCACGCTGGGCGCCGCCCTCAACGCGCTGCGCAACCGGACACTGGCCGCGGCCAAGCGCGTGCGAACGGAGACGGGTATCGGCCGCAACGCCGTCTCCATCTCCTACGTCGCGGTCGAGCTGGCGCGCAAGATCTTCGGCGAGCTCAAGGACAAGAACGTCCTCCTCGTGGGCGCGGGCAAGATGAGCGAGCTGGCCGCCAAGCACCTCGTGCGCAGCGGCGGCCGCGCCACCGTCCTCGGCGGGCGCACCTTCGAGAAGGCGGCGGAGCTGGCCGCGGCCCTGGGCGGCAAGGCCGCGCCCTTCGAGTCGCTGCGCGACGAGCTGGCGCGCGCGGACATCGTCATCAGCGGCACGGGCGCGCCCGGCCTCGTCATCCACCCCGCGGACGTGGAGAGCGCGCGCGCCGCGCGGCGCGGCCGCCATGCGCGCCCGCTCTTCCTGATCGACATCGCGGTGCCGCGTGACATCGACCCCGCGGTGCGGAAGATCGGCGGCGTCTTCCTCTACGACCTCGACGACCTGAAGGCGGTGGCGGAAGCGAACGTGCGCGAGCGCCTGAAGGAAGCGGCGGCCGCGGAGGCGCTGGTCGAGCGCGAGGTGCGCGACTTCCTCGACTGGCAGAAAGCCCGCGAAGCCGTTCCCCTCCTCAACGAGCTGCGCCGGCGCGCGGAGGAGATCCGCCGCCACGAGCTCGACAAGGCCAAGCGGCGCATCGGCCCCCTCACCCCCGAGCAGGACGAGGCGATCGAGGCCGCCACCACCGCCATCGTCAACAAGCTGCTCCACTCGCCGACCGTGCACCTGAAGGAAGCCGCCCGCGAGTCCAACGCCCCGGAGCAGCTGAGCCTCATCCGCAAACTGCTAGGATTGTGATCGCTTGCGTATCCGCATCGGGACCCGCGGGTCATTACTAGCCCTCTGGCAGGCCGAGCACGTCAGCGGGCTCCTGGTCGCCAAGGGTCACGAGGTCGAGCTCCACAAGATCACGACCACCGGCGACCAGGTCCTCGATCGGCGCCTCGAGAGCATCGGAGGCAAGGGCGCCTTCCTCAAGGAAATCGAGGAGGCGATGCTCGCCCGGCAGGTCGACCTCGCCGTGCACAGCCTCAAGGACGTGCCGACGGCGCTGCCGCCGGGCCTCTCCCTCTGCGCGTACCTGGAGCGGGCCGACCCGCGAGACGCGCTGCTCTCGAACTCGGGCAAGCGCCTCGAGTCCCTGCCCCCGGGGGCGCGCGTCGGCACCACCAGCCTGCGCCGCTCCTCCCAGGTGAAGGCGATGCGGCCCGACCTGCACGTGGACGACCTGCGGGGAAACGTGGACACGCGCATCCGCCGCCTGCGCGAGCGCCATTACGACGCGATCATCCTGGCCATGGCCGGCCTGGTGCGGCTCGGACGCGCGGGTGAGGTCACGCAGGTGCTCGATCCCGACGTCTTCGTGCCCGCCCCCGGCCAGGGCGCCATCGCGCTGGAGTGCCGGCAGGACGACGCCGACGTGCGCGCGGCCGCGGCGGCGCTCGATCACGAGCCCACGCGGCGCGCCGTCGCCGCCGAGCGCGCGCTGCTGGCCGCGCTCGAGGGCGGCTGCAACGTCCCCCTCGGTGCGCACGCCGCGCCGGCGTCCGGCGGCTTGCGCCTGCGCGCGTTCGTGGCCCGGCCGGACGGGAGCACGATCCTGCGCGCCGAGGACGCGGGCGGCGATCCGGAAGCGCTCGGCCGCCGCGTCGCCGCCGACCTGCTCGCCCGCGGCGCCTGGCAGCTCGTCCGGTCGTGAGCACCGCCGGCCCCACCGCCGGCGCGGTGCGCGGACGGCGCGTGCTCGTGACGCGGCGCTGGCCGGAGCTGATGGCGGCGCTGGCCGCCGAAGGCGCGATCGCGTACGAGGTGCCGCTCATCGAAGTGCGTCCGCCCTCGGATCCGGGGCCGCTCGACGAGGCGCTGCGCGGCCTCGGCCGCCATCAATGGCTCGTCTTCACGAGCGCGAACGCGGTGGAGGCGGTCGCGGCGCGCATGACCGCGCTCGGGGTGACGCTCGAGGCCGGGATCCGGCTGGCGTCGGTGGGTCCGGCGACGACGGAAGCCATCGATCGCGCCTGGCCGGGGACGGAGGTCGTGATCGCGCCGGCGACCGACTTCCGCGGCGCGGGCCTCGTCACCGCCTTCGCGTCGGAGCCGCTCGATGGAAAGCGCATCCTGTTGCCCGTCTCGGACCGGGCGGCGGAGACGGTCGAGCGCGGCCTGTCCGGGCGCGGCGCGTGCGTCGATCGCGTCATCGCGTACCGCACCGTGGCCACCAGCGGGGAAGGGCTGGGCGAACGCCTGGACGCCGGAGTCGATGTCGCCGTCTTCGCCTCGCCGTCCGCGGTCGAGGCCTTCGTCGGCGCGGCGGGCGCGCCGGCCCGTGCCGTCCCCGCCGCGGTCATCGGACCCACCACGGCGGAGGCGGCGCGCGCCGCCGGCCTGACCGTGCTCGCCGTCGCGCAACCGTCGACGGTCGAGGGATTGCTGGCCGCGCTCGCCTCCGCGTGGCGCTGAGGCGCCGCCGCGCGGGAGTGGGAGCGGCCGGGGCCGCCTACTCCGTTCGCAGCGCGCGCAGCGGGTCGAGCCGCGACGCGCCCAGCGCCGGCACGAACGCGGCCACGCCTGCGACGGCCAGCAGGACCGCCGCCGCCACCGCGTACGCGACGGGATCGAGCGCGCTCACGCCGTAGAGGAGCGATCCCAGCACCTGGCCCACGAGCGCGGCCAGCACCGCGCCCGCGCCGATGCCGACGAGGGCGAGCCGCCCGCCCTGCCGCATCACCAGGCCCAGCACATCGCCGGCCTCCGCGCCCAGGGCCATGCGCACGCCCATCTCGCGCGTGCGCATGCTCACGGAATAGGCGATCACGCCGTAGAGCCCGACCGCGGCCAGGAGCAGGGCCAGGGCGCCGAAGGCGCCGAGCAACATCGCGCCGATGCGTGTCGGCGCGGTGGTGGTGGCCACGACCGCCGTCGCGGGCTCGGCGTCGGTGAACACGACCGCGGGCTCCAGGGCGAGGATGGCCGCGCGCAGCATCGGGATCGCCTTGTCCGGCGGGAGGGTCGAGCGGACGGCCAGGGAGATCGCGCGCGACGGGCGGGCGGGGAAGTGGAGGTACGGACGCGGGTCCTCTCCGACCGAGCGCACCTTGTGGTCACGGGCCACGCCCACGACCTGGTGCGGGTCCGCCTCGAACCCCTCGGTGTACAGGAGCTCGCCGACCGCGCTCTTCCCCGGCCAATAACGGCGGGCCATCGTCTCGTTCACCACCACGACCTTGCGCCCGGCCTCCACGTCGTCCTCGCCGATGGCTCGCCCTTCCACGATGGGCACGCCGACCACGCGGAAGTAGTCGGCGCCGACGGAGACGGCGTCGATCTGCGTGGCGTCGTCCTGCGGGCCGTGGTGGCCGCGGACGCGGATCCCCTCCATGTTGATGTCCGGAGCCAGGGGCAGGCGCGTGACCAGCGCCGCCCCCGTCACGCCGGGCAGCGCGCGCAGGTCGGCCAGCATCCGCTTGCGCATCGCCATCGCGCGGTCCATGTCGTAGCCGTTCATCTGCAGGTTGAAGTCGATGTACGAGACGGGGCCGGGGTCGTACCCGAGGTCCGTGCCGCGCGCGGCGAGCAGGCCGCGCGCGAGGAGCGCGCCCGCCACCAGGAGGACGAGGGACAGCGCGAGCTGCGTCACCACGAGCGTGTCGCGCAGGCTCACGCGGCGCCGCACCGAGCCTTCGCCCGTCGCGTCCGCCTTCAACGACGGGACCAGCTCCAGCTTCGATGCCATGAGGGCCGGGGCCAGGCCGAACAGCATCGTGGTCAGGAGAGATGCCCCGGCCGCGAACGCGAGCACGGTGCCGTCGAGATGGAAATCGAAGTGCAGCGGCACGGGCAGCCAGTCCGTGTTCATCCCGCTCAGGAGGCGGCCCGCCCAGGCGGCGAGGAGCACGCCGGCCGCGCCCCCGACGGCGGCGAGTACGAGGCTCTCGGTCAGGAGCTGGCGCACCAGCCGGCCACGTCCGGCGCCGATGGCCGCGCGCACGGCGAGCTCGCGGCGACGGGAGGCCCCGCGCGCGAGGAGCATGTTGGCCACGTTCGCGCAGGCAATCGTCAACACGAGCCCGACGGCGACGAGCAGGACCGCGCTCGCCGCCTTCACGTACCCGTCGAGCATCGGATGGAAGCGAACGCCCGCGCCGGGCAGGACGGAGGCCCGCGTCTTCTCGTTGGTGGCGGGATAGTCCTGCCGCAGCCGCGCGAAGATCGTGTCCACCTGCGCGCGCGCCTGCTCGACCGATTTCCCCTCGGCCAGCCGGCCCTTCACGAAGAGCCAGCGGTCGCCACGTCTCTGGATGCGGGTCGCCCCCGGGTCGTGGTCGGCCTGGCTCTGGATGCCCTGGAAGTTGAAACGGTCCACCATCATCACCGGCGCCCAGAACTGCGACTCCAGGCCCGGCACCATCCCCGTGAAGCCGGCGGGGGCGACGCCCACGACCGTGTATTTCACCCCGCTGAGCTCGACGGCCTGGCCCAGGATGTCCGCGCGGCCTCCGAATCGGCGCTGCCAGAGCCCATGGCTGAGCACGACCACGGCGTGCTGGCCTTCGCCCACGTTCTCCTCGGCGCGGAACCCGCGGCCGAGGGCCGGGCGCACGCCGAGGACGTCGAAGTAGTTCGGCGTGATCGTCTCGCCCGTGACGAGGGCGGGCGTGCCGCCGGTGGAGAGGATGCCCTTCACGAACGCGTGGGCGGCCACGCCGCTGAAGGCGTCGGCCCCGTCGCGGATGGAGAGATAGTCGGGGTAGGAGGTGGTCAGATAGGGGAACTCGTCGCTCAGGCTCGAATAGACCTCGACCAGGCGGTCCGGGGCCTGGACCGGGGTGTGGCGGAGCAGGACCGCATTGACGACGCTGAACAGCGTGGTGTTGAGGCCGACGCCGAGGGCCAGGGAGACGACGGCCACCGCCGTGAACCCGGGCCGGCGCGCCAACAGCCGGAAGCCGTGCCTCAGGTCCTGGATCCAGCTCTCCACGAGCGCCTCCTTTTGCCTTTTCCGACCGCCACTTCCCATACGCCGGCGGGAGCGGGGCGGTTCAGGAGATTATGCGCGCGCGGACCTCGCGGAGGCCGCCTGCGGGGTGTGCGGCCGGCCTTGACACCGCGGGCGTAAGTCCTCTAGACTGTCTCCTTTAGTCCTCACGCGAAAGCCCGCATCCTCACCCCGCGCCGCCTCCGCGATAGGACCAACTCTCAGGAATTTCGGAGGACTCGCTCGCACATGCCGGAGATCGAAAAGACGCAGCGCCCCGTCAGCCCCATCGGAAGCAGCAAGTCCGTCGCGGAAGCTCCCGCCCCCTCGGGGCGTGAAGAGGAGCCCCGCGAGAGCGCCGGGGTCATGGACGACGCCGAATACGAGCGGCTCCTCGACATGTACGACGTCAGCTTCAAGAACTTCGCCGAAGGCGAGGTCGTGAAGGGCATCGTGCTGCAGGTGAGCGAGAGCGAAGTCATCGTCGACGTCGGCTACAAGTCGGAGGGGATCATCCCCGTCGACGAGTTCCGCGACGAGACGGGCAAGCTCTCGATCAAGGTCGGCGACTCGGTGGACGTGCTCCTGGAGAAGACGGAGGACAAGGAAGGTTACGTCGTCCTCTCCAAGGAGAAGGCCGAGAAGATGAAGGTCTGGGACGACGTGGAGCGCGCCTACCAGGAGCGCCGCGTCGTCGTGGGCCGCGTCATCGAGCGCGTCAAGGGCGGCCTCGCCGTCGACATCGGCGTGCGCGCGTTCCTCCCCGGCTCGCAGGTGGACCTCCGACCCGTGCGCAACCTGGATTCCCTCAAGGGCCAGGAGCTGCGCATGCGCGTCATCAAGGTCAACAAGAAGCGCGGCAACATCGTGCTCTCGCGCAAGGCCGTCCTCGAGGAAGAGAACGCCGAGCGGAAGCGCGACACCCTGGAGACCCTCGAAGAGGGCAAGGTCCTCATGGGCACGGTGAAGAACATCACCGAATACGGCGCCTTCGTGGACCTCGGCGGCATCGACGGCCTGCTCCACATCACGGACATGTCGTGGGGCCGCATCAACCACCCGAGCGAGGTCCTGAACGTCGGGGACGAGATCAAGGTCCAGGTCCCGAAGTTCGACCGCGAGACCGAG
>Ga0207648_10005218_pt1 | contig 13144 bp, 15 predicted proteins | sample KBSMisM32_FD_184310 | JGI IMG/M metagenome (GOLD analysis project Ga0207648, IMG submission 184310) | Miscanthus rhizosphere microbial communities from Kellogg Biological Station, Michigan, USA - KBS Miscanthus M3-2 (SPAdes) (version 2) | ecosystem: Host-associated > Plants > Roots >...
GGACGAAACGGCAGCCGATCGCGCCCAGCGACCGAGCCATCATCGGTGCGCTGCTCCGCGATCTCCGGCGCTCGGCCGGCTACCGGTCGGTGGAGTCGGCGGCCGACACGAAGGCATGCCCGGCGTCTCGCCAGACGATCTACCAGTACGAACGCGGCGCCATGAGCCCTTCCCTCGCACAGTTCCTCGAGCTCGTCCGGTTCTTCGTGCTCGACGCGCCACGCGGCCCCGAGGCGAAGGCCGAGCCCGACCTGCGGGCACAGGGCGTCGCGGCCGTGACGCGAGCGCTCGATCTCCCCGCCTACCACGTCGTGCGCGCCCGCGAGCTCATCGCCACGATGCAGCCGACCCCCGGCGGCGCGCGATGATCGCCCTGACCCAGATCGATCACGTCGGGATCGCGGTGACCGATCTCGAGGCGGGTGTCGCGGAGTATCGGCGGCTGCTTGGCGTCGAACCGTCGCACCGTGAGCGCGTCGATGACCAAGGCGTCGAGGAGGTCCTGTTCCCCGTGGGGTCCTCGTTCATCCAACTCCTCGGTTCACTCGGGGCGGAGACGCCGGTCGGCCGGTCGCTGGAGCGGCGAGGTCCCGGTATGCATCACGTCGCGTACCGCGTCGAGGACATCGACGCGTCGCTGGCGCACCTGCGCGCCGAAGGGACGCGACTGATCGACGAGACTCCTCGCGAGGGATCACGCAACACGCTCATCGCGTTCCTCCACCCTGCCGCCATGGAGGGCGTCCTCGTCGAGCTCGTGCAGGTCCGCTGATCGCATCGCGGGCTTGTCGTATCGGCATCCCAATCGGCAAGATGTTCGCCATGTCGACGTATATGGACCGGCACATCATCCCGGGCGTCACGATCGGGGCGGTCGCGGACGCGCACATCCGCGACCTGGAGGAGCAGGACTACCTCGACGTCCGGTTCCTCACCTACTGGGTCGACGAGGCGCGGGGGACGGTCTTCTGCCTCGCCGAGGCACCCAGCGCCGAGGCGGTCGAGACGGTCCACCAGAAGGCGCACGGGCTGGTGCCCCACGACGTGCTCGAGGTGGACCCGCGCATGGTCACGTCGTTCCTGGGCGCCATCACGGAGCCGGAGCCGGGGACGCCGTGGGCGGCGTCGGCCTTCCGCACGATCATGATCACCGACATCGTCGGATCGACCTCCCTGATCGATGCGCTCGGCGACTTCGGGGCCAAGGAGATCGTCTTGGAGGTCGATGCGATCGTCCGCCAACACGTGGAACGCCACTCCGGCAGGATCGTCGATCACACCGGCGACGGCGTGATGTCGTCGTTCCCATCCGCGCACGACGCGCTCAACTGTGCCGTCGCGTTGCAACGAGCGATCGCGGGTCGCGATCCGACGCAGTACCGTGCCGAGATCCGCGTCGGGCTCGCTGCGGGGGAACCCATCTCGGAGGCTGACCGCTTGTTCGGCGCGGCCGTCAACCTCGCGGCCCGCATGTGCGCGGCGGCGGAACCGTCCACGATCTGCACGCCCTCGGCGATCCGCGAGCTCGCGATGGGCAAGGGGTTCACCTTCGTCGACCGTGGCCACGCCGCGATGAAGGGGTTCCCGGACCCGGTACAGGTGTTCGAGGTGACCTGGGCCCACAAGGGCTAGGGCAGACCCGTCAGTCCCCGTCGCGGCGAACCCACCAGACAGCTCACGTTGCCCTCGGGGAGCTGCCCGTCGCCCATCAGTTGATGCGCCTCGGGGATCTCGTCGTAGGCGTAGGCGTGGCCGAGCGTCGTGACGACCTTGCGCTCCCGCACGAGGTCGTTGAAGGCGAACGCCTGCTCGTCGTTCATCAGGTGTGAGCCCTGGTAGCGCTTCTGCATGTACCAGAGGTACCGCACGTCGATCATCGTGTCGTACCCGGTGGTGCCGGCACAGATCACGATCATCCCGCCACGATCGCAGACGAAGTTCGAGGTCGGGATCGTGTCCTGCCCCGGGTGCTCGAAGACGATCCGTGGGCTGGTCTTCTCGCCGAGCGCATCCCAGAACGCCTTGCCGAACGCCTTGGCGCCGTCCAGCCAGCCCTTCCAGTCCGGTGAGTCCCACGCCGGCGGCACGCCCCAATGGTCGAAGCCCTTCCGGTTCACGAACCCGACGGCTCCCATGCTCTTGGCGTACTCACCCTTCTCGTCGGAGGAGACGACGGCCACGGCTCGCCCACCGGCGTTCGTGACCAGCTGCACCGCGAGCGAGCCGAGACCGCCGGAGCCTCCCCAGACCAAGACTGGGTCGCCTTCCTGGACGGTGTTCGGAGGCCAGCCGTAGAGCATGCGGTAGGCCGTGCCGCCGGTAAGCGTCGGCGCCGCGGCCTCCTCCCAGGTGAGGTGCTCGGCCTTGGGCATGCACTGATGGTCCTGCACCTTCGTGAACTGCGCCATCGAGCCCCAGCATGTGTCGTAGCCCCACACGCGGAAGGTCGCCGCGAGCCCTGGGTCCTTGCCCGCGGTGATCCAGGGATCGTCGAGATCCCACTGCCCCGGATGCACCGTGACGTGATCGCCGACCTGCACGCTGGTCACCTCGGCACCGGTCGCGTAGACGATCCCGCTCGCGTCGGAACCGACGATGTGGAAGTCGGTCGGCTCGCCCCATCGCGCCTGGGTCTTCGTGACGTCGACCGGTACACCGCGGGCTGCCCACACATTATTGAAGTTGACGCCCGCCGCCATCGTCGCCACCAGCACGTCGCGCGGTCCCAGCTCGGGAACGTCGAGCACCTCATCGCGGATCGCATCCCGCGGCTCGCCGTAGCGATCGGGCCGCACCGCCATCGCGTGCATCTGTCGCGGCACCTCGCCGATCGGCGGCAGTGAACCGACGTCGTACAGATCCTTCCCCATGGTTCTCACCCTTTTCGGATCAACCGAGACGGAGCGGGAACCCTAGCAGCGGCGGGTGTGTCAGGCGCCGAGCGCCAGGATGTCGAGCCCGGGATCTGCGCTCGGACACGACTGGGCGCGTGGGCACCAGGCGCACCAGCGGCCGGGGGTGAGCATCGCCTCCCGCCCACCTCGCAGCGAGGAGGCCGACCGGGCGGCCGCGATGACCCGGTCGGCCGCGTGGAAGAGCAGCTCCTCGTGGACGTCCTCGACCTGCCACGTACCGCCCTCCAGGAAGAACGAGGCGACCCGGTACGGCGGGACCCCGAAGCGCAGGGTGTGCACCAGCGCGTAGGCGCGGTTGTCCTCGGCGTGCTCGGGATACGCGCCACCGGTCTTCAGGTCGATCAACAGCCGCTGTGCGCGCATCGGCTGTGTGCGATCGGGACGGCCGAGCATCAGGTCGACCTTGCCCGACACGACGAGCGAACCGCCGAGCAGCTCGGCCTTCATCGGCACCTCGGCGGTCGGCGCCAGCTCCCGTCGCAGGTCGCGCAACGGCGGGAACGATCCCTCGAACAGCACGGTCCGCCGAGTGACCTCCATCAGGAGGTCGTCCTGCTCGGGGCGGCTGAGCTCACGCCAGAACTCGGCGAACCGTTCCTCGCGCTCGGCGGTCCGCGTCGCGGCCAGCAGCGCCACCTCGTGAGGATCGAGCTCATCGCGCGCACCGACGATCACCTCGATCGCACGGTGCTGCACGACGCCCACGGCCGTCGCACGGTTGTGCGCGAAGGCCGGCCCCTCACCCGAGAGCTTCGACCAGAACGTGCCCTCGCATCGGTCGAGATCGTTGAGTCGCTCCTTGCCGAGCCACAGGGCATCGACCAGCTCGAGGCCGCGAGCAGCCTCTTCGATGCGATCGCGCAACCGCTGCGCGAGGTCGGTCGGGAAGACGGGGCGTTCGGTGCCGATCAGCTGGTCGAGCGTGCGCTGCTGCGGTTCGGTCAGCTGCATGCCAGCATGGTAGGAGCAGGTTCCGACATGCGAGGCAGCCCCGATGAGATCGTTCGCGCGTTGGCCGACCCCGATCGGCTGGCGATCGCCGGTGTGCTCGCGCGCCGGGAGCAGACCGCCGACGAGCTCGCCAGCGAGCTCGACCTTCCGGTCCGCCGTGTCAAGACACACCTGGGGAAACTGACCGCCGCCGGGGTCGTTCGTGTCGCCGAGGATCGCCGCACGTACGGACTGGACGGCGACACGCTCCGTCACGCTGCGGAGCTCGTCGGACCACCGCGGGAGGCGGGCCTCGCGCTCGGAGCGGCGAGCGATCACGAGGAGGTCGTGCTGCGCACGTTCTTCCGGAACGGTCGGCTGACCGAGATCCCGATGAAGCGCACGAAGCGACGCATCGTGCTCGAGCGGATCGCGCTCGAGTTCGAACCCGGCCGCGACTACGACGAGAAGGAGGTCAACGTCGTCGTCGGCGCGTTCTTCAACGACCACGCGGCGCTGCGCCGGTACCTCGTCGACGAGGGGTTCCTCGATCGTGATCACGGCCGCTACTGGCGAACCGGGGGCAGGGTCGACGTCGACTGACGGGCACTGCTAGGGTGCCGCCGTGCCGAAGCGGTTCCTCGTGGCCGTCGTCACGCTCCCCCTGCTCATCGCCGTGACGGCATCGGCCTCACCCGTCGTCTCCACGGTCAGCGGACCATGTGACCTCGCTCGCCGATCGTCGGAGTCCACGCAGCACTTCATGCGCCGGCGGATCAGTTGTGCGGTCGACCGGTTCGGCCCGGTCGGCGGCGGTACCACTCGAGCGATCTGCATCGCGAACCGTGAGAGCGGCCTTGACCCGACCGCGGAATCGGGATCCGGCATGTACCTCGGGCTGTATCAACATGCCGCGACGATGTGGCCCGATCGGTTCAAGAAGTGGACGAACCGGTCGTGGGGTCTGTCGAAGCGCGCACTCAACGGGCGAAGCAACTCCATCGTGACGATCCGGATGGTGCACGCGATCGGTGGCTGGAAGGCCGCCGGCTGGCCCGTCAAGGGCTGCTGAGCCGCCGAGACCGCTCCCCTAGACTCTCGGTATGGCGAAGACCGAGAAGCCACCAGCGGACGAGCGGACCGTCGAGGATCGGATCGAGGAACTCCGGGAGCGGCGCGCGGCGGCGCTCCTACCGGCCGGCCCGGAGGCCGCCGACAAGCAGCACGAGAAGGGCAAGCTCACTGCCCGCGAGCGGCTCGACATCCTGATGGACGCCGGCTCGTTCGTGGAGACAGACCCCTTCACGGTGCATCGATCGCACGACTTCGGGATGGACAAGCGCAAACCCCCGGGTGACGGCATCGTCACCGGCTACGGCACGATCGACGGCCGGAAGGTGTTCGTCGCCTCGCAAGACTTCGCCGTCTTCGGCGGCACGATGGGTGAAACGGTCGCGCAGAAGGTGTGCAAGGTGATGGATCTCGCGCTCCAGACCGGCGCGCCGTTCATCCAGATCAACGACTCCGGCGGCGCGCGCATCCAGGAGGGGCCCGCGTCGCTCGCAGGGTACGGCTACATCTTCGAGCGTAACGTCAGAGCGAGCGGCGTGATCCCGCAGATCAGCGTGATCATGGGTCCGTGCGCGGGCGGCGCCGTGTACTCGCCGGCGATCACCGACTTCACCTTCATGGTGAAAGAGACCTCGCATATGTTCATCACGGGGCCGGAGGTCATCAAGACCGTCACCGGTGAGGACGTGACGATGGAGGCCCTCGGTGGCGCCCTCACGCACGCGACGCAGTCCGGTGTGGCCTCGTTCATCGGCGAGGACGACGAGGACGTGCTGATGCGGGTGCGCTACCTGCTGTCGTTCCTGCCGTCGAACAACCTCGAGGACCCGCCGGCATACGCGACGACGGACGACCCCGAACGGGTCACCGACGCGCTGACCCACCTCGTGCCTGACCGTGCGAAAGAGGCGTACGACATGCACGAGGTGATCCGCTACGTCGTCGACGAGGGCGAGTTCCTCGAGGTGTTCCCGCTGTGGGCGGCGAACATCGTGACGGGGTTCGCGCGGCTAGACGGTCGCAGCGTCGGCGTGATCGCCAACCAGCCGAAGGTGCTCTCCGGCACGCTCGACATCGACGCGAGCGAGAAGGCGAGCCGCTTCGTGCGCTTCTGCGACGCCTTCAACATCCCGATCCTGACGTTCGTGGACGTGCCGGGCTTCCTGCCCGGAACGACCCAGGAGTACAACGGCATCATCCGCCACGGCGCGAAGCTGCTGTACGCCTTCGCCGAGTCGACCGTGCCGCGCATGACCGTGATCACGCGCAAGGCCTACGGCGGTGCCTACCTCGTCATGAACTCCAAGCACCTGCGCGCCGACGTGTCGTTCGCGTGGCCGACCGCGGAGATCGCGGTGATGGGGGCGGAGGGCGCCGTCAACATCGTGTTCAAGAAGGAGATCGAGCAGGCCGGCGATCCGACCGCGCGGAAGGCCGAGCTCATCACCGAGTACCGCGAGAAGTTCTCCACGCCGTACGCCGCCGCCGAGCGGGGGTTCATCGACGACGTGATCGAGCCCGCCGAAACCCGGCCTCGGTTGATCAAGGCGCTGCGGATGCTTTCCACCAAACGCGAGGCGATCCCCGCGCGGAAGCACGGGAACATCCCGCTGTAAAGGAGGCTCGGTGTTCGAGACGGACGACGGTCGCAAGGTCGACATCCCAAGCGATCTCACGCCCGAGGAGGAGCGTGCGGTCCTGATGGCGCTCGAGCGCTACTTCGTCGCGGAGAACCCCAAGCCGGCCCCCTGGGTGTTACAGGGGCGCATCGAAGCGACGGGCTACGGGGCGCTCCAGGTTCGGCGGTTCGCTCGCGAGCCGTGGCACGGCCAGTGGGTGGAGTTCGCTCGCAAGGGCGTGCCACCCGTGCAGGGCCGCGGCGACGTGCGCTAGACCTGTGGGGACCGCGCGCGTGACGCCGGGGAGCGCCACGCGCGGGGATGCGCTGGAGACGTTCGTCGCGGAAGGGTGCTCGGCGCCGCGTTCTTGGGGCAACGGCCCCGGCGACGCGTACGGGTGGCACGAACATGCGCAACCCAAGGTGCTGTTCTGCCTGGAAGGATCGATCGTGTTCCACACCGACGAGGGAGACCTCGAGCTGGCGACCGGGGATCGGCTCGACCTGCCGCTGGGCACCCGTCACGCGGCGACGGTCGGACCGAACGGATGCGAGTGCGTGGAAGCATGGGGCGCATGAGGGTCGCGTTCCATACGGATCAGCTCTGGTTCTCCGCACCCGGTGGCATCGGCACGTACGTTCGCGAGCTGCCGCCCGCGTTGGCGGCCTTACCTGACCCACCGACGTTGACGACGTTCCAGGTCGGATCTGAGAACGACCAACGCGACGCAGACGTCGTCGTGCCGGGCTCCATCCGAACGCTGTACCCGAGTTGGGGCCTGATCGGACGACCGAACCTTCCAACAGCGTTGACCGATCGCGACATCGTCCACGCGACGAACCACGCCGCGATCCCACCCGTGGTTCCCGGCCAGGCCCTCATCGTCACTGTGCACGATCTCGCGTTCGACGTGTTCCCGGCGGCCTTCCCCACATGGTGGCGATGGCTGTACCGCGTCGGGGTCCGCGCTGCGGCACGACGGGCTCACGTCGTCGTGACGCCGTCACGTTCGACGGCGAACGACGTGGAGCGGCGCTATGGGGTCGACCCGGCGCGCGTGTCCGTCACGCCGCTCGCAGCGTCGCTCCGGATGACCAACGTCGACCTAGCGGAAACGCTGGCTGCGTTCGGCATCGATCCCCCGTTCATCCTGTGTCCAGGCACCTTGGAGCCGCGGAAGAATCAGGTACGACTGATCCGCGCCTACCGTCAGGTTGCGGCAGACGTGCCACACGCGCTCGTACTGAGCGGGCCGGACGGGTGGGGGACGGACGACGTCGATGCGGAGCTCGCGCGGAGTGGCCCGGGCCGCATCATCCGGACCGGTCTGATCACGGAGGATCAGATGGACGCCCTGCTCCGGGCCGCCGATCTGGTCGCCTATCCATCCCTCTACGAGGGCTTCGGCTTGCCGGTCGTCGAGGCGATGGCACGAGGTGTTCCCGTGCTGGCTTCCATCACGCCTGCCGTCGCGGAAACCGCCGGCGACGCCGCGCTGCTGGTCGATCCCGAGGACGTGGCCGCCATCGCGGAAGGTCTCGCGCGCGCGCTCACGGATCGCTCGCTCCGTGACGAACTGGTAGCCAAGGGCACCGCTCGTGCGGCGCGGTTCTCCTGGGAAGCCACCGCCCGCGCTACCCTCGACGCCTACCGCGACGCGATGGAGCGAACCCGCGCATGAAAGTGTCATTGATCGCCACCGTGCTGAACGCCGACGAGCACATCGGCGCGTTCCTCGCGTCGGTGGCCGCGCAGACGAGGGTTCCCGACGAGGTCATCGTCGTGGACGGCGGATCCACCGACGGCACCGCGGAGCGGCTCCGAGCCGCAGAAGGCATCACAATGATCGAGACGCCGGGCGCCAACATCGCGCGCGGTCGCAACCTCGCGATCGCCGCGGCCTCACACGAGGCGATCGCCGTCGCCGACGCGGATTGTGCCTATCGCCCCGAGTGGCTCGCCGCCCTGCTCGAGCCCCTCGAGTCGGGCGCCGACGTCGCGATGGGGTGGACCGAGCCCGTCATCGACTCGTTGCTCGACGCCTGTGTCTCCTCCCTCGGATTCCCGCTCACGGCCGACCAGGTCGATGCCGCCACGTTCATGCCGAGTGCGCGGAGCGTTGCGTTCCGACGGGAGACCATCGACGCGGTCGGCGGGTACCCGGAGTGGCTCGCCATCGGCGAGGACATGTGGGTGAACCATCGGTGGAGGGAGCGCGCGTTCGATATGCGGATGGCCCCCAACGCCGTCGCGCATTGGCACCCGAGGTCCTCGCTCGCCGACATCTGGCGCCAGTACGTGCGATACGCCCGCGGCGACGGTCACGGTGGGATGTACCCCGAGCGCCACGCGCTGCGGTTCGCCGTGTACAGCGGGCTGATCGCCGCGCTCGCCTCACGCCGCGCGTGGCCGAAGCTGCTGGCGCTGGGCGGAGCGGCCGCGTACGTGCGCGACCCCGTCATCCGTGCGCGGGCTCGGGTCGCGACCGACCGCGACCGGGCCCTTGCGACCGCGCTCGTTCCCGCGCTGCTCGCGTTCACCGACGCGGCGAAGATGTGCGGCTACATCCTGGGCCTGCGCGACCGTTCGAGCGGTCGCGTCCGCCCGGCTCAATAGCTGTAGAAGCCCTCGCCGCTCTTGCGGCCGAGCTTGCCCTCGGCGACGAGCGCTCGCAGCCTCGCCGGCGGCTCGTACCGCTCCTCGCCGAATGCCCCGTGCAGCACGTCCCCGATGTTGAGCACGGTGTCCAGCCCGATCAGGTCGGACAAGCGCAGCGGTCCCATCGGGTGCGCGAGGCCGAGCTGGATCGCGGTGTCGATGTCCTCTCGGGTCGCGAACCCGCGCTCGTAGAGACGGATCGCATCGAACAGGTACGGGATCAGGAGGCGATTCACGATGAATCCGGCCTCGTCGGATGACTGGACGCACGTCTTGCCGAGCACATCGGTGCCGAACGAGCGTGCGAACGACAGCGTTTCCTCGCTCGTCCCCGCCGACGGCGTCAGCTCGATCAGGTTCATCACGGGCACCGGATTGAAGAAGTGCATGCCGATGACTTGTCCCGACCGACCGGATGCGCCGCCGAGCGTGCCGATCGGGATCGACGAGGTGTTGGACGCGAGGACGACCTCGGCGCGGGTGATCTCACCGAGCCGCTCGAAGATGGCCGCCTTCGCGGCGGGGTCCTCCGTGGCGGCCTCGATGACCAGGTCGGTGACCGCGAGGGCCGAGAGATCGGCCGAGCCCTCGATCCGTTCGAGGGCCTCGTCGGCGTCCTGGCCATCGAGCTTGCCCCGCTCGACCGCTCCCGTGAGGGAGCGCTCGATCCGTTCACGACCCCTGGCGACGAGCTCGATGCTCCCTTCGACGAACGTGACCCGAAGGCCGGCGCGAGCGCAGACCTCGACGATCCCCGCGCCCATCAGGCCGCAGCCCACGACCCCGACATGGCGAACGTCGTTCGATCCCAAGACCTTCGCTCCCTCTCCCGTGTCAGGAAGGTGCGTACGATAGTGGAGATGTCCGCACGCCGGTCCATCCGTCCGTCGGTCGTGCTCGGCCTCGCGCTGGGCGGCGTGCTCCTGGGCCATACGGTCGCCTACCGGCTCCTGCTGCCCGACGCCCACGCCCGTACCCTCGAGCTCGCGCGCTCGGGCCATGGCTACCTCTCCGGCGCCAACGCGGTGGGCGTGGTTGCGGCGATCGTTGCCCTCTGTGTGCTCTTCCTCGGTCGGCTCCTTCGGTCGGAGGAGGCAGCGACCTGGAGCATCCTGTGGCGTCTGCTGGCTTTCCAGATGGCAGCATTCACGTCGATGGAGATCCTCGAGCGCGTCGCCTCGGGCGCGGGGAGCAGCCGCCTACTGCCGATCCTGGCGGTCGGCCTGCCCGTCCAGGCGTTCGTCGCGGCGACAATCGCGCTCCTCGCCCGGTTCCTCCTTCGCGCCGCCGACCGCATCGCGAGCTTGGCCGCGCGCCCGCTCGACCGGTCGCAACCAGAATTGGCCCTCGCGGCGCCGCGCGACGTCGCGCCGGCCATCCGGGCGGTCACGGGGTCCCCTCCTGGCCGCGCACCACCCTCCGTTCCCGTTCCGGCGTAACCCGCGGCTGCGCTCGCAGCCGCCTCACGGAAGAGACGGAAAGGAGTTCTGATGCGTCGCACCTTCATCGTGGTCGCGGTGGTCGGCTCGGTCCTGGGGCTGTCCGCCGGGCCAGCGCTCGCCCACGGCGAGTACGTCTCGCCGAAGGGCGACGTCGCGATCCTCACCGGCTTCGCGACGGAGCCCGCCTACATCAACCAGCCCAACGCCGTGCAATTGGAGATCAGCCATGCCGGGAAGGCGGTCACCGACCTGAAGCCGGGAGACCTCGCGGTCAAGGTGGAGTTCGGTGGGCAGAGCACCGAGCTCAACCTCGAGCCGCAGTTCGAGGTCGGCGAATGGGGAACGCCGGGAGACTACCGAGCCGCGTTCATCCCGACGCAGCCGGGCAAGTACACGGTCGACGTCAAGGGGACGGTCGACGGAGTGAACGTCGATTACTCGATGACGTCCGGGCCGAAGGCCTTCAGTGAGGTCGAGGACACCGCACCCGCGATGTTCCCCGCCGAGAACGCGCCGTCGACGACCGATCTCTCCACCCGGATCGATGCGGAGACGGCGCGAGCAGACGCTGCGATCGCCTCGGCGAGCGACGCTGCCGACACCGCTCGGACGATGGCGATCATCGCCGGCGTGATCGCCCTGATGGCGGTCATCGTGGCGATCGTTGCGGTCGTTCGGTCGAGGAGGTCCTCGAGCGCGTGACCCCCGTACTGGCCCACGCTTCCGGGGCCGACGAGAGCCTCAGTCTCGTGATGCTGTTCGCGGGCATCTGGACGGGGTGGATCGGCTGGTCCCGGTTGCGTGGCACGGGGTTCCCGCGCCTCCCGCGATGGGGAGCGTGGGCGACGATCGGCGGCGCGCTGACCTTGGTGGTGTGCGCAACCTTCCTGCCACGCATGCTGGTGGGGCCGACCGCGGTGAACGCGACGACGGGTCCGCGCCCCGCCTCGACAGCGACGCTTCGCTTCGCCGCTCCCCACCACGGGCTCGCGACGTCCGCCGACGAGCTCACCGTCCGTCTCGATCTGGAAGGAGGCACCCTGACGCCGCTCACCACAACCGTCGTGACACCTGACACCGGCCACGTGCACCTCAGCCTCGACGGGTCCCTGGTGTCGATGATGGGAGGCGCGTTGCAGGTCCTGGATCTCCGGAACGTCGCGCCGGGCCAGCACACGATCACGGCGGAGTTCGTCGCGGCCGACCACCTCCCGTTCAACCCGCCGGTCACGGCACAGGTCACGATCGACAAGGTGGCGGCGTGAAGGCGATCACACGCCTCGCGTGCGTGGTCGTGTTGATCGGCGTCGCGCTGCTCGCGAGCGCTGCACCGGCCAGCGCACACGCGAACCTCGTGTCGTCCGACCCCGCCGGTGGCGCGACGCTCGAGACGGCGCCGACGCAGATACAGATCACCTTCTCAGAGCAGCCCGATCCAGGTGTCTCGGGGATCCTCCTCTACGACCAGACGGGCGCGAAGCTGGACGTCGTCGGATCAGCCGTCGCGCAGGGCGATCGAACGTTGGTGTTCCCGATCGCCGGTGACCTGCCCAATGGGGTGTACACGGTCGCGTGGACCACCACCTCGGTCGAGGACGGTCACGCGACGAGCGACTCGTTCACGTTCGGCGTGGGGGTGACGCCCACCCAAGGCCCCTCTGCGGCCGCGCCGCCGCCGAGCACGTCGGGACCAACGCCCCTCAGCGCGATCTCCAAGTCCCTGCTGTACGCAGGGCTGATGCTCCTCGTCGCGATCGCGGTGGTCGGGATGGGGCTGTTCCAGGGGGCGCCGCGAGCGCGGACCCGGGTCGGCGTGTGGGCCGCTGGCGCGGCCTCGATCGGGGTGCTCGGGTTCGTCTGGGCGCAGCAACGCGCGACGGGGGCGTCGATGAGCCGCTACCTCGGCTCGGAAGCCGCCCGCGTGCCGATCGCGCTCGCGACGGTGACGTTGGTCGCCGCGATCCTCGCGGTCGTCGCGGCTCGGTCGTCGCAGCGGTGGTTGCCGTGGGCGGCCGGGGCCGCGGCGGCGATCGCCCTCGCGCTGCGAGCCCACGGGGGGCACGCCGCCGCGGCCCCCCTGCCCGTGCTCGCGCAGATCGAGCAGTGGGTGCACATGATGGCGGGCGCCTGCTGGGCGGGCGGCCTCGTCTTGCTCGTCCTGCTGGTACGGGAGCGTCGCGACGACCCGCCGCTCGTGCTCGCACGGCGGTACTCAACCGTGGCGCTCGTCGCGATCGCCGTCGTCGTCGCGAGCGGTGCGCTGCGCGGTGTGGCAGAGCTCGGTGGACTCGACGACGTGGTGCGGATCTGGCAGTCGACCTACGGTCGCACGCTCGCCATCAAGATCGTCGTCGTGATCGGGGTGATCGTGCTCGGCGCGGTGAACCGATACCGGTCGCTCCCACGGCTCGCACGCGACCGGCACCCGCTGCTGCGGATCGCGAGCGCGGAGCTCGTCGCCGCCGTCGGCATCCTTGCGCTGACTGCCACGCTCACGAGCCTCCCGCCT
>Ga0207648_10005219_pt1 | contig 13143 bp, 10 predicted proteins | sample KBSMisM32_FD_184310 | JGI IMG/M metagenome (GOLD analysis project Ga0207648, IMG submission 184310) | Miscanthus rhizosphere microbial communities from Kellogg Biological Station, Michigan, USA - KBS Miscanthus M3-2 (SPAdes) (version 2) | ecosystem: Host-associated > Plants > Roots >...
GGCTTCGCGTTGGCGAGCGTGTCCTTCAATTCCTTGTCGTCGATGATGCGGCCTTTTTCGAGGTCGACTAAGAACATCTTGCCCGGCTGCAGCCGCCATTTCTTGACGATGGATTCTTCGGGTATCGGCAGGCAGCCGCATTCCGAGCCCATGATTACTAGGTCGTCGTCGGTCACGATGTAGCGCGCGGGACGCAAACCATTGCGATCGAGCGTCGCGCCGATCTGGCGCCCATCGGTGAATGCAATCGCCGCCGGGCCGTCCCACGGTTCCATCATCGCGGCGTGATATTCGTAGAAAGCCCGCCGGTTCAGATCCATCAGCGTATGGCTTTCCCACGCCTCCGGAATCATCATCATCACGGCGTGGGCGACCGAGTAGCCGCTCATCACCAGCAGTTCCAGCGCGTTGTCGAACGACGCCGAGTCGGACTGGCCCTGGTAAATCAACGGCCACAGCTTGTCGAGATCCTTGCCGAGGATCGGGCTTGATATCGCGCCCTGGCGCGCGCGTATCCAGTTGACGTTGCCGCGCAGTGTGTTGATCTCGCCGTTGTGCGCGATCAGGCGAAACGGATGCGCGAGGTCCCACGTCGGAAACGTGTTGGTCGAAAAGCGCTGGTGCACGAGCGCCAGCGCCGACACCAGGCGGGGATCCTGCAGATCTTTGTAATAGGTGCCGACCTGGTTCGCGAGCAGCATGCCCTTGTAGACAAGCGTGCGCGCCGACATGGACGGCACGTAAAACTCCTTCCCATGGGCCAGGTCCAGCGCCTGGATCGCATGGCCGGAGCTCTTGCGGATGATGTACAGCTTGCGCTCGAGCGCATCGGTCACCGTGACCCCGCGGCCGCGGCCGATAAACACCTGGCGGATCACCGGCTCGATTTTCCGGACCGAATCGCCGAGCCCCGAGTTGTCGCACGGCACGTCGCGCCAGCCGAGCAGGAGCTGGCCTTCTTCCTTGATCGCGCGCTCGATCTCGTATTCGCAGGCCAGCCGCGAAGCCGGCTCGCGCGGCAGAAACACCATGCCAACGCCATATTGGCCGGACGGCGGCAGCTTGACGTGCTGGCGCGCCATTTCTTCGCGCAGGAAGGCGTCCGGCATTTGCAGCAGGATGCCGGCACCGTCGCCCGCCAGCGGATCGGCGCCGACGGCGCCCCGGTGCGTCAGATTTTTGAGTATTTGCAGCCCCTGCTCCACGATCGAGTGGGATTTTTTGCCCTTAATGTGCGCCACGAAGCCGACGCCGCAGGCGTCGTGCTCATTGGCGGGATCGTAAAGACCCTGGGCAAGGGGCGGCTGGTTCACGGATTACCTCGGTAAAAAAAGCCGGGGCGACGCCACCGGCATTAGTTCACGGGAATTGCGGGGAAACCGGTCAAATATACAGTCTCGCGGGCGAGACTTCAAGGCGTTGAAAAGCTGCGCGAATCCAAGCTTTAGGCGGTGAGTTTAAAGCGTTTTGCTGCATTGCGTCAATTGGAGTACTACAATTGGTCGACGGCAAACAGTCGCCGATACTCGCGAATCGCGTAACGGTCGGTCATGCCGGCGATGTAATCGGCGACCGTGCGCGCGGTATCTGTCGCCGCCTGCGCGTGATATTGGGGAGGCATCAACTGCGGCTCGTCAATGAACGCTTTGAAGAGATCGCGTACGACGCGGCGCGCCTTGTTGGTCATGCGGGCGACTTGATGATGCTGGTAAAGGTTCACGCGCAAAAATCGTTTCAGCTCCAGCTGCTCGCGGCGTATCGGCGCGGAAAACGCGATGAGCGCGGGCGCCGCCCGCACGTCGTCGAGCGTACGCAGCCGGCCGTTTTTGATGTTTTGCGCCGATTGGCGGGTCAGGTCCGTCACCAGGCTGCCGATCATGCGGCGCACCGTTTCATGCACGAGCCGGCGCGCGTCGATTTTAGGATGTTCGCGCTGCACCTGTTTCATGTGGCGCGCAAAAATGCCGACGCGCGCGAGCTGCTCAATGGTCAGCAGCCCCGAGCGCAGGCCATCGTCGACATCGTGATTGTTGTAGGCGATTTCGTCGGCGAGGTTCGCCAGCTGCGCTTCGAGCGACGGCCGCTGACGTTTGATGAAGCGCTCGCCGACTGCGCCGAGAAGGCGCGCGTTTTTAAGCGCGCAGTGTTTCAAGATGCCTTCGCGGGTTTCGAAACACAGGTTAAGCCCGTCGAATGCAGCGTAGCGCTGCTCGAGCAGATCGACGACGCGCAACGACTGCAGATTGTGCTCAAAGCCGCCGTGCGAGCGCATGCAGTCATGCAGCGCGTCCTGGCCGGCATGACCGAATGGCGTGTGGCCGAGATCGTGGGCCAGCGAAATGGCCTCGACGAGGTCCTCGTTGAGCCGCAGGTTGCGCGCGACCGACCGCGCGATCTGCGCGACCTCCAGGCTGTGGGTCAGGCGCGTGCGAAAAAGATCGCCCTCGTGGTTCACGAAGACCTGCGTCTTGTATTCGAGCCGGCGAAACGCGGTCGAGTGAATAATGCGATCGCGGTCGCGCTGGAACTCGCTGCGCCCGACCGGCGGTTTTTCGCGGCGTGCGCGCCCTCGCGTATTGCGCGGGCTGATGGCGTAAGGCGCGAGCTCAGCCATCGGCGGCGGACGCGGCAAGCGCGGTCGTGAGCGCCGATTTCGGCACGTCCGCCGTCAAATAGGCCGTCCCTAAACCGCGCAACAGGATGAAGCGGATTTTGCCGCTTTCGACCTTCTTGTCGATGCCCATCAATTCCATGTAGCGCGCGAGCCCGAATGCGGGCGCCGCCACCGGCAACTGCGCGCGCTCGAGCAGTTTGACCAGGCGCGCAACGTCTGCTTCCTTCAACATGCCCATCGCCTGCGACACGCGTGCTGCTATGACCATGCCGGCGGCGACGGCTTCGCCGTGCAGCCAGGCGCCATACCCGAGACCGGTCTCGATGGCATGGCCAAACGTGTGACCGAGATTCAGCAGCGCGCGTTCACCGTGCTCCTCCCGCTCGTCCTTGACGACGACGTCGGCTTTGTTCTCGCACGAGCGCTGGATTGCATAGGTCAACGCCGCCGCGTCGCGCGCGACCAGCGCATCGATGTTGTCTTCGAGCCAGTCGAAAAATGGCAGATCCCGGATCGCGCCGTACTTGATGACTTCCGCGAGACCCGCGCTGACTTCACGCGCGGGCAGGGTGTTCAGCGTGGAAGTCTCGGCTATCACGGCAAGCGGCTGATAAAACGCGCCGACCATGTTTTTGCCGCGAGGATGATTGATCGCGGTCTTGCCGCCAACCGAGGAGTCCACTTGCGCGAGCAGCGTCGTCGGTATCTGGATGAACGGCACGCCGCGCAAATAGGTGGCTGCAGCAAATCCGGTCAGGTCGCCGATCACGCCGCCGCCCAGGGCGATCAGCGCCGTCTTGCGCTCGCAACGATGCGCGAGCAACGCATCGAATACCGAATTGAGCGTTTGCCAGTTCTTGTGCTGTTCGCCCGCGGGAATCACGATCGGCGTAACGGCGACGCCCGCGGCGTTGAGCGTCCGGGTCACCACGTCCAGATACAGCGGCGCCACCGTGGTGTCGGTGATCAGCGCGGCGCGTTTTTGCGGCAGATGGCGCGCGATCACGTCGCTGCGCTCGAGCAGATGCTCGCCGATGTAAATCGGATAGCGGCGATCGGACAGGGCGACTTCAACGGTTTGCATCGTTTGGTTGGGCGGACTAAGGGGGTGATTCAGCGTGCCAGGCCTTGCGAGGAGGTGTCCGGCGCCGGCGCCGGCGGGCGCTCGCGCAGCCGCTGTTCGAGGCGGCTCGCAAGGTTGCCGAGGCTCTGGTTGCCGGTATCCATGACGACGGCAGCGATTTCACGGTACAGCGGATCGCGCTGCGCGAAGAGCTCCTCGAGCTTGGCGCGCGGATCCGGCGTGCGCAACAACGGGCGATTGCGATCGTGACGCGTGCGTTGCCATAAATCATCGAGCGACGCGCGCAGGTAAACCACCGTGCCGTGATGCTTAAGAACCTGCCGGTTTTCTTCGCGCAATACCGCGCCGCCGCCGGTCGCGAGCACGATGTCATTCAAGCCGGCGAGCTCCTTCAGGACATTGGCCTCGCGCGCGCGGAAACCCGCTTCGCCTTCGATTTCGAAGATCACCGGAATTTTGACGCCGGTGCGCCGCTCGATTTCCTGATCGCAATCGTAGAACGTCTTGCCGAACCGTTTAGCGAGCAGGCGTCCGACCGACGTTTTGCCGGCGCCCATCAGCCCGACCAGAAAGATGCTGCCGGGAATAGGCGGACCTGCGAGCGGGGCGGATGGCGCGTTCGACATGCCATGATTGTAACTTGAATTTCCGGCGCTCCGAATCGCTGCGCCCGCGCTCCGTTAAAGAAAACGGCGGGGAAAACCCGCCGTTTTGCCCAGCTGAATGCAGTATGGTCTAGCGCAACGACACGGTGCTCTTCATGATGCGTGGACTGACGAAGATCAAGAGCTCGTTGCGGTCGTCCTGCTTGCTGTTGGTCCGGAACAGGAACCCCACATACGGCAAGTCACCGAACACCGGCACTTTGCTCGTCTGATCGTTCTGCGTTTGCGTGTAAATTCCGCCGATCACAACCGTGCCGCCGTTTTGCACCAATACGTTGGTGGTGATCTGCTTGGTATCGATCGACGGGCCCGCCGTAGTCACCGTGCCGACGCTGTCCTTGTGGACGTTGAGATCCATGATGATGTTGTCGTCGGGCGTGATTTGCGGCTTTACTTTGAGCGACAGCGTGGCTTTCTTGAAGGCGACACTAGTCGCGCCGCTCGAAGTCGCCTGCTGATACGGAATCTCCGTGCCCTGCTCGATGGTCGCTTCGACCTGATCGGCCGTGATAACGCGCGGGCTCGAGATAATCTTGCCTTTGCCGTCGGCTTGCAGCGCCGTCACCTCCAGGTTGAGGAACTTCGACAACGCCGAGTTAAACAATATCAGCGAGAACACGCCGGGGTTGCGGCCGTTGATGCCGGTCGCCGGCAGGTTCACGCCGAGGGTCTGCGCAAACGTCGGGATCGGCGTCGCGATTTGCGAGGTAAAAAAGCCCGTCGCGTCGAGCGAGCCGCCGGCGGTCACCCTGTTATCACTGTTGAGAACGGTATTGCCAGCAGGTCCTGTCGCGGTCGCGCGGTCGAACATGCCCAGGCGCGCACCTAGGTTGCGGGTGAACGTGTCTGAGGCCTCGACGATCCGCGCTTCGATCATGACCTGGCGTACGGGCACGTCTATTTTGCGCACGAGAGCGCGGACCTGCTCGAGACGCGATGGCGTGTCCTGCACGAACAACGTGTTGGTGCGCGGATCGATGACCGCGCTGCCGCGCTTGGACAGGATGCGCTGGTCCTTGTCGGCAAGGATTTTCTGGAACGCGTCCGCCTTCTGGTAATTCAACTGAAACGATTCGGTACGCACGGGTTCGATGTCGGAAATCTGCGCCTGCGCTTCGAGCGCGAGCTTTTCCTTGGTCGCGAGTTCATCCCGCGGCGCGATCCAGACGACGTTGCCGTTCTTGCGCATGTCGAGACCCTTGGTCTGCAGGATGATGTCGAGCGCCTGGTCCCACGGTACGTCCTTCAAGCGCAGGGTAAGGTTGCCGCCGACGGTGTCGCTGGTGATGAAGTTAAAACCGGTGAAATCGGCGATGACCTGCAGCACCGCGCGCACTTCGACGTTCTGGAAGTTAAGCGACAGCTTTTCTCCCGTATAGCCGACGCGCGAACCCTGGATCAGCTTTGTCGGATCTTCGAGGATGGGCTTAATTTCGACGATGAAGCGATTGTCGGTCTGGTAGGCCGAATGCTCCCACAGTCCTTTGGGTTCGATCGAAATACGCGAGCCGCCGCCTTGCGCGAAAGCATCTATCGTTTGCACGGGCGTCGCGAAGTCGATGACATCGAGACGGCGCTCGAGGTTTTTCGGCAGCGCGGTGTTGGCGAAATCGACGATCAGGTTGCGGCCCTGCTGGCGCAGGTCGATGCCGACCGCGCTGTCTGACAGGTCGATCACGAGGCGCCCTTCCCCGTTAGGTCCGCGCCGGAAACTGATGTCGCGCAGCGTGTGGCGCGTGTCGTCGGGTTTCGCTTCGGCGAAGTGCGAAGTTACTGCGGCGCCCGCCGTGCTCGGCGCAGAAGTCTGGAGCGTGATCAGCACCATCTTGCCATCGATTTTCGTGTCGTAGCCGACCGGTTTCGCCAGGTTCATCACAAGCCGCGTGCGGCCGCCGGCTTGCACGATGTTCATATTGCGCAGCTCGCCGTCGCCGACTTCCTGCGTGGTCTTGCCCAGTGCGTTGTCGGTATCCGGAAAATCGAACGCGATGCGCGGCGGGTTGTTGATCGTGAATCCTGCAGGTGGATTGGCGAGCGGCTGGCGCAGCGTGATTTTGACGACGATGTTTCCGCCCTGTTGGCCCGCCACCGCAATGGCCTCTATGCCGTTGGCCTGCGGAGTTGCGCTCTGACCCCAAGCCGCGAAACTTGCAATCAAACCGGCGCCGATTGCGAGCACCGCGCGTTGCACTGTCTGCATGCCTCTGTCCCAGACTTTCATTTGTGATGCCTCCTGATTTTCCAGCCTGTTGCTCGCACGGCCTTCACCGCTGCAACTGGCCGGATTATTTGCCCGCTTCTTCCGCCAGCGTCAAAGTGCTGACCCGCTCCGTCCAGTCACCGCCGCTGTCCTGCACAATTTCCTTGAGCTTGATCGTCGATTCTGAAATCGTCGTGATCAAACCGAAGTTCTGTCCCAGGTAATTCCCCGATTTGACCCTGAACAGATTATTGTCGGGACTCTTGACGAGCGCGTAAGTCTGCTTGTTTTGCTGCAGCGTGCCGACCATGCGTAGATTTTCGAGCGGGTATGCCTCGAGCGGCTCCTTGCGGCGCGCCAGATCGGGCTGAACGCCGCCGCCCGCCTGCGTTTTGGGCGGTTCGATTTTGCGCGGCTTGAACGGATCAATGAGGTTGTACGCGTCGTAGGTAAACGGTTCGTACGGCTTGACGTCGGGCAGCGGCGGGATTCTGCCGTGCGGCAGCTTCTCGGAGTCTTTGACGAATTGCCGCAAGTCGGAATATTGTTCGCCGCCGCAGGCCGCCAGCCCGCAGCAAAGCACGATCGGCAGCCACAGTCGGCGGCTCATTTCTTGCCCGCCTTGTCTTTAGCGGCTTTCTTTTGCTTGGAAATTTCTTCTTCGTCGAGGTAGCGATAGGTTTTCGCGACCGCGTCCATGGAGAGGCCGGCGTCTTTATTGTTCAGCGCAAGGTTGACGTCGTTGAGCAGCACGATGCGCGAGAGCTTCGAGATGTCGCTCGCGAACGCGCCCATGTCGTGGTAGCTGCCGGTTACGCGTATGTTGATCGGCAGTTCCGCATAGAATTCCGACAGCGTTTCGCTCGCCGCTGGCTTGAATAATTCGAATTGCAGACCGCGGCCCAGCCCGGCCTGGTTGATGTCGGTGAGCAACGCTTCCATTTCCGATTTGCTCGGCAATTGCTTGAGCAGCGTGCCGAACGATTTTTCGATGTCCGCGAGCTGCTTGCGGTAGGCCTCGAGATCGATCGCCTGCTTTTTCTTGTCGATGAAGGTTGTGCGCAGGGTCTGCTCTTTCTTTACCGATGCGTCGATCGCCTCGAGCTGGCCCTGCCAGTCGAAAAAATAGCTCGCCGCGACGCTCGCGACGAGAGCGAGCACCAGAATGCCGAGCTTGGGCAGCGCCGGCCAGCTGCCAATATGCTTCGGGTCGAGCCGTCTTAAATCGTCCAGTGTCATCATTTTTTAGCGTCCGCTGGCGTGCCCGGCGCGACGACCTGCGCGGTAGGTATCGCCGCACTGGTGGCAACCGGTTTCTTGCCCACGGGCTCGTCTTTGGTGCGCGTGAGCGATACGCTGAGGCTGAATTCGCTCAAGCGCGTGCTTTTGTCCGTGATCGCATGGATCTCAACGAGGCTCGGCTTTTCGAGATAAGGCGACGACTCCAGATTGCGCATGAAGGTCGACACCCGCGCATTGGACTGGGCGAACCCGTTCACCGCGACCTTGCTGCCTTTTTGCTGGACGCTTTTCAGATAGACGCCATCGGGCAGCTGGCGCACCAGCTGGTCGAGCAAATAGACGGTCTCGGCCCGGTTGGCCTGCAGGGATTCGACGATTTTTTTGCGTTGCAGCAGAGCGGTCGTTTGCTCCTGCACCTTCTTGATTTCCTCAATCTGCTTGTCGAGCGCGGCGATTTCCTGTTCGAGATAGGTATTGCGGCCGTTCTGTTCGTCGAGTTGTCCGCTTAAGTACGTGTGGGTAGCGAACCACACCGTCGCGCCTAGCCCCACAACGACGCCCAGCACGATGAAAAATTCTTTCTGCTGCTGTTTGCGCCGCAGCTCGCGGTGCGGCAGTAGGTTGATGCGGATCATGCGTCAAACCTCCGCATTGCCAGCCCACAGGCGACCATCAGCGATGGGGCGTCCGTCGCAAGATTCTTGGGCCTGATTTTCGACGACAGCGCCATGTTCGCGAACGGATTGGCGACCATGGACGACACCGACGTGCGGCGCGTGACGACTTCGTCGATGCCCGGAATCGCGGCGCAACCGCCCGCGAGCAGGATGTGGTTGACCTGATTGAATTGCGTCGACGTGAAGAAAAACTGCAGCGCGCGCGCTACTTCGAGGCCCAGCGTGTCCATGAAGGGCGCCAGCACTTCCACATCGTAATTGTCGGGCAGTCCACCGGTGCGTTTCGCCGCTTCGGCTTCCTCGGGCGACATGCCGAAAGCGCGCTGGATTTCCTGCGTGAGCGTGTTGCCGCCAAACGGTTGTTCCCGCATGTAGATGGACTGGCCATTGCGCAGCACGTTGAGATTCATCATGGTCGTGCCGACGTCGACGATCGCGATGTTCTGGTCCTTGCCGTTGTCCGGCAGTGCGCGCTCGATCAGCTCAAAAGCCGTCTGGATGGCAAAAGACTCGATGTCGACGACCATCGCTTTCAACCCGGCGGATTCGGCCGCGGCGACGCGGTCCTCGATTTTCTCCTTGCGCGAGGCCGCAATCAGCACTTCGACGTCGTCGGGGCTGTTGGGCGCGGGCCCGATGACCTGGAAATCGAGATTGACCTCGTCGAGCGCAAACGGGATGTACTGGTTCGCCTCGGTTTCGACCTGCAACTCGAGCTCGTTTTCCATCTGTCCGGCCGGAACCACGATCTTTTTGGTGATGACAGCGGCCGACGGCAGCGCCAGCGCGAGGCCCTTGATATTGGTGCCCATTCGTTTCCAGCCGCGCTTTAAGCAGTCGCTCACGGCCTCCAGATTGTTGATATTGCCGTCGACAACAGCGTCGCGCGGCAGGGGTTCTATCGAGTACCGCTCCACCCGATAGACGTTCTTGCCAGCGTCGGCAATCTCGACTAACTTGACCGACGACGAACTGATGTCGCAACCGATCAATGCCGGCGCTTTTGTCTTGAATAAGCGCTCGAGAATTTCGAGGTTAAAGTTCACTTTTCCCTTAGGCGTGGGCTGGTTAGGCGAAGTTTATATAATTTACATTAAATGCTAACAACAACTCCAGACCAAGTAAAGTAATTCCGTGGCGTTCCTTTTGCCTTCCGCCGGGCTATAATGTGACAAATTCACTATATGGCTTAGTTGTTTAGCATGTGCCCCGGTATGCTTACCCGACTTCGAAGTTGCACATGTTAACCGGTTGTTTTTTTACAACAATCCCTTTCGTCCCCGCGTTAGCTCGATGACCTCCCGCTGGTGGACTCTGCCTCTGGCACTCATGCTGTCTGCATTCGCTGCGGGCATCTTAGTGCTTGTTTTCGCAGTGGTAATTATCTATCCGCAGTTGCCGGACCTGACGATCATCACGGATTACCAGCCGCGGGTGCCGTTGCGCGTGTATAGCGCCGAAGGATTGCTGATCGGCGAGTTCGGCGAGGAGCGCCGGGCTGTCGTCAAGATTGACGCCGTCCCCAAGCAAATGCGCGAAGCAATCCTGGCGGCAGAGGACGAGCGCTTCTACCAGCATGGCGGCGTAGATTACGTCGGCGTCCTGCGCGCTGCCTTGTCTAATTTCATGTCCGGTGGCGCGCGCCAGGGTGCGAGCACGATCACGATGCAGGTAGCGCGTAATTTTTTCCTGACCAAGGAAAAAACGGTCACCCGCAAGTTCAACGAGATGCTGCTCGCTTTTAAAATCGAGCACAGCCTGTCGAAAGACCAGATACTCGAGCTCTACGTGAACCAGATCTACCTGGGGCAGCGCGCGTATGGCTTTGCCGCCGCCGCGCAGATTTATTTCGGCAAGTCCCTCGATCAGCTGACCATCGCGGAAATGGCGATGCTCGCGGGACTCCCCAAGGCGCCGTCGAGCTTCAACCCGGTCGTGAATCCCAAACGTGCCAAGCTGCGCCAGCAATACGTATTGCGCCGCATGCGGGAGCTCGACTTCATAACCGACGAGCAATGGCAGGCCGCGGACAAGCAACCGCTGGCCGTCAAGAAGCTCGTCAACGATTTCGCCGTCAAGGCCGAGCACTTTGCGGAAATGGTGCGCCAGGTCATGTTCGAGCGCTTTCACGATGACGTCTATACGCGCGGCTTTCGGGTCTATACGACCTTGTCGGCGACTCACCAGAACGCCGCTTATGCCGCCGTGCGCACGGGGGTGATGGACTACGACCGCCGCCACGGCTATCGGGGCGCCGAAAGTTACGTTGAGCTCGGCGCCCAACCGACCGAGGAAGATTTCGAAGACGCACTCCAGGATGAAAGCGAGAGCGATGACATCGCGCCCGCCCTGGTGCTCGATGCGAGTCCGCGCGCGGTCAAGGTGTATCGCAAGGGCGGCGAGACGCTCGAGATCAGCGGCGATGGGCTCAAGTTCGCGCAGAAAATGCTTGGGGACAAGGCGCCCGCCAATCAGCGCCTGCGCCGCGGCGCCATCATCCGCATTCAGAAAGACGACAAAAGCCACTGGCTCGTCACCCAGCTGCCGCAGGTCGAAGCAGCGCTAGTCTCCGTCACCCCCGCCGACGGCGCAATCCGCGCGTTGGTCGGCAGCTTCGATTTCGCGCGCAACAAGTACAATCACGTTACGCAGGCGCTGCGCCAGCCCGGCTCGAGCTTTAAGCCGTTTATTTATTCCGCCGCGCTGGAAAAAGGCTTCACGCCCGCCACCATCATCAACGACGCGCCGCTCGTGTTCGATGCGAGCCAGACTGGCTCCGAGCCGTGGGAACCGCACAACTTCGACGGTAAGTTCGAAGGGCCGATGCGCATGCGCACCGCACTCGTGAAATCCAAGAACCTTGTTTCGGTGCGCATCCTGCAGGCGATCACCCCGCAGTACGCGCAGGACTACATAACGCGATTCGGCTTCGACGCCAAATACCATCCGCCTTATCTGACCATGGCGCTGGGCGCCGGCAACGTCACGCCGCTGCAGATGGTCGGCGGCTACTCGGTGTTTGCCAACGGCGGTTTTCGGGTGACGCCGCACTTCATCGTGCGCATCGAAGATTTGAAGGGCAACGTCATTACCCAGGCGAAGCCCGTCCAGGCGGGTGAAACGGCCGAGCGCGCAATCGATGCCCGCAATGCGTTCATCATGTCGAACATGCTGCAGGACGTGGTCAAAATGGGCACCGCCACGCGCGCCTTGCAGCTCGGGCGCACCGATCTGGCCGGGAAGACCGGCACGACCAACGAATTCGTCGACGCGTGGTTTTGCGGCTTCGGCAGCGGGCTCGTCGCCGTCGCGTGGATCGGCTTCGACAATCCACATACGCTTGGGCATAACGAGACCGGCGCCCAGGCGGCGTTGCCGATGTGGATCTCGTACATGGGTAAAGTCATGAAAGGCGTCGAGGAGACGCCGCGGACCGTTCCCGAGGGCGTCGTGCAGGCGCGCATCAGTCCCGAGTCCGGCCTGCGCGATCCCGACGGCCGCATTGCCGAATATTTTTATCAGGAATTCCTGCCTGCGGAGCGCGAGGGCGAGACTGCTCCCGTCGGCGCGCCGGCCGGCGCGCCGAAGCCGCCGGAAGAAGTTAAAAGTCAGTTGTTCTGATTCTTATGGCGCGTGAGGCCGGCCGCAATCCGTTGCGCGTAAGCATCGCCAATGCGGCGGCGCGCCTGATGGCCGAAGACGGCATCGAAGATTACGGGCAGGCCAAGCGCAAGGCGGCGCGCCAGGTCGGCGCAACCGACGCCCGGCAAATGCCGACCAACGACGAGATCGATGCCGCGCTCACGCTCTATCGCAGTTTGTTTCAGCGCGACCATACGCTGCAGCTGCGCGAACTGCGGGAACTGGCGCTCGAGGTGATGCGCGAGCTCGCCGCGTTCAATCCGTACCTGACCGGTTCGGTGCTGCGCGGCAGCGCCGGCAAATATGCCGACATCCAAATTCAGCTGTTTTGCGACAACGCGAAAAGCGTCGAGCATTATCTGCTGGGCAAAGGCGTTCAGTTCAAGAGCGCGCAATCCCAGCTCTATGCCGGCGACATGGCGGTGCCCGCGCCGGTATTGATTTTCAACCGCGGGGGATATGACATACACCTCGCGCTGTTGTCGCCGCGCGATCTGCGGCTCGCGCTGAAGACGAGCCCCGCCGGCAGAACGCTCGAGCGCGCCAAAGCCGACGCCGTCGCTGCACTGCTTCGGGACGAATGAAAGTCAGGTTTGCCCTTTGAGCCACTTCGCGGCAGCGACCGCAAAGTAAGTCAGGATGGCGTCCGCGCCCGCGCGCTTAAATCCGGTCAGGGCTTCCAGCACGCATTTTTGCTCATCGAGCCAGCCGTTGCCGATCGCCGCCATCAGCATCGAGTATTCGCCGCTCACCTGGTAGACGCAGGTCGGCGCCTTGAATTCGTCTTTGACGCGCCGGATGATATCGAGATAGGGCATGCCGGGTTTGATCATGACCATGTCGGCGCCTTCGGCGAGATCGAGCCCAACCTCCCAGAGCGCTTCATCGCTGTTCGCGGGATCCATCTGATAATTGAATTTGTTGCCCAGCCCGAGCTGCGTCGACGAACCGACGGCGTCGCGAAAAGGTCCGTAAAAACCCGATGCGAATTTCGCGGCGTAGGCGAGGATGCGCGTATG
>Ga0207648_10005220_pt1 | contig 13139 bp, 15 predicted proteins | sample KBSMisM32_FD_184310 | JGI IMG/M metagenome (GOLD analysis project Ga0207648, IMG submission 184310) | Miscanthus rhizosphere microbial communities from Kellogg Biological Station, Michigan, USA - KBS Miscanthus M3-2 (SPAdes) (version 2) | ecosystem: Host-associated > Plants > Roots >...
CCGACAGCGACGGCAGAGCGGCGAGCAGCGGCGTGCCCGGCGGGACGTCGACGTCCAACTCGAGGATGCCGTCCTGCTCCTCGCCAAGCCCGATTTCGCGCGCGGAGCACAGCATCCCGTTCGACACCGCTCCGCGAATCTTACGGCGCTCAATGGTGAAGCCGGCGGGCATCTTCGTCCCGGTTTTCGCGAACGGATAGAGCTTGCCGGCCCGGACGTTAGGCGCCCCGCAGACGACGTCGAGCAGCTCGCCGGTTCCCGCGTCGACTTTGGTCACCGAGAGGTGATCGCTGTCGGGATGTGGCGCGCACTCGACTACGCGGGCGACGACGAATTGGCGGAGGTCGTCGCGCAACGCCTCGACCGCATCAACCGTGGCGGTGCGCGACGTGATGACCTCGGCCAGCCGTGCGGGCGGGAGATCGACGTCGACGAAGTCCTTGAGCCAGTTGTACGAGATGTTCATCGGGCGATCTGTTCCAGAAAGCGTACGTCCGAGTCGTAGAGAAGCCGAATGTCGGGGATCCCATATCGCGAGAGGGCGCTGCGCGCTGGACCCATGCCGAACGCCCAACCGGTGTAACGTTCGCTGTCGATACCGGCCGCGTCGAGCACCGCGGGATGGACCATTCCGCTGCCGAGGATCTCGATCCATCCGGTGCCCTTGCACGTGGCGCATCCGGAGCCACCGCAGACGCCACACTGCGCGTCGAGCTCGGCCGAGGGTTCCGTGAACGGAAAGAAGCTCGGTCGGAAGCGGGTGCGTCCGGCGCCGAAGAACCGACGCGCGAAATGATTCAGCGTCGCCTTGAGGTCCACGAAGCTGATCCCCTCGTCGACGGAGAGCCCTTCGATCTGCGAGAACATTGGGGCGTGCGACGGATCGAAGAAGTCACGACGATAGACGTTGCCCGGTGCGAGGACCCGAATGGGCGGCGCCCAGCGCTGCATCGTTCGCACCTGGACCGGCGACGTGTGCGTGCGCAGGAGCGACCCCGGACCGAGGTACAGCGTGTCGTGCGCGTCCATTGCCGGGTGATCCGCCGGGAAGTTCAGCGCGCCGAAGTTGTACCATTCGGTCTCGGCTTCGGGGCCTAACGCGACGGTGAAGCCGAGCTCGCGGAAGATCTCCACGATCTCGCGAATGACGAGCGTGACGGGATGCCGGCCGCCGAGCCAGCGTCGCCGGCCAGGCATGGTCAGGTCGGCGGCCGCCTGCGCGCCGCGAGACGCGCCTGCCGTCTCGCGCTGCAGCAACGCGTCCTCGAAGCCTTTGCGAACCCGATTCAGCGCGATGCCGGCGTCGCGACGCCCATCGGGCGGCACGCTGGTGATCGATTTCTGCAGTTGGTCGAGCCGGGCGCGCCAGTCACGCAGCTGGCCCTTCACGGCATCCACGCGTGTGGCGGGGTCGATCTGCGCGAGCCGCTCCTCGAGCTCCCGCTCGAGCTGCGTCGCTTCGTCGAGGTATTCCTGGATGGTCACGTGACAGTCGAGAGTCGGTAGTCGGGAGTCGTTCGTGCCAATGCGAACGGCGGCAGCTGTGACGTTAGGTCACGCTGCCGCCGCGTTACTCGGTGGGCCAGGCCGTGCGGACAGCCGAGTCCCCGGTCCCCAGTCCCTAGTCCCTGCAGTTCACGCAGCGCTCAGCGCCGACCGCGCCTTGTCGACGAGCGCCGTAAACGCGGCCGGATCGTGCACGGCCAGGTCCGCGAGGATCTTTCGATCGACCTCGATGCCGGCCTTTTTGAGGCCGTTCATGAACACGCTGTAGCTCATGTCGTTCTGGTGCGCCGCGGCGTTGATGCGCGTGATCCAGAGGCGGCGGAAGTCGCGCTTTTTGTTGCGCCGATCGCGATAGGCGTAGCGCCAGGCGCGTTCGACGGTCTCCTTTGCCGGCCCCCACAGCTTGCTGCGCGCGCCGAAGGCGCCGCGCGCGGCCTTCATGATTTTCTTTTTGCGCTTCAGGCGCACGACGTTCGATTTGACGCGTGGCATCGTATTCCTCCGTTAGGCCTGAAGCAGCCGCTTGAGATTCTTGACCTCTCCGTTGGTGCCCACGGTGGTGGAGCGACGGAGGTTGCGTTTCCGCTTGGACGTTTTCTTGGTGAGAATGTGGCTCTTGTAGGCCTTGTATCGCTTCACTTTGCCAGATCCGGTGACGGAGAAGCGCTTCCTCGCGCCTCGATGGCTTTTCATTTTCGGCATAACGCGTACTCGCTCATTTCGGCGTGAGAATCATCGTCATTGACTTGCCTTCCATCTTTGGCTCGCTCTCGATCTTCGCGACGTCGGCGAGATCGGCGGCGACCCGATCGACCACGGCCTTCCCGAGCTCCGGGTGTGCGATCTGACGACCGCGGAACATCAGGGTGACCTTGACCTTGTTGCCCTCTCCCAGGAAGCGGCGGGCGTGGCGCGTCTTTGTCTCGAAGTCGTGATCCTCGATTCCAGGGCGGTACTTGACCTCCTTGAGATGGATCACGTGCTGCTTCTTCTTGGCCTGGCGAGCCATCTTGGCCTGTTCGAACTTGAACTTCCCGTAGTCCATGATTCGAACGACAGGAGGTCGCGCCATTGGCGCTACTTCGACCAGGTCCAGCCCCTGCTCCAGTGCGGCCGCCAGCGCGGCATCCAGATCCAGAATTCCCATTTGGCTGCCGTCTGCGGCGATGACGCGCAGAGGGCTGATGCGGATCTGGCGATTGACGCGGACGCGCTTCGTATTGTCCTGAATAGACCGAGTTCCTCGAGAGAAAGTATGCGGCCCAAGTCGACGGGCTTGGACCAAAAAAAATGCGGACCCCCGAGGAGCCCGCTGAACGCCACCCTCCGTGTGGGAGGTGGCGTGCTTCGAGAACTCCTGCGGCGCTCCCGGTCGGTGACCGCGCGAGGCCAGAGGGTGAGAGCGACTTCGCTCTACTTACCACATTGTGAAATCAAAACTTAGACGAGGCCTAACGGGGCGTCAAGGGACGCTCGCAGACTGGGGACTCGGCTACCCAGGCCTCGCTACTCGAGGAGGCCTGCTCGGCGCCAATGGCATCCCGGCCGAGTCCCCAGTCCCCAGTCCCCGTGGTTCTGCTCCCACTACACGTCCAACGCAAAGCCCTTCCCGTCGAGCTTCACCCGCCCCGACGCCACCGTCGCGTCGTGCTCGAACACCACGAGCCAGCCCTCGCGGGCCGCCTTGGTCAGCACGGCACGCTTCGTCTCGAGCGTCACGAGCGGCTCGACGTCGTAGCCCATGATCCACGCCAGCGGCAGGTGTGACGACGTGGGCACCAGGTCGGCGGGATAGAACGCCAGCTCGCCGTCGGATTCGATCAGCACCGACTGGTGGAACGGTGTATGGCCCGGGGTCGGGATCACACGGATGCCGTGCACGATCTCCCGCTCGCCGTCCACGAGATCGAGCCGGTCCCGGGCCGCGATCGGCGCGAAGTTGTGCGGGAAATAGCTGGCCGCCGTCCGCTCGTTCGGGTGCGTCGCGTAGACGTATTCCCCGCGCTGGACCACGTACCGGGCATTCGGGAACGTGAGGCGCGGCTCGGCCCCCGCCTCGACGAACGTGTTGCCGCCGCAGTGGTCGAAGTGAAGGTGCGTATCGATCACGATCCCGACGTCTTCCGGCCGAACGCCAAGGGACGCGAGACCATCCTCGAGGAGCGTCCGGCCATTCGCGCCGGCGTTCTCGAGGCCGTAGATGTCATGAAATTTCGCCGTCTCCTTGTTCCCTGCGCCCGTGTCGACCACCACGACCGTCGACTCGTGCTCGATCACCAGGCACCGCATGCCGAGCTGGATGCGATTGCGGGCATCGGCCGGGATGCGCCGTTCCCAGAGCGGCTTGGGCACGACACCGAACATCGCGCCGCCATCGAGCTTCTGGCCCCCGGCCTGAATCGCGTGAACGCGCAGCTTTCCGACGGTGAGGGTATCGACGAGTGGAGCGAGGGTGGTCGTCATGCGTCGCGGGGTCGAAAGTCGTTAGGCCGTCGTATCGCGGTCGATGAACCGAGGCATCGCGCTCCGGCGCCGCCGCCTTCGGCCACGCGGCACCTCGCGCAGGAGCGCCTCGAGGTCGGACCACGTCAGGCAGCCGCGGTCCTGCGCCTCACGAAGCATACGCAAAAATACTCGCGCGGTCGCCACGGCATCGCCGCCGGCGCGGTGTCTCGCCGTGATCTCGACGTTGTAGTGCCGCGCGAGATAGTCGAGCGATCGACGATGAACCTGGGGGAGGAGCCGCCGCGCCATCTTCACGGTACACAGCCGTCGTCCCTCCATCCGCTCGCCCGTGGCGCGCGCGATCTCCGTCGTCACGAACCGCCAGTCGAACCCCGCGTTATGCGCCACGAAGACGTGGCCGCGAATCGCATCGGCCACCTGTGGGACGATCTCGCGAAACGTGGGCATGTGCTTCACCATGTCCCACGTGATGTTCGTGAGGCGCGTGACCATCGGCGGAATTGGCCGCTGGGGGTTCACGAGCGTCTCGTACACACGCGCGATCTCGCCGCGCTCGATGACGACGGCGGCGATCTCGGTGATGCGATCCGGGCCGAACGAGCTTCCGCCCGTCGTCTCGACGTCGACGACCACATACGAGAGCTCGGTCAGGCGGTCGGCCGGCGGCGCGCTCCGCAGGGCCAACGGCCGATTCAGCGCGGGATCGAGGGACCCCACCCCGACGTCGGATCGCGCGACCGTTCCGCCCATCCACGACGAGCTGGTGACGCTGGCAACGAGACTCCAGCGCCCTTCATCGTCGCGGGCGAACTCTTCCCACTGGGCGAGCAAGGCCATCGCCATATGGTCGGCGACGAACCTGGGCGGCCGCGGGAGCTGGCACACGTGGGCGATGAGATCGATGGCATCGGACGGACCGGCCGCGAGAAAGTCGCGGGCGCGCGAGACAAGAACCTGTTCTGCCGGTCGGAGTCGGACGCCTGACGTCATGGGCGGCAATATAGGTGCACCCCGCCCCTGATGTGGGATTTGTTCGGGATCGCGACCTATTCCCGATTACGGCTCTCACCGATAACTTGTGAATGATTTCACAAGCCGCCCAGCCCGTGAGACGCATCGCCGACTCCACCGTCCGACGCCTGTCGCTCTATCTGAGGTTCCTTGAAGAATCCACCAACCGCGGCCTCGTCACGATCTCGAGCGACGAGCTCGCGCGACGTGGTGGGACGACGTCCGCCCAGGTGCGAAAGGACCTCTCGTTCTTCGGCTCGTTCGGCAAGCGCGGCCTCGGGTATTCGGTTCCGGAGCTCACCGAATCGCTCCGCGAGATCCTCGGCCTCCGTCGCGACTGGCAGGTCATCATCGTGGGCGCCGGGAAGATCGGGACGGCTCTCGCCCAGTATCGCGGCTTTCGGCAGCGCGGCTTTCGCGTGACGGCGGTCTACGACCGCGACCCCAACAAGATCGGCACTCGGTGGGATTCGCTGACGGTGCGCGACATGGCGGAGATCGAGCGCGACATTGCGAAGGAGCATCCCGACATTGCCGTGCTGACCACGCCGGCCGAGGAGGCGCAGGTCGTGGTGGATCGTCTGGTTTCCGCCGGCGTGCGGGCGCTGCTCAACTTCGCGCCGATTCAGCTGCAGGTGCCGCCCGACGTCACCCTCAAGAACGTGAACATGGCCATGGAGCTCGAGGGGTTGTCGTTCGCGCTCACGAACCGCGACCGCTGACCCCGTTGATCGCGCGAAGCAGTCGAGCGAAGTCCTCCGGCGACAGCGTCTCCGGGCGCACCTCCGGGTCGATCCCCGCAGCAGCAAGCACCTGATCCGCGCCAGCCACGTCGAGCCGCTCGACCGTCCGCACGACCCGACGCATCTGCTTTCGTCGGAGCCCGAACGCATCCTGCACGAGCGAGCGAAAGGCCCGCTCGAGTGACTGCTCCACGACCGGGTCGGGGCGTGGCGTTAGGCGCACGATGGCGGATTCAACCGACGGCGGCGGTCGAAACGCCCCGGCAGGAACTCGGGCCACCAGCTCCGCGCGCGCGACGGCCTGCACGTTCACCGAGAGCGCGCCGTAGGTGCGCGACCCCGGCGGCGCGGCGATCCGCTCCGCGACCTCCCGCTGCACGAGATACACGGCGCGCTCGGGTCGTGGCGGTTCGAGCGCGTGAAAGAGAATGGGCGTGGTGATGTAGTACGGGACGTTGCCCGCCAACAGGAACTCGGACCCGGCCACCTCGCCGAGGTTGACGTCGAGCACGTCGCGCTCGACGACGTCGACGTTGCCGGCCTCGCGGTAGCGGTCGCGAAGGTATGGCACCAGGTCGCGATCCAGCTCGATGGCGATCACCCGCTTCGCGCGCTGCGAGAGCAGGTCGGTCAGCGCACCGCGGCCCGGACCGATCTCGACGACGACGTCGTTCGCCGTCGGCGCCAGCGCGTCCGCAATGCGCTCGAGGGCAATACGGTCGACGAGGAAGTGCTGTCCGAGCCGCTTTCGCGGTCGGGGCAGGAGGCCGTCCGCCCTGCCCTCGCGTCCACCTCTGCGTTCGCGCACCACACTACCGCGTTCGAATGATGAAAAGGGAGTCTGACCCCCAACGGACCAATCAATTGCGCACGATCACGAGCGCGAGGTCGTCGGGACGCGTCGAGTCGCCGACGTGCGCACGCAGCGCGTCGAACACACGCTCGAGGATCGTCGCGGTCGGCTCGTGCCGGTGCTTCGCGACAATGTCGAGCACGGGCTGCTCACCCAAGCGCACCCCCGCGTCGTTGCGCGCATCGGTCACGCCATCGGTGAAGAGGAGCAGCAGATCCGATCCGCGTCGCCATGGGCGCGACGCCCCGTCCGGACGACCGGTCGTCATGCCTAACGGCGGATCCAACGCCGGAAGCCGTGACACCGTGCCGTCGGCCGAAACGATGAACGCGTGCGGATGTCCGGTGTTCGCGTAGCGCAGCGCTCCCGCGGCCGGGTCGATGACGCCGTAGAACACCGTGATGAACATCTCGGTGGACTCGAGCTCGTCGCGCAGCGACGCGAGGAGCGCGCTCAACGTCTCGGCGGCGTCGACCGTGGTCTGCGCGTGGATGGCGGAGGCGCTCATGGCGAGCGCCATGATCAGCGCCGCGCGGTAGCCGTGGCTCGAGACGTCGCCGATCATCACGCCGGTGCGCCGGCCGGCCAGGCGGAACAGGTGATAGAAGTCGCCGCCGACGCTCTCGGCGGGGAGGACGCGCGCCGCGACCTCCGCTTCGGGTGCGACGACGGACGTGGCCGGCAGCAGCTTCATCTGCAGGTCGTGCGCGAGGCTCATCTCGTACACGAGGCGCTGCTGGTCGATCGAGGCCCTAACGAGGCGTGCGTTCTGGATCGCGGTGCCGATCTGGGTCGCGATCGCCTCCACGAGCTTCTGATCGCCAGCGGTGAATGGCTGACCGGATCGGCGCTCGGACAGGTTCACCACGCCAAGCGGGCGGCTCCCGCCCGGGCCCGTCCACATGATCGGGACCGAGAGCATCGCGCCGTTTCGGTAGAGCTGCTCCTGGTCGCACATCATCTCGCCGGCCTCGGCGATCATCGACCGGCGTGACCGGAACACCGAGGCCGACACGCTGCAGTCATCGCTCACCTCGATCGCGGGCGCGGCGCTGGTCGCGACGCCGCGCGCCGCCACGACCTGGAGCGTGTCGGTGGACGGTTCGTGGACGAGGATGGAGGCGCGGCTCGCACCGACAGTTTCGGAGATCTCGTGGAGAATGGTTTTCGCCGCTTCCTCCAGCGACACCGTTCGGCCAAGGATCTCGCTCGTCGTGTAGAGGAGATTGATCTCTTCGTAGCGCTCCGCCAACTCGTTCGCGGCATGCTCGACCTCGAGCGACGCCTGCAGATAGTGCGTCACGACCGGAAGCAGGAACTTCAGCCAAGCGCTCGCCGGCGCGACGCGATTGGCGCAGGGCCCGAGTGCGAGCCATGAGCGGCGCGGGCCCGGCAGCGGCGCGACGAGCATGCTCCCGTTTGGCGTGTGCACTTCGACCGGGGAACCGCCGGGAGGAATGAGCTCGACAATGGCTGGCGCGTCGCCGGACGGGTTCCCTACCTCGGGGGTGAGGGAACCTCCCGCTTGCGGCTGCCTCCACACGACGGCCGCGCATTGCGTGGCGTCGGTGAACGCGGCGAGAATCGCGCCGAGCTCTTTCACGAACGATGGAGCGTCAATCGAACGACGTTTCGCTCGCCCGCTTCGTAGCGTTCGACGCGATCCATCAGAGAGCGCATGAGGAACAGGCCGCGACCATCCTCGCGCTCGAGATTTCCAGGCCGTGTGGGGTCCACGGTGCACGCGTCGAGGTCGAACCCGGCGCCTTCGTCAGCAACCTCGAGCACGAGCGCGCTGTCGCTCACGACGGCGCGAACGCGGACTTGCTTGTCGCGCATCCCGCGGTTGCCGCGCAGGATCGCGTTGCTGAGCGCCTCGGTGAGCGCCACCGGCACGTTCAACGCACACTGCCGCGCGGAGAGCGCGAGCTCGCGGCACTCGCGAGTCACTTCCTCGACGATCGGCTCGATCTCGCGAACGTCGCTCGGTATGAGCCGGTCGAAAGCAACGTGAGCGTGCGCGGCGCCGCGGCGCTCTCCGCTGTCGCGGTCAGCAGTCATTTACGGTGGGTCATGGAATGAGGCGCAGCGGGGCTCGAGCTGCCTCGCTGCGCCTGGAGTCCCTGGAAAGGACCGCCGAACGCGGTCGAACGTTTCAGAAGCTTTCCAGTGCCCGTTCGCGGGTGTCGGCGATCTGGAACAGCGTGTCGAGCTTGGTGAGCTCGAAGAGGGTCTTGAGGTCGTCGTTGAGATTCGCGAGGCGAAGCTCGCCACCCTGCTCACGAATCTTCTTGGACAGCGACACGAGCACACCCAATCCCGAGCTGTCGATGTAGCCGGTCTGACTGAAGTCGATGAGGAACTTCTTTTCGCCCTTCTCCAGCTCGTCGAGGACTTTCTGCTTCAGCTCCTGCCGGTTCCCGACGATGAGCTGGCCTTCCACATCGACCACGCAAATCTCTCCCTGCTTCTTGATCGAGAAGCTCATGTCTCAAGTTCTCCGAGAAGGCTCAAGCTCCGAGGTGGTGGCGTCACCAGCCTGCAGTGCGGTGATCGCCGCCACGTTGACAATGTCATCTGCCGACGCTCCGCGCGATAGGTCGCTGCACGGCCGAGCGAGCCCCTGGACGATCGGCCCGATCGCCGCCGCGCGCGCGATTCGTTCGACCAACTTGTACGCGATGTTGCCGGCGTCCAGTGACGGGAACACGAGCACGTTCGCGCGCCCGGCCACGGGACTCCGCGGAGCCTTCCGATTCCCGACGGCCGGAATCAGCGCCGCATCGCCTTGCAATTCTCCGTCCACCAGCAGCGCCGGTGCTTTTGCTCGCACAATTTCGAGGGCGTTGCGCACCAAGTCGACCGACACTCCGGCGGCGCTGCCCGCGGTTGAGAAAGATAGCATGGCCAGACAGGGCTCGTCCCCAACGATGCGACGGCGGTCGGCGGCGGCGGCGAGGGCGATGTCCGCGAGCTGGTCGGAGGTCGGATACGGAATGACCGCACAGTCGGTAAACGTCAGCACCTCGCCCGCGTCGCCGCGAAACGGCGACGTGACCATGTAGAACGCGCTGGACACGGTCCGGACTCCTGGCGCGGTGCCGATCAGCCAGAGCGCCGCGCGCAGCACGTCACCCGTCGTGTAGACACAGCCGGCGACGCAACCGTCCACATCGCCGCGGCGCACGAGGCCGTCGGCGAAGAACAGCGGGTCCGACGCGTACGCGGCTGCCGCATCCTCCGTCAGACCTTTCGTCGCGCGGCGTTCGAGGAGGTCCGAGATCGTGCGCCCGCGTCGTGGGTCACGGAGCGGATCGATGGTTTCGACCCCGAGCGCCTCGACGCTGCCGTGTGTATCCGGTGAGGCGGGGTCGAGCAATACGATCGGCTCGACGATGCGCTCGCGTGCGAGAACCTCGACCGCCGTTCGAACACGCAGGTCTGCCGTCTCGGGGAACACGATGCGGCGAAGGCGCTGGGCGGCGCGCGCTCGTATATCGTCGATGAACGACGGCGCTGGCGGCGCAGCTGTTACGGTGGTCATCACGACTACTCTCCCTGCAGCCTGGAGCGCAACGCCTCGGCAATGACCGGATGCACCAGCCCACTGACGTCGCCGCGAAAGCGTGCGACCTCCCGCACGAGGCTCGAGCTGATGTACGTCGTGTCGAGCGACGGGACCATGAACACCGTTTCCAGTCGCGGGGCGAGGTGCCGATTCATCAGGGCCATCTGGAACTCGTACTCGAAGTCCGCAACGGCGCGGAGACCGCGAATGATGAGGTTCGCCCCGACCGTGTGCGCGAAGTGGACGAGCAGTCCGTTGAACTGCTGGACGTCGATGCGGGGGTCGTCCCCCACGGCCGCGCGGACGAACGCCACACGCTCCTCCAGCGTGAACAGCGGCTGCTTGGAGACGTTCGTTGCGACCGCGACGACGATCCGGTCGACGAACGCGAGACTCCGTCGGATCAGATCCTCGTGGCCGCGCGTGATGGGGTCGAAGCTGCCGGCATAGACGGCGGTTCTCATTGCGGGAAGCGGAAGACGGGAGACGGGAAGCGGGGGAACGGCGCGGAGTCCGGACTCACGACTGCCGACTATCGACTCTGTAGAACGTTATCGCCGTGTCACCATAACGGCGCGTGTCACCTTCGGGCATTTGCTCCTTGGAGGCGTGTTCGACACCCAGGACGGCCGCGAACGGCACCGCGAGCCAGCGGTCGGCTACCGCTCTCGCCAGGCCGTGGCCGTAGGGCGGGTCCGCGAACGCGACATCGAACGCGTGTGCCTCCAGCTTCTCGATGAAGCGCATGGCGTCCGCACGGTGCACGCGCAGCTCGTCGCCGGCGCCTAACAACTCGGCGTTCTCGCGAATCGCGCGGACGCCCGAGGCGCTCACCTCCACCAGGTCCGCGGATGCCGCGCCGCGCGACAGCGCCTCGATGCCTAACGCGCCGGACCCGGCGAACAGGTCGAGCACGCGCGCGTCGCGAAGGGACGGCATGAGGATGCTCATCCACGCTTCGCGAACACGGTCGGCGGTCGGGCGAACCCGCGTGTCGTCAGGCGGGCGGATGCGGCGGCCGCGCCATCGGCCGGCGACGATCCGCATGCCTAACGATCTTCCGGCCCGGATGCCGCGCCGGGCAGGCGGATGTCGGCGATGCGCAGCTGGAGACGACTTTCCCCCTGGTACGTATCGCGCTCGACCCGATAGGCGATGTCGAACGGAACGCCCACCGGGAGCTCCGGCGCGAGGTCGCCCATGCCCCACCCCAGCGCCTCGCGCTCGCTCGCGGCGCCGGCGATGCGGAGCTTGAGACCGTCGGTGCCAACCACCCGCGCGGGCGCGGCCAGCCGGACACCGCGCGATGCGAACACGGGCGATGGATTGCCAACGCCGAACGGCTCGAAATGACGGAGGAGCCCTTCGAGCTCGTCGGTCACGCCGTCGATCGAAATCTCGGCGTCGATCCTCAGCTCGGGGTACAGGTCTTCGGGCCTGAGCCTGGATCGCGCGACCTCGTTGAACCGATGGGCGAACTCGTCGACGCGCGATGCTTCGATGGTGACGCCCGCCGCCGCGGGGTGTCCACCGAACCGCACGAGGAGGTCTCGGCACTCGCTCAGCCCGGCGTGCAGGTTGAACGGCGCGGGCGCGCGCCCGGAGCCCTTCCCCTCCTTGCCGTCGAGCGAGATGAGGACGGTCGGGCGCGCCGTCTCCTCGACGATCCGCGATGCGACGATCCCAATGACCCCCGGGTGCCAGCCCTCCTGGGCGAGTACGATGCCGTAGGTGTTGTCGAGGTCCAGCGCGTCAATGCGCTGGCGCGCCTGCTCGAGCGTGGCGCGATCGATCTCCTGGCGGCGGCGGTTCATCTCCTCGAGCTCGCGCGCGATCCGGTTCGCCTGCGGCTCCGACTCCGACAGGAGCAGCTCGACGCCCTGCATCGCATGGCCAATGCGGCCCGCGGCGTTGAGGCGCGGCGCGAGGATGAACCCTACCCGCCCCGCGGTGAGCGGTCTGTTGTCCATCCCCGATGCGCGCATGAGCGCACGGAGCCCTTGATGCGGCGTCTCGCCCATCAGCCGCAGCCCGTACCGCGCGAAGATCCGGTTCTCTCCCCGCAACGGCGCGACGTCGGCGATCGTCGCAAGCGCGACGAGGTCGAGCATGTTGTAGACGAAGTTCGCGTTCGCGCCTAGCTTCTCCGCGAGGGCGAGCATCAGCTTGAACGCAACGCCAACGGCGGCGAGATCGCGGTCGGGATACTCCGAGCTCTGGCGCTTCGGATTGAGCACGGCGAGGCACTCGGGCAGCGGGCCGCCGGGCAGGTGATGATCCGTGACGATGACGTCGATCCCCGACTCGCACAGCGCCCGAATCGGCTTGAGCGCGCTCGTTCCGCAATCACACGTGACGACCAGCCGCGCTCCCGCATCGCGCGCCGCACGGACGCCCGCGTCACTCAGGTCGTAGCCGTCTTCGAGGCGACGCGGGATGAACGGAACGGGGCGCGCACCGAAGTAGCGCAGCGAGCGCGTGAGCAGCGTCGTCGAACAGATGCCATCGACATCGTAGTCGCCGTGAACGAGCACGGTCTCGGCGTCGCGAACAGCGCGGACGAGACGCTCCACGGCCACTTCCGCGTCAGGCAGGCCATGCGGTGAATGGAGCCGCTGCAGCCGCGGTCGTAGAAAATCCTTGGCGGGCTCGATCGCGGAATAGCCGCGCACGAGAAGAAGGCGGCATACGAGCGCTGGGAGATGAAGCTCCGCCGCGAGAGCCAGCACTGCGGCGGGATCCGGCTCGCGTGGGAAAACCCAGCGCGGTTTGAGTCGTGGGCGAGCAGGCGGTGCGGTCACGCGGTCAAGCTACCGGGGACCCACCGGACCAACAAGCATCATTGTGTTGCATACAGAAGCACTCCACACGCTTCGCACACTTCGATCTGACCGGTGCCCATCATCTGATTGCGTCGCTGCAGCGGAATGGCCGTGTCGCAGTGTCCGCATGACGGTCCACGCAAGGCAAAGATCGCCTGCTCACCTTTTCG
>Ga0207648_10005226_pt1 | contig 13131 bp, 9 predicted proteins | sample KBSMisM32_FD_184310 | JGI IMG/M metagenome (GOLD analysis project Ga0207648, IMG submission 184310) | Miscanthus rhizosphere microbial communities from Kellogg Biological Station, Michigan, USA - KBS Miscanthus M3-2 (SPAdes) (version 2) | ecosystem: Host-associated > Plants > Roots > Rhizosphere...
CGCCATAGTCGGCACAGACGCGAATCATCACCTCTTCGAGATCGCGCACGTACCTGTGCACGTCGCATCGATCGGGACGCAGGTCCATGATCGGGTAGCCCACGATCTGACCAGGCCCGTGATACGTCACGTCGCCACCACGGCCGGTCTCGTGAACCGCGATCCCGAGATCGGCGAGCGTGTCGTCGGTCGCAACCACGTTGGCGCGCGCGATTTCACTTCGCACGCCAAGGGTGATGACTGGAGGATGTTCGAGGAGCAGCAGGAGATCGGGAACCGTATCGGCGCGACGCTGTTCGACGAGGTCCCGTTGGAGAACGAGGGCTTCGTCGTATCCGATCAGCCCAAGACGCCGGACCTCGAGCTGGCGCATGTGCACTTGTGTAAAGGGGTCAGACCCCTTCACAGATCGGCACTAGATCCGTTCGGCATCGAAGTGCTCGATCTGGTCCTTGATCTCAGCCATGAACTGGTCGCCGGTCGCACCGTCCACGAGACGATGGTCGTAGCCAAGCGTCAGGTACGCCATCGTTCGAATTGCAATCGCATCGTCGATCACGATCGGCCGCTTCTCGATCGTGCCGATGCCCAAAATCGCGACCTGCGGCTGATTGATGATCGGCATCCCGAACTGCGAGCCGAATTGTCCAGGGTTCGTGATGGTGAACGTGCCGTCGTGCACTTCTTCCGGCTTGAGCTGCTTGGACCTGGCGCGATTGGCGATGTCGGCAATCGCACGACTCAGGCCGAGCAGGTTCTTCTCGTCGGCGTGTTTGATGACGGGGACAATGAGGCCGCGCTCGAGCGCGACGGCGATGCCGAGATTGATGTCCTTCTTGTAGACGACGTTGTCGCCATCAAGCGACGCATTCACGATCGGGAACTTGCGGAGCGCCGACACCGCGGCCTTCGCGATGAACGCCATGTAGGTGAGCTTCACACCAGACTGCTCGAACTCCGCTTTCTTCTGGTGGCGGATCCGTTCCACATTCGAGAAGTTCACATGAAAGACCGAGTGCACATGAGCCGAGGTGCGCCGGCTCATCACCATGTGCTCGGCGATCTTCTTCCGCATCACGGAGAGCGGCTTGATCTCAACTCGGGATCCGGGATCCGGGGTCCGGGATCCGGGCGATTCCAAGTTCTCCCGGGCCCCGGGCCCCGGATCCCGGATCCCGGTCTCGATGTACCCCAGAATGTCGTTCTTCGTCACGCGTCCGCCGAGACCAGATCCGTGAATCTGAGAGATGTCCACGTCGTTGTCGCGAGCGATGCGGCGCACGAGCGGCGACGAACGCTGCTTGCGCGAGTCGTCCTCAACAGATTTGCTGGCGGTCGCGGAGCGACCATTGGTCTTGCGCTGAGGCGTGGCGGCCTTTTCGTGTGGCTGATCGAGGACGTCTGCAGGGACGACAGCATCACGCGGCGGCGCAACTGGCGGCGGTGCTGGCGGCGCTTCCGGCTCCTGCCCCGAGGAGACATCTGACGACGTCCCAATCGTCGCCACGACGCTGTTCACGGCGACGGTCTCGCCTTCCTTGACTTTGATTTCCGTGAGGACGCCCGCCGCGGGCGCGGGGATTTCTGCGTCGACCTTGTCCGTCGAGATCTCGAACAACGGCTCATCCCGATCGACCGCGTCGCCGACTTTCTTGATCCATCTGACGATGGTGCCTTCGGCGATCGACTCGCCCATCTGGGGCATCAGGACGGGTGTGGGCATGTGGTCACGTCTCCCGTCCCCGATCCTCAGTCTTCAGTCCTCGGTGCGCTTCGGGCGATGACCGGGGACTGGGGACCGAGGACTGGGGACCGAGATTACATATGTATCGCCGCCCCGTGGGCAGCATGCGCCGCTTCGCCGACCGCCTCGGAGAAGGTCGGATGCGCGTGAATCGTCTTGATCAGCTCTTCCACGGTGCACTCGAGTCGAAGCGCCAGCACGGCCTCAGCCACCAGTTCCGTCGACCGCGGGCCGATCATGTGCACGCCCAACACTTCATCGTACTTCCTATCGGCAACGATCTTCACGAACCCCTCGAGCTCGCCAGCCATCCGCGCGCGGCCGAGCACGCCGAAGGGAAACGTACCGATCCTGACGTCGTAGCCACGCTCGCTTGCCCGGGCTTCAGTGAGACCGACGCTCCCGATTTCCGGGTCGCAATAGGTGCACCCGGGCACGTGGTCGTAGTCGAGCGGCTGCACGGCCTTCCCGGCGATGCGCTCCGCGGTGATGATGCCCTCCATCGACGAGACGTGCGCAAGCTGCGGGTGAACACCGGTGCCGAGCGTGATCACGTCGCCGATCGCGGATACGCCCGGCACAGACGTGCGATAGAGCTCGTCGACCTTGATGTAGCCGCGCTCCATCTTGATGCCGGCTTCCTCGGCCCCTAGGCCGGTCGTGACGGGCCCGCGACCGGTGGCCACGAGCAATACGTCCGCAGAGATCGTCTGCGTCTTGCCATCCGGTGTTTGCGCCTCGATGGTCACGCCGCTTGGTGTCGAAGTCGCTTTCGCGATTTTCGTTCCGGTCAGCACTGTGATGCCCTGCTTCTTGAACGACTTTTCCAGCTCCGTCGAGACGGCCTCGTCCTCAACGGGAACCAGACGGTTCACGAGCTCGATGATCGTCACCTCACTGCCGAAGCGGCGGTAGATCGACGCGAACTCGACGCCAACGGCGCCGCTTCCCATGATGACAAGCGACTTCGGAACCTCTTTGAGGTGGATCGCCTCGTCGCTGGTGATGATGCGGCTGTGATCGATCGTCACCGCAGGCACACTGCGCGGCGACGAGCCTGTCGCGATGACGATCTCTTTGGCCTCGAGCGTCTGTGTGTCGCCCTCGAAGACTTCGACCTTGCCCGGACCCGCCAGGCGTGCCGTGCCCTTGATCCAGGTGATCTTGTTTTTCTTGAACAGGAACGCGATGCCCTTGGTCAGCCCGTCAACGATCTTGTCCTTGCGGGCGTGCACCTGCGTCATGTTGATCGCGGGCGTGCCAGAGGGAATGGTCACGCCCCACTCGGACGCCTGCTGGATGACTTTCAATGCATGCGCGTGTTCGAGGAGAGCCTTCGTCGGGATGCATCCCCAGATGAGACACGTGCCGCCGAGTGCACTCTGCCTCTCGACGACCGCGACGGTTTTACCAAGCTGCGACGCGCGAATGGCGGCGACGTATCCGCCGGTGCCCGCGCCGATCACAACGACATCGAACGATTTCGACAATAGAACTCCTTAAATTTGCGCCTTAAACCCTCATAATATACCCGCCGTTCCATGCCGCCCGACCGCCGGAAGACACTGCTCGTCGTGGACAGCGACGACGAGATACGTGAATCACTGACTGCTGCCTTGCGACGCGACTATCGCGTGCTCCGAGCCGCGACGGGCGAAGCCGCATTGCAGATAATGCAGAAGGAAGACGTGGACCTGATGCTCCTCGAGGTCCATCTGCGCGGTGTCAGCGGCTTCGAGGTGCTGAAGATCGCGCGGGAGAACTACCCCTACGTCGAGATCATCGTCATCTCGAAGACGAAAGAGCTCGACACCGCGATCGAAGCGATGCGCCACGGCGCGTACCACTACATCTCCAAAGACTTCGACATCGAGAGCATCCGCACGCTGTTCGCCAATGCCGCCGAGCGACAGGATCTCAGCCGCGACGTCACGCGACTGAAGGAAGAAGTTGCCGAGCAGAACGAACGCGAGTTCGTCGTGGGCCCGAGCCGCAGCACGCGTTCCGTCGTCGAGCTGGTGCAGAAGGTCGCAAAGATCTCGGCGACCGTGCTCGTGCTCGGCGAGAGCGGCACAGGCAAGGAACTGCTCGCGCGGTTGATTCATCGCGAGTCCGGGCGGCCGACCGCACCATTCGTGGCGGTGAACCTCGCGGCGATTCCCAAGGAACTCGTCGAGAGCGCGCTCTTCGGTCACGAGAAGGGCGCATTCACAGGTGCGATCCGTCAGCAGCTTGGCAAGTTCGAGCTCGCGGCGGGCGGCACGCTCTTCCTCGACGAGATCGGCGATCTGAAGTACGAGCTGCAGGCGAAGCTCCTGCGCGCGATCCAGGAAGAAGAGATCGAGCGCGTCGGCGGCACGCATCCGATCAAGACGGACCTGCGTCTCATCGCCGCGACGAACGTCGACCTCGAGAAGGCGGTCAAGGACGGCCGCTTCCGTGAGGACCTCTACTACCGGCTCAATGTGATCCCGATCCGAATGCCGGCGCTTCGCGACCGCCTGGAAGACCTGCCAGAGCTCGCCCGCTTCTTTCTCCGCAAGTACAGCATCAAGTTCCGCAAGAACGTTCAGGGCATCGCCGATTCGACGCTCGACATCCTGTCGTCGTACTGGTGGCCAGGGAACATTCGAGAGCTGGAGAACCTGATCGAGCGTCTCGTCGCCGTCTCCGACAAGGACTGGATCACGGATGAAGACCTGCCGTACGAGCTTCATGTCGCGAAGCTCGATACGCAGGATCAGGCATCGACGGAGAACCTGCTCGAACGAGCGCTCTCGACCTTCGAGCGCAACTTCATCGTGCGTGCGCTCGAGAAGTCGTCATGGAACGTGACGGCCACGTCGCGGGCGCTTGGCATCCCGCTGAGCACGCTCAAGTTCAAGATGGACAAGCTGGAGATCCGGCAGCTGGCACGCCGGATCAGAGGCAACTAGCAACCCGGATTCGCGTGGAAAATCAACCCGGCGCGTTCGAGCGGCGCCGGGTCAGGGGGGAGAAGCGGCCCTTGCCGCTTCGTTTGCACCTACTTCTTCGGCAACACTGCGTCCTTGAGTTGCTTGGCGATACGCGCCTTGACCACAGTCTTTGCGGGAATCTTGATCGCCTCGCCGGTGGCCGGGTTGCGGCCCATGCGTGCCTTCCGCTTCTGGACGACCAGCTTCACCATGCCCGGCAGCACGAACTCACCCGAGCGCTTGAGTTCCTTTTCTGAAAGGGTTGTCAGTTCGTCGAAAAATTCTCTCGCCTGAGTTCGCTTCACCTCGAACCTCTCAGCGAAGTGCGAGAACAATTCCGATTTGCCCATTCTGCGGGCCTCTGCCATCACGTCCCCCCAGTCTTGTGCGCGCCGACTCTAGGCCGCGAACGCAGTTGCGCGCGCGTCAAACTGCAGCGGAAAGTCTTGTGAAATCGCCGTAATGCTAGCTCGCGACAGATCCGCTGTCAACGAAGCTCCACGCATAATCGAGCGATTTCGGCCCAAAGTGCTACTATTTTTCGACGATGTCAAGCACGGCACCGATCGAGACATTCCCGAATCCGCGTCCGGAACGGGAGTTCGAGATCGCGATCAACTGTCCTGAGTTCACGTCTGTTTGCCCTAAAACAGGCCTTCCCGACTTCGGTGAGATTCGCATCACGTACGTGCCGGCGGATCACTGCATCGAGCTGAAGTCGTTGAAGTACTACATGATCGGGTTCCGCGACCGCGGGATTTTCTATGAGGCTGTGACCAATCAGATCCTCGACGATCTTGTCGCCTCGTGCCATCCACGACACATGACGGTGGTCGGTGACTTCACAGTCCGCGGCGGCATCAAGACGACAGTCACTGCGACGTACACGAAGTAGGCAGTAGACGCATACCGCATACTGCCTACTTCGAGAGTCTCGCAACAGTAGCGCCCAAGTGAGTCTCCGTGGCGTCCCAGAACTCGACGACGAGCGGATGACGATCGAGCGCCTGCTGGACGAGCCCACGCTGAACACCTTTGCCTCGCCCGTGAATCAGACGCACCTCGCGTAACCCGGCCTCGTGCGCCGCAGTCACGTACTCCTCGACAACCGACTGCACATCGCGCGGTGCGAAGGCATGAAGATCGAGCGAGTCCTCAATCGGAATTTTCACACTCGTATTTCTCCATCGACTGCTCGAAAAACAGAACGCACTTCTTACAGCATTCGAGACCTCACCTGACTCCTTTCGGCGCATTCCCGTCTGGGAACGGGCCATGCTTTGTCATCATGCGTGCGGTCCTCATCAATCGCCACAGGCGAGACGGTTCGCATCCGCGACGAGCGATGGGTCGTCACTGGCCGGTCGCCCGGCATCGACGCGTGCGTCCTCGAGGTGCGCGGCCAGGATCGAGCGAATCGCGACGCCCGCGCGTCGTTTCTTCTGCCGTGTGAAATCGTCGAGCCGCTCGCCGCCGACCGCTCGCCACGGCGCGTGCAGCCGCCCAAGTGGCGCCATCTCGCCCGCGCGATCCTCACTGAAGCTACTCCGACATGGCCGTCGCTGCGCACGGGTCTGCGGGCGAGCATCTCCCTGCTTCCGTTCCAGCTCGAACCTGCACTGGCCGTCACACACGGCATCGCGTCACGCCTCCTGCTCGCGGACGAAGTCGGGCTCGGCAAGACGATTCAGGCCGCTCTCATCGTCGCCGAGATCCTCGAACGAACGCGGCACGCGCGCGTGCTCATCGTGGCTCCTGCCGCACTGAAGGAACAGTGGCAGTCGGAGCTCAACGACCGATTTCGCATCGAGGCATGGCTTGCCGACTCTGTGTCTCTGGCGCGCCTCGGTGCGGAGTGGGGCACCACGAATCCCTGGACGTGTCGCCCCGTCACGATTACGTCGATCGACTTCGTCAAGCGTCCAGAGGTCATGCGTGCGCTCGAGGCATTGGTGTGGGACGCGATGGTGTTCGACGAGGCGCATGGGCTCACGGGACGCTCGGACCGTGCGCTTGCGGCGGGTGCGCTGGCTCGGCGCGCGCGAACCGTCGTCCTCCTCACAGCGACGCCGCACTCAGGCGATGACCGCGCGTTCGAAACCTTGTGCAGTATTGGCGATCTCGACCGGGTGTTTCCGCTCCTGACCTTTCGGCGCACACGCAGCGACGTGGGTCTCGCCGTGTCGCGCAAGACGTTGTCGCTGCGTGTGCGTCCGACGCTCGCCGAACGCGAGATGCATCGCGCTCTTCAGGCCTACGTGCGCAAGGTGCGCAGCGAGCGAGGACACGGCGGCGATGCAGCCCATCTCGCAATGATGGTGCTGACCCGGCGCGCATGCAGCAGTCCCTGGTCGCTGGTCCGTTCGATCGAACGTCGGCTGGCCCTCCTGGCAGGCGACCCGTCATCGATGTCGCAGCTCACCCTGCCGTTGTTCGAGTCCTCAGGCGATGAAGCGCCGGGCGCTGAACTGGCGGTGCCGGGCCTGGACGATCGCGACGACGAATGCCGACGCCTGGAGGCCATTCGCGCACTCGCCATTCGCGCGCAGGCCGCCGAGTCGAAGGTCTGCGCGCTCATTAGACTTCTGCACCGCGCTCATGAGCCGGCGATCGTCTTTACGGAGTATCGCGACACGCTCGCCAGGCTGGCCTCTCTGCTCGACGAGATGAAGCCGGTGACGTTGCACGGGGGACTGACACCGGCCGAGCGTGGCGAGAGTCTGCGCCGTTTTACGAGCGGTACAACAGGCGTTCTTCTTGCCACCGATGCGGCCAGCGAGGGGCTCAACCTTCACCAGCGTTGCCGGCTGGTGATCAATCTCGAGCTGCCGTGGACGCCTCTTCGCCTCGAACAGCGGATCGGCCGCGTGGAGCGGATCGGACAAGCGAGACGTGTTCACGCGGTGCACCTTCTTGCCGCCGATACTGCCGAGGAGACGCTCGTCACCAAGCTGGTGACACGCACGGATCGCGCAGCCGAAGCGACAGAGAAGCTGCGCGATCGACCGTCGGCGCCGACACACATTCGTGTGATGGCAGAGTCGGAGACGAGACGCATCGAGCAATTGCGACGTCTCTCGAAACCAGCCGTCAGGGTCGTCTTTGACGGAAGACCTCCGGTGACTACCACCCGGCGGCGCGGCCATCGCCCGAGCCTGTGGGGCTTTCACGTCTCGTTTGCCGATTCTGCCGCACGGCCGGTGTGGCAGACACTCATCGGCGCCAGCGCTGCCCTGTCCGCGGACTCCCCAGCATTTGTCGATCGTGTGGCTGCACGTCTGGCGTCGACGCTCGATGGTGATAGCCAGACAAGGTTGACCGCGTTCGAAGCCGCATTGAAGGCGTTCCACGATCGAGCGGCTGTTCGCGAACACGCGCTCGCGCGATCCATCGAGAGCGAGCGCGCACGGCTATCGGCCTCGCTGCTGCAACGAGGCCTATTCGATCGACGAGCCGAGCGGGCGCTGAGTGCACAGACCGCCGTGCTCGACGAGGCGCTTGCCCGCTGTCGCGCTCGTCTCGGCGAGATCGAGTCGAGCGCACGGCTCGTCTCCGAGCCGCTACGCCTCGCTTTCGCCCTTCTCCGACGATGATCGCCGGCGTACGGGGCCGGCTGTTGACTGCCTCGTTCATCCGGGATGTATTTCCGACGCTACCTGGAGTCAGCACGCCCCCGCCGTCGTGGAGCAGACATCTCGCTGACTGGGCCAAGCGCGTCGAGTCAACGCTCGGCGCTGCGTCGAGCGCCCGCGCCGTCACCGATGTGGCCCTGCTCCCTCTCACCGATCTGCTCGGTCTCGTGGCCGTGCGTCGCAGGGATGACGATGGCGCGACGCACCTGGAATTGGAGGCCGGTGACCGATCCGGTGTGATGGGAGTCGCGGCGGCGTGGGGAGAGCCTGTTGAACGCCTGTGGCGGTCGTCGGTTGCGGGCGCCGTCGCTACCGACGCTCGTTGGTGCCTCTGCTGCAACGGTCGTGTGCTGCGCCTGGTCGATGCGAGGAGAACCTGGTCGCGCGACTACCTCGAGTTCGACCTCGCTCTTCTCGGACTTCAGCCCGAAGCGCAGGCCGTCCTGTGGTCCGTTGCCTGTGCCCAGGCGTTCCGCGGCAATCCGGCTTCGCTCGACCGGGCTGTCGAGCTTTCCCGTCACCATGGCCTCGAGGTTTGCCGTGCGCTCGGCGCAGGCGTCCTCGAGGCACTCGAAACGCTGTTAACCGCGCTCACACGAGGGCGACGGCGGCCGGTTGACGCGTTGTGGGAGCAGTCGCTCACGGTGCTGTATCGCGTGTTGTTCCTGCTCTTCGCCGAGGCGCGCGGCCTGGTGCCGCTCTGGCACCCTGTATATCGCGAACGCTACAGCCTCGAGGCGATTACGCGCGTCCTGCTCGAGGGTCGTCCTTACAAAGGCTTGTGGCGCACTGTCCAGGCGATCTCCCGCCTCGCACATGCGGGCTGCAAAGCCGGCGAGCTTCGTGTGACCGCATTCAACGGTCGCCTGTTCGCCCCGTCGCAAGCGGCGGCGTTCGACAGCACACGGCTCAGTGACGTGGTCATGAGCCGAACGGTCATCGCGCTGAGCAGCACCCCCAATGGCCGGCATGGTGCTCGCACCAAGATCCTCTATCGCGACCTCGACGTCGAACAGCTTGGAGCGGTCTACGAGCGCGTGCTCGAGTACGAGCCGACGACGAAGCGTCCGGTACCGCTGGAGCGGACTCGCGACATTCGTAAGTCGAGCGGTTCGTTCTACACGCCGCGCGCAGTCACGACGTATCTCGTACGCCAGACGCTCGAGCCACTGATTCGCGGCCGCACGGCCGACGAGATCCTCACGCTGCGCGTGCTCGATCCTGCGATGGGAAGTGGAGCGTTTCTCGTCGCGGCATGCCGCTACCTGGCATCGGCGGTCGAAGAGGCGCTCGTTCACGAGGGGCGATGGCACACGCACGATGTCACGTCAGCCGATCGCGTGGCGCTCCGTCGCGAGATCGCCTCGCGCTGTCTTTTCGGCGTTGACCTCAATCCGATGGCGGTGCAGCTCGCGCGGCTCTCGTTGTGGCTGGCAACGCTCGCGGCAGACAAGCCACTCTCTTTTCTCGATCACCACCTGGTTGCCGGCCACAGCCTGGTGGGCGCCGCTCCCGAGGACATGAGCCGCCAGCCAGGGGGCGGGTCCAGCCGGAAGCGACCAGGGCGCCCGACTCTTTTCGAGGAAACGGAGCTTTCATCCGCACTCGCGCATGCGGCGCGGGTCATCTCGAAGGTATCGACTGAGCCGGACGACTCCGCCGACATCGTCCGCGCGAAGGAACAAGCGCTACGCGCGTTGCACTCGGGCGATTCCTCGCTCGCCAAATGGAAAGCGGCGCTCGATCTGTGGTGCGGCGCCTGGTTCCTGGAAAAGGCACTCGAGCGCGGAGTATTCCAGGATCTCGTCGACAGACTCTTCGAGCGGCGCTCGACGTTGCCACAGCACACAGGGGCAGCGCTCCTGGAACAGTTCGCGACAATCGCCGAGCGGCATCGCTTTCTGCACTGGCCGCTCACATTCCCCGACGTGTTCTCCAGTACATCCAACCGGCCAGCGGGCTTCGACGCGATTATCGGCAACCCGCCATGGGACATGGTTCGCGGTGACAGCGGCATCGACGAGACCAGGGCCGGTAGACGTCTCGAGGCGCAACAGGTGACGCAGTTCGTTCGTCAGTCCGGCATCTATCAGATCCGCGCCAGGGCGCATGTGAACCTCTATCAGCTCTTTGTCGAGCGTGCGCTTCAACTCGTCAGGCCGGGTGGTCGCATCGGATTCGTCGTGCCATCTGGTCTCGTCAGCGACGCCGGCGCTGCGCCGCTGCGACGACACCTCTTCGATCGCGCGGATGTCGACGAGGTCATGGGGTTCGACAATCGCCTCGCGATCTTTCCCGTCCATCGCAGCGTCAGGTTCGTGCTCTTCACCTGCACGGCCGGACGGGAGACGTCCGCAGTGCGCTGCCGGTTCGGATTGACGAGCGCCGAAGAACTCGAGGGGCAGGCAAAAGCTCCGCTCGTCCTGGCGCGTCGCCTGCTCGCGAAGCTCTCGGGCGATGACGACCTGGGAGTACCCGAGCTCGCAACGGAGACGGACCTTGTGATTGTCGAGTCTGTGAGCAGCTCGACCCCTCGGCTGGGCGCGAAAGAAGGGTGGAATGTTGCGTTCGGCCGTGAGTTGAACGCCAGCGATGACCGTCTGCTGTTCGTGCCGATCACCGCCGAGTCCATGGGGCGTCCCGTGATCGAGGGGAAACAGGTCGATCCGTTTCGCGTTGACGTAAGCAGGAGCCGACTGGCAGTCCAATCATCAGCCGTCACCGATCGGCGAGTCCCTCGCCGCGCCCGTCTTGCGTATCGTGACGTCGCAAGCGCAACGAATCGGCTCACGCTCATCGCCGCCATCGTTCCGGCACGTGCCGTCACCACTCACACCCTCTTCTGCCTTCGCACCGCGCTACCGCTCGCGACCCAGCGAGTGCTCTGTGCACTGCTCAACAGCTACGTGGCGAATTACCTCATTCGCCTCCGCGTGAACACGCACGTCACGGTGTCGCTCGTCTCTCGGCTGCCCGTCCCTCTGGTGCCGCCGGGGCATCCGCTCTTCACACGGCTCGCGAGGTGCTCGGAGTCACTCGCGCTCAGCGCCACCGTTGCGGAGGACATGGAGGAGTACGCAGAGATCCAGGCGATCGCCGCGCATCTCTATGGCCTCGGGCCTTCCCAGTTCGAACACGTCCTCTCCACATTCCCGCTCGTTCCGAAGGAGACGCGCGAGCGAGCGCTCCGAAGGTTCATCGACTTCCAATGATCGCGACACACAGAGGCACCGAGGCGCGGGTGTTGAAGAAGCCTGTAGGCCTACTGCTCAATTTCAATAGCGAAGTATTGCGAACCGGAATCCGGCGTCTTGTGATTTAAGGCGCTACCTCTGAGCCTCTGGGCCTCTGTGTGTCGCAATCAAGCGGAGAAGTGTAGGCTTACCCGATGAAGTGGCTCGTCCTGTTCCTCCTGACCGTCGGCGCTCTCGTCGCAGGAACCCTCGACGCTCACGCCCAGGCGCGGACGATTCGCATGCCCACTTCGTCAGGCAGCGAGCGGATCTTCGCGATCCTGCTTCCTCAGTCCTACGAGACCTCGAAGACGCGCTATCCAGTCGTCTATCTCTTCCACGGCGGCGGTCAGGATCACACCGCCTTCATGGCGCGGACAGCATTTCCCCCGATGGCGCGCAAACACGAGTTCATCGTTGTCATGCCCGCGGCGGACCGCAACTACAGCGTGCTCGGGCCGGAGGCGCAGGGCAGGTACCAAGACTACGTGGCGAACGAGCTGGTGGACTACGTTGACTCGCATTACCGCACGATTGCCACGAAGGAGGCTCGCGCGATCGGGGGTCTCTCGATGGGCGGCCGCATCGCGTCGATGACCGGCCTGAGGCACGCAGATCGGTTCGGCGCCGTCGGCGCGTTCAGCCCGGCGCTGCGACCGGACGCGGAGGACGCCGTGCGCAACGCTCCCGCAGCGGCGCCCTTCTTCTACATCTCGTGCGGGACGCTGGACTCGCTGCTGCCCATCAATCGCGAGTTCGTGGGTTGGCTCATGGAACGTGAGCTGCCCCACGACTATCGAGAAGCGTCAGGCCTGGGACACACCTGGGTACTGTGGGACGAACAGATCGGCGTGTTCTTCGATCTGCTCGAGTCGCGCGGCTTCCGATCAGCGTCGTAGAACGAACCGCTCGATTGCCTGCGCGACGCCGGCTTCATCTTGATGAGCGGTCACATGCCAGCCGCGTGACTTGAGGCTGTCGACGGCGTTGTCCATCAACACGGGGTGACCGGCGAACTCCAGCATCTCGACATCGTTGAAGTTGTCGCCGATCGCCATCACTTCGTCGCGACTCAATCCCAGCTGCTGCGCGCGCCACGCGAGCGCACGTCCCTTCGTTGCCTCCGACGATGTGACATCGACCAGGGAAAAGTCGCGCCGCACGTACTCGGTCATCTGGATTGCACAGCCACCGACCTCCGCGCGCAGCCAGTCGAACAGCGCGCGCATGTCGTCCACGCCGCCGTTGTACATGACCTGAATCGGATCTTCGACGAGCGCGTCTTCGAGCGGGATCGATTGCGCGATGTGCGAATGGTTGCGCGACCAGTAACGCTGCCGCCCGGGATGCTCCCAGTCCATCGTCTCGTAGACCACCTGACGATCGAAGTCGCGATCGAAGACGAGCGCCGCCGCATGACGATGGCGGCGCGTCGCATCGAGGACGTGCCGCGCGGTGTCCCTGTCGAGCAGACGTCTGACAAATGTGGAGCCGTCCATCGCGCGTTCGACAGCGCCGTTGCTCACGATGAGCGAAACGGAAGAGGGAAGACGGTCCGCAACCGG
>Ga0207648_10005228_pt1 | contig 13129 bp, 8 predicted proteins | sample KBSMisM32_FD_184310 | JGI IMG/M metagenome (GOLD analysis project Ga0207648, IMG submission 184310) | Miscanthus rhizosphere microbial communities from Kellogg Biological Station, Michigan, USA - KBS Miscanthus M3-2 (SPAdes) (version 2) | ecosystem: Host-associated > Plants > Roots > Rhizosphere...
CGCCGCTCTGCAGGCCGCGAAAATCCCTTCGGAGATGCATATGTTCGAAGCCGGCGGCCATGGCTTCGGCATCGCACGCACTGTCGGGAAACCCACCGCCGTCTGGCCGGATCTTCTGCTGCACTGGGGCAGTAGCCGAGGAATTTTTAGGGCCGCCAGTTAGGCCGCGCGCCGCTCGCGCACAAAGCTCAGCGCTTCGCGCAGCACGCCAATGCCGGCGCCATCGCGCACCGCATGCTCGCTGAGATGCCGCCGGAACAGTCGGGCCCCCGGCCGACCGGCGTAAAGCCCCAGCATGGGCTTGACCAACGCATGCAACCGGGCGCCTTGCGCCAGCTGCCGCGCCACATGCTCGGCATAGGCCTCGACCGCATCATCCACATCCACCGGCGCGGCGCCGAAGAAACGCGCATCGACCTCTGCCAGCAGCATGGGATTCTGATAGGCGGCGCGGCCCAACATCACACCATCGACATGGCGCAGATGCGCCTCGGCCTGGTCCAAACTCTCGATCCCGCCATTGACCAAAATGACAAGGTCGCGCCGCTCGCGCTTGACCCGATAGACCAGTTCATAATCCAGCGGCGGCACATCGCGATTTTGTTTGGGCGACAAGCCTTCCAGCCAGGCTTTGCGGGCATGCACCGCGAACACTGAGACTCCCGCTGCCGCGCAGATCTCGATCAGTGCGCGCAAGGACTGTTCGGGATCCTGGTCATCCACGCCGATGCGGCATTTGACGGTGACGGGAATTGTGACGGCGGCGCGCATGGCGGCGACGCAATCCGCCACCAGCTGTGGCTCGCGCATCAGGCAGGCGCCAAAACGCCCCGATTGCACCCGGTCCGACGGACAACCGACATTGAGATTGACTTCGTCGTAACCGAAATCGGCGGCGATCCGGCTGGCCTCGGCCAGCTTGGCCGGATCGGAACCGCCCAACTGCAGCGCCACGGGATGCTCGCCCGCGTCAAACGCCAACAGCCGCGCGCGGTCGCCATGCAGCACGGCATCCGCGGTCACCATCTCGCTGTAAAGCAGCGCATACCGGGTGAGGCAGCGATGCAGCATGCGGCAGGGACTGTCGGTCCAGTCCATCATCGGCGCGACGCTGAATAGGTGGCTTAAGCCGTTCATGGGATTGAATAAATTCGACTTGCGGGATTTTCTCAACGAAAAAATCCGCGTCCGGCCAAGCCCTTGCCGCTGCTCGTCAATTCGGGTTGGGGGAAAGCCATTTGACCAACGTCCGATACTGTTGCATCACCGGACAAAAGATGGGCGGCGGGGCGGCAAGCCTTGCGCGACAGGGAGGCGATTATGGCGTTCGTGACACGACGCTCCATGCTGTCTTCGACGGCGGTGGCGCTGGTGCTGGCGGGTCTGCCCGCGCGGGCGCAAAATTCCGCCGGCAACGCGCCGGACACCGAATGGCGCAACTATGCCAACGACCTGGCCAATACGCGCTATGCGCCGCTGGACCAGATCAATGCCGGAAATTTCGACAAGCTCCAGGTCGCCTGGCGCTTTCCCTCCGTCATGCTGGGATCGCGCCCCGAGTATACCTGGGAGGCGACGCCGCTGCTGATCAAGGGCCGCCTCTACACCACCGCCGGCACGCGGCGCGATGTGGTCTGCGTGGATGCCGCAAATGGCGAGCTGCTCTGGATGTTCCGCAAGGACGAAGGCCAGCGCGCCCGTAACTCGCCGCGCCAATATTCCGGCCGTGGCCTGGCCTATTGGACCGACGGCAACGAGGAACGCATTCTTTATGTCACGCTGGGCTATCAGCTGGTGGCGCTGGATGCCAAGACCGGCCTCGCCATTCCCGGGTTCGGCGACAATGGCGTAGTCGATCTCAAGCTCAACATGGATCAGGAGATCGATCCGCTGGGCGGCGAGATCGGCCTGCATGCCACGCCCGCCGTGGCGCGCAATGTGGTGATCGTGGGCGCGGCGCATGCGTCGGGCAGCGTGCCGGGCAACAAGCCGCGCACCAAAGGCTATGTGCGCGGCTTTGACGTCAAGACCGGCAAGCGGTTGTGGATCTTCCACACCATCCCGCTGAAGGGCGAGTTCGGTTACGACACCTGGATTCGCGCCGGCGAAGCCGAAAAAGCCAGCAACACCGGCTGCTGGGCGCAAATCTCGGTGGATGAGGAATTGGGCCTGGCCTATCTGGGAATCGAGATTCCCTCCGCCGACGAATCCGGTGTCCGCCGCCAGGGCAACAGCCTGTTCAGTTGCTCGCTGGTTGCCGTCGAGTTGGAGACCGGCAAACGCCGCTGGCATTACCAGATGATCCATCATGACATCTGGGACCGCGATGTGCCTTGCGCCGCGATCCTTTGCGACATTCCCCAGAACGGCAAGATGGTGAAGGCGCTGGCCCAGCCCAGCAAGCAATGCTTCCTCTATGTGCTGAACCGCGAAACCGGCCAGCCGATCTGGCCGATTCCGGAAAAGCGCGTCGCCAAGGGCGACGTGCCGGGCGAATGGTATTCGCCCACCCAGCCCATTCCTTCCAAGCCGCCGGCTTATGACGTGCAAAGCGTCGATCCCTCCACCGTGATCGACTTCACGCCCGAACTGCATGCCAAGGCGCTGCGGATGCTGTCGCATTATCGCACGGGGCCGATCTATACCCCGCCCTCGCTGTCCAAGGCCGACGGCACCTGGGGCACTTTGACATCGCTTGCCACCCAGGGCGGCACCAACTGGCCGGGCGCCTGTTACGATCCGGAAACCCACACCGTCTACACCTTCTCTGAAACCACTGTGGCGGTTGATGGATTGGTGCCAGGCAATCCCAAATTCAGCGATGCCGATTATGTGCGCGGCACCTTCGCCGCGGCGCCCACCAGGGCGGCGGTGATCCAGGGCGGCGAGGAATATCTCGCCCCTCCCACGGCGGTCGCGAATGCGGCGTCGGCGACGCCCGCCGCGGCAGGCGCTGCGGAAGAATTCCGCCCCGGCGTGCTCACAATCGACGGCTTACCTCTGATGAAGCCGCCTTACGGACGCATCACCGCCACCGATCTCACCAAGGGCGAGATCGCCTGGCAGGTCGCGCATGGTGACACGCCGGACGCGATCAAGAATCATCCGGCGCTCAAGGGTCTCAACATTCCCCGCACCGGCCGGCCTGGGCTGCTGGGTCCCACGGTCACCAAATCGCTGGTGATTTGCGGCGAATCCGGTTTTGCCACCACAGCGGGCGGCCGGCGCGGTGCTCTCTTGCGCGCCTATGACAAGAAGACCGGCGAGGATCGCGGCGCGGTCTATATGCCCGCGCCCCAGACCGGCTGTCCCATGACCTATATGCTGGGCGGAAAGCAGTACATCGTGCTGACCATCGGCGGCCCGGGTTTCCCGGCCGAAATGATCGCCTATCGCCTGCCTTAGCTCTACCGGGGCGTGAGCTTCAGCAGCTTGGTGGTGGGCGGGGTGTTGGGATTGATATTGGCCGTGCCGCTGTCGCTCAAGACATAGACCGCGCCGTCGGGCCCCACCCGCACCACGCGGAAGCGCGTGTTCATGTCCATCAGCATCGGTTCCTCCGCCACAACTTTGTTGTTGGACAGGGTCAGCCGGGACAGGAATTTGCCGTTCATCATCGCGACGAACAGACTGTTCTTCCATTGGGGAAACAGATTGCCGCGATAAAAGTCGATCCCGGCGGGATTTGCCGACGGATCCCAGTAATAGACCGGCTGTTCCATCCCGTCCTTGGCGGTGATGCCATCGCCGATCGGCACGCCGGGATAGTCCATGCCATGGGTGATCACCGGCCAGCCGTAATTGGCGCCCTTCTTGACGATGTTGATCTCGTCGCCGCCGCGCGGCCCCAATTCGCTTTCCCACAACAGGCCGGTGGCCGGATCCATCGCCATGCCTTCCGGACTGCGCAGACCCAAGGCCCAGATCTCCGGCAGCGCGCCGGCCTGGCCGATAAAGGGATTGCCGGGCGCGGGCGCGCCATCGGGCGTAATGCGGATCACCTTGCCCAAATGGCTGCTGAGCTTTTGCGCCGCGAACCAGTCGATGGTGTTTTGCGGCGAAGTATCCCGGTCGCCGATGGTCACGAACAGATTGCCGTCGCGGCCAAAGACAATGCGGCCGCCGGTCTTGCCGCCCAGTCCCTTGGCCGGCCATTGCGGAGTCGCCCGAAAGATCACCTTCACGTCACTGATCTTGTCGCCGTCCAGCCGGGCGCGCGCGACATAGGTGTTGGTATTGTTGAGCTGGGGCTCCCTTATGAAGTCGCAGAAGGTGAAGAAAATGCGGTGATTGCGGCGGAAAGCGGGGTCGACCGCCACGTCCAGCAGCACGATCTCCTTGCCCGCGGCGACACTCATGATTTCCGTCAGCGGCGGCGACAGGACATTGTTCTTGTCCAGGATGCGCAAGGCGCCGGGCAATCTTTCGGTCAACAGCATGCGGCCGTCGGGCAGGAAATCCAGGCCCCAGGTGACATGCAGATTGTCCACCAGGGTGGTGACCTTAAATGGAGCCGACGCGTGATAAGGCGCGCGCGTCTGCTCGGGGAACAGCGGCTTATCGTCGGCCTTTTCCGGCGGCGCTTGTTCGATTGGCCGGCCTTCCACCGTTGCCGGCGGCAAGGGCCCCGTGCGCGGCGTCTGGGCGCCGGCCGCAAGCGGCAAGAAACAAAGCCACACCAAGCACGTCGCGATCCGTTTCATCCCGGTCTCCGCTTCTCAGTAGCCCAATTTCAACATGGCATTGGTCTGGCCGTTGACCGTGCCCTTTTCCAGCCATTCCAGCGATGCTTGGAACAGCAACAGATGGTTTTTCTCCCACATGGCATTGTGGGACGAGCAGCCCAGATCGATGAACACCTTTTGCGGGCTGCCGCTATCGTCATAGAAGGCGCGCACCCGTTCCGGCAGCACTTGCTTGTCGTTGACGCCGGCGACCATCAAGGTGGGTGTGGTCATGGCCTTCACTTTTTCCTGGGTCCAGCCCCAGCCGGACGAGGCAATAGGCGCGCGGCGCACCGGCGGATTCCAGCCGGCGCCCACGGGATCGGATTTCAGCATTTCCGTCCACACCGAATTGGCGGCCACCGGATCGACCTGGCCGGGGCAGGGGGCTTGGCGATTCCAATTGGCGAGAAATTCGTCATGGCTTTGGGTGTTGAACACCGCGCCGGGAACCGGTAACGCGGGCGCCTCGCTCTTGGCGTCGCGGTTATAGGCCGGCGCCAGCAGGATCAGCTTACTCACCTGATCGGGATGGTTCGCCGTCCAGCCGCCGGCGCGCGGCCCGCCTTGCGACCAGCCGACCAGGCTCACCTTTGTCACACGCCGCAGCTTCTTGATGAAATCCACCGCCGCCGAAATGTCGTTCCAGTCCGAGGTGATGTTGGTCAAGGCGCCCGGATAGCTTTGCGGGCAGGTCACGCCAAAGGCCTTTTGCTGCTCGGGCGACAAGTTGCACTTGTCGTCCATCGGTTTGGGCCGCGCCGAACGGCCATAGCCGGTCATATCCACCGAGAAGACGTCATAGCCGGCCTTCGCCAGATACCCCATCCAGCTATAATCCTGATAAGGCACGTCGAAGCTCACCTCGGCAGGTGTGCCGGCGCCATGCACGAACAGAACCACCTTGTCGCCCGCGCCGCTGCGCATCACCTGCGGCAAGGCGCGCTCGCGCAGATAAAGCCGGGATTTTTTCCCCTTCAGGACCGGCACGGTGGAGGTGACGATGACGCTATGGTCTCGGCTCTGAACGTCCTGGGCTAATGCCGGTACCGACAATCCCAGCACCAAGGACAATGCCAATCCGAACCGGACCATGCCTACCTCCCCATGCATCATGGCGGGCAGTATTGTCCGAACCGGCGCTTGGGAAAAGGCGGGTTAAGGAAGGTCGCGAAAATCGGCCAGCGAGCCGGGCAAGGGCCCGCCCTTATAGGTCTGGGGGAAGCGGTCGGGATGGATAAACTCGTCCCGGAACCAGGGATAACGGCGCGGATCGTAGCACTGGGCCAGCCATTCGATGGTTCGCCGGATGCGCGCGATCCGCTTGGCATCGGGATGATAGGCCAGCCAGATTTCATGCTTTTCCATGATGCCGAAATCCAAAGGCACAAGATGGGCGCCAATCGCTTGGGAATAGGTCGGCAAGGCGCCCACGCCGGCGCCCTTGACCACGGACCAGAAATGGCCGGCGCTGGAATTGTTGCGCAGTACGACATGGCCATCCGGCGGCTGGCCGTTAAAAAATCGCCGGTACGCTTCCTCCCATTGTCCCTGTTCGTCGGTGAAAGTCGCAAAGCGATGTTTTTTGAGATCCTCAAGGCTGGACGGCGTGCCATACAGGTCGAGATAGGAACGGGCTGCGAAAAACATCATATGCAGGGTGCCCAGTTTCATGACCTTGAGATTGGATTCCTTGGGACGCTGCAGTTGCACGGACAGATCCGCTTCCAGCCGCAGCAGGTCGGCGGATCTGGGTCCGGTCTTGAGGTTGAGGTTCAGCTTGGGATTGGCGCGCTGGAATTCCACCAGCTGGGGCAACAGCCAGAACGTCCCCATGCCTTCGGTGACCGAGAGCCTCACCTCGCCTTCGACCTGTTGCTCGGAGGAATTGCGCGCCAACAGCAACTCGAAAGAGGCGCTCTCCATATGCTGGGCGGCGGAATAGATTTTCGCGCCCTCTTCGGTGAGCTGCACGCCATGCACATAGCGCGTCAACAGGGGGGCGCCCAAATCGCGTTCGAGCTGATCGATCTTGCGCCTCAGCGCATTGACCGATTGCCCCAATTTCTGCGCCGCGGCGCGAAAGCCGCCGCTGCGCGTCACTTCCAGGAAAATATGAGCAGCCTCCCAATCCGGCACGACCGGACCGCCGCTGACCGACCATTGCTCGCCTTGGAGTTTTTTCTTCTTTTGCGAAGACCGCATGCGATGGATAGCGTCCTGAGGAAGGTGTTGCAGTTCCGTCCGTGACGTGGCGCTGTAACCCGGCAGCGGACGCGCGTCAAATGCCGTGCCTCACATGCTGGAAGGCCGACGCAACGATGCGATTCACTTTCTCTTATAGTTAATCGGCACACGGACTTCGGTTGACTGACTTTTTGTCAGTTCACGGAAAACAGCATTCTGCAACGCTTTCGCGCTTATTTGTGATGCTGCAACTTGGTGTTGACCAGCTGGAAAAACACCGGCACGAAAAAGATCGCCAGCACGGTGGCGGTGATCATGCCGCCCACCACCCCGGTCCCGATGGCATTTTGGCTGCCGGCACCCGCGCCATGGGCCAAGGCCAAGGGCGTGACGCCGGCAATGAAGGCGATGGACGTCATGAGAATGGGCCTTAGCCGCAGTCGCGCCGCTTCCATGGCGGCATCGAAGGCGGATGCGCCTTTGTGCTCCGCGTCCACGGCGAACTCCACGATCAGAATGGCATTCTTGGCGGACAGGCCAATGGTGGTCAGAAGCCCGACTTGGAAATAAATGTCGTTGAACAGGCCCCGTGCGCTGGTCAGGGCAAGCGCGCCGACCACGCCCAACGGGATGACCAGCATCACCGACAAGGGAATCGCCCAGCTTTCATAAAGCGCCGCCAGGCAGAGATAGATCACCAGGATGGACAGCGCATAGAGCGCCGGCGCCTGGGCACCGGCGGCTTCTTCTTGAAAGGAGAGGCCGGTGGCTTCCAGCCCCACATCCTTGGGCAGTTGCTGCGCCAGCTTGCGCATTTCCGCCATGGCGGTGCCGGTGGAGACCCCGGTCGCGCCTTGGCCCTGAATTTGGATGGCAGGAAGGCCATTATAGCGCGTCAAGGAGGCTGGGCCGACGGTCCAGCGCGAGGTGGCGAAGGAGGAAAAGGGCGCCATGGCGCCGGTAACGCTGCGCACATACCAGCGGTCCAAATCCTGCGGTGTCATGCGATAGGGCGCGTCGCCCTGCATATAGACGCGCTTGACGCGGCCGCGGTCGATGAAATCGTTGAGATAGGTCGAACCCCAGGCGGCGCTGAGGGTGGAATTGATGTCGGCCAGGGATACGCCCAAGGTGCTGGCCTTGGCCTGGTCGATATCGACATGCAGTTGCGGTGTGTCGTCCAGGCTATTGGGCCGCACCTGACTCAATAAAGGATCGCGGGCGGCCAGGCCCAGCAATTGATTGCGGGCCGCCATCAGGCCCTCATGGTTGAGATTGCCATGGTCCACCAACTCTAGATCAAAGCCGGAGGCGTTGCCCAGTTCCTGGATCGAAGCCGGCGTGATGGCAAAGATCTGCGCCTCCTTGAGCGGATAGAAATGTCCCGAGATGCGCTTGGCGATTTCGGCGGAGGAGTTGTAGGCGCCTCTGCGCTTGCCCCAATCCTTCAGTTTGGCAAAGGCGACGCCGCTATTCTGACCGGAACCGGCAAAGGAAAAGCCGGCCACTGCGAAAACGAATTCCACATTGTTCTTCTCGGATTCCAGATAATACTGGGCGACATTCTGCGCCACTTTCAGCGTTTCGGGCTGGGTGGTGCCGGTGGGCAAAGAGATCAGGTTGAAGATGAAGCCTTGGTCCTCGTCGGGCAGAAAGCCGGTCGGCATGCGAATGAACAAAACCATCAGGATGGCCACGATGCCCAGATAGGAGATCATGGTCCCCCAGGTGCGCTTGAGGAACCAGGCCGTGCTCTTGTGATACCACTCGCGGAAGGCATCGAAATTGCGGTTGAAGGCTTCGAAGAACATCCCGTGCCTGCGATGGCCTTCGCCTTCCACCGGCTTGAGCAAGGTGGCGCAGAGCGACGGCGACAGCACCAAGGCCACCAGGATGGACAAGGTCATGGCCGAAACGATGGTGATGGAGAACTGCCGGTAGATGACTCCCGTCGAGCCGCCGAAAAAGGCCATGGGCAGGAACACCGCCGTCAGCACCAGGCCGATGCCGATCAGCGCGCCGGTGATTTCCTGCATGCTTTTGAGGGTGGCTTCGCGCGGCGGCAGCCGCTCCTCATGCATGATGCGTTCGACATTCTCCACCACCACGATGGCGTCATCGACCAATAGGCCGATCACCAGGACCAGGGCGAACAAGGTCAAAGTGTTGATGGAATAGCCGAACATCGCCAGCACGCCGAAGGTGCCCAACAGCACCACCGGCACCGCGATGGCGGGAATCATGGTGGCGCGCCAGTTTTGCAGGAAGACATACATCACCAGCACCACCAGCGCGATGGCTTCCAGCAAGGTCACCACCACGTCATGAATGGAAAGACGGATGAACAACGTATTGTCGACGGGATAGAACAGCTTCATGCCCGGCGGCAGCGAAGCCTTCAATTCCTCCGCCTTGGCCTTGATGGCGTCCACCGTCTTGAGCGCATTGGCGCCGGGAGCCAGCATGATGGCCATGCCGGCGGCGGGATAGCCATTATAGAGGCTGGAAATTCCATAGGTTTCTGCGCCCAGTTCGACCCGCGCGACATCACCCAATCGCACCACGGCGCCGCTGGGCGAGGTTTTGAGAATAATGTTGCGGAACTGCTCGGCGGTTTGCAGCCGCGACTGGGCCGTGACTGAAGCATTGATGGCCGCGCCCTTGACCGTGGGTTGCTGACCAATCTGTCCCGCGGACACCTGCACATTCTGGGCCCGTACCGCCGCGGCGATATCGGCGGGCTGAAGCGCGAAATTCTGCAGCTTGAACGGATCCAGCCAGATGCGCATGGCATACTGGCCGCCGAACATTTGCGTATTGCCGACTCCGGGGACGCGGGAGACGGGATCCTGCATTTTGGAGGCGATGTGGTCCGATATATCGACATTGGTATAGCGGCCGGTATCGTCGTAGAGAGCAATCACGATGATGAAGCTGGGCGTGCTCTTGGCCACCACCACGCCCAGCTGCTGCACGGCACTGGGCAAGAGCGGCACCGCCGCCTGCACCTTGTTCTGCACCTGCACCTGGGCGATGTCGGGATTGGTGCCAGGCGCGAAGGTGGCGGTGATCATCACCGAGCCGTCGGCATTGGACGACGAGGAAAAGTAAAGCAGGTTATCCAAACCCGTGAGCTGCTGCTCGATCACTTGGGTGACGGAATTCTGCAAGGATTCGGAATCCGCGCCTGGATAGATGGCGGTGATCACCACCGCCGGCGGGGCGATGTTGGGATATTGCTCGATCGGCAGGCTGAAGGCGGCGATACCGCCGGCCAGCATGACCACCACCGCGATAACCCAGGCAAAGACCGGCCGGTCGATGAAAAAGCGTGACAGACTCATTCGTGCGCCGCCGCCAGGGGTTTGGCCGATTGAGCCGCGGGCTCAGGCTTGACCGGCATGTCGGGCATCACCTTGGCCAGGCCTTCGGTAATCAGTCTGTCGCCCGGCTTGAGGCCGTCCAGCACCTGCCAGTTGTTTCCGACGGCGCGGCCGGTCTTGAGCAGCTTCAAGCGGGCGAAATTCTTGTTGTCCACCACCAGGGCGGTGGGGTCGCCCTTCTGGTTGCGGCCTACCGCATTCTGCGGCACCAGGATGCCGTGCGGGTCCACGCCTTGATTGATGACGGCGCGAACATACAAGCCCGGCAACAGCAGAGTGTCGGGATTGGAAAACAGCGCGCGCAGCCGGACGGCGCCGGTCGAAGGATCGACCGTCACATCGGTCATTTGCAGCTTGCCCTTGACCGGATAGACGCTGCCATCGTCCAGCTTGAGAGAGACCTCGGCCGTGAGCTTGCCGCCGGAATTCACGTTGCCGGCCTGGACCGCGCGCTTGAGGGCAACCAGTTCGGTGCTGGATTGGTCCACATCGACATAGATGGGATCCAGGGTGGAAACGGTGGCCAGCGCGGTCGCCTGTTGGGCGGTGACCAGCGCGCCTTCGGTGACGCTGGAAGCACTGATACGTCCGGTGATGGGCGCGATGATGCGGGTATAGTTGAGGTTGATGCGCGCGGCGTCGGCATTGGCCTTGGCCTGCAAATAGGCGGCGCGCGCGTCGTCGGCATCCTGGGGTGCGATGGCGTGCTCGGTCAGCAGGCGGGCATAGCGCTCCGTCTTGGCCTTGGTGGAGGCAAGCGTTGCCACCGCATTGTCATAGGCGGCGCGATAGGGCGCGGGATCGATTTGATACAGCGGCTGGCCTTTGCGGACCGTCGAGCCTTCCACAAACAACCGCTTCTGAACGATGCCGGAAACTTGCGGGCGGATTTCGGAAATAACAAAGGGATTGGTGCGGCCCGGCAGTTCGACGGTGAGCGGCACCGGCCGTTCGGCAATGGTGACATAGCCGACGGCGGCGGGTGGCATTTTCTGCTGCTGTTGCTGCCGGTTGCAAGCGGTCAGGCCAAGGCCCAGGGGAAGGCCCAGGGCAAGGCTCAATGCAAGCGCGGGCACGGCAATACGCGACATCAAATCCCCCAAATCGTCACTGATCAGGATGACGATCGGCGATGTGTGCCGCAGACATCCCAAAGCAAATAAATTCCCGCAGGCCATTCGGCCCAGGCCCTTACTTATGCGGGCCTCTTACATATGTGCGGGTGCGAGAATTGGAAGGGCGGAATTGGACCAAAGTGCGGCCAAAGCAGATTCTACTCCCTGCGCGTTGTCAATTTGACACAAGCGGGCCTTGGCCGCGCGCCTAACCGCCGGATCGGCTGGATATAATCCCTGTTCCACATACCAGCCCAGATGTTTGCGGAAGACTTTCAAGCCCAGCGCGTCGCCATAGAAGCGCAGCGTCTCTGTGAAATGTTGAAGCGCGATGCCCAAGCGATCGGCAAGACTGGGTTCCTCCAAACTGCCTTCCGTATACAGAGCCTTGTCAATCGCAGCCGCGACCCAGGGGCGGCCATAGGCGCCGCGCCCGATCATCACCGCATCGGCACCCGACTGCTCCAGAGCCGCGCGCGCTGAGATCGCATCGGTGATATCGCCATTGACGATCACCGGCAGCCGCGTCGCCTGTTTCACCTCCGCGACGGCCCGCCAATCCGCATGGCCGCCGTAAAATTGCTGGCGGGTGCGGCCATGCACGGTGATGGCTTTCACGCCTAGGCTTTCGGCCAGGGCGGCGATCTGGGGCGCATTGCGGCTGGTGTCGTCCCACCCCAAGCGCATCTTCAAACTGACGGGACGAGACGTGGCATTCACCGCCGCTTCGATCAACCGCGCCGCAAGTTCGGGTTCGCGCATCAGGGCCGAACCCGACAAGGCGCCGGTCACTTCCTTGGCCGGGCATCCCATATTCAGATCGATGATATCGGCGCCTGCCTGTTGCGCCAGCTTGGCGCCCTTGGCGATCCATTCCGGCGAGCGTCCCACCAACTGGATGACCATGAGTGGCAAGCCGTCGCCGATGGCGGCTCGCCGCACCACATCGGGACGGCCGCGCGCGAAGCTGTCACAGGCCACCATTTCGGTGGCGACATAGGCCGCACCGCAAGCGCTGGCCGTGCGGCGGAAAGGCAGGTCGGACACCCCCGTCATGGGCGCGGTCAGCACCCGGCCGGGAATGGTGACGTCGCCGATGGTCAGGGTCTGCACCATGCGGGCGGACATAATCCCGCCCGCGGCATTTGTCGAGTTTGGGTTCGGAAAATCAGGCCTAAATATTGGGGCCCAGCCGGTGAATCCGCCCGGAGCCGCCGATATCGGACTCCAACTGCTTGGGATTGGAGTGCAGGTTGACGTCACCGGACCCGCCGATATCGACCTTCGCAAAATCGGTGGGTGCAATGTCGACATCGCCATGGCCGCCGATCTCGACTCGGGCGCTGCGGGAGGTGACGCCGCCGAAATCGGCGCGGCCCGAGCCGGCGATCTCGATCTTAACCTCATCGGCGCTGCCTTTGGCGATCATCGTGCCCGAGCCGGCGATCGATGCCTCGGCGCTACGGGCGGTGAGTTGTCCGATCTCGGTCCGTCCCGACCCTGCAATATGCATTTCCAGGTCATCGATGGCGATATTGTCCGCTTTGATGGTGCCCGAGCCGGCGATTTCCATCTCGCCGCGGCGCGCGGTGATCTGGCCCAGATTCATTTCGCCCGAGCCGGCGATGGTGAATTTGGCATTCTCATCCAGCTTGCCGCTGGCTTGGACCTTGCCGGAGCCCGCGATGGCGATCGACACCTTGTCCTGATCCAGTCCGTC
>Ga0207648_10005229_pt1 | contig 13127 bp, 16 predicted proteins | sample KBSMisM32_FD_184310 | JGI IMG/M metagenome (GOLD analysis project Ga0207648, IMG submission 184310) | Miscanthus rhizosphere microbial communities from Kellogg Biological Station, Michigan, USA - KBS Miscanthus M3-2 (SPAdes) (version 2) | ecosystem: Host-associated > Plants > Roots >...
GCGCGATGCGCAGGTTGACGCCCTCGCGCCGCGCGAGGCCGGGCAGGCGCTTCATCTGCTGCTGCTCGATCAGGCGCCCGCAGTGCGCCATGTCCTCGGCTTCGCCGCACCACTGCGCGAGCTCCTCGCGCGTCGGCGGTACGGCGATGGCGACGGAGGACAGCGCCGCGAGCGCGAGCGCAAGCGCGGCGCAGCCGAGGCGCAGGGTCATCCGATGAGGCCCGTCGTGGGTGAGCTCGGCGCGCCCGAATAGAGCTTGCGCGGCATCCGTCCGGCGAGGAACGCCTCGCGGCCCGCCTCGACCGCGAGCTTCATCGCGTGCGCCATGCGCACCGGCTCGCGCGCGAGCGCGATCGCGGTGTTCATCAGCACGCCGGCGCAGCCCAGCTCCATCGCGACCGCGGCGTCGGACGCGGTGCCGACGCCGGCGTCCACGAGGACGGGCACCTTCGCCTGCTCGAGGATCAGCCGCAGGTTCCAGGGATTGAGAATCCCCATGCCCGAGCCGATCAGCGATGCGAGCGGCATGATCGCGACGCAGCCGATCGCCTCGAGCTCGCGCGCGACGATCGGATCGTCGGACGTGTAGACCATCACGTCGAAGCCGTCGCGCACGAGCGTCTGCGCGGCGGCGATCGTCTGGCGCACGTCGGGATACAGCGAGTCCTTGTCGCCGAGCACCTCGAGCTTCACGAGCTTGTGTCCGTCGAGCAGCTCGCGCGCGAGCATGAGCGTGCGCACCGCGTCGTCGGCGTTGTAGCAGCCGGCGCTGTTGGGGAGGTACGTGAACTCGGACGGCGGCAGCGCGTCGAGCAGCGACGGCGCGTTCGGATCCTGGCCGAGGTTGGTGCGGCGGATCGCCACCGTCACGATCTGGGCGCCGGACGCCACGATCGCCTCGCGCGTCTGGGCGAAATCGCGGTACTTGCCGGTGCCGACGAGCAGGCGCGAGCGGTACGCGCGCCCGGCGATCACCAGCGGATCGGCGACGACGCTGCGTTCGGGGGCGTTCATGGGGCGGAATTGTACGCGTGCACCACGGATTCCCCCGGATCAGCCGCCGCCGACCGCGCCGACGATCTCGACGCGATCGCCGGCGCGAAGGCGCGTGTCGCCGTAGCGGCTGCGCGGCACGATCGCGCCGTTGACCTCGACCGCGATGCGCCTGCCTTCGAGCGCGAGGTCGCGCACGAGATCGGCCACCGATTGCGATGCAACGAACGGTCGCGGCGCGCCGTTGACGTGAATGGACGGGACGCTCATCGGCGCCATGGTAAGACAAGCCCGGCACCGCGGGGCTGCGTGTTCGCCTTCGGGCGCGCGGTGTAGACTCGACGCCCCAGGGCTGCACTCGCAAGGCGCGGCCGGAGGAGATTGCCAATGAAAAGATCCGTCGCGCGTCCGCTGCTCGCCATCGTCGCCTGTACCTTCGCGTTCGCCTCGCCGATTCGCGCGCAGGCGCCGGCTGCGGCGCCCGCCGCGCCCGCGAAGGCGGCCGCACCGGCGCTCACGCAGGACCAGCTCGACAGCCTGGTCGCGCCGATCGCGCTCTATCCCGACCAGATCCTCGTCCAGATCATGATGGCCTCGACCTATCCGCTCGACGTCGTCGAGGCCTCGCGCTTCGTCAAGGCCAACCGCGACAAGCTCAAGGGCGACGCGATGGTGAAGGCCGCCGAGGAGAAGAACTGGGACCCGTCGGTCCAGTCGCTCACCGCGTATGGGCAGGTCCTCGAGATGATGAACGACAAGCTCGAGTGGACGCAGCAGCTCGGCGATGCGGTGCTCGCCGACCAGAAGGCGGTGTTGGCCACCGCGCAGCGGTTGCGCCAGAAGGCGTCCGACGCGGGGAATCTCAAGTCCAACGAGCAGCAGAAGGTCGTCGTGCAGCAGGACAAGACGATCATCATCGAGCCCGCGCAGCCGCAGACCGTCTACGTCCCGACCTATAACCCGGCCGTCGTGTACGGCTCGTGGTGGGCGCCGGCGTACCCGCCTTACTACTATGCGCCGCCGCCGTACTACTACCCGGGCTACGTCGCCGGCGCGGCGCTGGTCGGCTTCGGCGTCGGCCTCGCGGTCGGCGCCGCGTGGGGCTGGGCCGGCGCGAACTGGGGCGGCGGCGACATCAACATCAACAACAACAACACTTTCGTGCGCAACAGCAACAATTCCGAGTTCAAGAACCGATCCGCGAACAACGGCAAGTTCGAGCACAGCCCTAGCCAACGCAAGGGCGTGGGTTATCGCGACCAGGGCACCCGCGACAAGTACGGCGCGAGCGATCGTGGCGGGGCCGCCGGGCGAAGCGACTACCGAGGCCACGAAGGCGCGGGCGCGGGGAACCGGGCGAACCAGGGCGGGATCGACCGCGGCAGCGGACCGAGTGCCGGAACCATGGATCGCGGGGGCGGCGGCGCATCGGCGGGAAACCGTCCCGGTGGCGGCGGAGCCAGTGCCGGAACCATGGATCGTGGAGGCGGCGGCGGCCAGAACTTCGGCGGCGGCGGCGGGGGAAGCATCGGCGCGAGCAGCCCGGCGAATCGTGCCGGCAGCAGCCAGAACTTCGGCGGCGGCGGCGGCGGTAACTACGGCGGCGCCGGCTCGTTCAACTCCGGCCAGAACCGCGCGCAGACGACGAGCGCGAGCAACCGCGGAGCGGCCAGTCGGTCGTCGATGAGCGGTGGCGGAGGCGGTGGCGGCGCGCGTGCGGGCGGCGGCGGTGGTGGTGGTGGTGGACGCGGCGGCGGCGGCGGTGGTCGCGGCGGCGGTCGGCGGTAGGCGAGGAGAACCATGATGATCACGCGAATCACACTCTGCGCGGCGCTCGCCGTCGCGCTCGGCGCGCCGATCGCGCATGCGCAGCAGCCGGCGCCCGCGAAGGCGCAGCAGCCGGCGTCCGCCAAGGCCAAGGCACCGGTTCCCGCGCAGACGACGTATGCGACGCCCGAGGCAGCGGCGAAGGCCCTCTACGACGCCGTGAAGTCGGATGACGTGAAGGCGATCTACGCGGTGCTCGGGCCGGGCAGCCAGCCGGTCATCTTCAGCGGAGACAAGGTCGCCGACAACGCGATGCGCGACGACCTGATCTCCGCATGGGATCGCGCGCTCAAGATCGAGAAGGAAGGCGACGCGAAGGCCACGCTGTTGATCGGCGCGAACGAGACGCCGTTCCCGTTCCCGCTCGTCAAGGCCGGCGACGCGTGGCGCTTCGACGCGAAGGCCGGGGCCGAGGAAGTCGTCAACCGGCGCGTCGGGCAGAACGAGCTCTCGGCGATGAAGGTGTGCCTCGCGTTCGTCGATGCGCAGCGCGAATACGCCGAGGTCGATCGCGACGGCAACGGTCTCATCGAGTACGCGCAGAAGCTGATTTCTTCGCCGGGCAAGAAGGACGGCCTCTACTGGCCGACGCAAGCGGGCGAGCCGCTGTCGCCGCTCGGGCCGTTCGCAGCGCAGGCGCAAGCCCAGGGCTACAGCGCGAAAGGCGGCAAGTCGGCGAAGGGCCAGCCGCGCGCGGGCACTGGCGCCTACCACGGCTACCGCGCGAAGCTCCTCACCGCGCAAGGCAAGGACGCGAAAGGCGGCGCGTACTCGTACCTCGCCAACGGCAAGCTGATCGGCGGGGCCGGCGTCGTTCTCTATCCGGCGCGCTACGGCGTGTCCGGCGTCATGACGTTCACGTGCAACCTCGAGGGCGTCGTGTACGAGAAGGATCTCGGGCCCGCGACCGAGCAGATCGCGACGTCGATGACGACGTACAACCCCGACGCGAGCTGGAAGAAGTCGGACGTCAAGTAGCGTTGCCCGATAAACGAAGGGCCGAAGCGCTCGGCGCTTCGGCCCTTTCCTTGCCCGGCGTTCGCGGTGCAGGGCGGGGCGGAGACCCTCGTCGTCCTGACCTTCCGCGCTCGCCGTCGTCGCGGCGATCGATGCGTGTGCGGTGAATCCGCCGCGATGCCTTCGGTTGCCGATCAGTTCCTGGTGTCGGGCCCGTGGCCCGGCTTCTTCGACGCCGACTTGTCCGCCGATTTGTCGTGATGGAGCGCCGGATCCTCCTCGCGCATCGGGCGGCGCCCGTCACGCTCGGCATCGCTCATTTCCTTGGCTTCGCGCTCGTTCTTCGGCGCGGCCTTCCTCGCGGCGTCGTCGACCCGGCCGGACTCGACGAAATCCTTCGTCCGCTGGTTGTAATCGCGCGAGGCCGCGTAGTTGCCCTCGCCGTACTGCTTGTCGCCGTGCGAGGCGCCTTGCTGGCTATGCTGCTTGTCGTGCTGCCCGCCCTGCTGCTGCGAGCTGCCCTTGGCGTCGCCGAATTGCTTGCCCTCGTTCTTGCCGTGCTCGGGCTGCTGCTGGCCCATCTGCTGCGGATCCTTCGAGAGGGTGCTTTCGCCCGGATGACGGTTCTGGCGCGAGTCCTGGGGCTTGCCGGTCTCGATGTCGCTCGAGCCCGAGCTGCCCGGGCCGCGTTGTTGTCGTTGGCTCATGGGAATGTCCTTTCCTTTGAAAAGCGCATGACCAGTTTGCCGCTCGCGGCGAGATCGAGCAGTCGGAAGAACTTGCGGCCCGACGTGGGCGCAGGCTGTCGGACGCCTACACTGTCTGGGTTGCTGCCTCGAGATGGATTACAGTCTCGCGCGACCATCGTCCGGAGGAACCGACCCATGACGCGCATCACCACGATCCTGGCCGCGCTAGCCTGTGCGGCGCTCGCGCCGTTCGCCTCCGCGCAGGACTACCCGGTCAAGCCGGTGCGTATCGTCGTGCCGTTCGCGGCCGGCGGGCCCGCCGACGTGTACGCTCGCGTCCTCGCGCAGCGGCTGCAGGAGTCGCTCGGCCAGCCGTTCGTGATCGACAACCGGCCGGGCGGAGGCTCGGTGCTCGGCACCGACATCGTCGCGAAGAGCGCGCCCGACGGCTACACGCTCTTGCTGATGTCGAACACGCACACGGTCAACGAGTCGCTGATGCCGCAGAAGCCGTTCGTGCTCATGCGCGATTTCGTCGGTGTGGCGCCCGTCAACTACTCCGACCTCGTGCTGGTCGTGCATCCGTCGGTGAAGGCGAACACGATCGGCGAGCTGGTCGCCGAGGCGAAGGCGGCGCCCGGCAAGATGAACTACGCGTCGTCGGGGCCCGGCACGCCGTACCACATGGCCGGCGAGCTCTTCAAGGCGATGGCCGGCATCGACGTCGTGCACGTGCCGTACAAGGGGAGCGGCGACGCGCGCACGGGCGTGCTCGGCGGCCAGGTGCAGATGATGTTCGACGCGGTGACCGTGATGTCGCAGCACGCGAAGGAAGGCAAGGTCAAGGCGCTCGGCACCAGCGGCACGTCGCGCTCGTCGGTGCTGCCGAACGTGCCGACGATCGCCGAGGCCGGCGTGCCCGGCTACGAGGCGACGATCTGGCTCGGCGTGATGGCGCCGAAGGCGACGCCGCCCGCGGTCGTCGACAAGCTGAACGCGGAGATCCGCAAGATCGTGGCGCGCGCGGACGTGCGCGACGACTGGGCGAAGCAGGGCGCGGTGCCGATGACGATGTCGCCGCAGGAATTCGCGAAGTATCTCGAGCAGGACATCGTCAAGTGGGAGCGCATCGTCAAGCTGTCCGGCGCCAAGCCTGACCAGTGAGCGAGGAGGCGCAGCGCGGCCTCTACGTCTTGTCGGCGGGCGCCGCGAAGGCGCTCGTCGAAGGCCTCGCCGCCGAGTTTCACCGCGACACCGGTGCCGTCATCCGCGGGACGTTCGGCGCCGTCGGTGCGATGCGCGAGCGGCTCCTCGCCGGCGACGCTTGCGATGCGTTCGTGTCGACCGCGGCGATGCTCGATTCGCTCGAGCAGGACGGGCGCGTCATCGCCGGAACGGTCAGGACGCTCGGGCGCGTGCGCACGGGCATCGCGGTGCGCGCGGGCGAGCCGCTGGCCGACGTGTCGACGGGCGACGCGCTCGCCGCGCGCCTGCGCGACGCGCCGGCGATCTACGTGCCCGACACCGAGCGCGCGACGGCCGGCATCCACTTCGTCCGCGTGCTCGACCGTCTTGGACTGCTCGCGACGCTCGCCGCGAAGCTCCGCACCTATCCGAACGGCGCGGTCGCCATGCAGCGGCTCGCGCGCGACGGCCCGGCCGGCGCGATCGGCTGCACGCAGGCGACCGAGATCCTGTACACCGACGGCGTCGTGCTGGCCGGGCTGCTGCCGAACGAGTTCGAGCTCGCGACCGCGTACGCGGCGGGCGTGTGCACGAGCGCGGCCGACGCGTCGCTCGCGTCGACGTTCACCGACTGGATCGCCGGCGACCGTACCGCCGCGCTGCGACGGGCTGGCGGATTCGAAGCCTGACGAACCCGAGCTACTCGAACTTCTCGCCGCTGTCCTTGACGACCTTCGCCCAGCGCGCCTTCTCGCTGGCGATGAACTGTCCGAACTGCTCGGGCGATTGCGGGCGCAATTCGGCGCCGGCCTTGCCCAGGCGGTCGGTCATCTCGGGCGTCGCGAGGATCTTCGAGATCGTGCCGTGCAGCGTCGCGATCACGTCCTTCGGCGTGCCCGCCGGCGCGACGATGCCCTGGAACGATCCGGTCTCGAAGCCGGGGAAGCCGAACTCGGCGACGGTCGGCAGCTCGGGCGCCGAGGCGAACCGCTTCTCGCTCGAGATCGCGATGCCGCGCAGCTTGCCGTCCTTGACCGACGGGTAGGTCGCGAGCATTCCGTTGAACAGCACCTGCGCCGAGCCGCCCATGACGTCGGCGATCGCCTGCGCGCCGCCCTTGTACGGGATGTAGGTCCACTGGATGCCGGAGCGCATCGCGAACTCGATGCCCGCGAGGTGGTTCGCGCCGCCGGTCCCGGAGACCGCGAAGTTGAGCTTGCCGGGATTCGCCTTCGCGTACGCGATCAGCTCCTTCACGTCCTTCGCCGGCACCGACGGATGCACGGCGAGGATGTGCGGCGAGTAGGCGACCATGAGCACCGGCGCGAAGTCCTTGACCGGATCGAACGGCAGGTTCGAGAACACGCTCGGGCTGATCGCGAGCGAGCCGATGTCGGCGAGCATCAGCGTGTAGCCGTCCGGCGGCGACTTCGCGACGATCTCGGCGCCGACGTTGCCGGTCGCGCCGGGCTTGTTGTCGATCACGACCGGCTGGCCCCACAGCTCCTGCAGCTTCTGGCCGATCGTGCGCGCGAGGATGTCGGACGTGCCGCCCGCCGGGTACGGCACCACGATCCGCACGGGCTTGCTCGGATACTGCGCGTGCGCGAGGCCCGCGGACAGGAGAAAAGCCAATACGGCGAGGCTGCGGCGGGCGATGCGCGTCATGGCGGATCCTCGTTCGTGGAGGCGGGCCCGGAGGATAGCGCCGATCGGGTTTTTCGTGTCGGCGGCGGCGGCGAGGCCATCATCCCGATCAGCGCGTTCGACAGCGTCGACTCGCGCTTGTAGAAGCCTTCGGTGTGGAAGGTCTCCTCGAGCTTGAAGAGCTCGTAGTCGAGGTGATGGCCGATCTCGTGGACGAGCGTGCGCAGGAACGAGCGGAACGCGACGACCTGCGCGCGCTGCGCGGTGCGCATCCACACGGTGATCGTCGCCGGCGCGCGGCCTTCCTCGGGCTCGTAGAGGCCGTGCAGCTCGCCGTAGTCGGACGACGGGCGCCGCGCGAGCACCTTGACGCGGATCGGCGGCACGCCGTAGCCGCGCACGAGCGCGTCGGTGAGCTGCCGGCACGCGCGCTCGCACGCGACGCGGTCGTCGGCGACGAGCGCGGCCGCGATCGCGTCGACCGCCTCGCCGGCGGCGAAGCCCTTCGGCGGGTCGAGGCGCTCGATCGCGTCGCTCGCGCGGTAGATGCGCCGCCGCGCGGGGGACAGCTTGGCGTAGTAGGCGAAGGGCACGGCGATGGCAGAAACGAAAAAGCCGCCCAGGTGGCGGCTTCGTCGCGGGTCGATCGCAGCTTTATGCCTTCTTGACCTTCTCGAGCATCTTGAAGATGCCCTTCGGGGCACCGACGAACATGCGCTTGAACGTCTTGGGCAGGCAGCGGCGCTCGAGCGTGTTGCGTCGGGTGCGCTTGATGTCGGCCATGCGGTCAGTCTCCGGTAATCGGTATTGCGCGGGAAAGCCGACTATTGTACCCGATCCGGGGTCCTCGCGCCACCGCGAGGATCGGCCTAGGCCCCGATGACCCAGCCTTCGACCGGATCGAAGCAGCGCGGAAGGCCGTAGCCCGACGTCGCGCGCTGCGCGCCCCAGCCGGCCTGCACGGCGCAGGCGATCGCGTCCAGCGTGTCGCCGGTGCCGTCGTCGGCCACGGCCTTGAACAATCCGATCGACAGGTCGGTGCGCAGCCCGTAGCGATGCGCGCCCTCGATCAACCCCTGCATCAGGCCCACGCGCGCGTCGCGGTGCGCCTCGGTCTGCTTGCGCGAGGCGTCGTTCTTGTAGGAAGGCGCGCGCGGCTCGCCGCGCGCCTGCGCGATGCTGCGCATCATGAACCCGGGATAGCCTTCGAGCGCCACGCGCCGCGGGTCGCCGCGCGAGACGCCGGGCATGTGCACGCCCGCGGCGATGAGGCGCGGCGCGCCTTCGCGCAGCATCCAGCCGACCGGCGGATTGACCAGCTTCATCGATGGATGCGCGAACGACGTGCGGTCGGTCGCGCGATGCGCGTACTTGCGACCGGCCGGACGCTTCGCGCGGTAGCGCGCGAACGTGCGCTCGATCGCCTCGCGGTCGAGTGACGCGTAGTGCGCGATCATCGCGCGCCAGCCGCGCTGCGAGCGGGAGCGCGCGCCCGGCCAGCGCAGCGCGTCGACGAGCTCGCGCGGCAAGCCGAACGGAAAGTCGAACGCGCCGACCCAAGGGCCGGGCGCGGCGAGCAGCGCGTCGAACGATACCCAGTCGGGAAGATGATCGACGCGCTCGATCGCGACGCGGTCGCCTTCGAGGCGCCCGTGCGCGACGACGATCGGCTTGCGGCGGGACGGTGCGCTCGTGAAGTCGACGCCGACCAGGCGCATCAGCAGGCCCTAGCCGCTCGGGTCGAGCACGCGCGCCCGGAAGCGCTCGAAGCCTTCGTCGCGGTCGCTGTATCCCTGGGCGATGCGCGCGGCGTCGCGCGCCTCCTGCGCCGCGACGAACGCCGCGATGCCTTCGCGCTGGTAGGGCTCGAGGTTGCGGTCGGCGGCGAGCAGGATGCGCGCCGCGAGCGCGGCGTCGGCGCCGTCGCGGTCGGCGAGGAACAGTCGCGAGCTTGCCGGCACGTGGCGGAGCAGGAGCGCGAGCGCGTTGTCCGCGGTCGGCGAGCCGATCACGACCGCATCGGGCCAGCGCGAGCGCGGTGCGCCCGGCGCCCACGCTGCCGCCAGGAAATGGTCGGGCGTTCGCGTCAGGAGCGCCGGACGGTCGACGCTCGCGGCCTCGACGACGCGAACGCAGACGCCGAGCCACGTCGCGTCGGTGCAGTGCGCGGCGAGGCGCGCGGCGACGGCGTGGCGCGGCGCGCTCGGCTTCACGCCCGTCAGGGGACCGCGATCTCGAAGCGCACCGTCTTCGCGGCCGCGACGCCGGTTTCCCAAGGGCGGCGATACGCGAGCTCGATGCTCGACGAGCCGGCCTGCATCGCGCGGAAGCGGAACGTCGTGTGCCCAGGCGCGCCGACGCGAGGCACGCCGGCGGCGGTCTCGGGCTGGTAGTCGGGCAGGCCGACCTGCACGACCGATGCGCCCGCGAGCCGGGTCATCTCCCAGCGGAAGCCGGTGGACGGATTCGCGTCGAGGTGCACGGCGAGCGTGTCGCCGCGCTTGACGGCCTCGCTGCGCCCGTCGATCGACGCGTCGGTGTTGCGCACGATCGGCGCGAGGTTCCAGAAGTCGGCCGCCGGCGTGGACGAGCACGCCGCGAGGAGCGACAGCGCGGCAACGGCGGCGAAGGTGCGGGCAAGCGGCATGCGGCCTCCAGGACGATGCGCCATTGTCGGCCCTGGCCGGCGCGCGCTCAAGCGCGCGCTTAACGAACGACGAGGTCGAACTTCGCCGTGCGCTTCGCCGCGGAGAGCGGCTCGTCGTCGCGCCGGAAGTCGAACGTCACCGTCGTCGTGCCGGGCGCGACCGCGTTGAAGTCGAAGATCCAGTTGCCCGGCTCCTGGACCGCGTAGACGTTCTTCGCGGCGAACCACGGTTGTCCGTAGGGCTGGACGGCGGCGCCGCTCACCGCCGTGATGTGCCACCGGCGGTTCGCGACGACGACCGTCTCCGACGCGAGCCGCACATGCAGCCGCGCGCCGGGCTTGAGCTCGATCAGCGCATCCTGCTCGGCGAGCGTGACGAAGTCGGGGCCGACGACCGCGCGGCGCGCGGGCTCCGGCGGCGCGCTCGCACAGCCGGCCAGCACGAGCGCGACGACGATCGCGACGCCGAGGCGCATGTCAGACGCCCGCGGCCTTGCGCAGCGCCTGCACGCGGTCGACGCGCTCCCACGTGAACTCGGGCTCGTCGCGGCCGAAGTGGCCGTACGCGGCGGTCTTGCGGTAGATCGGGCGCAAGAGGTCGAGCATGCGCACGATGCCCTTCGGCCGCAGGTCGAACTCGTGCTGCACGATCTCCGCGATCTTCTCGTCCGGGATCTTGCCGGTGTTCTCGGTGTAGATCGTGACGTTCATCGGCTTCGCCACGCCGATCGCATAGGCGACCTGCACCGTGCACTGGCGCGCGAGCCCGGCCGCGACGACGTTCTTGGCGACGTATCTCGCCGCGTAGGCCGCCGAGCGGTCCACCTTCGACGGGTCCTTGCCCGAGAACGCGCCGCCGCCATGCGGCGCCGCGCCGCCGTAGGTGTCGACGATGATCTTGCGGCCCGTGACGCCGGCGTCGCCGTGCGGGCCGCCGATCTCGAAGCGCCCGGTCGGGTTCACCAGGTAACGCACGCCGTCGAGCATCTCCTTCGGCAGCACCGGCTTGACGATCTCCTCGATCACCGCCTCGGCGAGCTCGGCCTGCTTGTCGTTCATGCTCGGGTGGTGCTGCGTCGAGAGCACGACCGTTTCGATGCCGACCGGCTTGCCGTCGCGGTAGCGCACGGTGACCTGCGACTTCGCGTCGGGACGCAGGAACGGCAGGCGGCCGTCGCGGCGCACCTCGCTCTGGCGCTGCACGATGCGGTGCGCGTAGTAGATCGGGAACGGCATCAGCGCCGGCGTCTCGTCGCACGCGTATCCGAACATCAGGCCCTGGTCGCCGGCGCCCTGGTTGAGGTAGTCGTCGGACGCGCGATCCACGCCTTGCGCGATATCGGGCGACTGGCGGCCGTAGCACACCATCACCGAGCAACCGTCGGCGTCGAAGCGCAGCGCCGGGTCGTTGTAGCCGATGCTGCGGATCGTCTCGCGCGCCACGCGCGCGAAGTCGACGTGGGCCTTGGTCGTGATCTCGCCCGCGAGGACGCACAGGCCGGTCGACACGAGCGTCTCGGCCGCGACGCGCCCGGTCGGGTCTTGCTCTAGAATCGCGTCGAGCACCGCGTCGGAGATCTGGTCGGCCACCTTGTCCGGGTGCCCCTCCGATACCGACTCCGACGTGAACAGGAATTCGCTCATGGCCCCTCTCATGACCGGCGCGATCACCTGGCGCGCGCGGGAAAACAGCGAATTCTAGCAAACCCGATGAGCGCGAACGTTGCCGCCGCGACCCCCGCCGCGATCGAGGCCGCCGCCGGCGCGCTCGCGCTCGGGCGGCTCGTCGCGTTCCCGACGGAAACCGTCTACGGCCTCGGGGCCGACGCGGCGAACGCGGAGGCGGTGCGCGCCGTGTTCGCCGCGAAGGGCCGTCCGCCCGACCACCCGCTGATCGTCCACCTGCCCGACGCGTCGCATCTCGACGCGTGGGCGCGGCGCGTGCCCGACGGCGCTCGCGCGCTCGCCGCCGCGTTCTGGCCCGGCCCGCTCACGCTGATCCTGCCGCGCGCCGCGCGCGTGAGCGACGCGGTGACCGGCGGCGAGGATTCCGTCGGCCTGCGCGTGCCCGCGCATCCGGTCGCGCGGGCGCTGCTCGCGGCGTTCGCGCGGCGCGGCGGACACGGCGTCGCCGCGCCCTCGGCGAACCGCTACGGCCACGTGTCGCCGACGACGGCGCAGCACGTCGCCGACGACCTCGGCGATCGCGTCGCGATGATCCTCGACGGTGGACCGTGCGATGTCGGCATCGAGAGCACGATCGTCGCGTTCGACGACGATCGGCCCGTGCTGATGCGACCCGGCGGCATCGGCATCGACGCGCTCGTGCGCGTGCTCGGCCGCCCGCTCGAGGCGCCGGGCGTCGACGCGCCGCGCGCGTCGGGCACGCACGCGTCGCACTACGCGCCGCGCGCCGCGGCGTTCCTCGTCGACGCGATATTGCTGTCGGCCGAGATCGAGCGCCTCGCCGAGCGCGACGAGGTCGTCGGCGTGCTCGCGCGCACCGTGCGCCGTCCGACCGAGCTCGACGGCCACTGGATCGACGCGCCGGCGGACGTCGAGGGCTACGCGCGCGATCTCTACGCGAACCTGCGCCGGCTCGATGCCCTGCATCCCGACGCGATCCTCGTCGAATCGCCGCCCGACGATCCGGCCTGGCTCGCGGTGCGCGATCGCCTCGAGCGCGCGACGCACCGATAGCGAAAGCGTCGTCGTGGGTCAGGCTTCGGCCTGACGACATCCGCTAGGGATTGCTCGAGATCTTCGCGCTCGCGCGAAGCCGCTCGAGCTCCGCGATGTCGCGATCGATGCCCTTGTCGAGCGACGTGAACGCGCCCTGGCACGCGACCTTGCAGTCGCTGACGAGCTCGCGGCGGCGGATCACGTACTGCTCGCGCAGGCGCGCCACCTCATGGTCGAAGAACTGGTCGCGCGCGACCGGCGAGGCGAAGCTCGACGGCACGAGCGTGAGCGCGACGCCGGTGGGATACTCGAACATCGCGCCGGTCGCGAAATCGACCGCGAACGAGACCACGCCGACGATGCCGAACCAGGTCGCGAACGCGGTCGCGGTCGCGGCGGGCATCATCGTGCCAAGCGCCGCGCTCGTCACCGTGCTGCCGGCGGTGCCCTGCAGGCCGGAGAGCGCACCCCACGTCATGCCGCCGACTTCATCGGATTCG
>Ga0207648_10005231_pt1 | contig 13117 bp, 16 predicted proteins | sample KBSMisM32_FD_184310 | JGI IMG/M metagenome (GOLD analysis project Ga0207648, IMG submission 184310) | Miscanthus rhizosphere microbial communities from Kellogg Biological Station, Michigan, USA - KBS Miscanthus M3-2 (SPAdes) (version 2) | ecosystem: Host-associated > Plants > Roots >...
CGATAGCTATCGTGACAAATGTTATAAAATAATTCTCCCTTTTCTTATTAAAAGAATTAATGGCAGAACCAACGTTTACTTATTTAATCCTGTCTATCAATATCGCCCCATTGTTCCCCAGGTCTCCATATTTTGAATTTGCTTCCGTACTATCCAATACGGTCAAATAATAATCCTGATTGGAAAGTTTGATCGTTTTTCCCAAATCAACCTGTTGACCATCTACAATGAGTAAATGCACTTTCCCCAGGATATTAAATGATCCTGTGCCCTGGAAATGCTGGTCTTTGAAATCAACACGGACCACGCCTTTAAAATCTACCTCCATATTGTCTTTGTTCCAATACAGTGCTGTAGCCCTGAATGTGCCTCTCCGGGCCGAATCAATTTTTGGGATTACTGCAGGCTTTAATTGATTCCTGTTAAGCGATGAATCAAAAGATGCCGGAATTATTTCCAGGGCTGGTACCTGAAGTTGATTCTTAATTGAATCTTTCAAAGACGATGCGTTTATTGTACCGGACGACAGCGCGAGGAAGAGCGCTAAAGAATCTAAAGGTTTCATTGATTTTAATTTTATGTTTCTACCGGTATTGACGCTATCCCGTGAAATGGTTGCAGCCTCTGGTGAAGTGTTTTCTTTATTTTTTTCCCAGGCAATTGTATCCTTATCTGCCAGTGTTGACACAGTTGTATTGTTGTTCAGTTTGTTTCCCTCATGGTTGCCGGCCCTCTTTGAGATAAAAAGAATGACCAGCGTTACAACCATTACGGCGGAAGACGCTGAGATGATCCGAAATGATCTTTTTGAAAATATTTTTGTAAAATGATCCGTACCGGGATGTTGAAGGAAGTTCAACGACAACGGATTTTTTGGCGGCAATGAAAACTTTTCAAAACGTTCGAAGAATAGTTGGTCCATGCTTCTGTCATCGGCTAATGTAAACAGTATGACTGCTGCTCTTTCTTTATTCTCCTTTTGAATCTCCACTTTTTCCGTAAGCAACTGTTGCAATTTCTTACGGGCTCTTGCAAGATGTGATTTTGATGTTCCTTCACTGATACCCAATTCATCACCGATCTGCGCATGAGTGAATTTTTCCAGCACATATAAATTAAAAACCAATCTATGATGTTCCGGCAATTCGCCGATCGTTTCCAATAGTTCAGTTGCAGTAAATTCCATCATTTGGATCGGAGAATCATTTTCCTGCGCAGAAATGGCTTCAGCCTGGTCAGTTGTTAATTGTTGCAGGTAAGGAATCTTTTTTTGATTTCTTAAATATTGCAATGTATGGTTGACGACTATCCGTCGTAACCAGGCATCAAAATTTCCATCGCCTCTGAAACTTTGCGATTTTTCAATCGCTTTGAGAAAAGCATCATGGGCGAGGTCTTCTGAAAGTGGGTGGTTTCCGGTATAACGGTAGCAAATGCCAATCAGTTTACCAATATTGGTTTGATACGCCTGTGTCCAAAATTCTTTCGTCAATTTTATCAATGTATCGTCATTTTTTGCCCATTCATAAATAATCAGATAAAAAGTTCATCACTTCTTACCCGTTACGATGAACTGTGTTAACAAAGGAATAGAAAGTTCTGCACCCATATTGCTGTTTGTAAAGAAGACATAGCCTATATCCGGTTTTGGAAAATACCTGAAGTTGCAGATAAAGCCACTGCTTGTACCGCCGCTATGCCCGTAGCTGATTCCAGCAGGTGTCTCTTCAATTGCGAAACCTAAACTCCAATGTACACCATCTCCTCTTTCAGCTGCAATTCGAAACATTTCTTCGTACGTTTCGTTTTTCAGACCTTTCTTATTGCGCAGGGCCAACATAAACTTGCTAAAGGCTTTTGCCTCTGTAAACATACTGAAAGCCATCATAGGCTGTTCAAAGTACCTGATACCGGTAGGATGGAGGTCGTTATGTCCATGTGCCGCATTTCTTTTCAGATAATCACTTCCTTTGAAAAGGAGACCTTCCAGCTGCAAAGGAACCAGCAGCTCCTCTTTCAGAATTTGTGAAATGTTCTTTTGGGTGATGTGCTCGATTGCTCTTTTTAAATATTCATAGCCTTCTCCTGAATAACCGAATTTGGTTCCCGGCGTGAATAGCAGGTTGAAATGTCCTGTGCTGTCTCGCTGTCCCCAATTAGGCAAACCGGTTTGATGACATAATACGTGACGGGCAGTGATGAGTTTGTAACGTTCATCACGAGATACTTCGTCAAATGAAAGTAACTGGTGCAGCGGCCGGTCAAGGTCCAATACTTTCTTTTCAACAAGGCGCATCACCACAAAAGCAAAAACCGGTTTGGTTACCGATCCTGCTTCAAAAAGAGTTTTTGGAGTAACCGGTATACCTGTTCCAATAGTTGATACACCATAGACCTGGTGATAAATCACCTTTCCATGTTTAATAATGGCAAGAGAAGCACCGGGTATGTCGAAGTAAGCCATTTGCTTATTGACATACTCATCCAGTAACCGCGAATTTGCAGCGCTGAACTTGTTTGCTACACCGACAGCAGGAAGTTGAGCCGGTGAGCCGATTGTATCCAATAAAAGATCGGCAGAGCCATAACTTCCTTCCGGACCAACATTAATCGAGATTACGGAAACCCTGTCATCGATGCGGATAAAATCATCTCCGTTCCAATAATAATGCAGTCGCGGTGTGAGTGTATAACTGCCCGGGGGTACCCGGCAGGTATAATTTCCCATTGAATCAATTGAACACGAATATTCCTGTTTGTTTGCCGAAGTGATTTTCAGCTCTTGCGGATACCCGGTTATGGCTTTATTCTTCCATTGCAGCCTGCCGGAAATTTCTATCGTATCGATTGTTTGTGCTTGTGAAAATCCAGTTACGTTATTAGTAACGAGAAACAAACAAATCCAGTAATTAATTAAATGCATCATGGGGGAAATTAGCCGTCTTTGATCCTATGACGCATTAAATACGAATGGTGGCAGTTAAAGGCGGTAATTTTTTTAAATGCAGATGGTTCTTTCCGTGAACTTTACTCAGAATGGTTATAAACCGGTGGTCGTTATGAATCATGGCATGGTTCACAACCGCTATTGAAAACATGTTTGTCGATAAAGACGCCCAACCTTTTGGCCCGTCAGAAATAATCAAAGTAAACCACGAAAGTAATGGACGATATCGCGCCTGGAATTTCAAATGTCCATGTACGTTATTCAGTAGCCAGGAAATCACCATCCCCGCTCATTCTGAAAAACATTACAAAAGGCGTGTGTAAAAAGAATAAGCCTGTCGTCAAAACAACAGGCTTAGAGAACTAAAGATCGAGTATGTAATGGAAAATCAAAGTCGATCCTGGTCAATGATTAGGGTCCCGACCCACTGGGCCGTTGTATGGTTATTAAACCGCGCATTTTCACGGTTACGGGATGCAATTTACGATAACGCGCGGCGCTCCCTGCTGAACTGAAAAAAATCAGGATTTTCCCGGAGAAGTGAGAAGCGAAATGTAAAATGGGGATGAGGCCGACGGGTGGACAGGTTGAAAGGTGGAGGGTTAAGGTTCAATTCAGCCCGGTCAAGGTTTTTAAGATTTTGGAACAATCTCTTCATTATTCAGAAACTCAAAAGAGAAGTAAGGGTTTAAGTTTATTAATACCCGTTCACCGGAGTAGCTGACCTGGCCTTGTATCCGGTTGCATAAATCTGAAACCATTGTAATACCGGTTCCAGCCAACAGGCGTAAGGCTTACAGATGAATCCATGCGATAAACCGTTTTTCAGTTTGATCTCATGAAAACTCTCAATATGCTCTCTTTCTTTAAAGATTGCCGAACAGGTACCGTGTGGATCAGATGCTTCAATGATAGAAAGAAAGTTTCCGTACAGTTCTTTATCTGAATAACCTTTGTAATCTTCTGGCCAGCATCCACCCATAATCACAAAAAGAAGGTCTTTATTTTTTATACGTGCAGCTACATTCAGCACAATACTGCTTCCGGCCGATGCACCTATTAAAATAATATTGCCGGCAGGGATGCCATGCTTCAATAAACTGTCTACCTGGCCCGCAATCTTATTTACGTAGATTGAATCATCAATGTTTGGAAACCTTCGTTCACTTATCACCTTTAATTTATGCGCACGCAGGGTATCCAAAATTCCAGAATATTGATAAGGTCCCCACTCCGGCGCTGACTGGTTGATTGCGTTATCACCCAGATTTGTGACAACGCCGCCATGAAGGTAAAATGCAAAGTATTCAAATCTCTCGTTCCCGCGGTTATCAGGCCTGATAATATCTTGAGCGCCGGCAATACTTTGCATCAGTATACAGATCAATATTAATTGAAAGTTTAGCTTCATACCAAAATATTCATGCTGCAATTAAAGTTACGACCCGCTTTTAGAATTAATTAAGGTGAGAATACCTCATTGTGCCACGGGTTGAATTGATAAAACAATTTATCTTAACAAAAAAGCTTGCATTGAAAAAAGCAAACAAGCCTGCGGAGGCTTACAAAGGTATAGTTGAAAAAATAGGGGATACTGTAAGCCATCTTGACTCTCGCTTACAATAGCTGTATACTGGCTTGTGAGTTTTTATATTACCGCCTTGCCCAATACTTTGTACAATCGAAATAGATATCCCTCACCTGCCCCTGTCGGGTTTTAATTCTCACTATATCATAGTGTTTTGAAGACCGCACTGTATGGCTTCTTCTCCCAAGTGCGTATCCCGGGTAATTATTCGACAGCCATTTGTATTCTTCATCCAACATTTCCCTTTCGCTCAACTGCAGAATGACAACCGGGTTGTTAAAGGAAGTGCCCCCTTTCAGCATATCCTCACGCGATATGGCAGGTCGGTTGCGACCGGGCGTTGGCTTTTTAGCGGTTGAACATGCAACGGCGAGTATACAAATTATAAATAAAGCGCTGATTGTTTTCACAACACGCATACGTACGATAGGCGTTTGAAAAGCCCATTCTAAACGTATTTAAAAAAGTATGCCAATTGTGCGGTTCGAATTGTCCTTACAATTTTCAGCTTTAGAAGGCGCAGCGATGTAACAAAAAGACTTATGTAAAAATCTCTTGTTGCCAATAGAGCTTGCTCTTTTGCTATTTGTTTGCATTTTCCATTTATATCAACAAAGCCCCTGTTCTGCATAGTCTTACAGACATAAAGAGGATTTTAAAGCTCAAACAATTTTGCCTCCCTTGTAAAAAATTCAAATTGATTTCCGTTTTCAAATTCGAGATAAAAATAACTACTGCCATTAGCAGAATATTCGATAGCCTTTCCATCAATCTCAAATCGACCGCGGTAAAAATTATTTATTGTTGAATTATCTTCAGGTCTCTTTGAAAAAAGATTCAACTTTACCAATTCGACTTCTCCAAAGGATATACTATACTTATTTCTTTTTGCCCCGGTATAAATTGGACTAATTGTTAGGGTGAATGTTTTTGATTTGATGTCATAAGCGATATGAGTAACAATATGATCATTATGAAAATCAAGAATATTTCCATTCAATTCTATTGACGTTAGGTCTTTAAATAAAGGTGATTTGATTAAATCGATCATAAGCATTTCACTTTTTTTCAAATTTTCTATATAAGGCCTAGTTAAACGGAAATCTTACTGAGGTAAAGGCTGACCATCTTTGCTTGCTCTTGAAATACTTTTCTTCCCCGATAGGGCATTTTAAAAATACGTTTTAAAAATCAATGCTTCCCTAAAGGCTTATCGAACTTATGCAGTAATACCAGCAAACTGTTCTTAATGATTCCCCATTTATATTAAAACACGATTTGCGTTCCCGGATGAAAGATTTGCAAGAAGCCATTGAAAAAATTAAAGCTGTAAAAAAATTACCGGGTACGAGGCCATCCTTTCCCTAATCGGGCTTGTAGTATAAGTATAAAACCTTTCGCTTTCCTGCCAATGCAGATCTGTATCAACGCAAGTGATTATTTCCTTGAACGGCTGCATACTTCTTTCTCCCCCAATATAAAAACGCAGCGAAAACATAACGCACCCGGCGGAATGACGCTGAATTTTTTTCAGCTTTTTTTGAAAAGATGACATCGTAAAAGTCAAATTTTCATTTTTATTTATGCCGGCACAGGAAATGTGAAGTGATTTTTCAAAAAACAGGGAGGTTTGTATGACAAACACAATCGTAAAAAGACAAAACGGTAATGGCTATCCTGCCAGTTTTGGAAATGTAGTTGACGACATCTTCCAAAATACGTTCCGCCGGTTTTTCGACGGTAACTTTTGGGATGACGAATCCACACTTACTAACGGAACTGTACCGGTAAACATCAGGGAAACTGAACAGCAGTACGAACTCGATGTTATTGCACCGGGTTGCCGTAAAGAAGATTTCAGCATCCAGGTACACGACAACCTGCTTACAGTTTCTCTTCAGCAAAAGAAAGAACAGCCCGAACAGCGTGAAAAAGGCTGGGTACGAAATGAATTTATCCAACGGCCTTTTACAAGAAGCTTTACGGTGGACGATACCGTAGATCTGAACAACATTACTGCTACGTATTCAGATGGCATTCTTCGCCTTGCACTGGGCAAAAGTGAAAAGGCAAAAAATGTATCCAGGAACATTGAGATCAGATAATTTACGGAGACAGCAGCCTTGCTGTCTCCCCCTTTTTACAATTTAAAGTCTATGTGTACCGAGTACTTTATACAGATCACTTTAAAGAGTAGCCAGGGTATCGAGTGTGTGGGAAAATTTAATATCGGCAATGACAAAGAAACCGCAGCTGCACTGTTCAGGAAATTGCAGGGTCGTCCGGATGTAAATGATACAGATGTTTTGTATGTAGAATTTATGGGAATAAAGAACGGCCTGCCCTACAACCTGGATGTAATCAGTTGTACGCTGAAGGAGCTGGGCGAAAATTGCCAACTGATTATAAAGGAATTGTTCAAGTTAAAATCATTATCGTTAACCGCTAAATAAAATGAGAAGTATGAGATCCGAACTTTATTATTTGTTTTTGCAGCAATTGAAAAGATGGATCAATAAGATCGGCAAACGGCACGACGATGACGACAACCGTTTCGATCATCCGTATATAATCTTTTAAATGCGTTTTATTTCATACGGTTCATGCACCGCATAATTCCTTCCTGCAGGTATACTCATTTTTAAGTATCCTGCCATGCAGGTCGTTCATGAAGATCACTTTGTGCAACAGATGGAAAGAACGCTCGCTGTGCATTTCGGATAAAATTTTTCCGTGACCGCTGCATTAAAGCTGGCTGGCACGGATTTTTTTGTGAATGACCATATTGTTAAGATGGACGAGCATATAGCCAACCAATTTATACCGGAACAGTACGTTGGATCGCAAACCGAAACAACTGAATACAATATTGCCCGCGACGAGGAGGCAGCAAAACAGCTTTTTGCAGATGCCCGGAAGAAGCTGCTTGATATTAATCACTGGAACTCACTGTGCGGCTTTTTGTCTACCGCATTTCAGCTTGTTGACTGTTTGGGCAATAATGTGGAGAGAGACCCGGTGATCGGTGATTATATACGGGTAGCCATACCCGGCCCGGGAATCAGTACCGGCGGTGGTTTTGACTGGGTACGCATCGAGCGGCTCACACATATTCATATCGATGCACACCAGGAACTTTTCTTTATGCAGGTGCGCCCCTCTCCTTACCCGGGCACCGCTGGTGCAGACACGGCTCACTTTTTTAAAAACGCAGCCACCAGTTCGTTTATGATCGTTAGAGAGTTGAAACAGGTAACCGCTGCTATATACGGCCGGAACGAAATACCGAATACGGAAACCAGGAATGCCCTTGATAATGTAAGAAACCAGGTAGTTGGTACATCCGGCGCAATAGGTCTGTCGACATTGCAATGGAAAAGTCTCGTGTCGGGGCTTTTAAAAAGGGATGAAGAAAAAGATAATTGAAACCATTAGTTCAACCCTGTTATCATTTTCAACTTAGGGATACGTTTTCTGGATATCAATTGCCGGGATGTTTGAATACGATCTGGCTTTTGCATTAATGTAAAAAAGATCAATTGATAAATGCTGATTAAAGTATCTAATGTCTAACGGGGAAATAAGACGCTTATTCAATCTGTTTGCCGAGCTATTGTTATTGCATCAGCAGGATGAGCGTCTCGCTGCATTGCTCTCCGGCGCTGCTTATCGAATCGGCAGATCGGATGAGGATGTGCTGCGGTTGCCCGTGGCCGGTATAGCCAAACTATTCAGACCTGAGATTGCAGGACTGCTGAATGAACTGAATAAAACAGGCGCTATTGCTGCCCTTGACGAATTAATCCAGCTCACACCCTCCGGCCTGTTTGAAATGATGCGGATAAAGGGATTGGGTGGCAAAAAGCTTGCTGCATTGTGGCATATAGCGGAAATCGACAGTATTGATTCGTTGCTGAAGGCGTGCCAGTCGAACCAGTTGAGTTTGATACCCGGCTTCGGCAGCAAAACACAAAAGAATATTATCGCATCTATAGAAAATTACCGCAATGCACAGGATAGGTTTCATTATGCAAGCGTAGCAGATGCAGCCACATCGCTGACAAAGGAACTGCGCACAAAATTCAAAACAAAGCTGTTCTGCCTCTGTGGCGAGGTTCGCCGGCAATCCACTACGGTAAAAGGTATTGAATGGATAACGGCTTTGCCATCCAGGCATTTCAAAAATGGGGCGATGAAAAAGCTGGTGCTTGTTGAAAAGACGGATAAGGCCACCACAAAAGGTCATACCCTTGATGAAATTCCATTTGTTATCTATCATGTACCTGAAAAACAGTTTTACCTCGAATTGTTTAAGAAAACAGGCAACGAACAGCACATTGCAAAGGTGCTGGGCAAATTAAACGGCCGGCAAACCTTTGCCTCTGAACACGAAATTTACAGGCAGGCCGGCATTCGTTATATCGTTCCTGAAATGCGGGAAGATGTAGCGGAATGGAAGAAGTCTCTCAGCGATGAAGACCTTATCAGGCCGGAAGATATAAAAGGTGTCGTGCACAATCATACAAGCTGGAGCGACGGCGTAGATTCATTATTGCATTTTGTGAATGCCTGTAAAACGAGAAATTATGAATATACCGTGATCTCCGATCATTCAAAAAATGCACATTATGCAGGCGGACTGAAAGAAGAGAAAGTATTGCGGCAAATGGAAGAGATAGACCGGCTGAATAAAAAACTATCGCCCTTCAAAATTTTTAAAAGTATTGAATGTGATATATTGATTTCAGGTGAGCTGGATTACAATAAAGACCTGTTGAAAAAATTTGACCTGGTAATTGTTTCCATACACCAGCTGTTAAAGATGAGTGAAGAGAAAGCGACGGCACGTTTGATAAAAGCAATAGAAAATCCATATACAACGATAGTCGGGCACATGAGTGGCCGGCAATTGCTCATCAGGCCCGGCTACCCGGTTAATTATAAAAAGGTGATCGACGCGTGCGCAGCAAACAACGTAATAATCGAGATAAATGCGAATCCTTACCGGCTGGATATGGATTGGAGTCATATTCCCTACGCTATGAAAAAAGGAGTTATGATATCAATTAACCCGGATGCGCATAGCATTGGGGAAATTGATAATATTCAATGGGGTGTTTCTGCCGCCCGTAAGGGCGGGTTAACCAAACACATGACATGGAACGCGATGCCATTAAAAAAAATCATGAGCTGGCTCAGTTCCCGTCAACCCCATTGAGCAGGTATTAGTTTTATTTTACTTGCTGTTATCTCTCGTCATCCCTGCTCTTATGAGACATCAGGTAGTTCACAATATCCTGGCGGAGCGGTCCCCTGTTTTTTATAATTTCCAGTATTTCGCTGTGCGAATATTCAGGAAACTGTTGATGCAGGTATTCCACTTCAGATGAATCATTTGCATCGACCCGCAGCCTGTCGCGCTGCCCTACATTCGATTTATCGTCACTCATAAACTCTTTTTTCAGACTTGCTTAAAAAATTATACCAGTAAGTCTATAGCGTACGTATCCATACCTGCAATGAAACAAAAAATGAATCCTTTGATACTTTCTTGTATGGCTTAAATGCATAGTATGTTTCAATTTCTTTAACCATACAAGAAATTAAAGGCATATAAGAAAACAAAAAATTATCCTTGCATACTTTTCTTGTATGTCTTAAGTGCCTTGTATGTTTCAATTTCTTTAACCATACAGTAAATAAAGGCATACAAGAAAACAAAAAATTATCCTTGCATACTTTTCTAATGCAGCGTACAAGCCGGGGAAACAGCGAAATTTCATTTTTATCCTTAACATACATCTGCTCTTACTAAAAACTTTGGTGCCACTTACAAGTGACGGCTTCAATTGAACAAACGGACCGGCCTGCTTCAATGATAAATTTTTAAACGGCCTGTTCATCGCGGTAACGTTTAATTAAATCATGAGAATCTTTTAACGCATCTCTTTGCCACTCTATCAGCCGTATGGTTTGTTCATCCATATACACTGTGTCCTTCAATGCTTCATTATAGGCCTGTTGTGCAGTATCTTCGGCAACTTCGCAGGCATCAAGGATTGTCTTGGTCGTGTTATTGGTAAAAATGTTTTTGACGTCTAAAAGAACCCGGTTTAGTTTACCCGCTGCAGTTGTAGATTCAGTACTATCTTCTTCTCCCATAAGGGTTATTTTCTGATGCAGTTCATTGCGGAAAAGACGGCTCTGATCGGCCATTTCTGTAAACAATACCTGTAGCGGCGCATCGATTTCATGCATTTCACTTAATGCCTTTTCATATAATTTTACCCGGTCATTATTTATAATGATAAGATCTTCCAGTGTCCGCTGAATTTTCTTTCGCTTTACCATATCGCTTTTCCATCATTCTGAAAAAAAATATGCCATGACTAACCCTGAAGGAACACAAACCTCTAAAACAATGATCAACAGAATGCATGCTGGAAGCAGCCGGTCATTTAGCTACTGTGTATTCGGATGTTTACACAACTGCCAATAATCATGAATGACCCTGATCTGCCGTTTTATTTCCTGCAGATCATGTCCTTTTTGAAAAAACCCCTGTACAGTCATTTGCGTATACGCTTCGTTTACTATTTTCTGATTAACTGAAGTAGAATAAAAAATAAACGGAATACTTTTCGTGCGAAGTTGCGGATCACCATCAATACGTCTCTTTAGTTCTATCCCGCTTTGTTTCGGCAGGTTTACGTCACTGTAAATAAGGTACGGCTGTTCCGTGGTGGTTTTCAAATACATAAAAACTTCGTCGGGCCTGTTAAACCAAATCAGTTTGTTAGTAATATCCAGTTCTTTGAATATTATTGAAAAAAGTTCCTTGTCATCTTCATCATCTTCGATAATGATAATAGGGCCACGCTTTGACATAACAAATATTTTAAAAAATAAACCGCACAACGGCAAAGCACCACTCCTGATGCACAGGATATGTTGAACCGCCCGTTCGTTATATATCAGAACGGGGAAATATCACCGCCATCCACACTATGCGATGCATAATCTTATCCCTGTCCATCTATTTTGACCGGGTTGAATCGAATCCGTGCATTGTTGTGTCCTTAATGCCACCTTCTGTTACTGCAGGAAGTTTTACACTGTCGCTTCGTGATGACGCTGTGTCTGTTGATGAACTGCTGGTTGCCGTGTTGTTGCACGCATTGACCAGAATGGCCATAACAATTGCGCCTAGCAGGACAAAAATACCTCGCATAGTTTTATAGAGTTAAATACAAAAGCTGTTCCTTCAAATATGGGTTCCGGGGCGGCTGCAAACTGATCCGCGCCAGTTTTCAACAATAAGGCTAATCAATGTGTCCAGCATCTAAGCTGCAAATCACCCCGGTTTCACTATATATCATCTGGCACTTGATCGCAGAATGGATATACAGCTAAGATTTGACCCGCAATTGTCAAACGCACATTGAGGTACCAGGACAATATAAATTGTATCGAAACAGGACAATGCTATATCACAATGGAACAGTTAAGCACCTGCATATTTTTATAACCTGTTGAAAAATACAACAACATCAAAAGGGCATGTTTTTAGCGGCCATAAAATACTAATTTCAAATCCATTTCAGGATGGCCTGGCAAGATTCGGTTTGTAATCTAAAAACTAAGATGCTGAAAACTTAAACAAGCAATAGCGCTTGTTGATCTATTTGAATTCGTATACGTTCCATATTAACCTGTATGACCTGGCCTTTCTCGGCGCCATATTTACAGGGTTGACTTTTGCCTTGCTTTTATGGTTCACCAAAACCGTCAACCGGAGTGCAAACCGGTTTCTTGCACTGGCGCTTGTCACCATGATTTTATGGATGATCCGGATATTGGCTATTGACCTGGAGCTTGAAACTTACCTGCCGCATTGGGACTGGCTGCCCATGCAATTTTTGCTGGCGCTGGGTCCCCTCATGTATTTGTATGTGCTGAAAATAACAATCCCGCAGTATAAATTTCGTTTGAAGGACCTGGCGCATTTCGTACCGGTACTGTTTGAACAGGGAATCTTCGGACTGGAAATTAGGGAAAGTGCCCACACAGGTGCCCCTACCTATCTTACCTATACTTTTCAGCAGTTGAACCCGGTATTGCAATTGTTGATTTTTATTTCCATCATCACCTACCTGCAGCGCTCAAATAAACGTATACAAAATTTTTACCGCCAGCTGCAACCGGTTCTGATGGATCGCCCCCTTGTTGAATTCCGGTGGTTGCGCCGCCTGCTGAGTGCCACCGCTTTGTTATGGGTCTTATGGATAGTTTATGCCGCTGTTGATTATTTTGGTTATCGCAATCAATCAGGCATACAGGTTTATTACCCCTTTTATATCTTTTTCGTTGTAATTATAATATGGACTGCAGCGGCAGCTTTCTTAAAACCGCAAGCTGCGTCGATGGCACAAACACCTGCACTCTATAAGTCACCGGTACCGGCAGAACTGAAAGCAAAAGGCGCATGGCTTAAAAGAGCCATGGAAGTGAAACAATACTACCAGGAACCGGAATTAAGTTTAAGCTCCCTTGCTGGGCGACTCAACATGCCTCCTCACGAA
>Ga0207648_10005232_pt1 | contig 13117 bp, 18 predicted proteins | sample KBSMisM32_FD_184310 | JGI IMG/M metagenome (GOLD analysis project Ga0207648, IMG submission 184310) | Miscanthus rhizosphere microbial communities from Kellogg Biological Station, Michigan, USA - KBS Miscanthus M3-2 (SPAdes) (version 2) | ecosystem: Host-associated > Plants > Roots >...
GAGGCGATCGACTTGCGCGCCCGCCGCACATTGGGATATTGACCCGCGATCGTCGCCAACTGTTCCTGGGCCGCTTCCAGCATCTTGTTGTTCTGCTTCGCCTCGCCGAGGCCCATGTTGAGCGTGATCTTCTGCAGGTGGGGCGCCTGCATCGGCGTCGTATAGCCGAACTTGCGGATCAGCCCCGGCAGGACCTCCTGCTCGTAGCGCTCGCGCAAGCGCGGCGGCGGCGCGGCCTGGGCCTGCGATGTCGCCGTCGCCTCCATCAGAAGGAAGTCCCCGTTCGCTTCGAGAACCGCTCACGCTTGCCGCCTTTGTCGCGACGCACCCCGACGCGGGTCGGTTTGTTGTCTTTGGGATCGAGCAGCATCACGTTGGAGACGTGGATCGGCCCCTCCTTCTCGACGATGCCGCCAACCTGTCCGCCCCTCGTCGTGTCCTGAGACGGGCGCGGCCGTTCGTGGCGCTTGACCATGTTGAGGTGCTCGACGTAGACGCGCTGCCGCTTCGGCTCCGTCCGCACCACGCGGCCGGTCTTGCCGGCGTCCTTGCCGCCGATCACCATCACCTGGTCGTCTTTGCGAATCCGCATCCCCTTGGCCATGGCTACAGCACCTCCGGCGCCAGCGAGATGATTTTCATGAAGTTTCGGTCGCGCAGCTCTCTTGCGACCGGTCCGAAGATGCGAGTGCCGCGCGGATTGTTGCTCGCGGGATCGATCAGCACGGCGGCGTTTTCGTCGAAGGAGATGTAGGTGCCGTCGGCGCGACCCAGCTGCTTCTTGGTGCGCACGACGACTGCCTGCACGACCTCGCCTTTGCGGACGCCGCCCTGCGGGCTGGCCTGCTTGACGGTGGCGGTAACCACGTCGCCCACACCCGCATAACGGCGGTGCGAGCCGCCCTTGACGCGGATGCAGAGGATCTCGCGCGCGCCGGAGTTGTCGGCGACTTTCAGTCTCGACTCCTGCTGGATCACGAAGTGGCCTCCTGCTGTCCCGCGTGCCCGCGGGGGCGACGCAGGGCGAGCTGGGGAAGGACACAGGGTGCAGCCTTTGGCGGTGCCAAAGGCAAACCCGAGGATGCAGATCCAGCGAAGGCATGCGGCGCCATCCGTGGGTGCGTGGGGCGGGAGGAGGTCACTTTGCCTTCTCCAGGACCTCGACCAGGCGCCAGCGCTTCGTCTTCGACAAAGGTCGGGTCTCGACGATGCGCACCATGTCGCCCTCGCCGGCCTCGTTGCGCTCGTCATGAGCATGCAGGGTGCGCGAGCGGCGCACCACCTTCTCGTAAGTCGGATGACGCCGCGCGATGTCGATCCGCACGGTGATCGACTTCTCGCCCTTGTTGGAGACGACGATCCCCCGCCGCGTCTTCGCCGCGACCGATTCGCGCTCCGCGCGCGGCGTACCCGTCCCGGCGGCCTTCCCTGCTTTCTTCGCCGCCCGTTCCTTCCGCCTTTCGGCGGCCTTCCGCTTGCGCCCCTCTGCTCGCGCCGCGGCTCTCTCCTCAGCCGTTTGCGCCGGCCCAGCCTTATGCGGCCGCCGCGACCTCTCCAGCCGCCGTTTCTCCTTCCACGGCAGCGCGTCCTCCTCGGACTCCTCAGCCGCGGGTCCTGTCGCCGCAGGGGACCCACCACCCCCTGCGGGCGCTGGCGCGTCCTCGGGGGCGGTGCTCCCTACGTCGCCACCCGCGGCAGGGACGTCCGCCTCGGGCTCAGCTTTCTCGGCCTCAGCCGCAGGAGCCTCCTCAGCCTGCTCCGCCTCTTCGGCGGGTGGCGCGGCGGTGGGCTCTTCGCCCGCAGCTTGCGAGGACGAAGGGTCCTCTGCCGCGTCAGGACCCGCCGTCGATGCGGCCTCGTCCTGAGGAGTCCCCTTCTGCTCAGCGGTCTCTTTTTTCGTCTCGTCGTCCGTCATCTATCTCTTCAGCTCTCTCTCGACATCGATCCCGCGTTCCTTGGCGACGGTCAACAGCCTGGCTACGTCTCGTCGGGCCTGACCGACCCGCGCCGTGTTCTCGAGCTCACCCGTGGCTTGCCGGAAGCGCAGGTTGAAGGCCTCCTGCCGCGCGTCGATCAGCTTCGCGATCAGCTCGTCGTCTTTCAGGTCGTGCACCTCGGAGCCCTTCATGAAGCGTCGACCCCTTCGCGGGCGACGAATTTCGTCTTCACCGGAAGCTTGTGACCGGCGAGGCGCAGCGCCTCGCGGGCAAGGTCCTCCGGCACGCCGGCGAGCTCGAACATCACCTTGCCGGGCTTGATCACCGCGACCCAACCCTCGGGGTTGCCCTTGCCCGAGCCCATCCGGGTCTCAGCGGGCTTCTTCGTGTACGGCTTGTCGGGGAAGACGTTGATCCAAACCTTGCCGCCACGTTTGATCTTGCGGGTCATCGCCACACGGGCGGCCTCGATCTGCCGGTTGCTGATCCACCCCCGCTCGAGCGACTTGAGGCCGTACTCGCCGAAGGCGACCGTGCTGCCGCCCTTGGTGTTGCCGCGCATGCGGCCGCGCATCTGCTTGCGGTGCTTGACCCGCTTCGGCATCAACATGGGCTAACGACCTCCCCCACGCTGGCCGCCGCCGCGCTGGCCGCCACGGCCGCGATCGCCGCCACGGCCGCCCCGCTCGCCGCCGCGACCGCGATCGCCGCCGCGACCGCCCCGCTGGCTCACGGGCGGCTCTCCATCGTCGGAGAGCTGCTCGGAGCGGAAGCCCTCGGGCATCACTTCGCCCTTGTTGATCCAGCATTTGACGCCGATGCGACCGGTCGTCGTACGCGCCTCGAAGAAGCCGTAATCGATGTTGGCACGCAGGGTGTGGAGCGGCACGCGCCCGTCGGAGTAGCCCTCGGTGCGTGCCATCTCGGCGCCGCCGAGGCGACCGGAAACCTGCACCTTCACCCCTTTGGCGCCGGAGCGCATCGCCGAGGTGAGTGCGCGTTTCATCGCGCGGCGGAAGGCAACGCGGTTCTGCAGCTGCTCGGCGATCGACTGGGCAACCAGCTTCGCGTCGAGCTCAGGGCGCTTGACCTCGCGGATGTTCACCTTCACCGGCTTTCCGGTCAGCTTGTGAAGGTCCTTGCGCAGGGCGTCGACTTCGCTTCCCGACTTGCCGATCACGATGCCGGGGCGGGCCGTATGGATGTCGACCGCGATCTCGCCGTGACGCTCGATCGTGATGTCGGAGAGGCCGGCATGGGCCAGCTTGCCTTCGATGTGCTCGCGGATCTTCAGGTCTTCGTTGAGGACGTCGGCGAAGTCTTTCTCGTCAAACCAGTTCGACTTCCAGTTCTGGATGTAGCCGACGCGGAAGCCGCCGGGGTGGATCTTCTGTCCCATCAGTCCTCTTCCTCGGGGCTCAAGGCCACGGCAATGTGGCTGGTCCGCTTGTTAATTGGCGTCGCCCGGCCCTGTGCCCGTGGGCGGAAGCGCTTCAAGGTCGGGCCCTCGTCGACGGTGATCTCGGCGATCCGCATCTCGTCGGCGACCAGGTCGTGGTTGTTCTCGGCGTTGGCCGCGGCCGACTCGATCAGCTTGCGGATGTCCTGGGCGGCGCCTCGCGGCGAGAACTCGAGCAGGGCGCGCGCCTGCTCGATGTGAAGGCCCCGCACCTGATCGGCGATCAGCCGCGCCTTGCGCGGCGCCACGCGGACGTAGCGCGAGCTGGCTCGGATGACGATCGGCGCCGCCACGCTAGTCGCCCTTCCCCGTGCCGGCGTGAGAGCGGAAGGTCCGGGTCGGCGCGAACTCGCCGAGCTTGTGACCGACCATCGACTCCGAGATGAAGACGGGCACGTGCTTGCGACCGTCGTGGACGGCGATCGTGTGGCCGACCATCTCCGGGAAGATCGTCGAGCTGCGTGACCAGGTCTTCAGCATCTGCTTCTGGCCCGACTCGTTCATCGCGTTGACTCGCTTCATCAGCGCCTCTTCCACCCACGGCCCCTTCTTCGTCGAGCGTCCCATCAGCGGTGCCTCCTTCCGGCGCAGTGTGCCTCATCCGGCGAAAACCAAGCTAGACAAGGACACAGGGAGCGTGGCGCACTTGACAAGTGCGCGAGCGACCGAGGACGCAGGCTGGCGCCGGTTTGCAGACGGACGAGGTGTGCTGTGTTGGGAGGAGTCACCGCTAGCGCTTTTTCTTTCCGCGACGCCGGCCGCGCACGATGTAGCGGTCGGACTGCTTGCCCTTCTTGCGGGTGCGGTAGCCGAGCGTCGGCTTGCCCCAAGGGGTCACCGGGTGGCCGCCGGGGGTGTGGTGCGCCTCGCCGCCGCCGTGCGGGTGGTCGACGGGGTTCATTGCCACACCCCGCGTCTGCGGTCGCTTGCCCTTGTGACGGTTGCGGCCGGCCTTGCCGATCTTCACGTTCTGGTGCTCTGCGTTGGACAGCACCCCGACCGTGGCGCGGCACTCGGCGCGGACCATCCGCATCTCCGAGGACGGCAGCCGCAGGGTCACCATCTCGCCCTCCTTGGCGGCGAGCTGGATCGCTGTGCCGGCAGCACGGCCGAGCTTGCCACCCTGCCCGGGAGTCAGCTCGACGTTGTGGACGATCGTGCCGGTCGGCATGTCGCCGAGCGCGAGCGCGTTGCCGGGCCGGATGTCAGCCCCCGGGCCGGACTGGACCTCGTCGCCAACCGATATTGCGGCCGGGGCGAGGATGTAGCCCTTGGCGCCGTCGGCATAGTGAAGCAGCGCGATGTAGCAGCTGCGGTTCGGGTCGTACTCGATCGTCGCCACCTTGGCCGGAATCCCGTCGCGCAGACGCTTGAAGTCGATCTGCCGGTAGCGCCGCTTCGCCCCCCCACCTCGGTGGCGTGCCGTGACTCGGCCGTTCGCGTTACGCCCGCCTGACTTACGCAGGCCTTCGGTCAGCTTGCGCTCCGGACCGGACGCGGTCAGCTGCTCACGCAGCGGATACGTCGCGAAGCGGCGCCCCGGGCTCGTCGGTTTGGTCTTTCGGTTCGGCATCCCTTTTTCCCTATGCAGTCTCTGCGCCCTCGAACAGCTCGATCCGATCGCCGGGCGCCAGCTGGACGACGGCCTTCTTCCATCCCCGGGTCTTGCCCTGGACCAACCCGCGGCGCTTCGGCTTCGGCCGCACCTTTGAGGTGCGAACGGCGATGACCTTGACGCCGAAGATCTCCTCGACCGCCTGTGCGACCTGGGTCTTGTGCGCCCTGTCGGCGACGCGGAAGGTGTACTTGTTCTCGCCGATCAGCGCATAGCTCTTCTCGGAGACGACGGGCCGGATGATCGTGGTGCGCGCGTCCATCAGGAGAGAATCTCCTGCAGCTTCGTCAGAGCGGCGTCGGAGATGACCAGGGACGCGGCCCCGATCACGTCGGCGACGCCGATCGCGCCGACCTCGGCGACTTCCACGCGGTCGATGTTGCGGAAGCTCTTCGCGGCGCCGATGTCTTCGGGACCGAGGACGACAAGTGTCGGGGACTTCTGCCCCCACTTGGCGAGCGCCTCGGCGGCCGTCTTGGTCGACGGCGCCTCGTAGGCCCCAGCCTCGACGAGCGCGACGCTGCCCCGCTCGGCATGGACGGAAAGGGCGGAGCGCAGGGCCTTGCGACGCGCCTTGCGATTGACCTTGACCGCGTAGCGGCGGGGCTTGGGACCGAAGGCGACGCCACCGCCGAAGCGGCTCGGGGAGCTGAGCGCGCCGACGCGAGCCCGTCCGGTGCCCTTCTGACGCCAGGCCTTGGCGCCCGTCATCGCCACCTCGGCGCGGGTGCGCGTCGATGCATTGCCCTGCCGGCGGGCGGCGAGATCGGCACGCGCGGTCTCGTGGACGAGCGAGTGATGGAACGCCTCGCCGAAGAGCTCTTTCGGCAGGTCGGCCTTGGTCGTCTTGCCGAGCACAGCCGCTTTGGCGTTAGCCATCGGTCCTCACCTCGACGACGGCGTTTCGCGAGCCCGGCACCGAGCCCTTGATCAGCAGCAGGTTTCGGTCGGCGTCGACCTGGGCGACTTCGAGGCCCTTCTGGGTGATGCGCTTGTTGCCCATCTGGCCGGGCATGCGCATGCCCTTGAAGACGCGCGCCGGAAAGGCGCTGGCGCCGATCGAGCCCGGTGCGCGCACGTTATGCGAGCCATGGGTGACCGGACCCCGGCTGAAGTTGTGGCGCTTGATGCCGCCCTGGAAACCCTTGCCGATCGAGGTTCCCGAGACCTTGACTTTCTGGCCCGGCTCGAAAGACGAAACGGTGACGTCATCGCCGATCTTCGGACCCTCCTCGGTGCCGAGATCCTCGTCGCGGAACTCGACCAGGTGGCGCATCGGCGGCGCCCCGGCCTTCTTCAGGTGCCCTTCCTCGCCCTTCGAAAGCTTGCCCTGCTTCACTTCGCCAAAGGCGAGCTGAACGGCGGCATAGCCGTCCCGATCCTGCTCGCGCACCGCGGTCACCTTGCAGGGCCCGGCCTCGATCACGGTGACGGGGACCACCGTGCCGTCCTCGCCGAAGACCTGCGTCATTCCGAGCTTCTTTCCGAGGATCGCGGCCATGGCTCGGTTACAACCGAATCTCGATGTCGACGCCGGCCGGCAGCGAGTCGAGGCGCTGCAGCGAGTCGACGGTTTTCGGCGACGGCTGGAGGATGTCGATCAGGCGCTTGTGCGTGCGCATCTCGAAGTGCTCGCGCGAGTCCTTGTCCTTGAAGGGCGAGCGGATCACGCAGTAGACGTTCTTCTCCGTCGGCAGCGGCACCGGTCCCGAGACGCTGGCGCCGGTCCGCTCCGCGGTCTCGACGATCTCGCGGGCAGCCCTGTCTATGGCGTCGTGGTCGTACGCCTTGAGACGGATGCGGATCTTTTGTGCTGCTATCGCTGCCACTTGTCTCGGATTTCTCTTGTCTTTCTCGCGCGTCCTACCGCGCACAAAGGGCGGGGCCCCATTTTGGTTGGGGCGCCGCCCCCGGTCGTATGTCCTTGCAGTTGTCCCATCGCCCGAACCGGGCGATGGGGGCGGCGGGCGCCGCCCCTGGGTCGCCCCTACTCGGTGATCTCGGCGACGACCCCCGAGCCGACGGTCCGGCCACCCTCGCGGATGGCGAAACGCAGGCCCTGATCCATAGCGATCGGCTGGATCAGCTCGATCGTCATCGTGACGTTGTCGCCCGGCATCACCATCTCGGTCCCCTCGGGCAGGTTGGCGATGCCGGTCACGTCGGTGGTCCGGAAGTAAAACTGAGGCCGGTAGCCGGAGAAGAACGGCGTATGGCGGCCGCCCTCCTCCTTCTTCAGGCAATAGACCTCAGCCTTGAACTTGGTGTGAGGCGTGATCGAGCCGGGCTTGCAGAGCACCTGGCCGCGCTCGATCTCCTCGCGCTTGGTGCCGCGCAGCAGGCAGCCGACGTTGTCGCCCGCCTGGCCCTCGTCGAGGATCTTGCGGAACATCTCGACCCCGGTGACGGTGGTTTTCGACGTCTCCGGGTGGATCCCGACGATTTCGACCTCGTCGCCGGTGTTGACGATGCCCTGCTCGATGCGGCCGGTGGCGACGGTGCCGCGGCCGGTGATCGAGAAGATGTCCTCGATCGGCATCAGGAACGGCTTGTCGAGCTCGCGTACGGGCTCGGGGATGTAGGAGTCGAGCGCCTCGGCAAGTTCGAAGACCGCTTTCTGCGCCTCTTCGTCGCCTTCCAGCGCCTTCAGCGCCGAACCCTTGATGATCGGCGTGTCGTCGCCCGGGAAGTCGTACTCGTTGAGCAGGTCCTTGACCTCCTCCTCGACGAGCTCGATCAGCTCTTCGTCGTCGACCTGGTCGACCTTGTTGAGGAAGACGACCACATGCGGGACGTTGACCTGGCGGGCGAGCAGGATGTGCTCGCGGGTCTGCGGCATGACGCCGTCGGCCGCCGAGACGACGAGGATCGCGCCGTCCATCTGGGCGGCGCCGGTGATCATGTTCTTCACGTAGTCGGCATGGCCGGGGCAGTCGACGTGGGCGTAGTGCCGGTTGTCGGTCTGGTACTCGACGTGCGAGGTCGCGATCGTGATCCCGCGCTCCTTCTCCTCCGGAGCGTTGTCGATCTCCTCGAAGCTTTTGGCCTCGGCGCCGCCCTTCGTGGAGAGGGTCTTGGTGATCGCGGCCGTCAGCGTCGTCTTGCCGTGGTCGATGTGACCGATCGTGCCGACGTTCACATGCGGCTTATCGCGCTCGAACTTCTCCTTTGACATCTCTCTCCGTTTCTACCTTTCGAAGTCGTGTTCTGTCTGGGTTGGCTGGTTAAGTCTTTACGTCGCGCCGCTCAGGCGCTTGTTTTTGCCTGCCGGCGAACTTGGGAAATATAGCTAGAAGATTCCTCTGGTTCGGTCCCGGTCACGTGGCTGCACCTACGGGCTCGCCGGAGCGGTGCTCGACGATTTCCTCGGCGATGTTCGAGGGCACCTCCTCGTAGCGCTCGAACTGCATCGTGTAGGTGGCGCGACCCTGGGTCATCGAGCGCAGTTCCGTGGCGTAGCCGAACATCTCGCCGAGCGGCACGAACGCCTGCACCGCGAGGGCGTTGCCGCGCTGCTCCTGGCCCTGGACCTTGCCGCGGCGGCGCGAGAGGTCGCCGATCACGTCGCCGAGGAAGTCCTCGGGGGTGACGACCTCGACCGCCATCACGGGCTCGAGCAGGACCGGGTTGGCTTTGCGGGCGCCATCCTGGATCGCCATCGAGCCGGCGATTTTGAACGCCATCTCCGAGGAGTCGACGTCATGCGAGGAGCCGTCGACCAGTTCGACCTTGACGTCGACCATCGGGTAGCCGGCCTTGACGCCGTTTTCGAGCGCCTCCTCCATTCCCTGCTCGGCCGGGCCGATGAACTCGTTGGGAATGGCGCCGCCTTTGATCTTGTTCTCGAAGACGAAGCCCTCGCCCGGCGCCGGCTCGACGTTGATCACGACGTGGCCGAACTGGCCGCGGCCGCCGGTCTGGCGCACGAAGCGGGCGACGACGTTCTTGACCTGCTTGCGGATCGTCTCGCGGTAGGCGACCTGCGGCTTGCCGACGTTGGCCTCGACCTTGAACTCGCGCAGCATGCGGTCGACGATCACCTCGAGGTGCAGCTCGCCCATCCCGTGGATCAGCGTCTGGCCGGTTTCCTCGTCGGTTTCGACCTTAAAGGTCGGGTCCTCCTCGCCGAGCCGCTGCAGGGCGTTGCCCATCTTCTCCTGGTCGGCCTTGGTCTTCGGCTCGATCGCGACCGCGATCACCGTCTCGGGGAACTCGATGCTCTCCAGCGCGATCGGGGCGTCGGGAGCGGAGAGGGTGTCGCCGGTGCCGGTTTCTTTGAGGCCGACGCCGGCGCAGATGTCGCCGGCGTAGCACTCGTCGATCTCCTCGCGGCTGTTGGCGTGCATCATCAGCAGCCGGCCGATGCGCTCGGTCCTACCGGTCTTGGTGTTGAGGACGCGGCCGCCTTTCTCCAGCTTGCCGGAGTAGACGCGGAAGTAGGTCAGCTTGCCGACGTATGGGTCGCTCATCACCTTGAAGGCAAGGGCGCTGAAGGGGGAGCCGTCGTCGGCCGGTCGCTCGGCCTCGGTGTCCTCGGCCTGGCCCTTGCCCGCCGGTACGACGCCGGTCACCGGCGGAACCTCGAGCGGCGAGGGGAGCAGCTCGACGATCGCGTCGAGCAGCGGCTGCACCCCCTTGTTCTTGAACGACGTGCCGCAGAGGACGGGCGTCACCTTGGTGTCGAGGCAGGCTCGGTGCAGCGACTTGGCGATCCGCTCGTGAGGGATCTCCTCCTCGGCCAGGTAGGCCTCCATCAGCTCGTCGTCGTAGTCGGCGCAGGCCTCGATCAGCTGCGTCCGGTATTCCTCGGCCTGGTCCGCGAACTCGTCCGGCACGTCGATCGTCTCGTATTCGGCGCCCAGCTCGTCGGTCCAGATCAGCCCCTTCATCTCGATCAGGTCGACGACGCCTTTGAAGTGGTCCTCGCTGCCGATCGGCAGCTGGATCGGCAGGGGATTGGCGCCCAGCCGGTCCTTCATCGTCTGCACCGAGTTGAAGAAGTCGGCGCCCGTGCGGTCCATCTTGTTGATGTAGGCGAAGCGCGGCACGCGGTACTTGTCGGCCTGGCGCCAGACGGTCTCGGACTGCGGCTCGACGCCGGCGACGGCGTCGAAGACCGCGATCGCGCCGTCGAGGACGCGCAGGCTGCGCTCGACCTCGACCGTGAAGTCGACGTGGCCGGGCGTGTCGATGATGTTGATCCGGTGGTCCTTCCACTCGCAGGCGGTGGCCGCGGAGGTGATCGTGATCCCGCGCTCCTGCTCCTGTTCCATCCAGTCCATCACCGCGGCGCCCTCGTGGACCTCGCCCATCTTGTGGGTGCGGCCGGTGTAGTAGAGGATGCGCTCGGTCGTCGTCGTCTTACCGGCGTCGATGTGCGCCATGATCCCGATGTTGCGCGTCTTATCCAGGGGGAATGTGCGTGCCATGGTTCTTAAGGTAAGGGTTTGATCGTGAAACGGGGGCGAAACAAACGCAGCCAACCCGACAGGGGCCGGGATCGGCGCATGAAAAAGGCCCTGGCGGGCCCGGCGAAGCGAACTGCGAAACCGAAAGGACTGCCTGAGCGACGCGCGATGATAGCAGCGGCGCGCCGCTGGGCCGACACCGCGCTCGACGTTTTCGCAAAGCGCACGCGTCAGCTCGACCGGGCGCTCGCGCTCCGCATCGAGAGGGCCCGGCCGCCGCTGAGCCGCGCCGGCCGCCGCTGGGTCGCGGTCGCCAAGCGCGGGCTTGCTCGGGCTTGGGCGCTGGCGGGGCGCCTCCTCCGGCCGGTCGCGAGGCGGCTGCGCCCGCTGCTCGTACTGGTCCTGCGAGCTTTCTCGTACCTGGAACGCGCGCTTCTCGCGCTCGCGCGACGAGCGATCCGGCTCGCCACCCGCGCGAGCGCCGCGGTCACCCCGCGCCGGGCGATCTGCGCAGTTGTCGTCGCCTCGGCTGCCTGCCTGATCGTCGCCCAGTTCGTCTCCTACCGCAGCGTTGAGATCGGGCAGCCTGGCTACGCGGGGTTGCCTTCGGCCGCTCCGCCAACGGTCGATGCCAAGACCGCCGGAGAGGTGACCGCCTACGCACTTGTGCCGATCGCCCTCCTCGCCGCGCTGGCGGGACTTTTGGCGCTGAGGCCCAGGCGGCATGGCCTCGCTCGTCTCATCGCCGTCCTCGGACTGCTGGCCATCGCCCTGATCCTGCTCGTCGACCTGCCGGCCGGGCTCGATACCGGCGCGCAATCGGCCCGTTTCGCCGGCGCGAGCGCGGTGCTCGAACCGGCCTTCTACGCCCAGCTGGCCGCGGCCGGCGGGCTGGTTCTCGCCGGACTGCTCTACACTGCGCGGCCGTGCCGAATACGAATCAACTTGTCAGGAACGGCCGCAAGCGTCCGAAGAAGAAGACGGCGACGCCCGGTCTCAAGTCGTCGCAGGGTCGCAAGAAGGCCGTCGCCGCGCCGCAGCGCCGCGGCGTCTGCACCCGCGTCGCGACCGTAACGCCGAAGAAGCCGAACTCGGCCCTGCGCAAGATCGCGCGCGTGCGCCTCACCAACGGGATGGAGGTCACCACCTACATCCCGGGCGAGGGCCACAACCTGCAGGAGCACTCGGTCGTCCTGGTCAGGGGCGGTCGTGTCAAGGACCTGCCTGGCGTCCGCTACAAGGTCGTCCGCGGCACGCTCGACGCCGCCGGCGTTTCCGACCGCAAGCAGGCGCGTTCGCGCTACGGCGTCAAGGCGTCGTAGAGATGCCGCGCCGCTCAGCCGCACAGATCCGTCCCGTCGAGCCCGACGCCCGCTTCCGCAACCGGCTCGTCCAGCAGCTGATCAACAAGGTCATGCGCGACGGCAAGAAGCAGCTCGCCGAGCGCATCGTCTACGACGCCTTGGCGATCGTCGGTGAGCGCTCGGGTGAGGACGCGATCGAGACGCTGGAGGCCGCGATCAAGCAGCTGACGCCGGCTCTCGAGGTCCGCTCTCGTCGCGTCGGCGGCGCCACCTACCAGGTGCCGGTCGAGGTGCCTGCCAGGCGGGCGCGCACGCTGGCGATCCGCTGGCTGGCCGACTATGCGCGTGGGCGCAGGGAGTACTCGATGGCCGAGCGTTTGGCGAGCGAGATCGTCGATGCGACGCAGCAGCAGGGCGGGGCTTGGAAGCGGAAGGACGACATCTTCCGCATGGCGCAGGCCAATAAGGCGTTTGCGCATTACCGGTGGTAGAGGGGCGCGGGGCACCTCCCGCCCTGACAAGTCGCGCACTAATTAGCGCGCGACTTTGAGTATCCGCCAGTTCGGGAGGCGCCCCGCGCCCCTCTACCAGCCGCAGCGGCAATCCGCCGAGCCGGGAGCGCCCGGGCGTCAGAGCGAGAGCATCAGTCTCTATCTAAATTCCGAGCTATGAGCAGGCCGATTCTGGCGGTGGATGTGGATGGGGTGATCTCCTTGTTTGGATTCGAGGAGCCGCCGGAGCGGTCGCGGGCGCGGTTCGAGCTGGTCGACGGGATGGTGCACTGCATCTCGCTGGTGGCGGGAGACAGGCTGAAGCGGTTGGGGGAGCATTTCGAGTTGGTTTGGGCGACCGGGTGGGAGGAGAAGGCGAACTTCTACTTGCCTAACTTGCTCGGGATTCCGGAGCTGCCGTTCGTGAGCTTCGATGGCGCCGCGCGTTTTGGCTCCGCGCATTGGAAGCTCGGGCCGCTGGATGAGTTCGCTACAGGGCGGGCGCTCGCCTGGATCGACGACAACTTCAACGAAGGCTGCTACGAGTGGGCCGAGGAGCGAGGCGAGCCGACGCTGCTGGTCCCGACCGAACCCCATCTCGGCATCGAGGAGGCCCACGTCGAGGCTCTGCTCGCGTGGGCACAGAGCCTCTGACGTCCTCTCCGTCGGGCGATGCGTAGGACGTGTCGCTAGATGCGAAATGCCTGCGGCGATTCTTTCGAACCGCCGCAGGCGCTCTGTCTGTTTCACGCCCAGCGAAACTCACTCGCGGGCGTGCAAGACGGTGAATCGAGTCAGCTGCTGATGTACGTCGGGCTTAACGGCGTAGTCGTGATGTCTAATTTGACAGCCGTTTTAGGACAGAGGAACCCACCGGCCTCCTTCGCCACTTCCTGTCCGGAT
>Ga0207648_10005243_pt1 | contig 13103 bp, 8 predicted proteins | sample KBSMisM32_FD_184310 | JGI IMG/M metagenome (GOLD analysis project Ga0207648, IMG submission 184310) | Miscanthus rhizosphere microbial communities from Kellogg Biological Station, Michigan, USA - KBS Miscanthus M3-2 (SPAdes) (version 2) | ecosystem: Host-associated > Plants > Roots > Rhizosphere...
TGCTTCAACGATCACTACATCAACGGTTCAGTTACTGAATCCATCAAGCCAGGTGATTACGGCTACGGTTTCTTATAATGCTGCAAACAGAACGGTTACATTAACTCCATCTGCTGCACTGGCAGGCAATACAACTTATACTGCAAGGATCATTGGAGGTGCATCAGGTGTGAAAGACGCTGCCGGTAATGCACTGGCAAGCAACTATACCTGGACGTTCACTACCATTTTTGTTGATGCTACTCCACCAACTGTTACTTCGGTAACGCCAGCAAATGGCGCAAGCGGTGTAAGCGCCAATCCAACCATTACTGCAGTGTTCAGCGAAGCGATGACAACTGCTTCCATTTCTACTTCAACGGTGGAAGTGAGAACTTCAGGTAATGCCCTGGTTGCATCAACAGTTAATTATGATGCTGCTACCCGTAGAGTAACGATAACGCCAAATGCTGCGCTTGGTACATTGGGTACTTATACAGCAAAGGTCATTGGAGGTGCTTCCGGTGTGAAAGATGCTGCCGGAAACGCATTGGCAAGTACTTATAGCTGGTCGTTTAGCATAGGATTATTGGATCTAACTGGTCCAACAGTAATAAGTAACGTTCCTGACAATGGAGCGACCGGAATTCCGATCAGCGGTCCATCCATAAAGGCGGTATTCAGTGAGTCAATGACAGCATCAACGATCAACACTACCAATGTTCAGTTGACAAATCCGGCCAATACGGTAATTACAGCACCAGTTTCTTATAATGCTACAACACGCACAGTAACGCTTACGCCTTCTGCTGCGTTGGCAAGTTCAACAGTATATAAGGTAACTATTAAGACAGGAGTGAAGGATGCGCCAGGCAATGCCCTTGCTTCCCAATTCCAATGGTCATTCACAACAGCGGCTGCAGTTGATAATACAAAACCGATCATTAATTCAGTAACGCCACTCAACGGAGCCACCAATATTGCAGTCAATACAACAGCTACGGCCGTTTTCAGTGAAGCAATGGCTGCGGCTACGATCAATACAACCAATGTTGAATTGCGTGATGCATCAAACGCATTGATTGCTGCAACAGTAACTTACAATGCGGCCAATTTCACTATGACGCTGACTCCATCTGCTGCTTTAACAGGAGGAACAGTATATACGGCCACTGTTAAAGGTGGTGCTTCTGGTGTAACAGATGTGGCAGGCAATGTAATGGGCGCTAATTACCAGTGGTCATTTACTACTATAGATAATATTCCACCTACTGTAACATCAGTTACTCCAACCAATGGATCAACAGGAGTATCTGTTAATACTGCGGTAACGGGAGTGTTTAGCGAAGCAATGAATGCAGCAACCATAACCACAGCTAATGTGGAGTTGCGCAATCCTTCCAATGCGTTGATAGCGGCAACAGTTACTTACAATGCTGCTAACAGAACAGTAACCCTGGGACCGTCATCAGCTCTTGCAAATAATACTGTTTATACCGCAACTATAAAGGGTGGTTCTACAGGAGTGAAGGATGTAGCAGGGAATGCACTGGCCAGTAACTATGTATGGTCCTTTACAACCATACAGGCAAGCAGTGGAACCGGGGTGTCTATTTTTGCAGCAAATGTAACTCCTGTTCACACGCGTGATAATGATGGTAGTCCCATTGAACTGGGTACCAAATTCCGGGTTACAACCCCTGGTATGATCACGGCACTTAAATACTGGAAAGGAACTGGTACAACAGGTACGCATACTGGTAATTTATGGACTGGTACAGGAACTTTGCTGGCTACGGCTACATTTACCAATGAAACTGCATCCGGATGGCAGACTGCCGTTCTATCAAATCCGGTTACAATAACTACCAATACTACTTATGTTGTTTCCTATTTCAGTCCATCTGGTGATTATGCCTCAACCAATCCCTGGTTCACAACTGCAACGGTGAATGGACCATTGCGTGGACTGGCAAGTGGTGAGGATGGTGGCAATGGGGTTTATCGCTATACTCCAACTTCTGCCTTCCCATCAACCAGTGCTTCTACTGCAAGTTATTTCGCAGATGTGGTCTTTGAAGAACAGCAGACTGCACAGGGATTCCTTGTACAGGTAGGAAATGGCATCGCAAATACACTGGATGGATTATTATCAGGGACAAAGGATATTGACCTGCTGGGATTGGATGTGTCAGTCAATTTAGCTCCCCCATCTGCTCCGCCAGCATCAATAGTAGCAGGTAAGTCACTGGTGATCGCACCAAACCCAAGCACTTCTTATTTCAAGGTTCAATTACGGAGTCAATCAAATGAACCGGTTACTATCCGGGTAATGGACCTTTATGGAAGGGTTATTGAAAGAAGAGATAAAATTGCACCTGTAACTTCCTTACAGATAGGACAGGCCTGGAGAACAGGAACCTATTTCGTGGAAGTAACACAGGGAACTGATAGAAAAGTTTTGAAGGTGATCAAAACCAATTAAGCAAGCGGTTAAAAGTAAGTGGCCCCGATAACTATCGGGGCCACTTTTTATTTATAGCAATTGAAACAATGATCGTGCTACATCAAATTCCTGCCAGGTACTGTGCCTGGATATAATCCACTACGGCAGTAAGACTCTTTGTTTTTTCAAATACTGCGAGCTGCCTGTCTGCCCCGGTACCGCCTTCCAGCATTTTGTGTACAAAGGCAATACGATGGCGACTACCCAAATGATCGATTACCGGGTCAATGAAATCCAGCAGTTCATAGATCAACGCCCTTGTGTTCACCTCTTCTTCTTTCCCAAAATCAATCAGGTAGCCATCTACTCCATAGCGACTGGCCCTCCATTTATTCTCATTAAGTAAGGCTCTTGAGTATTGAATGAAGTTGAGATTTTTAGATCGCAGCATATATATACGTGCACAGATTGCCTGGAACAGAGCTGCAATGGCAATGGTTTCATCAACGGTCATCGGTACATCACAGATCCGGAATTCAACTGTATTAAAGAAAGGATGTACCCGCAGGTCCCACCAGATCTTTTTGGCATTGTCAATACAATTTGTTTTGATAAGAAGCTTTACATAATTATCATAAGCCTCGATACTTTCAAAAGCATCCGGGATCCCGGTACGCGGAAATTTGTCAAATACTTTTGTGCGGAAGGATTTATAGCCTGTGGAACGACCTTCCCAGAAAGGAGAATTGGTGCTCAATGCATAAATGTGAGGGAGGAAATAGCGTGTGGAATTGGCGATATGATTTGCCATTTCCCGGCTTTCCATTCCTACGTGCACGTGTAGCCCAAAGATCAGGTTACTGCGTGCAGCCTCCTGCAATTCATTTACGATCTCATTATAGCGAATATGATCAGTGATCAGCTGTCTTTCCCAATGACTGAACGGATGCGTACCGGCTGCTCCCATTCCAAATCCCAATCCACGGGCAATATCCCCAATTGTTTTGCGTAAGGTGGAAACATCCCTGTAAGCTTCATCAATATCCTGGCAGATATCAGTACCTACTTCCACCACTGCCTGGTGCATTTCGGCCTTTACCTTATCCTTGATCACTTTTTGACCTTCCTGTACAATTTTCTGTTCATGGCTCTTGAGCTCCCTTGTTTCGGGGTCAACAACCATATATTCTTCCTCTACACCAAGAGTAAAACCTTTGTAATTAAGCGTCATAGCAGGTATTTAGTGAAATCGTCAGGCCAGTGGTTTTTTAGTGCTGCTCCTTTTTACATATTCACCCCAGGTCAGATTGTCTTTCCCATCGCTTGTGAGTGCTTTTTCAATGGCGTAGTTGGCAGCGGTTTCAACTACCCATTCAAAATTCTCTTCGCCCACACTGGTGCGTTCTGCATCCGGAGCAGGGTTACAAAAATCTATCGCATAAGGTACGCCATTGCGAACCGCCAGCTCAACTGTATTGAAATCATAACCGAGATAATGATTGATGCGGAGAACGATCTCTGTCATTTGCTGCAATCGTTCAGGTGAGGGAGCGAAATCTGCAACATACCGGAGATGGTGGGGATTGCGGGGTTCATACGGCATAATGCGAACATATTTTCCCCCAATGCAATAACAACGGTAATATTCTTCAAAAACGATCTCTTCCTGCAGCAGCATAACCAGCTGACCGGTTTCATTATGCTTTTGAAAGAATTCTTCTGCACTTCTCAATTTATACACGTGTTTCCATCCGCCACCAGCAAATGGTTTCATATATGCAGGGAAGCCAACATAATTAAAAATTGATTCCCAATCCATGGGATAGACCAGGTTACTGAAGGAATCATTGGTAGTATCATCCGGGAGGTCCCTGGAAGGAAGGATGGCCGTTTTTGGAACGGGTACTCCCACTTTGGTCATCAGGCAATTGTTGAAATACTTGTCGTCAGAACTCCACCAGAATGGATTATTAATAACAGCGGTGCCTGTAAGCGCAGCGTTCTTTAGCCATGTCCGATAAAAGGGAACGTCCTGGGAAATACGGTCGATGATAACGGCATATCCAGAGGGTTCTCCCTGCATTGCCTTATCTATCCTGACCGGCTCGGCCATTATACCGCCAATATTTTTGCTGTTTATTCTGCCTACGAATGCTTCAGGAAACGATCTTTCTTTACCGTGCAGGATTCCGATTTTCTTCATTGTAAGAATTTTAGGTCATGTGATGTGTTGTGTGAGTCCCTATACCGTCGTTACCAAATGTATTTTTTCGAGTCCACATAAACAAATCATAATTCATTGAATTCTCAGGCTTAATTGATTATTTTTGGGTCCATGCAATTGGCAAATGTTTCGGGTGTCCTCACCGAAAATGCAACCATCAACTCCGAATTTCTATACAGGGAAATACCCGTGGACTTCTACCTCCCCAAAAATGTAGCTGACCCTTCCGCCATCAGCCTGCTCCTGATCAACGACGGGCAGAATATGAAAGAGCTTGGCCTGGAAAAAATGCTCAGCGACTTTTATGAGGAAAAGCTGATCCAGCCTTTATTATGTGTGGGCATTCATGCCGGGCCTGACCGGAAAAATGAATACGGAATAGCCTCACAAAAAGATTACCTGGGACGCGGCAGCAAAGCCGGTGCATATACTTCCTTCATCCGGGAAGAACTGGTTCCTTATATTCAGAAAACGTATGCACTTGACTGGTTCAGGGAAAAAGCATTTGCCGGATTTTCACTGGGTGCATTGAGTGCACTGGATATAACACTTAACTATCCTTTTGAATTTACAAAGGCAGGGTTATTTTCCGGTTCATTCTGGTGGAGAAGTATTGATCAAACAGAGGAGGAGTATGATGATGATAAGCATCGCATTATTCATCAGCTGGTACGCAATGGACTTTATCACCCGGGATTGAAATTCTTTTTCCAGTGTGGTAATATGGATGAAACTATGGACCGCAATAACAATGGTATTATCGATTCAATTGATGATACGCTGGACCTGATCAATGAACTGGTGAATAAAGGGTACGACCGGGAGAAAGATATTCATTATATGCAACTGCTGGATGGCCGTCATGATATTGCCACCTGGGCACGTGCCATGCCTGTATTTTTGAAATGGGGCTGGGGAACCGGCGTTTAAATGATATTGTGTTGCTCGGTCATTGCTTCTGCTATCTGCACATAATCTAATTCACCACAGAATTTTTCTCCATTGATAAAGAAACAGGGCGCGGTCTGTACGCCATACCGGATACCGCTGTCAAAATGAGCTTTCACTTTTTCTGAAATACTATCATCCAGGAGATCGTTCTTGAATGCGGGAAGTTTCAGTCTCAATTGCATAGCAAATTCAAACAGGGCATATTCATTCAGGTGATCCTGTTTTGCGAAAATCAGGTTGTGCATTTCCCAGAATTTACCCTGCCGTCCAGCAGCTTCTGCGGCAATTGCAGCGGGCAATGCATATTCATGTCTGTCAGCCAGGGGGAAATGGCGAAAGACAAAACGAAGGGCTTTGCCAAAATTTTGCTGCAGCATTTTAATGAGGGGATAGGCGCGTGCGCAAAGTGGGTCCTGGAAATCGCCGTATTCAATAAGCTCTATAGTAGCTTCAGGATAACCCTGAATATGATCATTGGAGTTTAACAAAGGAAGGAAGGATGTCATAGTATTCAAAGGTTTAAGAGTCTCTAAAGGTAGGTTTTATTTTTAATACCTTCTGCACCTGCCCGGGACCAACGGGCCCGAGTCTGCAAATTTGCTATTGGGTTTTTAGTGACATTTCACTATTCGCTAAAAACCCGATAGCTTTAGCCGTTTGAAGTAAATTAGGAGCTTTCCAATAGTAAGTCGGGTTGCTGATACTCACATTGCCTTAATACTATAATTTTGACTCACCAGTCATAAAGTTATACTATGAAAAAAATAGTAATAATTAATTTCCTATTAATTCAGGTGCTGGCCCACGGGCAAAAATTTACACGTGAACAGCAGGAAGTTATCAATGCGGAGAACAGTTTTGCCGGATTGTCCAAATCCGCCAACCAGGTTGACGCATTCATGGCTTACCTGAGTGATAGCACCATAATGTTTAATGGTGAGAACAAACCGGTGTCAGGAATGAGCCTGTACAGGGATCGCAAACCAAATAACAGCCTGCTTTTCTGGTGGCCGGTATTTGTGGGTGCATCCAGGGATGGGAAAATGGGTTTTTCAACTGGTCCCTGGGAATGGAGTAAGAACCGTGATACGCTTCCTCAGGGTTTTGGATATTATGCAACTCTCTGGCAAAAAGATGCGGGTGGTCATTGGAAAATGCAGGTTGATTTAGGTATTCAATTCCCTTCATCGGAGAGATCCAATCCCCCATTGAAAGCTTCTCCAACTAATGTTCCAGCCAGCAATAGTGTATTACCCAAATATCTATTGATGGCTAAAGACAAAACATATAATGAGTTATTGAAAACCTCCTCATACATTAAAGAGAGATTTACCAGGGACGGTCATATGCTTCGTTCAGGTCATAAGCCATTTGCTGATCCCGGAGAATTTGGTGGCCTTGATGAGAAGGGTAAAAGCTTTTCCTATTTGCAGGTGAGTGGTGGAAGTGCAGATTCTAACGATATGTTCTATACTTATGGTACTGTAAAAACTACAGGAGCCGATGGAAAAATATCCGATGAAAAATATTTCCGGGTTTGGAAAATAGAAGATGGTATCTGGAAGATCGTGCTGGATGTACTGAGTAATTAATTCCACCAATTTTGTGGTAACTTCAGGTATGAGTGAATCCGAAAAACTACAGCGTATTGTTGAAGCGAGGATGAAGTTAAAATCCCGTTTTGAAGAAAAGATAAAGCAAACGCCATCGGTTGCGGATGATAAACCGATGGGCAAAGGCCGGTTAAACCGTCATGGTATGCCGATGATCCCCGTAGGACAAACCATAACACAAAAATGGCCGGTACTGGATCTCGGCTCTCAACCGGAAGTACCATTATCCTCCTGGCAACTGATCGTTGATGGAGAAGTGGAGAATCCCCTGCAACTTTCCTGGGATGATTTCATGGCGCTGCCTCAAACAGAAGATACTTCAGATTTCCATTGTGTAACTACCTGGTCAAAACTGGATATTCCATGGGAAGGGGTTCGGTTTTTAGACCTGGCGGCTGTAGCGCGTCCAAAAGAAACGGCAACACATATCCTTTGTTATGGGTATGATAACTATACTACCAATATTTCCCTGGAAGAAGCGCTGAAGCCGGATGTGCTGCTGGCACACACAGTAGAAGGACAACCATTACCTAAAGAGCATGGTGGCCCGGTCCGCATGATCACTCCTCAATTATATGCGTGGAAGGGATCCAAATGGATCAATCGGATAGAATTCCTTTCAAAGAATGTATTGGGATTCTGGGAGGAAAGAGGATATTCCAACACTGCCTATCCCTGGCGGAATGACCGGTATAGTTAGCCAGGACCCCATGGGCCTTTAACTACAATATGCTCTTGGGTTTTCAGTGATATTTACTATTTGCTAATAACCCGAAAGCTCAGGACAGTACAACCTCATATACCGTTATCTTTATTACCAACTACAAACTCGCCAGATGAAAAGAATCATTTGTCTCTTACCCGTATTATTTGCTATTTCTCTTTTTGCACAGGTTAAGGTAGAACACCTGCTTACGGAAAATCTGAATAATCCTATTGGTCTTGATGGTAAGCAACCACGTTTTAGCTGGCAACTGGTTAGCAATAAAAGAAATATTGTACAAACTGCTTATGAGATAAAAGTAACTAATGGAAAGACTACTGCCTGGAATTCAGGTAAAGTATCTTCTGATCAATCGGTTCATGTTACTTATCATGGTAGTGAATTGCAATCCGGGATGAATTATCAATGGCAGGTGAGGGTTTGGGATAATAGTGGAAAAGCCTCTGCATGGAGCCAGCCGGCAAATTTCCGTATGGCATTGTTGAATGCTGCAGACTGGAAGGCGCAATGGATAGAAGCAGGATTTAATGAAGATTCCATTAATCGTCCCGCACAATACTTCCGTACAGGGTTTGATGTAAAGAAGAAAGTGGCGAGTGCTATTTTATATATCACATCACACGGAATGTATGAAGCATGGATCAACGGAAAGAGAGTGGGTGATGCTTATCTTTCTCCCGGATGGACCAGCTATAACAAGCGATTGCAATACCAGGTTTATGATGTTACCAGTCTTTTAGCTAATGGCAGTAATGCAACAGGTGTGGTGTTGGGCAATGGCTGGTATCGTGGGTTCCTTGCCTGGAGCGGTAATAAAAACAGCTATGGCAGCAAACTTGGCCTTCTTTATCAATTGCAGGTAAATTATGCTGATGGCAGTACTTCAACAGTGGTATCTGATAATAACTGGAAATCTTCAACCGGTAGTATTCGTTTTGATGAGATCTATCATGGTGAAACAGTTGATGCCCGAGAAGAGAAAACAGGTTGGGCTACTGCGGGCTATAGTGATAATAACTGGAGTCCGGTTAAGACGGCGTCCTATAGTATGGATAATTTATTGTCCACTTACAATGAGCCGATACGCAAGCATGAAACATTCAAACCTGTTAAGGTAATAACCACTCCGAAAGGGGAGAAGGTACTTGACTTCGGACAGAACCTGGTGGGATGGGTAATGGTAAAAGCTTCTGGTAAGGCCGGTGATAGAATTCGTATTAAACATGCTGAAGTGCTTGACAAGTATGGTAATTTCTATTTGGATAATATGCGGGTCGCAAAAGCTGAAGCCGATTATATACTGAAGGGTGGAGGAGAAGAACAGTTTGAACCTCATTTTACTTTCTTTGGTTTCCGTTATATAAGATTGGATGATTATCCTGGTGAGATCAAACCGGAGAATTTTACAGCGGTAACCTTGTATTCCGATATGAAACCGACTGGAACATTCACTTCATCCAATCCATTGATCAACCAACTGCAGCATAATATTCAATGGGGACAGCGAGGTAATTTCCTGGATGTTCCAACAGATTGTCCGCAAAGAGATGAACGTTTGGGATGGACCGGTGATGCGCAGGCTTTTTCACGCACCGCTTCCTTCAACTTTGGTGTCAATAATTTCTTTGCCAAATGGCTGAGGGATGTAGAAGCTGATCAGATCAATGGCAGTGTTCCTTTTGTAATTCCCAATGTACTGGGACAAAATTCCGCAGGTTCTACCGGTTGGGCGGATGTATGTACCATTGTTCCCTGGAATATGTACCTGGCTTATGGAGATACCAATATTTTAAGGAATCAGTATGAAAGTATGAAGGCCTGGGTTGGTTTTATGGAAAGGAACAGTACAAATTATCTATGGAACAAAGGCTTTCATTTTGGCGACTGGTTATTTTACCGGCCTTTTGATGATAATGATGGAAAGTCGGCCGTTACTGATAAATACATGATCGCGCAGTGTTTCTTTGCACATTCAACTGATCTTGTCATTAAAACAGCAGCTGTATTGGGAAAGCAGGATGATGTTGCAAAATACAGTGCGCTATTAAAGAATGTAAAGGATGCATATATTAAAGAATACATGACATCCAATGGGCGACTGGTTTCAAGTACTCAAACAGCTTATGTGTTGGCTTTGAATTTTGATATGCTTCCGGAATCATTACGAGCGCATGCAGCAGCCAACCTCGTTGAAAATATAAAAGCATATAATAATCACCTTACTACAGGATTTTTAGGCACTCCTTATTTATGCCATGTATTGAGTCGATTTGGATATGCAGATGTGGCCTATACATTATTATTGCAGGAAACCTATCCTTCCTGGTTGTACCCGGTTAAGATGGGAGCTACTACAATTTGGGAAAGATGGGATGGTATTAAACCAGATAGCACTTTCCAGACTCCCGGAATGAATTCATTCAATCACTATGCTTACGGTGCAATTGGGGATTGGATGTATAGAGTGGTGGCAGGTCTGGATACTGATCCCGATGGTCCGGGTTATAAAAAGATCAGGATCCAGCCATACCCGGGTAAAGAGTTGACCCGGGCTTCAGCATCATTGGAAACTTATTATGGAAAGGCTTCCAGTGGATGGAGTACCGAGGGTAACAACTTTACCATGGATGTTGAAATACCTGCAAATACAACGGCTACAGTTTATATCCCTGCAACCCCAAACAACAGTATTACCGAAAATGGAAATCCTCTCCAGGATTCAAAAGACCTTAAAGTGATAGGAAGGGGGACAAGCTATACTGTGGTACAACTCGGTTCAGGAACCTACCATTTTGTATCAAATTTCCAAACCAATAATTAGGTGAATAAGGTTTGGAGTCATTTTATTGTTGGGGTTTTCCTGCCATGGTTCGTGTCTCACGAACCATAATTTAAGCTGTGGATGGTTCGTGAGACACGAACCATGGCGGGCTAAAGAAGGCAGTAGTTTGCTGCATGTTTTACCAGTCCGTCGTTTATAATTACATGCAAATCAACTCCTTACCTATTAACATTACTTTACCTGCCTTTTCCTTCTTTCTCCGGGGTTTATTTGCAATCTTGTTCTCGAATTGATGTGATCCGTAACAACTAAAACTAAGCCCTATGCGACCCTCTTTACTCAAGCATCTTTTCATTGTAATCTTCTTCTCGGCCTGCGCCTCCAGCGGCCGTAATGATAAGCCAGTCACCGAGAGCAATGATAATGCCCTGGTTGCTTCCCAGCCTGATATTGCGGCTGATCGCAAACCCACTTCATTAATGGATCTTCCTCAAACCCAGAATGGTGGATTTGTATTGTCACCCGGTTTTTATGAAACAGAATTCAAGACCTACTGTTTACAACCCGGTACACCGGATCCTTCAGCCGGCGATGCCTATTTCCAGGGACCTATAACTGGTCATCGTAAAGAAATTGTTGAAGACATTCTGCTTAATTCAAGAGAGAAGACTGAAATCCCCCAGCGTAATGTTCAATTATTATTGTGGAACGTGGTAAGTGGTTCCGATTATAATAAACTTTCACCTACTGTACAGGCAGATGCTGCAAAGCTTCTTACTCCCAAACAGATCTTCCAGTTAAGAGGTGGTGTATGGGGTGCTATCAAACAGGTTTCTTCCTCTACAGGATTAATGAATGCCAATGCAGATATGCAAAAGCTATTTAACCTGGGTTCAACTTATGAATCCATTGAAAGAATGGCTGTATTGCGTGAACCTTCAAAGGTTACCAAAAAGGGTGTGAAGTTTGACCAGTGGTATAAACAAAGGGGTAATTATTATATCCGCTATTTTCCTGTAAGCTATCAGAAAGTGAGAATACAGGTGTATGTACCAGATGGCCTGCTGGATGGAGAAAATAAAATTAATGGCGAATACCTGGTATTTGATCCTACCGGTCAGCAGGCGATACCTGCCTATACCAATTCACAACGTTTGGGGATTGGCGCACCGGTGATTGATATAGTTCGTGTGATCATTCAGATCAATAACAGGTTTCCGAGATCAATTCCAAAGAAAATGCCGGAGCCTTCTACTCCAAAACCGCCTACTAACCCCAAGACCGGAGTTCCTAATACCTAAGTTTTCGCTCGCCGTGGTTTAAGCGCCATGGTTAACGCGCGTTAACCATGGCGCGGGAGGAAATTTAAACCCATGGTATACCTATGCTAAACCTATGTTTTAGTAATAGTATACTTATGTTATACCCATGGTATACCTATGTCATACTTATGGTATACCCATGTACCAATCATCCTGCACCCATTGTACACAGATAGATCACCCCTGGAGCTCAGCCGAACACCTGTTACCAACAAATAATAATGGAAAGCCTTAGCTTTAAGGAAAATCCCTAAGAGGAAATAAAATGAGAACCCGCTTTTTTTGCATGGATTGCACCTGGTGGCGGCCATCGTGAACTATGGATCACACATGAAGGATATAATGAAGGAAAATTCTTCAGTGACAGAGGTATAGATGAATGATGATACATTAAAAGAATCCCTTCTGAGTGGAGGATTGTTTTCAGCAAAGCCTGGTGTGCGTGGAGTACCTGCCCGGTTTTATAAAGGGAAATTATAGAAGTACTGAGGATCTGGTAAATAGTTATTAAAATAGTTAAACTTAAATATCTAACGATATGATCAAATACCTTGTGCTGTTCATCTGTTCGGGATGCTTATTGCAAAGCTGTTCTGATACCGCTTCTTCAACTACCGGAAAAAGCAAGGAGGATTGGGTATCACTATTCAATGGAAAAGACCTTACTGGCTGGGATATCAAGATAGCCGGCGAACCATTGGATAGTAATTACCTGAATACTTTCCGCGTGGAGGATAGCATGTTACGCATTGCGTATGACCAGTACAAAACATTTGATGGTAAATATGGTCATCTGTATTATCAAACTCCCTATTCTTATTATAAGATCAAATTTCAATACCGGTTTACCGGGAATCAAACCCCGGGTGGTGCAACCTGGAATGTTCGCAATAGTGGGGTAATGGTGCATTCCCAATCGGCGAAGAGTGTCAATATTGGCCAGGATTTCCCGGTATCGGTTGAAGTACAATTGCTGGGTGGTTTGGGTAATGGTGAACGTGCCACCGGTAATGTTTGCACACCAGGTACCCAGGTATATATGAATGGCAGTCTTCGCACAGA
>Ga0207648_10005246_pt1 | contig 13102 bp, 14 predicted proteins | sample KBSMisM32_FD_184310 | JGI IMG/M metagenome (GOLD analysis project Ga0207648, IMG submission 184310) | Miscanthus rhizosphere microbial communities from Kellogg Biological Station, Michigan, USA - KBS Miscanthus M3-2 (SPAdes) (version 2) | ecosystem: Host-associated > Plants > Roots >...
GCGCCCTCGGCCAACGTCAGTGGGTCGATCAGCCCGACGCGGGCAAGCCATGTGCTCAAGAGCCTCGGCGGGCGGATTCCGTTGATCATCGACGGAGGCGCAACCGAGCGCGGGCTCGAATCGACCATCATCGCCGCGACCGGCGGTCCGCTCAGGCTGCTTCGACCCGGTCCGATCGAGGTCGATGCCGAAGAGGCCCCAGTTGACCGGATCGAAGCGCCGGGGCAGCTCGCCAGCCATTACGCTCCGTCGAAGCCGCTACGGCTCGGCGCATCGTCGCCCGAGACCGGCGAGTTTCTGATCGGGTTCGGCGCGGTTGCGGGCGACGCGAGTCTCAGCCCGGCCGGCGACCTGCTCGAGGCAGCCTCGCGACTGTTCGATCTACTCCACCAGGCCGATGCGTCGGGCAAGCCGCGCATCGCCATCGCGCCCGTCCCGGAAGCCGGGCTCGGCCGCGCAATCAACGATCGACTGCGAAGAGCCGCGGCCTAGGCGGGCGCTCCGGCGCTTTTGAGGCGCGCCTGGAAGCTCTTGCGGAGCTTCTGCAGCTTGGGCGGGATCACGGCGAGGCAATAGGGATTCCGCTGCCCCTCGCCGGCCCAATAATCCTGGTGATAGTCCTCGGCCGGGTACCATTCGCCCTGGGGCTCGATCGTCGTGACGACGCGCCCGCCGAGTTCCTGGTTGGCGCGCTCGATCGCCGCTCGCGCTCGGCGTTCCTGCTCTTCGTTCTGCGGGAAAACCGCCGAGCGATACTGGGTTCCGACGTCATTGCCCTGGCGGTTGAGCTGCGTCGGATCGTGCGTCGCGAAGAAGATGTCGAGCAAATCGTCGTAGCTCAGCTGGTCGGGATCGAAGGTCACGCGGATCGCCTCAGCGTGGCCGGTGTCGCCATCGCACACCTGGCGGTAGGTTGGGTTGGCGACGTGCCCGCCGGTGTAGCCGCTCTCGACCGATTTGACGCCGACGACATCGAGGAAGACGGCTTCGGTGCACCAGAAGCACCCACCGGCGAGGACAGCGACTTGATCGGCCATGGTTCCGCTCCTTGGAAGGTTGCCCGGAGCGGAAATAGGAGCGCTCAGCCCGCTTTGTAAGACGCCTTCAAACTGGCGAGCTCGAGCCTTTTGCCGACCCATTCGGTCAACTCCTCGAACTCGAGAGGGCGCTCGAAGACGATGCCGGCGCGCCGGTCCGAATACCAGCGGACCTCGCCCTTCACCGGTCGCAGGCTTTCGACGACGACGACGACACTCTTGCCGACGCAATATTCCTCGATCGGCTCGACCTTGATGCCGCCGAGCGAGATGTCGTGGACGTCGACCGTATAGTAGGTCTTGCCGACGCGGACCGAGGCCTTGCAGGGAATGTCGAGCCGCGGCGGGCGTGGGCGGAAACCATGACGCGGCTTCCTGCCGGCGAGCAACTCGCCGAGATCGACATTCTGGTCGAACTTGACGCCGACCGTGTCGTCACGAGTCCACACCACCGAGCTGGGGATGCGCTGCGACGATAGCTCGACCGAAACCTTCTCGCCGACCTCCGGCGCGCGGGTGACGATTGCCATCACGCCCCCGGCCGAGAGATTCTTGACCTTGATCAGCTGCTCGTTGCCGCTGGCGTCGGTAAGCTTGCCAACGCGCAGCATCGCCGAAAGCCGCTCGTCGGAACGGCGTTCGGCCGGGCGCGGCACCGCCGTCGACAAGGAGACGGTGGTCGATTCGAACGCTGCATCGCTGCTGCCGGCGCGCTCGCCACCGAATTTTCTCCGAATCAGCTCGAACATGCGGGATCTTGCCTCCGGCGACGCAAATCGCGCCAAATTGGGACTTTATCGGAGACGCGGTTAAAAAGGCGTTGAGAAAGCTTGTCTCGCACGTTGATGCTGCCTACGCCCTCACAGGGGAGAGACGACTGAATGCCGCAGCCGCGTCTGCTGCTGATCGACGACGAGCCGGCGCTCGCCGACTATCTCGCGAAGGCCGCCCAAGCCTGCGGCTTCGAACCCATCGTCACCGCCGAAGATCAGCAGTTTCGCGACGCGCTCGTTGCAAACCGGCCGGAAATGGTCGCCTTGGATCTCGGCATGCCGGGAATGGACGGGGTCGAGCTGACCCGCTTCCTCGCCGAACAGGATTATCGAGGACCCGTGCTGATCGTCAGCGGGTTCGACCGGCGCGTGCTGGAATCGGCCTTCCGCCTCGGCGAGGCGCTCGGGCTCAACATGGTTGGACCAGTGGAAAAACCGGTTCGCCTGGAGGTGCTCGAAGAGATCCTTTCCAAGCTAAAGGCGACCTTGGTGCAATGAGCGCCAAGGCCGAGCTGCGGCTGGTCGATGGCCTTCAATTGGCGCTCGAACGCCAGTCCTTGCACATGGTCTACCAGCCGAAGGTCGCGATGCGCGATGGAAGCCTCGCGCAGGTCGAGGCCCTGGTCCGCTGGGACGATCCGGAGCTCGGGACCGTCGGCCCGGCTCGCTTCGTTCCGCTGGCCGAGCAGCACGGGCTGATCGACGACCTCACCCAGTGGGGCCTGAGGACGATCCTTCGCCAGTGGCTCGAGTGGCGCCAGCAGGGCATCGACGTTTGCATTGCCTTCAACATCTCGGCGCTGAGCCTCCAGCATCTCGACTTCCCCGACCTCGTCGAGCGCATGTGCCGAGCGCTCAACGTGCCGACCGACCGCATCGTGCTCGAGCTGACGGAGGGCGCAACCCAGCCGCTGGTCAAGATGATCGACGCGCTGACCCGATTCCGGATCAAGGGGATCGGCCTCGCCATCGACGATTTCGGCACCGGCTATTCCTCGCTGATGCAGCTCCGCCAGCTGCCCTTCACCGAAGTGAAGATCGACCAGGCGTTTGTTGCCGACGCGGCCCATTCGCGTGACAGCAGGCTGATCATCCAGTCCGTCGCCGAGCTCGCCAGGGGACTTGGCCTCACCACCACCGCCGAAGGCGTCGAAACGATCGACCAGCTGCGCATCGTCCGCGAGCTCGGCTGCGACTACGTCCAGGGGTATCTCGTCTCGCCGCCGCTCGAGCCGTCGACGCTGAAGGCCTGGACCAGCAAGTTCCGCCGTGCCTGGCCGGCGATGATCGCGGAAGAAAAGCTCGCTTTATGGGGCGATGTCGAAGCGGATTCCCTGGGCTAGGGGCAGGTCCGACCCGTAATTGATGGTGTTGGTCTGCCGCCGCATGTACGCGCGCCAGCTGTCCGAGCCGCTCTCACGGCCCCCACCCGTTTCCTTTTCGCCGCCGAACGCGCCGCCGATCTCGGCCCCCGACGGGCCGATATTGACGTTGGCGATCCCGCAGTCGGAGCCGCCAGCGGACAAGAAGCGCTCTGACTCGCGCAGGTCGGTGGTGAAGATCGACGACGACAGGCCCTGCGGCACCGCATTGTTGAGCGCGATCGCTTCCTCGAAGTCGCGGTAGCGGAGGACATGGAGGATCGGCGCGAACGTCTCCTTGAGGACGCTTCCGGCCTGCTCGTCGACTTCGACGATGGCCGGTCGGACGTAGAAACCACCCGCGACCGCGTCGACCTGCTCGATCTCGTCGCCGAGCACGCCCCTCATCGCGTCAAGCGCCGCTTCGTCGATCAGCGGCCCGATCAGCGTGCCGGGCTCGCGCGGATCGCCGACCTTCGCCTGCGCGAAGAGCGCACGCAAACGCGAGACCAGCTCGTCGCCGATGCTTTCGTGGACGATGAGGCGGCGCAAGGTCGTACATCGCTGCCCGGCCGTTCCCGCTGCCGAGAAGAGGATGGCGCGGCTCGCCAGCTCGAGATCGGCGCTCGGAGCGACGATCATTGCGTTGTTGCCGCCAAGCTCGAGCAGCGCGCGGCCGAACCGTCCCGCGACGCGCGGACCCACCGAGCGGCCCATCGCGGTCGAACCCGTCGCCGAGACGAGCGCGATGCGCGGATCGTCGACCAGCGCCTCGCCGATGTCGCGCCCGCCCTGGACCAGCTGGACGAGCCCGTCGGGCGCATCGCCTAAGCGATCGAGCGCTCGACGGACCAGCGCCATCACCGCTTCGGCGCAGAGCGGCGTCTTCTCGCTCGGCTTCCAGATCACCGGGTCGCCGCACACCAGCGCCAGCGCCGCATTCCATGCCCAGACGGCGACCGGGAAGTTGAAGGCGCTGATCACCAGCACCGGCCCCAGCGGATGCCATTGCTCGATCATGCGGTGGTCGGGCCGCTCGCTGGCGATGGTGAGGCCGTAGAGCTGGCGCGAGAGACCGACCGCGAAGTCGCAGATATCGATCATCTCCTGGACTTCGCCCAAGCCCTCCTGGACGATCTTTCCGCTTTCGAGCGTCACGAGCCGGGCCAGTGGTTCCCTGGCCGCGCGAAGCTCCTCGCCGAGGAGGCGGACCAGCTCGCCGCGGCGGGGCGCCGGCACCGTCCGCCATTCGAGGAAGGCCCGCGCAGCTCGCTCGGCTGCCTCGGCCGCGTTCCCCACAGCCAGCCGGCCGATCTCCGCGCCGTCGATCGGTGAATAGCTGACGAGATCACCCATTCCCGCGACCCCGAATTGACGGAGCAGCTTGGCCGTTTCTTCCGCGGGGCTCATGCCAGCAGCTCCTTCGCCCGGGCCATCGCCGCGACGCCAGCGTCGATCGTCTCGTCCTTCTTGCCGAAGCACAGGCGAACCAGGTGGTGCGGCGGGTCGCGCTCAGCAAAAGCCGACAGTGGCACGACCGCAACCCCTGCCTTTTCGACCGCGGCTGTCGCGAACGCTTCATCGCCGACGGCCAGGCCGGAGGCGGCGAGGTCGACGCACAGGAAATAGGTCGAGGTCGCGTCGAGCACGGCATAACCGGCGCCTCGGAGGCCCGCGGTCATCCGGTCGCGGGCGCGCTGGAACCGGTCGCGCATCGGCTGGATCCACGAATCGCCCTCACTCAGTCCGAAGGCGACCGCGGACTGGAGATTCGGAGCGGTCGCGAACGTCAGGAACTGGTGGGCGCGCGCGGCGACGGCGGTCAGCTTGGGCGAGGCGACGATCCACCCGACTTTCCACCCCGTCAGCGAAAAAATCTTGCCCGCCGAGCCGACCTTGATTGTGCGTTCAACCATTCCGGGCAGGGTCGCCAGCGGCGTGAATTGCCGCCCGTCGAGGAGCACATGCTCCCACACCTCGTCGCTGATGACGATGAGGTCATGGTCCCGCGCCGTTGAGGCGAGGGCTTCCAGCTCGTCCCCCTCGAACAGCCGCCCGGCGGGATTGTGGGGATTGTTGAACAGGATCGCGCGCGTCTTCGGGGTGATCGCGCCCTCCAGAAGTTCCCGTTCGAGCCGCCAGCCCGGCGGCTGCAGCGCGACCTCGACCGGAGTCGCACCCGCCCGCCGGATCATCGGCGCATAGCTGTCGTAGGCCGGGGTGAAGATGACGACCTCGTCCCCGGGCTCCACGGTGGCGAGGATCGCAGCGCCCAGGGCCTCCGTCGCTCCGCTCGTCACGCAGACGTGTTCAGCCTCAATGTCTTGGCCGAACTGGCGCTGGTAATGCGCAGCGACGGCGTTCCTCAGCGCCGGCAGCCCACGCGACGGCGCATATTGGTTCGAGCCCTCCTTCAGCGCTCGCGCCGCGGCATCGAGGATTTCGTCGGGCCAGCCGAAGTCCGGAAATCCCTGGCCGAGGTTCACTGCGCCATGCTTCGTCGCCGCGAGCGACATCCGCTCGAAGACGCTGGTCTTCATCTGCTCGTAAATCGGGTTCATCGCCGATGCGCATAGCGCGCCGCACGGCCGACCGCGAGATTAGCCGCCGAGCGCGGCCGAAGCGCTAGCGAGGGGCTTTGCCATAGCATGCTGCGCCATCGCCCAGGCGACACCAGCCAGCGAAACGCCGATTGCCGCCACCGCCAGGAATTCCATCGCCCGGCCGCGAAGCCGAGGCTCGATGGCTGCGCGACGCGGCCGCTTGCGCCGTTCATGCCTGACGCCATTGGATACGATCAGTTGAAGCGAACGGACATTCTCGAGCGACAGGATGTCTTCAACCACAAGCCGCTCGTCGGATTGCAGGCCGCTCCGCCCGGCCTCCGACCAAACAACCCGAGCGACGATGCGCATATCACCGCGCAGAACCTCGACGATCGTCCCCTTCGCCATCGGACGTGCGCTCTGGATCATCAGTCCCCGCGAGGAGACGTTGAGAATGCAGGTATCGGTCCACTGCGTCCCCGACAGGACCCGCGCCCTCGCGACGACCCTCCTGCGGAGCTCACGCGGCCGTTGCCTGGATGTCGACGCGGATGCCGCCATCCCGATCGCCTAGGGAGCCCCGCGTCTCCGATCCCTAAAGCATTGGTCCGCAACGGATTCATCTCGACGCAACGGCGTTCGGTTGACGGCGCCCCACGGCCCACCGTAGCAGGAATAGATGCCGCCAATCGTGATCACCCCCCGCCGGCTCGGCGACGATCGCGGCTGGTTCAGCGAAACCTACAATGCTCGCCGCCTGGCCGAGCACGGCATCGCCAACAATTTTTGCCAGGACAATCAGTCTCTGACGCGTGCGCCGGGAACGCTCCGCGGGCTCCATTTCCAGCGGCCGCCCCATGCCCAGGCAAAGCTGGTCCGCTGCCTCGCAGGACGCATCTTCGACGTCGCCGTCGACATCCGCCGCGCCTCGCCAACGTTCGGCCGCTGGGTGGGAATCGAGCTCAGCGCGGACAACGGCCGCCAGCTGTTCATTCCGCCCGGCTACGCTCACGGCTTCCTGACGCTCGAGCCCGATTGCATGGTCGCCTACAAGGTCGACGACTTCTATTCGGCCGAATGCGACGCCGGGATCAGCTGGAACGATCCGGACATCGGCATCGAGTGGCCGCTGGAGGGAGGAAGCCCGCAACTTTCCGCCAAGGATTCTGCCCTCCCGCCGCTCGCCGCGCTCGACGCCGACCTCGCCTATGATGGGGAACCGTTGGGGGAATTGCGTCAAATCGAGACGTGAGTCGCGGCGCGACGGCCTCGCCCTTCCCATTGCCGCTGAACTGATTATTGCCTCTTTCAATGCGGGTGTTCGTCACGGGAGGGGCCGGATTCATCGGGTCGGCGCTGATTCGCCACCTGATCGCCAACAGCCCGCACGAAGTCCTGAACCTCGACAAGCTGACCTATGCCGGCGTGCTCGAATCGCTCGATGAAGTCGCCCACGACGCCCGCTACCGCTTCGTCCGGGGCGACATTTGCGACGGCCCGCTGGTCCGCAGCCTGCTCGCCGAATTCCAGCCCGACGTGATCGCGCATTTGGCCGCGGAGAGCCATGTCGACCGCTCGATCGACGGCCCTGCCGACTTCATCGACACCAACATCGTCGGCACCTTCTCGATGCTCGAGCAGGCGCTCGACTATTGGCGCGGACTCGATCCGGAGCGGCAGAAGTCCTTCCGCTTCCACCACATCTCGACCGACGAGGTGTTCGGCTCGCTTGGGATCGAGGGCCATTTCACCGAAGAAACGCCCTACGACCCGCGATCGCCCTACTCGGCCTCGAAGGCGGCCTCGGATCACCTCGTGCGCGCCTGGGGCCATACCTTCGGGCTTCCGGTGCTGGTGACCAACTGCTCGAACAATTACGGCCCCTACCACTTCCCCGAAAAGCTGATCCCGCTGGTGATTATCCGCGCGCTCGGCGGCCAGGAGCTCCCGGTCTATGGCGACGGCAGCAACGTCCGCGACTGGCTGTTTGTCGAGGACCACGCGCGCGCGCTCGCGACGGTCTTCGAGAAGGGCGAACCGGGCGAGACCTACAATGTCGGCGGCAATTCGGAGCGCAAGAACATCGAGGTGGTGCGTGCCATCTGCGCCGCGCTCGACCGGCGCCAGCCGCGGGCCGACGGTGCCAGCTATGCCGAGCAGATCCAGTTCGTTTCCGACCGCCCGGGCCACGACCAGCGTTATGCGATCGACGCGAGCAAGATCCGCGATGAGCTCGGGTGGGAGCCGCAGGTGACCTTCGAAGAAGGCATCGACCGGACCGTCGACTGGTACCTCGAGCGCCGCGACTGGTGGGAGCCGATCCTTGCCCGCCGCTATGACACCGGCCGGCTTGGCCTCAAGACCAAGGCGGCCGGGGTATGAAGGGCATCATCCTCGCCGGCGGCGCCGGCACCCGGCTCCATCCGATGACCGCGGTCGCGTCCAAGCAGCTGCTTCCGATCTACGACAAGCCGATGATCTATTACCCGCTGTCGACGCTGATGCTGGCCGGCATCCGCGACGTGCTGGTGATCTCGACGCCGCGCGATGTCCCGAGCTTCGAGGACCTGCTCAAGGACGGCAGCCAGTGGGGCATGAACATCAGCTACGCCGTCCAGCCCAAGCCTGAAGGTCTCGCCCAAGCCTATGTCATCGGCGCCGATTTCGTTGGCGAGGTGCCGTCCGCGCTCATCCTCGGCGACAACATCTTCTACGGCCACGGCCTGACCGAGCTGCTGGCGAACGCGGGCGCCAAGACCCAAGGCGCGACCGTCTTCGCCTATCATGTCAGCGATCCGGAGCGTTACGGAGTAGTCGAGTTCGACCGCGAAATGCGTGCTGTCTCTATCGAGGAGAAGCCGAAATCGCCGCGCTCCAACTGGGCGGTCACCGGTCTTTATTTCTACGATTCCCAGGTCGTCGACATCGCCGCCAACCTCAAGCCGTCGGCGCGCGGCGAGCTCGAGATCACCGACGTCAACCGCGCCTATCTCGACCGCGGGCAGCTCTCGGTGGAAATGATGGGCCGTGGCTATGCCTGGCTCGATACCGGCACTCCCGACAGCCTGATCGAGGCAGCCGACTTCGTCCGCACGCTCGAAAAGCGACAGGGATTCAAGATCGCATGCCCCGAGGAGATCGCGTTCGACCGCGGCTTCATCGACGCTGGGCAGCTTGAGGCGCTCGCATCGTCCTTCGGCAGCTCGAACTACGGGCAGTATCTGCGCGCTCGGGTGGAAGGCCGCTCGACGTGACCCGATCGCGGCGCGGCCTCGCGGTCGCGCTGGTTCTTACTCTCGCGCTGCTGCTTCGGCTCTACCAGATCGGCTTCGGCCTCCCTGGCCTCTACGACCCCGATGAGCCCCTGTTCATGGTCAAGGCGGCGAGCCTGCTAACCGGGCGAACGTTGAACCCCCACTGGTTCGGCCATCCCGGGTCCACCACCATCTATCTGACCGCACTGATCCAGGCGCTGGTGTTCCTGGCCGGCTGGGCCAGCGGCCGTTTCGCCACGGTGAACGATTTCGTCCAGGCCGGCTACGCCGACCCGTCGATCGTGTTCGTCCCGGTGAGGGTGGCGATGGCGATGTTCGGAACGCTGTGCGTCGGCCTCACCTACGCGCACGGCAAGAAGCTGTACGGCAAGTCGGCGGGACTTCTCGCGGCTCTGCTGCTTGCGCTCAACAGCTTGCACATTGCCTGGTCGCAAGTGGTGCGGACCGACGTGATGGCGAGCGCCTTCATGCTTGCTGCGCTGGTCGTTGCCACCCGGCTCAGCGAAACCGGCTCGCGCAAGCATGCGATCTGGGCGGGCCTTCTCACCGGCTTTGCAGTCGCGACCAAATGGCCGGGAATCTCCATCTTCGCGGGCCTTGTCGGCGCGGCCGCCTATCACTCGGTGACGACGGGCTCAGGATGGCGCGGCGCAGCCCGCCTCACCCTCGTCATGGCAATCGCGTCGATCGCCGGCCTGTTCATCGCCTCGCCCTTCATCTTCATCGACTATCCGACTGTCCTCTCCAATCTCGCCGGCGAAGCGCGCCCGTTCCACGTCGGCCACACGGGCGCGGGGCCGCTCGGCAACCTCGCGACCTATCTCGGGGTATTCGCGAGCGAATCGATGGGCTGGATCGGCCTTGCCCTTGCCGCGACCGGTTTCGTCGTCGCCTGCGTTCGGCGAGGTCAAGCGCTATTCATTCTTGTGCCTGCGACGATTGTCTTCTTCCTCGGCATTTGCGTGCAGCATCTAATCTGGTCGCGCTGGCTGATCCCCGGCCTCCCCTATCTCGACTTGTTCGCGGCGGCGGCCGTGTTCGAGCTCGCAGCCCTCGCCGCACGATTTCGTCCAGCGGTTATCGCCGGCCTTGGCGGCATCGCGGTCCTGACCTCCGCCGCCGGCGCTGCCGGCGAACTGCGCGAGCGCGCGCACGACACCCGCGACGAGGCCGCACGCTGGATCGTCGCCAACGCCGCAAAGGGCAGCACGATCATCATCGAATATCCGGAGCTCAAGCTGCGCGCCCAGCCCTTCCGATTCCTCTTCCCCGTCGGCAGCCGCGGTTGTCTCGACGCCCGTGCGCTGCTGTCGTCGAATGTCCGCTACGACGATATCCAGCAAGCGCGCGCCGGCAGCCCCGTCGTCGACCTTGGTGCAATCCCCCCTCGCGCGCAGGCAAGCTGCCGGGCGGACTATGCCGTCCTCACTTATTACGATCTCCACCTGAGGGAGGCAGCGCGCTTCCCGAGTGAAATAGCCGCGTACCGCCAGATTCTCGGTGCCGGGCGAACGGTCGCCTTGTTCCAACCGGAAGCCGGGCGCATCGGGGGCCCGATCGTGCGGATCGTCGCCATCCCGCCTCAACCAAGTCGGAACAACTTCCTGGCCCGCTAGGGCTGGAACCTTGCCGCAGCCGAAGTTAGAGCCGGTTGCACGATCCAATTGTCGCTCCGGCGCGCCTCGCTGAAGGCGATCCGGCGCTCATTCGAAAAGGCTATTTGCGTGCAAGCAGTGATTCTCGCTGGCGGACTGGGTACACGCCTGGGAGAGGAAACAGCCCTCCGCCCCAAGCCGATGGTCGAAGTCGGCGGGATGCCGATCCTGTGGCACATCATGAAAATCTATTCCGCGCACGGCGTGAACGAGTTCGTGATCTGCCTTGGCTACAAAGGCTATGTGATCAAGGAGTTCTTCGCGAACTACTTCCTCCACACCGCCGACGTCACCCTCAACCTCGCGAACAATTCGATGGAGGTTCACCGCGGCCGAAGCGAGCCATGGCGCGTGACCTTGGTCGACACCGGCCCTGACAGCCAGACGGGCGGGCGCCTCAAGGCTGTCGCTGAATTCATCCGCCCGGGCGAGCCCTTCTGCTTCACCTACGGCGACGGCGTCGCGGATGTCGACGTCACCACCGAGATCGCTTTCCACCGCGAGCACGGAAAGAAAGCGACGATCATGGCGGTCGCGCCGCCGGGCCGCTTCGGGGCGCTCGAGTTCGAAGGCGATACGGTTCGCGCCTTCCGCGAAAAACCCGCTGGCGACGGCGGCCTCATCAACGGCGGCTTTTTCGTGCTCGATCCCAGCGTGATCGACCTGATCCCTGCGCTGGACACGCACTGGGAACAGGAACCGCTCGAAGCGCTTGCCACCTCGGGTGAGCTGGTCGCTTTCCGCCACGCCGGCTTCTGGCAGCCGATGGACACGCTGCGCGACCGCCTCCACCTCGAGGATCTGTGGCAGCAGGGAGCGCCGTGGAAGTGCTGGTGAACCCCGGCCCCTGGTCCGGCAAGCGCGTCCTCGTCACCGGTCACACCGGCTTCAAGGGCGGATGGCTGAGCCTCTGGCTTCATCACATGGGCGCCGACGTCACCGGCCTCGCGCTCGAACCGCCGACCGACCCAAGCTTCTTCGACCAGACTCGCCTCAAGGAGCTGATCCGCCACGAAATCGTCGATGTTCGCGACCAGGCGCGCACTGCCGCGCTGATTGCCGAGGTCCAGCCCGAGATCGTCCTCCATTTGGCCGCGCAGCCGCTGGTCCGTTACTCCTACGACCATCCGGTCGAGACCTATGCAACGAACGTCATGGGCACGGTCCACGTGCTCGAAGCGTGCCGCAAGACGGACAGCGTCAAGGCCGCCGTCTGCATCACCACCGACAAATGCTACGAGAACCGCGAGTGGGTCTGGCCCTATCGCGAGAATGACCCGATGGGCGGCTATGACCCCTATTCGAGCAGCAAGGGCGCGGCCGAGCTGGTCGTCTCGGCCTATCGCCGATCCTACCCCGACGGCCCGCCGATCGCCTCGGTGCGCGCCGGCAATGTGATCGGCGGCGGCGACTGGGCGCTCGACCGGCTGGTCCCGGACATCGTCCGCGCCATGCTCCGCGGCGAGCCGGTCCAGGTCCGTAATCCCGGGTCGGTCCGCCCCTGGCAGCACGTGTTGGAAGCGCTCGGCGGTTATCTGCTGATCGCCGAGCGTTTGCTCAAAGGCGACAAGCAAGTCGCCACCGCATTCAACTTCGGCCCCTCCGATGACGACACCCAGCCGGTCGGCTGGGTCGTCGAACGCATGCTCGATAGCTGGGGCGGCGGCGAGTGGGTCAAGCCGGAGGGCGCTCAACCCCATGAAGCGACGCTGCTCCGGCTCGACTGCAGCAAGGCTCGCGCCGAGCTCGGCTGGCGGCCGCGCTTCGGGCTCCAGGACGCGCTCGACAAGGTCGTCGAGTGGCACAAGGATGTCGCGAGCGGCGGAGACGCACGGGCGATCAGCCTCGCGCAGATCGACGATTACATGGCTCGCGGCTAAGCCGCGACCAAGCCCCTCGCCGCTTCGAATGCCTGCCAGATCGCATCGTCTGACGCCGCGTCGCGCGGAAGCGTAGCGCGCTCAAGCTGCGCATCGCTGTCGAGCAAGATCGGTTTGTACTCGCTGGGATTGTGCTTCTTGTCGCTCTGCCAATAGCGGAAGAAGTCGTCGCGCCTAACCTCGCCCAGCCGCTCGCCAAGCTCGGCCAGCTCGCCGAGGATCGCCAGCAAGTCGCTCGACAGCGCCTGCACCCGTGGATGCTTCTCAAGCCCCGGATGCTCCTTCTCGCTGAAGGCGACCGCGGCTAGGCAGCCGACGCCGACCGCCACGCCATGCGTCACCCCATAGCTCGTACAGCTTTCGAGCGCATGGCCGAAGCTGTGGCCGAAGTTCAGCAGCAGCCGCTCGTTCTGGTCGAACTCGTCAACCTCGATGAACCATTTCTTGGCACCCAGGCTGAGCTCGATCATCCGCTCGACCGCCGACCCGTTGACGGAGGCAAGCGCGGCATAATCGTCGAAGCATTCGACGCCTCGTGCGAAGCAGATTTTCGCCGCCTCGCAGCGCCCGGCCGC
>Ga0207648_10005253_pt1 | contig 13083 bp, 13 predicted proteins | sample KBSMisM32_FD_184310 | JGI IMG/M metagenome (GOLD analysis project Ga0207648, IMG submission 184310) | Miscanthus rhizosphere microbial communities from Kellogg Biological Station, Michigan, USA - KBS Miscanthus M3-2 (SPAdes) (version 2) | ecosystem: Host-associated > Plants > Roots >...
GCACGCCCGCTTCCTTTATGAGCGCATCCCAGGTTGCAAGATCAGCGCGAATGGTTTGTGCGAAGGCCTGCGACTTTCCGCCGACGACTTCGCTGCCTAGGCTGGTGACCCAGCCGCTGTAGTCCGCGGCCAGGATTGCAACCGTGATCTCCCGGTTCAGTTTCTCGATGATCTCCGGGGGTGTCCCGGCCGGGGCCACGTAACCAGCCCAACCAATGACTTCGAAACCCCGCGTACCTGCCTGGGCAGCCGTCGGCACTTCGGGCAGGTCCGGCTTGCGTGCGGGCCCAGCGATAGCAAGAGCACGCAGCTTACCGGCCTTGATCAACGGAACAGCGACCGCGCCGAACTCGATCATGGCCTCGATGCGGCCGCTGAGCAGGTCGCCCAGGAGTTCGGACTGGTTCTTGTAGGGCACGTGCACCATCTCGATTCCCGCATTGCGTTCGAGAAGCTTTCCGGCGAGATGCTGAATCGACCCGGTCCCCGGCGAGCCATAGTTCATCTGACCAGGCTTGGCCTTGGCAAGATTGATGAACTCGGCCAGCGTCTTCACTGGAAGACTCGCGTTTACGAGCATGATCGGGCTGCCGCGAACGGCGAGCGTGATGGGAGCGAAATCATCCAGTGGACGATAGGGCAGGCTCGGGTACAGGCTGGGGTTGATCGTAAGCGTGGAGGTGCTCCCCATGAGCAGCGTGTAACCGTCGGGCTTTGCCTTGGCGGCAAGGTCGGTGCCGATGATGCCATTGGCACCAGGCCTGTTATCCACGATAACTTCCTGGCCGAGCGTCTGGCTGAGCTTGGCGGCCACCTTGCGCGCGTTGACATCGAGCGCGCTGCCTGCAGCAGCGGGCACGATGATCCGGACAGTGCGGGACGGATAGGTTTCGCCGCGAGCCGCGCCTCCTGTGATCGTCACCAGGCATATCCCCCAAAGCAGAACTGCGAGTCTGAGTTTCATAACCGTCTCCTCAAGTGGTCGTGCATTCTCGCGACGCGCTCAGGCGGGGCGCCCCTCGATGATGGATAGTGATGATGCCGTCGTGAATACGCCCTTGACGCCAAATCCTGTGTCTTCGAGCAGCGCCTGCATTTCGCGCTGCGTGCGCTCGCGCCCGCCCGGGGCGACTGTGAGCATCTCCAGATCGAGGAGATGTGAGTCCAACTTGCACCCATGCTCCGCCCGCTCGGGCAGCAGCCGATCGAGGACGAGCAACGTCGCATCCCCCGGCATCGCCTCCCGGCACTTCCGAAGAATCGCTTCGGCCCGCTCGTCGTCCCAATCGTGGAGGACGTTCTTCATTAGGTAGATATCGCCTCCAGGCGGCATGGTTTCGAAGAAACTGCCGGCATGAACACTGCAGCGATCCGACACGCCCGCTTCGGTCAGCGTTCTCGCTGCCTGGCCCACCACGTTCGGCAGGTCAAACAGAACGCCGCTCAATTGCGGATAAGCGCAAAGCATCTGGGCAAGCAACTGCCCCGACCCGCCGCCCACGTCCACCGCACGGCGGTAGGGAGACATGTCATATGCAGCCAGAAACGCCGTGGCCACGCTGCTTGAGAATGCCGCCATCGCTTGATCGTGGATCTGCGATTCCTCGGGATGCAAAGCGTAGTAGTCGAAGAGCGGCATACCCAGAATGCGATCCGCTGCGGACTTTCCTGATCGCACGCTTCCGAGGAGATCGGACCAGCACTGCCATCGCGCCGGGCCGGCAAGGAACAGGACGATCGAATGCTGGGAGCCGGGAACATCCGATCGAAGCACTTCCCCCGCCGGTGCAAGCGCGAAACGATCCCCCTCCATCTCGACGAACACGCCCAGCGCTACGAGAGTGCGCATCAAACGGCGCAATGAGGGCGCATGCGTCTGAGTGTCCCTTGCGAGTTCGCTGCTGGTCCTGGAGCCATGCGCCAGAAGGTCCGGAATGCCCAGACTGACTGCAACGAAAAGGGCTTGCGATGTCCGCAAGCCCATGCACAGCTGGCGCACCAGTTGCTCGGGCGGCACGGCGAGAGTGCACATCGAACCGTGTGCTTCGCCCTTCCGGGCGTTGCTCCTCGTAGCCATGGGATCAAGGTGCGCCATGGTCTTGCGCTAGCGCTTCTTATCGAGAGCAGCACCGCGCGGGCGCGGACGGCGTCGCCCGTTACCAGGTTTCGCATACGCCTCGTTGCCTTCCACAACCCGCATGAGCAATGCGATCAAAGTCGCTTGCTCCTTTTGATTCAGGGGAGCGAGGATGCGGGCATGGGCTTTTGCCAGCGCCGGACGCAGGCGCATGCGCAACTCCAGACCGGCGTGCGTGAGGCTGAGAACACGTGCCCGGCGATCGTCAGGATGTACCTGGCGATCGAGCAGGTCCTTCTTTTCCAACGCATCCACGAGGTGCCCGGCGGTCACGGCGTCGACAGCCAGCCGTTGTGCGAGCCTGCGCTGGTCCAGGCCGGGCTCGTCGTGCAGAGCGGCAAGCACGGCGAACTGGACGGGTGAGAGCTCATGGGCGTCAGTGACCTCTGCGAGCACACCCAGGCATAGCTGATGGAAGCGTCGCGCAAGATGCGACGCCACGCGATGAACTGGCGCTACTGTGGTTCTCATCGAGCTGGATGTCGCAACGCTGCGACGAGCCGCCTCGGACTTACGGACTTGGGGAACCGGCTTGGTCATGAATATAGTAATAATATTTATCGTTAGACTATTTACTAATTCCCCGAATGTCAAGAGCGTTGAACTGAGCAGCACCTTGTGGGACGCATATGCGCGACCAAGGCGTCCCCGATTTACCTGCGGACGAAGAACCGCTATCTTGGAATCGAAGCCGACAGCACGTTAGAGATAGCCGACCAGACTGGAATTGCAGGCGGCTCGGGACACCCAGCGATAGTGGAGGGTCGCTGACCGGCCAATAGCAGACATTGGCCCCTGCTAGACACAGTTCCTTTTCCGGCGAAAAATGCTGCATCGGACGAAAGAAATATGACAAAACTTGTTATCTTGCAGTCCCGTGTTATCCCAACATGCGGCTTGTTTTCCGAACAAGAAGCCTGTGTTATTCGAACACCGACTTGTTATCTTGCGGCCAGTGCAGATAAAAAGAAGTTTTGGTGTCGACAGGCCGCATTGATAGCATTCGTGCCGTTGCCGCCACCCTTGATTCGTAGCTGATTACAAGCAAACCGGAGATAAATGTGGAAAGCACACTGCAGCCCAAGCACTTTCGGCCAGGCGAAGGCAAGAGCTTCCAGCTTGGCCGCATGACCGTGAACTTCAAGACCACAGCGGTCGCGGACTGGAATGCGTATACCGTCTGCGAAGCGATCGAACCTCCCGAATCTGGCGCTGGCTATCACCGGCACCCAACCTACGACGAGACTTTCATCATCGTCGAGGGGCACTACGACTTTCGCCTGGACGGCAAGCTGCTCAAACTCGGCCCCGGCGATTCGGTGTTCGTGCCGCGCGGAACGCCGCATGGCTTTGTGAGCACGGGTCCTGAAGTAGGTCGTCAGATAATCATCAGTTCGCCTGGCGGGATTTTCGATGCGATGATCGCTGAAGTCACGATGCTCGACACTGGCAGCCCAACACGCAAAGGGTCGGATGAAGCAAAAGCCATCGCTGCGAAATACGGGATTGAGTTCCTGCCCTCGTGAGCGTTGCCCAGTATGGTCAATGCAGTTCGCCACCGCCGGGGCGCATTGACGCCCAACCATTCGTTCCAGCCGACGTCCTTGCCTTCGCCTGGCTCAGGCAAGGCCGCGGCTAAACGCGTGCGTTAAGTCGAACGAATGGAAGCGCGCGTCTGGACCGAAGCGGACTACGAACAAATGTCGTGGCACGACAACCACATTCACGCACTTCGGTTCGTGGAAGGCCAAGATGGAACGGGCGATTTGATTTTGGACCTCGATTACATTCTTGAGTGGCTAAAGGGCGACGGTGGCGGTTTCCGGTTTCGAATCATTCCCGTGACACTTACGTTTCATGAAGTCATGTTCCCGAAAATTGCGGTGAACTACGCAAGCGCCTCGGCTGCGTTCGGGCCTTTCATGATCCACGGTATTGAACGTCGATTCGAAAAGCGTGCGCATTACACGGCGCAAGTATGGAAATTACCTATCACGTTCCCGAATGGCGAGATAGAGTTCGAGGCGCAAGGCTTCACGCAACGCGCAGCCGGTGCAATTGTTGAGAGTGAAGGTCAGCGTCTTTCAATCTCGGAGAGGGATAGTGGGACCTAACAATTCGCTCCAGTGCCAGACCGACCGCAGGCGGCCGGCCGCTGAGCTTCAACGGTAGGCTTCCGCTAATACTTACAGCGCGCGCATAACGATGAAGCATCTTCTCGACAACATCGCGTGGCATGCCCTCTCCGGCCCGCACGCCAGGTACGCCGCCGGCACGAGTGATGCGCGTCGGTACGCGCCTGGCTTCTCTCCGATTGTTGGCTTTGCAGACACCAAAAACCCGAACTTCGACGCGCTGGTCCCTTACTGCAAGCCCGACGAGCACTTCTACTGCGACGGATGGGCGGGTGCGACTCCCTCCGGATGGCGCATTGAAGCCGAGGGCACTATGTTCAAAATGGTTTGCGAGATCCCCATGCCCGAAGCCGACGAGGCTCCCGAGGCAGTGCGGCTCGGCCCGGAGCACGCGGCACAGGCCCTCGAACTGGCTGACCTCACGCGCCCTGGCCCCTTCGGCTTGAGGACCATTGAGCTCGGCGAGTATTTCGGCTGCTTCGAAGGTGAGCGCCTGGTGGCCATGGCAGGCGAACGCATGCATGCCGGCAAGCTCCGCGAAATCAGCGGTGTTTGCACGCATCCTGACTTCCAGGGCCGAGGGCTTGCCCGGCGGCTGATGGTCAAGCTGATTCGACGCCAGATGCAGCGCGAGGAGTTGCCGTTCCTTCATGTCATGAGTGACAACAAGAACGCCCACCGGCTCTATGAACGACTGGGTTTTCGGGACTACCGCGAGTCCCTCGTTCGCGTTGTCTCACAGTGCTGAGCGACTCTCTCGGCCAGTAACGTTGGCGGCCCGTGAATAAGTTAAGTGTCGTATTGGGTGATATCACGACGCTGCGAGTGGACGCGATCGTAAACGCCGCGAACGAGGGGCTGCTTGGAGGTGGAGGAGTTGATGGCGCGATCCACAGAGCGGCGGGCCCGGAACTGCTGGAAGCATGCCGTCGCATTCCGGAAGTACGCACCGGCGTTCGATGCCCAACGGGTGAAGCGCGGATCACGCCCGCTTTTCGCCTTCCCGCTCGCTTCGTCATCCATACGGTGGGGCCCATCTGGCGCGGTGGCAACGGCGGAGAGGATCAGTTGCTGGCATCCTGCTACCGAAATGCACTGGCGCTCGCGAGTGAATCCGGAATCCGCACAATCGCATTTCCCGCGATCAGCTGCGGAGCATTCGGCTACCCCGCTGAGCGCGCCGCCGACGTGGGGGTTCGAGAGATCCGCGCCGCGTTGGACGGTGGGCTCGAACTCCGGAGCGTTGTTTTGGTGGCTTTCGAGGCGGAGATACATGAAGTGCTCACCCGAGCGATCGGAGCCGCCCGTGACGACTGAGAAAGGTGTGACTTCTCTCTCAGGTGCTCAACCCCATTCCAACGCAACCATGAAAGTCTCAAAACGGCCAAGACCCGGACGGTGTTTCTTGCGGAGCAGTTTCCCTTCGTGCGAGACAAGTTCGAACCACGTCTTAAGCTTGAATCGGGGTCACCAGTTGCAATTCCCGCCCCATTTCGTTGCGAACACTTTGCCGTCTGCGGCGGCGTTCTGCCACCAGCCGGAATTCGCACTTTCCCGGGCAAACTTTCCAGTGCCGGCTACTAAAAAGTGACAACAAAGCGGCCCAGAATAGCCGAGGCGGGTAACGTCAAGGTCGCAGAGCGATGAATGGAAGTCGATTCGCAGGCATTTGCGGCGCGTGTCGGGGTCATGCTCGCTACCTGGGGCTGCCTGAATGGGGTGCGCGCGCGTTTACGAAACCGTACACCCGGAAATATTCCCAATAGAAAAAGGGCACCTGTCGATGCCCTTTTTTAGTTCGCCGAAACCGCAAATTACATATGGCCGTATTTCCTGTCCGCAGCCGCGATGCATTTCTGCCTCTTGCTGTCTTGTACCGAGTCGCACTTTTTTAGCGCAGCGGCGTATTCATCGCTTTGTTGCGCCTTCTCGTTTCCGGTGGTCACGGGGGCAGGATCACCCGGCTGATTCTCCGAAGAGCGCGGCGCCGTCTCTTCAGTCGGACGAGTCTGATCTGCGGCCAGGGAAATACCACTTGTCAGAATTAGCATCGAAGCGCCAGCGGTCAAAGCATGTATCAGTTTGTTCATAAATCCTCTTCATCAGTTAAGTAACATTTGGGGCAAAAGCCACTACGACTCGCCGTATTTCCCGCGGACCGAGCCGAGACAAGACGTCCTGCGTATCTCCGTCAAGGGCACACCTTCAAGCCCAGCGTGAAGCGCGTTTTGTCCGCTCCGCCAACAAAACTTCCTTGCGTGCAGCGATTTCAGCTCCGAGGTCTTTCATGTCGAGAGAAGTGGCCTTTGCCTTGGGAAACATCTCGTCTTGCTCCTCCTTGACATGATGCTTCACGTACTCCGACAGCACTTGCATTTTGGCTTCGAACATCTCGCCTTCCGGTTCGACGCCCTCGACCTGGGCGATCAGCGCTTTGAGTGTTGCGTGCTCGACCGTTGCCTCAGGGACCAGCTCCTTGTCCTTCAGTGCTTGCTTCACCGCAGGATAGAAAATTTCCTCTTCGACCTTCGCGTGCACCGTCAACTCCGTGCAGATCTGGCCGACGAGTTGCTGTTTCTTCGAAGGCGAGCGTGCCTTTTCATACTCGGCAAAGAGATCGCTGACGAGTTTGTGATCCGCACGAAGCAAGGTCGTGGCATCCTGACCCCTGGCGGCACTATTGGTCTTTGTCGTACTGTTCGTTGCAGTTTGCATCGAGTTCCTTATCGTATTTTTTCGAAATGGCCTTGAAGCCCATTAACGCGCCTCTGGATCACTTGGGGCCTGTTAGTGCACAAGTAGTGCGGGAGCAGCGGAATCAAAATGGATGGAACGCCGGGAAATGACGCATTGCGCTTATCCGAGGTGATCTGGTCGCACGTCAAGGGACGTGCGTAACGACTAGCGCTTGTTAAGATCCTTAACAGATTCCTTCGCGTCGCCGACACCCTTCTGCACCTTGCCAGCGACTTGTTTTGAAAGTCCCTTGGCCTGTTGTTCCTTGCTTCCCATCAGCTTGCCCGCCTCTTCCTGGACCTTACCGGCAATATCCTTTGCTCCGCCCTTCACTTGATCTTTATTCATGTATGTTTTGCTCCGAGTATTGGCGCCGTTCTCAGCGCAGAAATAACGCGAAGGTTAGTCCCGTTGAACCTATGATGGTTCAAGAGACGAGCCGAAGAAATGGTCGATACGCGTAGGAGAAACACCTACGATAACGTCGTCTAAGAATGTGGAGATTGCGGAGAAATCGTTGCGGCTCAAGGCTTAGAAGAAGAGACCCTCGCGCCCTCGTCGCGCCAATAAATATTTTCGCTCGCGCGCGACCCGCCGAATAGCCCAGGGCTTTCTCTTCTTCGTGCCCCTTCCAAACCGTTTTATGCGCGGACCTGCGGCTTGATCAACAAAAGACCGCGCTAACGCGCATCGCGCAGAGGATCAGGCTTCGCTTGCCTTCCTGATGTGGGCACCGCATCTCTATGCATGCCGACCATGAATTTATCGACAGCCGAGAGTGTATGTTCGTTACCCAACAGATGGCGCGGATGGAACGGAGTAGCGTAGTCGATGCAAACGAATGTCTTCAATCCAGCCGCCTTACCAATCAACTTAGGAGTAAACAAGTGAAATCTATATTTCGTGGACGTTGGGTTCTCACGGTTGTCTTTATCTTTATCGCCGGCATCGCGGGTTGCGCCAACACCGGCGAAAAATCAGGCGCGTATGTGGATGATGCGTGGATTACGTCCAAAGTAAAGTCGGAGATGGTCGCCGACAAGACGGTCAAGGCTCACAATATCGGCGTTACCACCAACAGAGGTGTCGTAACGCTCACCGGCAACGCCGAGACCTGGGAAGAATTGAATAAAGCCACCGATATTGCGCGTGGCGTCAAGGGCGTGACTCAAGTCGAAAACGAAATTCACGTTAAGTAATCCATAACGCCGGTGGATAGATCGGAGCGTCGATTGATGCCACCGGCCACCTCACCGTGATGTAAAGCTATCGCGAGCTTTTCGCGAACTTTAGTCGTCGCAGGATGCGCGCGGCGCGACCTTATTTCCAAGTCCCACGGTTCAGGACGTCAAGCTCAAAATCCTGATTTAGACTGCGGATGTGCACTCTGGCGTCGCCGGTCCGGCAAGAACCTTCCTTGGGCCGCGGGCCATCGTGAAGTGCCGACTGTTCTGGCCCCACGTCCTCTCCACTGGCCGATTGAGTATTTGCGGCGGCTCTATTACTCGATCCTCTCAATGATGGCCGGACGATCTTCCACGATAAACCGATTCCCGGGCATCACACAGCCTGTCCTGCCGGGGACTAACCTTGCGGAAGACGTTATTTTTTGCCTCTTGAAACGGTATAACTACAAATGGTAGTATGTTTACGTCATTTCCGGCACATTTTGTGGTGGCTGCGATATAACTCAAATAGCTGTTCTTCTTAGGTCGATTTCCCCCCCGGTCTGACCCCCTTAAGTTTTTGGCGGTCTGGCCGAAGGCCCCTCGGTTTACTCCCTTAACCGAGGGGCTTTTTTTCGATACTGGGCTACGGGAAGTAAACCTGCGCGCTTGATCACCTGTTCTGGCCGCCAGCAGGACGGCCTTTACGACCGGTTGTTTGCCGGCTCCTGCTATGCCAACGGCGACCATTGGGCCATCGTGTTGTACTACAGGACTAGTGGACGTGTAGCGACGCAAATGCGACGGGCACACGTTACCTCGCGTTCGAGGCCATCGTGCTCTACATGGACGAGACCGGCATTGAGGAAGAGACCCATGGGGCCCACGTTGCAGGCCCGGCTCTCTGGCTGGACCAATGCGCGAGTCGACGTGTTCTGAACTGACGCGTCAACTTGCAGCGAAAAGCGTTAGCCTATATCACCTGCCTAGCCGAATTTCTCGACCCTCTGCGCCGCGGATCGACGACCTTCCTCCAGAAATCGCACGAAGTCTTGCGACGGCGCGGGACGGTGGATGCCATAACCCTGCCCATAGTCGCAGCCGTATTCGCGCAGCAACGCGAGTGCGCCATCGTCTTCTACGCCTTCGGCGACTGTTTCAAGTCCGAGCGATTTCGCCAGATGGATGATCGACTGGACGATCTTCTGGTTATTTGCATCCGAGGCCAGCGTCTTCACGAATTCCTGGTCGATTTTCAGCGTTGAGACCCGGAGCTTCTGCAGGTAGGACAGCGACGAGTGCCCCACGCCGAAATCGTCAATCGCCACACCGTAGCCGCGCTCCCTGAGCATCGCAATGAGCCGGATGCAGAAGTCAGGATCGTCCATCACGGCGCTTTCCGTGATTTCCAGTTCGATGTCTCTCGGCTCAAGGTCATTGCGGCGAGTATGTTGCTCCAGCACGTCGAGGAGCATGCGATCGCGCAGGTTTCGCACCGATAGATTGACCGACACATGAAGCCTGTGACCGGCTGCGCGCCAAGAGCCGGCATCGGCGAACGCTGCTGCAATGACCACCTGAGTCACGGGATTGATGAGCGTTGTTTCCTCCGCCTGCGGGATAAAAAGACCCGGCGGAACCATGCCGCGTTCAGGATGCTGCCAGCGCAGCAAGGCTTCGGTTCCTGCGATCTGTCCGGTAGGGAGCTTGAGTTTTGCCTGGTACCACACGACGAGCTCGTTTCGCTCGATCGCCCTGGGTAGCGTTCCGAGAAGGATCAGGTTGTCGCGGCTGGTGCGATCTGAGGCACTGTCGTAGAGCGAAATGCCGGATTTTCGCGTCGTCGCCCAGTGCATCGCGATGCTCGCCTTCTGCAATAGCTCCTCCGCGGTACGGGCGTGCGTCGGAAAATGCGCGACGCCTACGCTGGCTTCGACGTGGATCGGCACTCCGTCCACGAGATATGACTCCTTCACGGCGCTTTCGATACGCTCCCGCGTCACTTGCGAGGCTTCTTCCCCGGGCACGACGGTCGCGAGGCGATCGGGCTGGATCAGCGCCACCAGCGACCCGGATGGCACGACATTCTTCGCGCGTTTCACGACTTCCGCCAGAACACGCATCCCGAAGCTGCTGCCGAACGTGTTCTGGACCTCGAGGAAATTGTCGAGCTGCGTAATCGAGACCACGAGTTTCCCCTCAGGTGCGCTGCGCATGAGGGCATCGAGGCGCTTTATCAAACCGGTGAAGTTCAGTAAGCCGGTGTCCCCATGGTGCTCGTGCAGCCACGAAAGCTCGCGAAGATGGCGTTTCAGCGCGTCCGACCAGGTGCCGATCAGACCGCCGATTAGAGCAAAGAAGGCCAGCCGGAGAATCCAGTTGTGCGTCTCCTGCATCAAATCGAGAGTCGTGTTTTGCGGCATCCACGGTCCGAGAAGCAAGCCTGCCGCGACTCCGGTTGCCACGCCACCGATGATGCCGAACGCGAAACCGCCGAGAAGAATCGGGAGGTACGCAAAATGCACGTAAACGAACCGCACTCCCCCGGTCTCGTAGACGAGGAATGTTTCACCGGCGAGAAGGACGCCGATGGCAACCAAAACAGCGAGCTTCCCCCTGAACGTCATGTCCACGAAAGCCAATCCGGCACGCTGCAACAGCTTGACGTGCATGCGCCCCCCCTTGAGTACACTGCGCATCGATCATGCTCGGAACAACGGTCCTTGTCTAATTTCCCGTTGGTCCGAGAGCCGGGAATTGCATTGCGTTGGGTCGTGAGCCGCCGTGTCGGCTCTCGGCCAGAAACGGACATGGCCTACCGCCCGCTGCCTCTTTGTAGGATAGCGTTCGCTGCTAACTTCTGCCACGCCCCCCTTGAGCTGTGAATCCAATGCGACTAGCGACCCTTATCGAGCAACATATGGAGCGAAAATAAGGATCCTCGAACACCAGCCCGCTAGCAATTGTGACTGAAAGGGCGCACGCGTAGGCTGTATGGATCATAGGGCAGCCGTAGTGCATTCGATTCTCGCGAAGTTGCAAATGGCATATTGCCAACCAGGATATTGCCAGCGATTCGGGAGAGGAAATGCGCATCCAATCCGGAGTGATTATATGTCTTGCGACCGGACTGCTTATGTCGTGCGGCGGAGGCGGAGGAGGCGAAGGAAATGGCGGAGTAAAAGGCGGACGACAGGCAACCTCTGCACCACCCTTCATTGCTGCCGAGCTGATTAGTTTTCCCGCGGGATCCATACCCGCTGGCTTCAAGACTAGCGCTTCGGTTGAGGTCTTGGATGATTCCAGCGGTGCAAGTATTGCGACCGCATCAGTAGTAATGAACGGAGTGAACTTAATTTACGACGTCACTAATGAAGACTATGAAGGAAATGTTGTGGTGGCTCCCGGGGGTGCCGTCGCTCTTAGTGTGACGACGGGGGGCATAGCATATACGGCTTCAGCCAAACAATTCACCTCCTATCCGACCATATCCACGCCTGCCTCACCAGCTACTTGGAACTCAAGCGTCGCGAATACGGTGACGTGGTCAGGTGGCGCGCCAATGACAAATGCAGATTACAGCATTGGAATTCTGGACGCCGCTGATCCCACCGGCGCACTGATCTGGCCCTTGGATCACTTCCTGCAAGATGTTCCGACAAGCACGACTTCTTATGCTATTCCCCCAATAAGCGTCACTGCGGGAAATCGTTTGGTGATTGTGGGTATCTCAACATCTGGAGTAACCATACCCAAAGCGGCTCCTGGTTCTACTCTGGTAGTCGCCGGTTTCAACTATGTCCCGGTCAGCGTGACTGGGCCGCCCGTGACGTCGCGCACTTCGGGTACTTTGCATAACCTGCACGGTGTTACTTGGTCCGGGACGCAATTTGTGGCTGTGGGAAATGCTGGCACTATTGTCACTTCTCCGGACGGTATGACTTGGACATCGCGAATCTCGGGTACCTTGAATGACCTGCTGGGTGTTACTTGGTCCGGGACGCAATTCGTGGCCGTGGGAAATAGTGGCGCTATCGTCACTTCTCCGGACGGCATAACCTGGACCTCACGTATCTCGGGGACCATGAATGATCTGGATGGTATCGCCTGGTCTGGAGCGCAGTTTGTCGCGGTAGGATGGTACGGCACCGTCCTTACGTCTCCCGACGGGATCGCGTGGACATCGCATTTCTTGAATTTGAATGTCTATTTCCTGCAGGCAGTTGCTTGGTCCGGGACACAGTTTGTAGCGGTCGGACGAGACGGCGTCGTTCTTACTTCTCCTGACGGAGTAACGTGGACAGCGCAGGTTTCGGGAACTGCAACCTACATGAACAGCATTATCTGGTCCGGAACCCAGTTTGTCGCTGTTGGAACGGATAACTCTTTTTATAGAGGAAAAATTCTCACTTCTCCTGACGGAGTCACATGGACCTCGCATACCGCGGGCACATCATTAACGGGTATCGCCTGGTCCGGGACGCAGTTTGTAGCAGTAGGCGCGACTGGTGATCTTGGCGACATCTTTACCTCGCCCGATGCGATTACGTGGACACCGGAGACTACGGGGACTACGCATGCCCTGAGTAGCGTTGTCTGGTCCGGCTCGGAGTTTGTAATGGTGGGCGTCGACGGTGCCATCCTCACGTCCCCATAGTCTCCACTCCTTGGAGTTCAGAAAGACGACTGGGGTAGCTGTCCGCTCAGCGTCGTGAGCCGACGGTCGGCAATCGGCCAAAGCTCTAATGATGCCGAGAAACCGTGATTGCGTTGAAAATAGCTGGCGACGGACGCAAGCGCCAGTGGCATAGGCATGAGCGCTACGCGCTGAATCTTCCCCGGATAATAGCGCCAGAATTATTGACCGGCGGCGACAAGAGAATGGGGTAAAGCCCCGGTTGCAAATGGA
>Ga0207648_10005261_pt1 | contig 13061 bp, 10 predicted proteins | sample KBSMisM32_FD_184310 | JGI IMG/M metagenome (GOLD analysis project Ga0207648, IMG submission 184310) | Miscanthus rhizosphere microbial communities from Kellogg Biological Station, Michigan, USA - KBS Miscanthus M3-2 (SPAdes) (version 2) | ecosystem: Host-associated > Plants > Roots >...
GCGCGGCGCCGGCGCCGTAGTCGTCGCGGCAGCAGTAGTCGAGGTACCAGCGCAGCGCCGGCGCGTCCAGGCCCTGGGCGTCGAGCCAGGCGCCGAAGGTCTGCGCATCGAGTGCGGCGAGCGCGGGGCGCCAGGTGCTGCGCGCCGTCGGCATGCTGAAGGCGCCGCCCGCGCTCGCGCGCTCGACCGCGGCGGCGAAGCGCCGGTACTGCGCGAGCGCGGCGGCGCGCTGGTCGGCGGGCAGCGCATCGACCGGCGGCAGCAGGCCGTCGAACCAGTGGCCGGCGATGCACAGCCGCTCCTGCGGGCTATGGCACAGGCTGCGCTCGTCGTAGACCGGCTGGCCGCGCTCGGTGCGGCGCAGCCCGAGCGCCTCGAGCAGCTCGATCACCTCGACCGCGTGCCCGCCCGGCACCGGCAGGTAGTGGGCGCCGAGCGGGCAGGCCATGCCGGCGATCGCGTGGCCGCGGCTGTTGCCGCCGGGTGCGTCCTCGAGTTCGATCACTTGCACGTCGTCGATGCCGGCCAGCGTCAGCGCGCGAGTTGCGGCGAGGCCGGCGATGCCGGCGCCGAGCACCAGCACCGACGCGCGGCGCTGCACATCGGGCGGCGGCAGCGCGGCCGAGGTCGGCGCGCGCACCGCATCGCGCAGCCGGTGGCCGCGCTGCACATCGGCGCCGACCCAGTCGCCCCCGTAGCGTGCCGGCGCATCGCGCATGCAGCCGGCGAGCGGCCAGGCCGCGGTCGCGGCGAGCAGCGTGCGGCGGCGAACGTGCGCGTCGGTCACTCAGAAACCCTCCGGCCTGCCGGCCTGCGGTGTTCGCCTTGGGTCCACGGCGTGAGGCCCTTCGTGGCGCTTCGCGGCCCGGTGCCTCACTGGTGCACCTTGCCCCATTCGTCCTCGAAGGTCTGCACCAGCACCTGATTCGACAGGCGGTTCACCTCGGTCGGCACGCGCGCCATGTCGAGCGGGAAGTTGAACAAGGTCGGCAGATCGGCGGCGCTCAGGAAGCGCAGCCCCGCGGGCAGCTCGGTCGGCATCCGGTAAGGCCTTCGGCCGGCGACGATGAAGCCCCATTCGCCGAAGCTCGGCACATGCGCGTGGTACGGCGTGGCCTGCAGCCCGGCGGCCTCGATCGTGGTCGCGACGGTCCAGAAGCTCTTGCGCGCGATCAGCGGCGACGTGGTCTGCACCACCGCATAGCCGCCCGCGTTCAGGTGCTGGTCGATCAGCCGGTAGAAGCTCAGGGTGTAGAGCTTGCCGATCGAGAAGTTGGTCGGGTCGGGGAAGTCGACGACGATCACGTCGTAGCTGTCGCTCGCCTGCTCCAGCCACGCGAACGCGTCGGCGTTGACGACCTGCAGCTTGGTCGAGTGCAGCGCGTCCGCGTTCAGCCCGCGCAGCAGCGGCTGGGTCGAGAACAGCTGCGTCATGTGCGGATCGAGCTCGACCAAGGTGACCCGCTCGACGCCCGGGTACTTCAGGACCTCGCGCGCTGCCATGCCGTCGCCGCCGCCGAGCACGAGCACGCGCTTCGGCGCGCCGTGCGCGGCCATCGCCGGATGCACCAGTGCCTCGTGGTAGCGGTACTCGTCGCGCGAATGAAACTGCAGGTTGCCGTTCAGGAACAGGCGCACGCCCTGCGCGCTCGCGGTGACGACGACGCGCTGGTACGCGCTGGTCTCGCTGTAGAGCACATGGTCGGCGTAGAAGCGGTCCTCGGCCCAGGTCGTGACCCGGTCGGCGGCGGCGAACGCGCCGAGCAGAGCCGCAATCGTCAGCGCGCAGGCCAGCGCATGCGCGCCGAAGCGCCGCAGCTCGGCACGGAACAGCAGCAGCGCCCAGACCGCGACCGCGGCGTTCAGCAGGCCGAAGAACGCGCCGGTGCGGATCAGCCCGAGCTGCGGCACCAGCAGCAGCGGGAACGCGACAGCGACCGCGAGCGCGCCGAGGTAGTCGAAGGTCAGCACCTGCGACACCAGCTGCCGCAGGCCGGTGCTCTGCCGCTTCAGCAGGCGCATCACCAGCGGGATCTCGAGCCCGACCAGGATGCCGACCGCGAGCACCAGCGCGTACAGCGCGAAGCGGAACGCGCTGCTCGCGAGCGACTGCAGCGCGAACAGCGCGGCCGGCATCAGCCCGCCGACCAGGCCGACCAGCAGTTCGATGCGCAGGAAGTGAGCGACCAGCTGGCGCTCGAAGAAGCGCGAGAGGTACGAGCCGACGCCCATCGCGAACAGGTAGGTGCCGATCACGGTCGAGAACTGCAGGATCGAGTCGCCCAGCAGGTAGCTCGCCAGCGTGCCGGCCGCGAGCTCGTAGACCAGCCCGCAAGCCGCGACGACGAACACCGATGCGAGCAGCGCGACCTCGACCGGCCGCACCGCGGCGCGCTCGGCCTCGTTCAGCGTAGCGCCCGCGTCGCGCATGCCGAGTGCCGATTCAGCCGTGGACGGCGGCCGCGACGATCAGCCCGATTGCGATGCAGATCGCGCCGACGACGATTGCGAGCGCGACGTTCTTCTTCTCGATGATCTCGCCCCACAGGTCGTAGGGCGTGAGCTTGTCGACGAGCACGAAGCCGATCCAGAAGATCGCCACGCCGATCAGCGCGTACAAGATCGAGCCGGCGATGACGCCGGGTTTCAGCCATTCGATTCCGATCATCGCGACACTCCAGTCTGTACATCAAGGAAGGTTGGCGGTCACTTGTGGCCGCCGCCGGTCGAGAAGCCGCCGAACGCGCCGCCGCCGCTGCGAAAGCCACCGCCGCTGCGCTGGTTGTTCAGGCAATTCTGGTACTCCGTCGACGTTGCGCCGAAGGTCGCGCGGGTGTCGTCGCAGCTGGCGCCGCCGCCGCTGCTGCTGCAACGGAACAGCAGCAGCGCGACGACGATCAGCGCGCCCCAGAGCACGATCTTCGCCAGCATCGGCGTTGCGTTCAGCGCGTTCGGCGCGGCGTCGCGCTGCATCGCCGCGGTCTTGTCGGGCGCCAGCTTGAAGGCGGTCATCACCTGATCCGCGCTGAGCGTCTCGCCGGCCGACCAGACGATCTCGGAGGCGGCGGCATCGCCGAGCCGGTCGCCGGTCGCCTCGCGGTTCAGGCGCTTCGACGCGTCCTTGCCGGTGCCTCGGTAGTCGGTGTTGGCGGTGCGCTGGCGGCGTGTGACCTGCCAGTAGAACTCGCCGAGCACGTAGGTCACCATGCCCGTGTAGTCGTAGAGCTTGCGGTAGACCGCCCCCTGGTACTTGACGCCGTCGCCGGCGCGCTCAGGCACGCCGGTGATCGGCGCGACCCAGCTCCAGCCATCCTGCGCGTCGACGATGAACGCGAAGCCCTCGACGCGGTGGTACAGCAGGTACTCGCGCCAGAAGCTCTGCTCGTCGTCGGCTGCCTGGTCGACCTCGCAGCGCTCGACATAGCCGACCACCTGCCACGGCAGCAGCGTCCGGCGCGTCAGCGCGAGCTGGCCGATGCTGCCGAGCGGGATCAGCGGCTCGCTGCCGTGGTCCTGCCGGTAGTGCGCCAGGTCGGCACCGACGCCTTTCGAGACATCGACCACCGACGCGCACTGGTGGCAGACGATGGACTGCGTCGTCGCGAGCTTGATCACCAGCGCGGCGCCGCAGTTCGGGCACGCGACGCTGCGCGCGCTCAAGGTCTTCTCGACGGCCTCGGCCAGCCCGGTCATCGCGAGTTCGCCGAGCGCGACCGAGCGGCCGACCGACCAGCGCGGCGCCGCCGGGTCGCTGTAGTCCAGGGTGGCGACCTCGCCGCGCGCGTTGCGCAGGTCCGAGACGACGAAGCCGCGCGCCAGCTCGGGCCGCACCGGCAACTCGCCCTGCGCTGCGATCAGCCCGGCGGCGTTGACCGATGCGACGGTCCAGCGCTGCTCCGCAATCGTCAGCGGCACGCCGGCGCGCAATGCGGTCGTCGCCGGTGCGGGGCCATCGAGCGGCGCATCGAACGCGATCACGTAGCGGCCGTTGTCCTCGCTGAGCCAGCCCGATTTGCCGCTGTCGAACAGCGCATGCCATTCGTTCCAGGTGCCCTCGGCCGTGCGGTACTGCAGCCGCCCGACCAGCGTGAACGCAGCGCCCTGGTACCGGCCGGCGGCACCGAGCTGCAGCGGCGAGTGGTCGTCGAACAGCTCGGCGCTCTCGCCGATCTTGCGCAGCGCATCGCCCTCGCGCACGACCGTGCTGTTGCAGAAGCTGCAGACCGCGAACGCCGAGGCGGGCGAGCGGAACTCGACCGGCGCGCCGCAGTTCGGACACGCCGCGCGGTAGCCGCGCTGCGGGGCGGGTTCGGTGGCCAAGCGTCAGAAGGCGTGAATGAACCCGGCGGCCGGCGCCGGCCGGCGCCTGCGGGTCGTCATGGCGGGGTCAGTCGATGGCCTCGCACGCGCTTCAGACCAGCTTCTTCAGAAGCTCCGCCTTCTTCGCGTCGAACTCTTCCTGCGTCAGGATGCCCTTGGTCTTGAGTTCGCCGAGCTTCTCGAGCGTCGCGATCACGTCGTCGGGCTTGACGACGACCGCCGCGGGCTCCGCGGCACCGGCCGCGGGCCGCCCCTGCAGGCCCTGGTTGAGCTGCTGCGCCATCACCTGGCCGAGTGCGACTCCGGCGCCCAGCCCCATCGCATCGCCGACCACCCCGCCCTGCCCCGCGCCCTCGGCGAACTTCGGGATCGCCTGTGCGGTCTGGTACTGCATGAACTTGCCCATGTCGCCGCCGACCATGCCCATGCCGATGCGCTGGTCGAGGATCTTCTGCAGCTCCTCGGGCAGCGAGACGTTCTGCACCGTCACGCCCTCGAGCTTCAAGCCGAGCGCCGCGAACGCAGGTTCGGTCGCCTCGCGCAGCACCTTCGCGAACTCGACCTGGTTCGCCGCGAGATCGAGGAAGGCAACGCCGCTGCCGGCCACCGCATCCGAGATGTGCTGCAGCATCAACGCGCGCAGCTGGCCGTCGAGGTCGGCGACGGTGTAGGCCTCGCGCGTGCCCGAGATCTCGGTGTGGAACAGCTTCGCGTCATTGATGCGGTAGCTGTAGTTGCCGAACGCGCGCAGGCGCACCGCGCCGAAGTCCTTGTCGCGGATCGTCACCGGCTGGGTCGTGCCCCAGCGCTGGTCGACCTGCTGGCGCGTGCTGAAGAAATACACGTCGCTCTTGAACGGGCTGCGGAAGAGCTTGTCCCAGTGCTTCAGGTAGGTCAGCACCGGCAGCGTCGCGGTCGTCAGGGTGTAGCGGCCGGGCCCGAACACGTCGGCGATCTGGCCCTCGTTGACGAACACCGCGACCTGCGATTCGCGCACCGTCAGCGAGCCGCCATTCTGGATCTCGCGGTCTTCCATCGGGAAGCGCCACGCGAGCGTGCCGTCGCCGCGCTCGGTCCATTCGATGATGTCGATGAACTGTTTCTTGATGAAATCCATCAACGCCATGGCACTGCTCTCCTGGCAAGGAATCGACTGGCCGCTCCCGGAGGTTCCTTGATCCTTCGGCAGCGGGCTCGGCAGGCCGAGCCCTCTATGCTCACGCTCGCCCCGCCTCATCTGGGTTCCGCGGGTGCGGCGAATAATACGCCGCGGCCCCCGCTCTCCAACGCCGCGAAAGGGTAGTGCTCCATGAACGAAACCGCCCGCGCTGCGACGCTCCAGATTGCCGTGATCGGCGCCGGCCCGGTCGGTCTCGCGCTCGCGCTGCAGGCGGCGCGCGCATTGCCCGATTCGGCCATCACGCTGTTCGACGCGCGTCCGGCCGAGAAGGACGTGTCGGGCGACCCGCGCACCTTGGCGCTGTCGCTCGGCAGCGTGCAGCTGCTCGAACGCCTGGGCGCCTGGCGCGCCGAGCGGGCGCAGCCGATCCTCGAGGTCCATGTGTCGCAGCAACCGCCGTCGATGCTGCCGCTGCTCGGCGACGCGCTTGGCGACTGGCTCGGCGAGCCCGAGCTGCGCATCCGCGCGATCGACGAGGCCGTGCCGCTGCTCGGCGCGGTGCTGAGCTACGGCGCGATCGTCGCACCGCTGCAGCAGGTCTGGATGGCGGCCGAAGCGGCCGAGCCGCGGCGCCTGCGCAGCCGCTTCGGCCAGCCGGTCGCCGCATTGAAGAACCTCGATCGCGGCGTCGAGGTCGATGCCGGCATTGCCGAGCATTTCGATCTCGCGATCGTCGCCGAAGGCGGTGTGTTCGCCGACCAGACGCGCCTCGTCACCGTGGCACCGACCCGGGCGCCGCTGCGGCACGACTACCGGCAGACCGCCTGGGTCGGCCAGGTCAGGTTCGAGGCCACGGCGCAGCCGCGCGCGAAAGGCGTCGCGTTCGAGCGCTTCACCCGCCACGGCCCGGCCGCGCTGCTGCCGCTGAAAGACGGCGGCGCCGGCCTGGTGTGGTGCGTGCCGACCGACGACGACCCGGTGCGCGAGCTGAGCGATGCGCAGCGCGTGACCGTGCTCAACAGCATCTTCCACCCGGCCACCGGGCGCATCGCGTCGGTCACGCCGCTGAAGGATTTCGCACTCGGCCTGAACGCCGAACGCACGCTGACCGACGGCCGCACGGTGCGCATCGGCAATGCCGCGCAGACCCTGCACCCGGTCGCCGGCCAAGGCCTGAATCTCGGGCTGCGCGACGCGTTCGAGCTGGTACATGCGCTCGCGCGCAACGCCGATGTCGACGCCGTGCTGAAGCGCCTCGAATGGCAGCGCGGGCCGGACCGCTGGGCGATGATCGCCGCGACCGATTTCCTCGCGCGCAGCTTCACCTGGAAGCTGCCCGGCGCCGGCACCGCGCGCGGCCTCGGCATCGCCGCGCTGCAGCGCCTCGGGCCGGTGAAGTCGGCGCTCGCGCGGCAGATGATGTTCGGGCGGCGCTGAGGTGCGGCGGCCGTCGCGGCGCCGAAAGCAGGCGCGCGCTAACCGTCTCGGGCCGGGCTTTTGCGGCTGCACCCCGTCCGCCCCATGAACACGTCGGCGCACTTCGACCCCACCGCGCCGCTGAGCCGCTGGCGCCGCCTGGAGACGCTGGCGCTGATCGCGACGATCCCGGCGTTCTACATGGCGCTGCTGTAGATCGACCGCTGGGCCGCCGCGGTGCTGTACCTGCTGGCCTGCGGCGCCAGCCTGCTGGTGATCCGCCAGGACGGCCGCAGCGCCGCGCGGCACCGGGCGCACGGCACGCTGGCGTCACGCCACGGCTTGCGCCTCGCGCTGGCCGGCGGGCTGCTGCTGTCGGCGCTGTTGCCGGCCGGCGATGCGCTGCCGCTGCTGGGCGTGCGCCTGGCGACCGCGGTGCTGATCGTCGTGCAGCTGGCCGAATCGCTGCGGCCGTGGTTCTGGCGCGGCAGCCTGCCGCACCTGCTGGCGCTCGCGCTCGCGGTGCTCGGCCTGTGCGGGCTGGGCTTCTGGTGGCTCGAGCCGCACGTGCACAGCTTCGGCGACGGCCTGTGGTTGGCCTTCACGACCGCGGCGACCGTCGGCTATGGCGACATCGTGCCGAGCACGCCGGCGGCGAAGATCTTCGCGGTGTTCGTCGTGCTGATGGGTTTCGCGGTGCTGTCGCTGGTGACCGCGTCGATCGCCGCGATGTGGGTGCAAACCGGCGAGCGCCGCATCGAGCACGAGATCCTGCGCGACCTGCACCGCCAGCTGCAGACGGTGCACGAGGAACTCGCGGCGCTGCGGCGCGAGCTGGCGCAGCTGCGCGGTCGCGAGTGACGCGAGAACCCGTGATCAGGTGATCACGGTCGGCGCGCTGCGCCCGGTCAGGGCGCGGATGCCGGCGAGGCGCTCGGCGAGCGCGATCAGCCCGCCCAGCGCCTGCTGCGTCTCGATCGCGTGCTGCGCCGGGTCGGGCTCGAAGCGCTCGAGGTAGACGCGCAGGGTCGCGCCTTCGGTGCCGGTGCCCGACAGGCGGAACACGATGCGCGAGCCGTCGTGCAGCCCGATGCGGATGCCCTGCGCGCTGCTGACCGAGCCGTCGACCGGATCGGTGTACGCGAAGTCGTCGGCAGTCGCGATCGTCGCACCGTCGAATGTCTGGCCCGGCAGGGTCGCGAGCGAGTCGCGCAGCCGCGCGATCAAGGTGTTCGCCGCGGCGCTGTCGACGCCTTCGTAGTCGTGGCGCGAGTAGTAGTGGCGGCCGAAGCGCTGCCAGTGGCCGCGCACGATCTGCTCGACCGACTCGCGGCGCACCGCGAGGATGTTGAGCCAGAACAGCACGGCCCAGACGCCGTCCTTCTCGCGCACGTGGTCCGAGCCGGTGCCGGCGCTCTCTTCGCCGCACAAGGTGACCTGGCCGGCATCGAGCAGGTTGCCGAAGAACTTCCAGCCGGTCGGGGTTTCGAAGCACGGGATGCCGAGCGCCGCGGCGACGCGGTCGACCGCCGCGCTGGTCGGCATCGAGCGCGCGACCCCCTTCAGCCCGTTCGCATAGCCGGGCACGAGCTGCGCGTTCGCCGCGAGCACCGCGAGGCTGTCGCTCGGCGTGACGATGAAATGCCGGCCGACGACCATGTTGCGGTCGCCGTCGCCGTCGCTGGCGGCGCCGAAGTCGGGCGCGCTCGCCGGTCCCGATGCGTCCGAGAACATCACCTTGATCAGGTCCTCGGCATAGGTCGGGTTCGGGTCCGGGTGGCCACCGCCGAAGTCGGGCAGCGGCACGCCGTTGATCACGCTGCCCGCCGGTGCGCCCAGGCGCTTGATGAAGATCTCGTGCGCGGTCGGCCCGGTGACCGCATGCATCGCGTCGAAGCACATGCGGAAGCCGCCCGAGCGCAGCAGCGCGCCGATGCGCTCGAAGTCGAACAGCGTGGCGAGCAGCTCTGCGTGGTCGGCGACCGCGTCGATGACCTCGACCGCCATGCCGGCGACCTGCGTCTTGCCTTGCACCGCCAGGTCGACCTCGGGCGCATCGACCGTCAAGGTGCGCGTGATGCGCTGCGTGTGGGCGTAGATTGCCTCGGTGATCTTCTCGGGGGCCGGGCCGCCGTTGCCGGTGTTGTACTTGATGCCGAAGTCGCCGTCGGGCCCGCCGGGGTTGTGGCTGGCCGACAGGATGATGCCGCCGAACGCGCCGTGCCGGCGGATCACGCAGCTCGCCGCCGGCGTCGACAGGATCCCGTGCTGGCCGACCAGCACGCGGCCGAAGCCGTTCGCCGCCGCCATCCGCAGGATGACCTGGATCGCCGCATCGTTGTGGAAGCGGCCGTCGCCGCCGACCACCAGGGTCTGGCCGGCGAAACCCTCGAGCGAATCGAAGATCGCCTGGACGAAGTTCTCGAGGTACTGCGGCTGCCGGAACACCGCGACCTTCTTGCGCAGGCCCGAGGTGCCGGGGCGCTGGCCGGCGATCGGCTGGGTGGTGACCGTGATGATGTTCATGCGGGCTCCATGTGCGCGGCCATTGTGCCGCCCGTCGTGTTCAGCTGCCCAGCTTCAGGAACAGCTCGCGGTCGGGCGCGAAATTGGCGTACAGCGGCAACAGCGCGCCACCCATCGCGCGCGCATCCGAACCGATCGTGCCTTCTAGCACCGCCGGGCGCGCGACGCCTTCCCAGCTGTACTGGTCGAGCGCGTCGTTGACCGCGGCCAGGCCGGCGCGCAGCAGCTCGCGGCTGAACGAGCCGTCGATGATCACGCCGTCGAGGTCGAGCAGGCAGGCCGCGCTGTTGGCCGCGAACGCGACCGCCGGCGCGGCCTCGCGCAGCCATTTCTCGGTGTGCGGCCACCAGGGCTTGTGCATCGCGCGCAGGTCGCTGGCGGCGTCGGGCTCGAGCCCGGCCGCGGCGTAGCGCGCCTCGAGGCTTACCAGCGAGGCATGGCTGAGCAGCTGATCGGGCGCGGCCGGACGCACGCCGCGCGCCAGGCCGAGCGGCATCGAGCCGATCGCGCCGGCGTTGCCGTGCAGGCCCGCGCGCAGCTGGCTGTCGATCACCAGGCCGCCGCCGATGAAGGTGTCGAAGAACACGTACAGGAAGCTGCCGATGCTGCGCCCGCGACCGGCGACGAGCTCGGCGACGCAGGCCGCCGCGGTGTCCTTGACGAACTCGACCGGCAGGTCGGTCATCGCGACGATGCGCTCGCGGATGTCGACGCCGGCCCATCTCAAAGCCTGCTTGCGGCCAATGCCGAGCACCTCGTGCCAGCCTTCGAGCGACAGCGGCGCGGCGATGCCCACGCCGTGCAGGCGCGAGCGCAGCTTGAACGGCAGGGTCTGCGTCAGCTGCTGCAGCCGCGCCTGGATCTCGTCGAACAACGTGTCGGGGTCGGGGAAGTCGTAGCCCAGCGACAGCCGCTCGCGCACCGCGCCGGTGAAGTCGAGCAGCAGCATGTCCATGCTGCGCCGGCCGATCTTGATGCCGATCGAGAACGCCCCGTCGGGGTTCAGCGCCATCGGCACCGACGGCTGGCCGACCTTGCCGCGCACCGGCTCGAGCTTGGTGACCAGGCCGTCGGCCTCGAGCCGCGCGATGATGACCTGCACCGTCTGCGCGGTCAGGCGCGTCAGGCGCGCGATCTCGGCCTTCGGCAGGCTGCCGTGCAGCCGGATCGCCTGCAGCACGACGCGCTCGTTGAACTGCCGCATGCCGATCTGGTTCGACCCTCGAGGCCGCAAGGGAGCCCCTCGTCCGCCGGGTACGTCGGCCGATCCCCCGAGGGGATGCGGGCCGGCTTGGGAGCGGCCCGGCGCTCGGCCCGCATCCGCCTCGACGGTCACGATCGCTTCCTCGTCACGCGAGGCACTCCACCGGCAGCTCGTCGGGCCGCTTCGCGCCGGTCATCACCGCGACGGTATCGCTCATGCTGATCGTCTTCGGGTTGACGACGCAGCACCGCTTGCCGAGGCGCGCGATGTGGATGCGGTCGGCGATCTCGAACACATGCGGCATGTTGTGGCTGATCAGGATCACCGGCAGGCCCTTGTCGCGTACGCGGCGGATCAGCTCGAGCACCATGTTGCCTTCCTTGACGCCGAGCGCGGCGGTCGGCTCGTCGAGGATCACGACATGGCGTGCGAACGCCGCCGCACGCGCCACCGCGACGCACTGGCGCTGGCCGCCCGAGAGCGTCTCGACCGGCTGCGTCATCGAGCGGATGCCGACCTTGAGCTCGTTCATGCGCGCGACGCTCTCCTCGAGCATCTTGTTCTTGTCGATGATGCGCAGCAACTTCGCGACGAAGCCGCTGCGGATGATCTCGCGGCCGAGGAACAGGTTCTCGGCGATCGTCATCGCCGGCGCGACCGCCAGGTCCTGGTAGACCGTCTCGATGCCCTCGCGGCGCGCATCGGCCGGCGACTTGAAGTGGATCACCTGGCCGTCGAGCTTGATCTCCCCTTCGTCGGGAATCGTCGCGCCCGACAGCGCCTTGATCAGCGACGACTTGCCGGCGCCGTTGTCGCCGATCACCGCGAGGATCTCGCCGGCGCGCAGTTCGAAATCGGCACCGTCGAGCGCGATCACCTGGCCATAGCGCTTGACCAGGCCGCGGGCTTCCATCACGAGCGGAATGGTGTTCATCAGCGGGCTCCCTTGCGTGAGAGTTGATCGGTCGCAACCGCCAGGATCACCAGCACGCCGGTGATCAGCACCTGGTAGACCGAGGGCACGCCCATCAGGGTCAGACCGTTGCGGAACACGCCGACGATGACCGCGCCGAGCAGCGAGCCGAGGATGATGCCGCGGCCGCCGAACAGGCTGGTGCCGCCGAGCACGACCGCGGTGATCGCGTCGAGGTTCTCGGTCTGGCCCGCGTTCGGGTCGCCGACGCCGGTGCGGGCGACCGACAGCAGCGCGGCGATGCCGTAGAACGCACCGGCCAGCACATAGACGCCGAGCAGCACGCGGTCGGTCGCGATGCCGGTCAGGCGCGTCGCCTCGGGGTTGTTGCCGACCGCGTAGACGTGGCGGCCGGGCTGCGTGTCGCGCAGGCCCCACCACATGAACCCGTACATCAGCAGCATGAACACGGTGCCGTAGTTGAACGCCGCGCTGCCGATCGACGCGGTGTTGCCGAAGAAGGTCATCGCCGGCGGCAGGTCGGTGATGGTCTGCGCGCCGGAGTAGAGCTGGGTCAGCGCGAACGCGATGTTCATCGTGCCGAGGGTCACGATGAACGGCGGCAGCTTGATGCGCGTGACGAGCAGCCCGTTGAGCAGGCCGAAGGCCATGCAGGCGAGCAGCCCGCACACGATCGCGAGGTAGGCGTTCATGCCGGAGACGACCGCGAGCTTGGTCATCACGATGCCGCCGAGCGCCATCACCATGCCGCAGCTCAGATCGATGCCTGCGGTCAGGATGATCAAGGTCTGGCCGATCGCGATCGTGCCGACCACCATCACCTGCTGCAGGATCAGCGAGAAGTTCTGCACCGACAGGAAGCGGTCGCTCTGCGTCGCGAAGAAGCCGACCGCGAGCAGCAGCGCGATCAGCGGGCCCAGCGTGGCGATGGGCGGCAGCTTCGAGGTTTTGACGAACGTCATGGATTCTCCAGGGAGATGTGGTGCGGGAGCGCCGCAGAGGCCGTAGCGCGCGGGTCGCGGCAGCGCTGAGGGGCGCAGCCGTACCCGGGTGCGGCGAGCACCGCAGGCGTTGCCCCGGCCCGCGCAGTGGGCCTATGCGGGCATCCCTTACTTGTTGCCCCAGCAGAGGTCGGTGCCCACCTTGGTGTCCTTGCTGTCGACGCCGGCCATCGGCTTGTCGGTGATCAGCGTCACGCCGGTGTCGGTGTAGCCCTTGACCTTCTTGCCGCCCTTCGCGTACTCGACGCCGGCGTCGACGCCCATCGAGGCCATCTTCAGCGGGTACTGCTGCGAGGTCGCGGCGATCACGCCGGCCTTCACGTTCTTGATGCCGGCGCAGCCGCCGTCGACGGAGACGATCACGACGCCCTTGTCCTTGCCCGCTGCCTTCAGCGCCTGGTAGGCCCCGGCCGCGGCCGGCTCGTTGATCGTGTAGACGAGGTTGATGTCCGGGTTCTTCTGGAGGCAGTTCTCCATCGCGGTCTGGCCCTTGGCCTGGTCGCCGAAGCTGTCGGCCATGCAGACGATCTCGGCGCTCTT
>Ga0207648_10005263_pt1 | contig 13061 bp, 11 predicted proteins | sample KBSMisM32_FD_184310 | JGI IMG/M metagenome (GOLD analysis project Ga0207648, IMG submission 184310) | Miscanthus rhizosphere microbial communities from Kellogg Biological Station, Michigan, USA - KBS Miscanthus M3-2 (SPAdes) (version 2) | ecosystem: Host-associated > Plants > Roots >...
CCGTAGCCACTGGGGGCATAGAGGAAGGAGCGCGTGTCGAGCTCCGCCAGATGGGCCACGAGCTCCGCGGACGCTTCTCTCTCCTTGACGGCCAGCGCTGCGATACGAGCGAGGAGATCCCGATCCGAGAGACCAGACGCGAGAGCGAGGATGTTCGTATTCATGGAGTGTATTTATCACGGTGATTTTTGGAGGCGCCGCGAAGGCCGCGCCGGCGCCATTAGCGTCGAATGCTCACACGATCGTGCGCGCGGGCAGATCGACCGCGCGAATCGTGTCAGAGGCGGAATGCACAGCCCAGGACCGATCTGGAGAAATGAGCGTTAGCGCAACGGAGCTGCGCGTTCGAGAATACGGGTCCGAAAGTCTGGGGCGGCGAAAATAAATCTGCCAGAACGTCTATGTTGCTAGACGAGTCGGTCGCGCGACGGAGAGTCGGTCGGCCTGACTAGCAAATGGAGGCTGTGGCCGGGTCGGCCTGCCATCAGCCGGTCGGCTTTTACTCCGTCGCGGACGCTCCCAATAGATCAACGACTACGCCCGTCCACGAAAAATCGCGCGCCCCATTCCCTTCGCCTGTCGTCGGGTTGTAGTACTCGCGGAATCCGTCTCTCTCGACGAGCGCGCCCGAGCGATCCTCCACGTGCCGAGCAATCTCTGCGCGCCCATGCCTGCGCAGCCCTCGCGCCAGATACCAGTTCGTATTCATCCAGCTCGGCCCGCGCCACACCAGCTTCGTGCCGACGATGCCGGGCGCGTAGCTGGGCTCGTTCATGGCCACCGATGGAACGGGGAACGGCGCCGCATATTCGCGCTCGTCCGTGAGGTGCCCCACGATCCGCTCCGCGACCTTGGAAGGAAGGTCGGGCAGGGCCAAGGGCAACAGCGACGACACCGTGTTGACGCGCAGCCGCTCCTCGCGCCGGCCGGCCAGGTCGAAGAAGAGCCCGGCCTCCGCGTCGTAGCACTTCGAGACGAGGCCCTCGGTCGTGTGCGCGGCCCGCGTGCGCATCGCGGAAGCGCCGGCCGCGTCACCGACGGACTCGAGCAGCTCGCCCAGCACGCGCTGGTTCTCGCCGTAGATCGTGTTCACGAGCACGTCTTCGCAGATGAAGCGGTCCAGCGCGAACATCTTCTCGGGATCGCGGCCGACCGTCGCGTACGGGCCCGCGACGCGCTCCCAGGCCGCCGTGAAATCCTCGAGATCGGTGCCCGCGATGCCGAGATAGGCGTCGTATTTCGGCGTGTGGTCGAGCCCGGACTCGTCGGGCTGAAGGGTGGCGATGAGGCCGTCGCGGTCGGGGTCACGCACGCGGTCCAGCCAGTCGAAGTAGCGCCGCACCTTCGGGAGCACCTCGTCCAGGAACGCGCGCCCGCCGGCGCCGCGCGCGGCCGCCTGCACCGCCTCCGCGAGCACGGGGGGCTGGATGCAGTCGCTGAGGTAGGGCGTGCGGTAGGCGATCGAATACGTCTTCAGCATCTCCTCGAAGGCTTCACGCTGCCAGAAGGTCACGTGGGCGACGAAGCCGTCGGGCTGCTGGTTCTTGAGCAGCGAGCGCACCTCGCTGCGCGCGCGCTCGGGATCGACGTGGGACAGGGCGACGGTGTGGAAGCAGGAGTCCCAGAACCACTGGAAGGGATACGTGCCCATCGAGGGACACACGAAGTCGTAGTCGTATCCGCACCAGGCGGCATGCCCGCGCTGCCGGTTGCGGTCGTAGAGCGCGCGCACGGACTCGCGCATGCGCTCGTAGCGCTCGCGCGCTACTCCTCCCATTCGCCGTCCTCGACCAGGCGGTCGCGCGCCTCCACGCGGCGCAGGATCTCGGCTCGATCGCCGAGCGTCGTGGCGGCGACGCCCTCGACGACGCAGGAGGCCGCGCAGCACGCGAACACCGCGGCCTCCGAGGGGTTGCCCGTCTCCTGGTAGCGCATGAGGAACGCGGCCGCGAAGACGTCGCCGGCCCCGGTTGGATCGACCTCGGTGCGCGGGAACCCCGGGACCTGCTCCGTGCCCTCGCGCGTGACCAGCGAGAGGCCGCGCCAGCCGCTCGTCACCGCGATCATGGGCACGAAGGACATCAGATCGCGTGAGCGGCGCAGCGCGCCCGGGATGTCGTGCTCGGAGAGGAACAGCGCGTGCACGCCGGCCAGGTTCTCGTCCGGCCGCTGCCATTCGCACGGCATGACTTCCCCGCCCGGCCCGAACGCGCGCACCCAGCCCTGCGCGTTGGCCCCCACCACCTCCGCCGCGAAGGCTTCGGCCGCGCGGCCGTGGATCTCCGCGGCCACGCCGCCGATCAGCAGGACGTCGGGGTTGCGCCACTCCTCGGGCACGAGCGAGAGCACGACGTCTCCCGCGCGTGACGAGAGGACCTGCGTGCGTGCGCCGCCTTCGCCGTAGTTGTTGACGAAGCGGGTGGTGGCGTCGCCGCGGGCGAGGAACGTGGTCACGCCGGGCAGGTCGCGCGCGGGATCGAAGTCGGGCCCGGCCGAGGTCAGGGCGGCCGCCTCCCAGCCGAGCTTGCGCGCGGTCTGCGTGGCGTAGGTGACGGAACCGCCGAGAACGGTCTGGCCCTGCAGGCGGTCCCAGGTGACGTGTCCGATGGCGAGGAGGCGCGGCATGGGCGGATTCTATGCCGGGTCGCGTTGACGCCGCGGGGCCGGATGTCAGCCGTACAGATTCGCGGCCAGGAACTTGTTGCGGAACTTGCCGCGCGGATCGTATTGCGCGACGAGCCGCTGGAACTCCGCGCACATTTCGTAGCGTTTCTGGAGCTGGGCCGACGGAACGGTGAACAGCTTGCCCCAGTGCGGTCGCACCTCGAACGGGGCCAGCTCGCGTTCGATCATCGGCAGCACCTTGCGCACGGATGGCCAGTCCGGCTTCCAGGTGAAGTGAATGGCAAGACTCGCCCGCCTGTAGCACGGGCTCATCCACAACTCGTCGCTCTCGATGGTGCGCAGTTCGGTGATCATCAGGTGTGGGCTGACATGGTCGCGGAGCCGCTCGACGGCCGCGATCGCGTCCGCGGCATTGCTACGGGCCACGAAGTATTCCGTCTGCAGTTCCTTGCCGCTGCTGGGCGTGAAGCCCATGCGAAAGTGAGGCAGACGCTCATACCACGGGCCGACCACACCCATCTGTTCCGTGCAATTCTCGGCAGAGAGCTCGACGATCGGATGGACGTTCACGGTTGCGGGACGGGCGCCGTAGAAATCCCCGGGGGCGGTCCGGGTCGCACCGTTGTCCACGCGCCGCTTCACCCAGACTTCGTTGACCCGACCCCGCTGCCAATCGGTGAACAGGCTCACGCTGTAACCCGCCTTGGCAATGTCTTCGAAGTGCTCTCGGGCTTGCGCCATCGGCAGGTCGAGATACACGTCCTGCCGCATCGCGAACGCCGGTTGCACATCCAGGGTCACCTTCGTGACGACGCCGAGCGCACCAAGATTGACCACGGCGCCCTGGAATATCGTGGGATCTCTCTCGCGCGAGATTCGCAGAACGTCGCCGCCGGCCGTCACGATCTCGAGCGCGGACACCGCCGACGAGAGGTTCCCATTCGTGACGCCGGAACCATGCGTGCCGGTGGCACAGGCACCGGCAACGGAAATGTGCGGCAGTGAGGCGAGATTGTGAAGCGCGAATCCCTGCTGATCGAGTTGCGGACACAGCTGGCCGTAGCTTATTCCCGACTCCACCGTGACCTTCCGCGCCGCGCGATCCAGCTCGACCACCTTCGCCATGTCGCGAAGCGAGAGGAAAGCGTCTGCGCTGTCGGCAATCCCGTTGAAGCAGTGGCGAGTGCCGAGCACCTTGAACCGATCGTGTTTCCGGACGAACTCCTGTACCTGGGCCACGGACGTCGCAGATGTGACGTGGTTCGTGCCGTACCGATAGTTACCAGCCCAGTTCAGCAGCGGCGGCGGCGTCTGCGCGGCCTCCGCCGCGCGACCGATCATCGCCGAGAGAGCCGATGTGCTCACCACAGTGGCGCACTGTCCAAAGAACCGACGCCGGCTCTGATTCATGCCTACTCCCTTGCGGCCTGACGCGCGGCGCGGGCGGCGTCGCCCGCCCGCCGCAAGCGCAGGCGCAACGCCTCGACCGTGTCCGCGGGCGCGGAGCACCGTCCCGCGGTGCAGAGATAGGCGGCGGGACGAGCGCGAGGCGGGAAGCTGACGTCTGCGTGCGGCAGCGGACCCTCCGCCGGATCCCACAGTTCGACGCGCTTGTAGCCGGCGGGCTCGCCCAGCGCGGCGTCGAGGAGGCCGCGCGACGCCGGATCGCTCCGGCCGCCCACCACCGTCACGTGCAGAGGGTCGCGCGCGCGCTCCCAGTCGGCGAGGAGCACGCCGCCGGTGTTGAACCGGCGCGCCACTTCCGGACGCGCCAGATAGCGCAGGGCCTCGTCCGCGAGGGCGCGGTCGGCGGGGTTGGCCGTGAAGTGGAACGCGAGGTTCGCGACGCGCGCGGCCATGACGTTCTCGTCGCGCTGGGGTGTCGGGCGATCGTGCGCGCCAGCAGCGGCCGCGGTCACGAGGCCGGCCACGCCTTCACTGCGGAAGCGCGCGCCCACGAAGGCGAGCGTTTTCTCCGCGCGCTCGAGCCAGGGGCGTTCGCCCGTGGCCGCGTACAGGGCGAGGAACAATCGCGCCGCCGCCACCGAATCGCCGAGGTACGGCCCCGCCACGTCCACGGCGTCGTGGCGGAAGCCGCCACCCTCCAGGGCGCGGTTGGCCAGGATCCATTCCCCCGACTTCACGGCGTCGCGGAGATGGGCCTCCTCGCCGGTCACGGCGTGAAGGGCGAGGAGCGCGGTGGCCGCCCAGGCCGTCTCGCGCGCGTAGAGATGGGTGTCCACACGCGGAACGCCGCGGGCCCGCCGCTCGGCGTCGCCCAGCTTGAAATACGCGCCGGAGTGCTCGCCCCGGACCACGTCCGCGTCCTGGCTCACGTAGAACGCGCCGTCGGGGCCGCGCAGGAACGTCGTCAGGAACTTGTGGATGTCGCGCGCGGCCTGCAGGTAGCGCGCGTCGCCGAATTGCGCGTAGGCCTGGGCGTAGACGCGCAGGTCCTCCGCCTGCATCGACATGATCTTCTCGAAGTGCGGATGGTCCCAGTCCCCGCTGTCCGAGTACTGGTACACGCCGCCCCAGACGGGATCGATGAGCTTGAGCTGGCGGTCGAGAGTCTCCCGTGCCATGCGCTCGGCCTTGCGATCCCCTTCGCGCGCGCGCAGGAGGCACCACTCGACGCTGTCCCAGTCCAGGTACTTGTGCGAGGTCCCCCATCCTCCGTTCTTCGTGTCGTAGCGGTTCACGAGGATGGCCTGGAGGTCGCGGCGCTCGGCGTCGGTGAGGGCGCTGCCCTCGCCGAGGGACGGGCTGGCCGCGTTCTCGACGGAAGGTCCGGGCGTCGGGTCCGCGATCACCGCGCGCAGGAGCCCGCGCATGCGCTCGGGCTCGATGTAGCCCTGGAACTTGACCAGCTCCCGGCCCCTGGAATCGAAGACGACGGTGGCCGGCCAGCCGTAGTCCTCGTAGCGGTTCGACAGGTCGGGCCGCGCGTCCTGGTCCACGCGCACGGGCACGAAGCGCGTCTGGATGAGGGAGACGACCTCGGGGTCCTTGTAGGTCGTCTCCTCCATGACGTGGCACCAGTGGCACCACACGGCGCCGAGGTCGAGGAGGACGAGGCGATCGTCCGCGCGCGCTCTCTCGAAAGCAGCGTCGGACCAGTCGGTCCACGCGATCGGACCGGGCGTCTCCGCGGCGTCGAGAGAAACAGCGAGAACCACGGACAGCACGGCCGCGCTCACGAGACGGAGACGCACGTTCGCGATTACGCCCGCACCTTCTCGAACAGCTTGAGCTGCCAGTCCTCGGCCTGGGAGACCGCCACCGGGTAGCGGCCGGAGAAGCAGGCCGTGCAATGGCGCTGGCCGGCGGCGTCGCCGACCGCGGTCAGCAGGCCCTCGTGGGAGAGGTAGGCCAGGCTGTCCGCGCCGATGCTCTGGCGGATCTCCTCGATCGAGTGTGAGGAGGCGATCAGCTCCGTCTTCAGGGGCGTGTCGATGCCGTAGTAGCACGGGCCCATGGTGGGCGGGCTGCTGATGCGCATGTGCACCTCGCGCGCGCCCGCTTCCCGCACCATGCCCACGATCTTGCGCGAGGTGGTGCCGCGCACGATGGAGTCGTCGATGAGGACGACGCGCTTGCCCTCCAGGATGCTGCGCACCGGGTTGAGCTTGATCTTGACCCCGAAGGACCGGATGGATTGCTTGGGCTCGATGAACGTGCGCCCGACGTAATGGTTGCGGATGAGGCCCCACTGGAACGGAAGCCCGCTTTCCTCCGAGTAGCCGAGGGCCGCGCCCATCCCGCTGTCGGGGACGGGCACCACCATGTCCGCGTCCGCCGGAGACTCGCGGGCCAGCTGTCGTCCCAGACGCTGGCGGGTGCCGAGGACGTTGTGCCCGAACACCTCGCTGTCCGGGCGCGCGAAGTAGATGTGCTCGAACACGCACTGCCGGACGGGCTCGGGGGGGAAGGGATGGAACGACCGCAGGCCGTTGCGGTCGACCACGATCAGCTCGCCGGGCTCGACCTCGCGCACGTATTCGGCGTCGATGAGGTCGAGGGCGCAGGTCTCGGAGGCCACGATGGTCGCGCCCTCCAGCTTCCCGATCACGAGGGGCCGGAAGCCCCAGGGGTCGCGCGCGGCCACGAGCGCGTCTTTGGTCAGGAACAGCAGCGAGAACGCGCCCATCACTTTCGAGAGGCTGGCCGCGATCGCGTCCTCCAGCGTCTCGCGGTGGCTGCGCGCGTAGAGGTGGAGGACGACCTCCGTGTCGGACGTGGACTGGAAGATGGACCCGGCCGCCTCCAGTCCCTGGCGCAGCAGGTTCGCGTTGACGATGTTGCCGTTGTGGCCGAGGGCGATGGGACCGCGATGGCAGTCGATCAGGATCGGCTGCGCGTTGGCGGTGACGGTGTCGCCCGCGGTGGAGTAGCGCACGTGGCCCATGGCCTTGTCGCCGACCAGACCCTCCAGGCGCGCGTCGGTGAAGACGTCGTTGACGAGGCCCATGGCCTTCTCGAGCCGCAGCTTCTGGCCGTCGGAGGCGACGATGCCCGCGGATTCCTGGCCGCGATGCTGGAGGGCGTAGAGGCCGAGGTAGGTGAGGCGCGCCGCTTCCGGGTGGCCGTAGATTCCGAACAGGCCACACTGGTCTTTGAAGTGGTCGTCGAGAACGGGGGTAGCGCCAGCCATGGTCGAAGGCTTCGGAGCCCTGATGATAGCCGAGTTAGGGCCCGATCCCTAGGGCTGGATCGACGCGCTCAGGCCCGAGCGGCCGCCGCCGAGGTCCAGGCGGCGCGGGACCGACATGTCGCGGTGGGTCGCGCCCGGAATGCGGATGCGCCGCCGGGCGAGGGCCACCACCGCCTCGTAGTTCTCCCACTCCCGCCGCGTGCGGGGGGTCGCGACTTCGTCCGCGCCGCCCTCGCAGATGTAGAAGGCCACGTGCGCGGGCAGCGGCGCGCGGAGGGCGTGGATGAACGGCGTGGCCGAGCCGACCTCGAAACCCATCGGCCGTTCCATCACGCGCGAGAGCGCGCGGGCCAGGCCCGGGGTCGGAAAGGAACGCAGATGCCACGCGATGTTCGCCCGCTCGAAGCCACCCCATGGCGTAGCCAGGGCCACGAGCTGGACGGATTCGAACTCGGCGATGGTCCCATCGGCGGTCATCCGGTCGAGGGCGGCCTTGGCGATCCATCCCCCCATGCTGTAAGCGATGATGGAGAGCCGGCGCACGCCCTCGCGGCGCAGGCCGAGCAGCTCGACCTCTAGTCTCTGCGCGTTCGTCGCGAGGTCCGTCCCCTTCTGGTCGTAGTCGAACCCCACCACGCGTTGTCCAGGGGCGGATTGGAGGGGCGCCCAGCCGGCCAGGCGCGTCGAGGAATCTCCGATGCCGCCGATGAGGATCGCCGCCGAGGCGGGGTCGCGCGCCGGCGGCGAGGTGGCGGGAACGAGACCCGGAGCGGCGACCGTCTTCGCGCCCGCCGCGGCCGCGCACGACACGAGGACGAGCGTAAAGACGAGGAACCGTCTCCACGCGCGTCCTGGCCTGACGGTCATCCTCGCGACTGCAGCAGCCGTTCCAGGCTCATCCAGGCATGGTGGAGGTCGGCGACGGACAAGTCGGCCAGCGTCACGCCGCCCGAGGCGAGCACCAGCCGGTCGCCCCCCACCGTGCCCACCCGCGCCCAGCGCACCGCGTGCCGCCGGGCCAGCTCCGCGATGCGCAGCTCGTCCCGCGTGGTCACGATCGCGCGCGAGGGCGTCTCCGCGAAGAGGAGGACGTCCGGCCGCCGCCCCGCCGGCAGGTCGAGGCGCGCGCCCAGCCCGGGCTCCTCGCCCGCGAAGCAGCACTCCGCGGCCGCGACGGCGAGACCGCCGTCGCTGAGGTCGTGCGCGGACAGGAGCACGCCGCGCGCCGCCCCTTCGGCCAGCATCGCGTGCAGTCCCTTCTCCGCCGCCATGTCCAGGCGCGGCGGTCGCCCCGCCACGCGGCCGTGCACCGTCTTCAGGAACTCGCTGCCGCCGAGGTCGTCCCCCGTCTCGCCGAGGAGGTACACGAAGTCGCCCTCGGACCGGAACGAGCGGCGCAGCACGTGCGCGGCATCTTCGATGAGACCGACCACGCCCAGCACCGGCGTCGGGTAGATCGCGCGGCCGTCCGTCTCGTTGTAGAGGGACACGTTGCCGCCCGTGATGGGCACGCCCAGGGCGCGACAGGCGTCGGCGATCCCGCGTACCGACGCCACGAACTGGCCCATCACCTCCGGCCGTTCCGGGTTGCCGAAGTTGAGGCAGTTGGTGGCGCCGATGGGGACCCCGCCGGAGGCGGCCACGTTCCGACAGGCCTCGGCCACGGCCAGGCGCGCGCCCTCGAAGGGATCGAGCCATCCGTAGCGCCCGTTGCCGTCCACGGACATGGCCAGCGCGCGCGCCGTGCCCTTCACGCGCACGACCGCGGCGTCCGATCCCGGTCCCACCAGCGTGTTCGTGCGGACGGTGGAATCGTATTGCCGGTAGATCCAGCGCTTGTTCGCGATGTTGGGAGAGGCCAGGACGTCGAGGAGCGCGCGGGAAAGGTCGGAGGGCGGCGCCAGAGCGAGCACGTCTTCCTCCGCGGCCGGATTGTGCGGCGGCGTCCAGGGCCGGTCGTAGAGGGGCGCGGCGTCGGTCAGGGCCTCGTTGGGGACGTCCGCTTCCAGCCGTCCCTCGTTGAAGACGCGCAGGCGCTGCCCTTCCGTGACCTTGCCGATGGCCTCCGCGTGCAGGTCCCACTTCTCGAAGATGCGGACGATCTCGTCCTCGCGCCCCTTCTCGGCCACGAGCAGCATCCGCTCCTGCGATTCGGAGAGCATCACCTCGTACGCGGTCATGCCCGTCTCCCGCTTGGGGACCCGCGCGATGTCGATCTCGATGCCCGTGCCCGCGCGCGCGCCCATCTCGCACGTCGAGCAGGTCAGGCCGGCTGCGCCCATGTCCTGGATGCCGACGACGGCCCCGCTGGCCATCGCCTCCAGGCAGGCCTCGAGCAGGATCTTCTCCATGAAGGGATCGCCGACCTGCACGGTGGGCCGCTTCTCCTCGCTGCCCTCGCCGAACTCCGCGGAGGCCATGGTGGCCCCGTGGATCCCGTCGCGCCCGGTCTTGGCCCCGACGTAGAACACCGTGTTGCCCACGCCCTCCGCGCGCCCCTTGAAGATCTCGTCCGCGCGCGCGATGCCGAGGCAGAAGGCGTTGACGAGCGGGTTCTTCGCGTAGCACTCCTCGAACATCACTTCCCCGCCCACGGTCGGGCAGCCGAAAGCGTTGCCGTAGCCGCCGATGCCGGCCACCACGCCCGCGATGAGGCGCCGAGTGTGCGGGCCTGTGGGCGGGCCGAAGCGCAGCGAGTCCATGATCGCGATGGGGCGCGCCCCCATGGTGAAGATGTCGCGCAGGATCCCGCCCACTCCCGTGGCCGCGCCCTGGTAGGGCTCGATGAACGAGGGGTGGTTGTGCGACTCGATCTTGAAGACGGCGGCCAGCCCGTCTCCGATGTCCACCGCGCCCGCGTTCTCCCCCGGGCCCTGCAGGACGCGCGGGCCCTCCGTGGGCAGCGTCTTCAGGTGGATGCGGCTGCTCTTGTAGGAGCAGTGCTCCGACCACATGACCGAGAAGAGGCCCAGCTCGGTGAGGTTCGGGTCGCGGCCCAGCGCCTTGCGGATGCGCTCGTATTCGTCTTCGGTCAGGCCGTGCCGGGTGAGGACGTCGGGGGAGATCGTGCCCATGGTTCCTTATAGACCATCCCTCCCCCTTGCCGCGAGAGGGACTCTTGCCTATGATCCGCCGTCGCCCTCTGGGAGAGACGCTGCCATGATGACCGTCTGCGCCTGGTGTGACCGCTACCTCGGCGGGCACGATGCCGACATCACCCACGGCATCTGCACGGCCTGCACCGCCCGCCAGCACTGGCACGAAACGCCCGTCCTCGTCGTCTCGCGCGAGCGCGAGGCCATGATCCCCGTCTTGCGCCAGCTCCTCCACGGCATCCCCGAGATCAAGATCGTCCTCGAGCGCCGCACGGACGAGCGGCGCCAGGCGGCGTTCATGCCGGGCGTGGAGCGGCGCAGCGGCCAGGACCGGCGGCGCCGCGACGACCTCGCCCTCCTCTGATTCACGGGCCCCCCGCCCTCTCCGCTAGAATCGATCGGGTCGGCCATGAACTACGTCGTCCTCGCCGTCCCCGTGTTCTTCCTCCTCATCGGACTGGAGCTCTTCATCACCCGGCTCCAGGAGAAGGACTACTACACCCTCAGCGACTCCGTGACCGACCTCGGGTGCGGGCTGTTCCAGCAGTTCACCGAGGTGGCGCTCAAGACGTTCCTGTTCGCGGGATACCTCTTCCTGTACTCACACTGGCGCATCTTCGAAATCCAGTCGCACTCGGTCGCGGCCTGGGTGGGGTGCCTCCTCGGCCAGGACTTCCTGTACTACTGGTTCCACCGGAAGAGCCACGAGGTGAACGCGTTCTGGGCCGCGCACGTCGTGCACCACTCGAGCGAGGAGTACAACCTCTCCGTCGCCCTGCGCCAGGGGGCGTTCCAGCCCGTGTTCTCCTGGATCTTCTACCTCCCGCTGGCCGTGATCGGCTTCCCGCCCCTCATGTTCCTGACCGTCTCCTCCATCGACACGCTCTACCAGTTCTGGATCCACACGCGCGCGATCGGGAAGCTGGGACCCCTGGAGGGAATCCTCAACACGCCGTCGAACCATCGCGTGCACCACGGCCGCAACCCCAAGTACATCGACCGCAACCACGCCGGGATGTTCGTCATCTGGGACCGGATGTTCGGCACGTACGTCGCCGAGCAGGAAGAGCCCGTCTACGGAATCACGACGCCGCTGCGGAGCTGGAACCCGGTCTGGGCGAACCTGCACTACTGGGTGGACCTTGCGGAGAAGGCGCGCCGCGCCGCGCGACCGCTGGACAAGCTGCGCCTGTTCCTGGCCCGGCCGGGATGGCATCCCGCGGACCTCGGCGGATACCAGCCGCCGCCCGAGGTGGATCCCGCCCGCGACCAGAAGTTCGCGACGCCCGCCCCGCTGGGTTTGAAGGTCTACGCCTTCGTGCAGTTCGTGATCACGCTGGCCGTGGGCAGCCTCTTCATGTTCCGGCAGGCGGCGTGGCCGCCGGGGACGCGCTGGATGACGGTCGCCTTCATCGTGGTCAGCTTCGTCGCCGTGGGCGGGCTCTTCGAGCGCCGCCGCTGGGCCGTGCCGCTCGAGGTGGCGCGCCTCGCGGCCGCGGTGCCTCTCGTGCACGCCGCGGCCATCCTGCGCGCGTCCTGGATGCCGGCCGTGGTCACGGCCGCCGCGGCCGTGGTGGTCGCGGGCTGGCTCTGGCACGTCGCGCGGGACGGCGGCGCGATCAGCGCGCGACGGGCGTGAGCACGCGGACGAGCGCCTCGAACAGCTGACGGCCGTCCGCGGAGCCGAGCTCCGGCTCGGCCGCGCGCTCCGGATGGGGCATGAGGCCGACCACGTTGCGGGCGGCGTTGCACACGCCGGCGATGGCGGCGGTCGACCCGTTCACGTTGGCGGCGGGATCGAGCCGGCCGTCTTTCGTGGTGTACCGGAACACGACCTGGCCCTCGCCTTCCAGGCGCGCGATCTCCTCCGGCTCCGCGTAGAAGTTCCCCTCGCCGTGGGCGATGGGCATGGTCAGCACGCGGCCGGCGGGGATGCCCGCGGTGACGGGCGTGTCCGTGCGCTCCACGCGGACGTGGACGGGCTGGGACAGGAACTTCACGCCCCCGTTGCGCAACATGGCTCCGGGAAGGAGGCCCGCCTCCTGCAGGATCTGGAACCCGTTGCAGATCCCGAGCACAGGTCCGCCCTGGGCGGCGAAGGCCTTGACCGCGCCCATCACCGGCGAGAAGCGGGCGATGGCGCCCGTGCGCAGGTAGTCGCCGTAGGAGAAGCCGCCGGGCAGGATGATCGCGTCCAGCCCGGAGAGGTCCGCGTCCTTGTGCCAGACGAACCGCGCCTCCTGGCCGCAGACGTGCTTCACGGCGTGGTACGCGTCGTGGTCGCAGTTGGATCCCGGGAAGACGACGACCCCGACCTTCATTCCACCTCCACGCGGTAGCTCTCGATCACCGGGTTGGCCAGGACCGTGCGCGCGATCTCCTCCACCGTCTGCCGCGCCTGGTCCCCGGTGAGGCCGTCGAGGGCCACCTCGAAGAACTTCCCCTGGCGCACGTCGGTGACGCCGCTGTAGCCGAGCGACGTCAGCGCGTCGTGGATCGTCTTGCCCTGGGGGTCGAAGACCGATTTCTTGAGGGTGACGTAGACCCGTGCCCGAGCCATTGCCGTCCTTATCTTAACGCGACCGCTCGCCGCGGCGGCGCGCCATCGCCGGCTTGGAATCGAACACGCGCGCGAAGATCGCGTCCACGTGTGTCAGGTAGCGGTCCAGGTGGAACACCGCGTCCAG
>Ga0207648_10005264_pt1 | contig 13060 bp, 14 predicted proteins | sample KBSMisM32_FD_184310 | JGI IMG/M metagenome (GOLD analysis project Ga0207648, IMG submission 184310) | Miscanthus rhizosphere microbial communities from Kellogg Biological Station, Michigan, USA - KBS Miscanthus M3-2 (SPAdes) (version 2) | ecosystem: Host-associated > Plants > Roots >...
CGCCGCAGGGGCATCACCCTGTTGCAAGGGGCGGCCCATGTCCGCTGGACCCAGCGCTGACCTGCGTCATGAGCGGCCTCGACAGTCCGCGCGGACTCGCGTTCGGCCCTGAAGGCGCGCTCTACGTCGTCGAAGCCGGCAGCGGCGCCGGCGTCGGTGTCATCACTACCCCGGCGACCGACCCGCGCTGCTTCCTGACCAACATCGGCAGCCGGCAGTGTTATGGGACGACGGGCGCCGTCACGCGGCTGTGGCGCGACACCCAGGAGCGCGTCGTCACCGGGCTGCCGTCGACGTCGTTTCCGAAGGGTCCGCGCGGCCTCGGCGCGGCCGACATCGGGTTCAACGGGCGCGGCGACGCCTACGTCACGATCGGATGGGAAAACGATCCGACGGCGCGCTTCACCAATCCCCTGCTTCCCGATCTGCCGCAATTCGCCAATCTCATTCATGTGAACGCGAGCGGCGGCTGGCGCAGCGTCGCCGACCTCGGGGCGTTCGAAGCCGACGCGAATCCGGATCGCGGCCAGGTCGATACCGATCCGTTCGGCCTCCTGGTGGAACCCGACGGCGTCGTCATCGCGGACGCCGGCGCCAACGATCTGATTCGCGTTTCGCGCAACGGCGAGGTGTCGCTGCTGGCGACGTTCCCGTCGCGCAGCTCGACACCGCCCCGGCCGTCGTTCGCGCCGCCGCCCAACCTGCAGACGAGCGACGCCGTCCCGACGTGCGTCGTCGCGGGTCCGGACGGCGCGTACTACATCGGCGAACTGACCGGCATCCCGTTCACCGACAAGCGCGCGAACATCTACCGTCTCGATCCGGCGACCGACGCGGTACCCCACACGTTCACGCTGGACGAGGCGTTTCTCACGGGCTTCAAGAACATCATCGACATGGCGTTTGCCGACGATGGGACGCTGTACGTCCTGCAGCATGCGACCGGCGCGCTGCAGATGACCGGCCTGGGCGTGCTCATCAAGGTGGTGCCGGACAAGAGCCAGAGCGACATCCGCCTGCAATACCAGCTGGGGACGCGCGGCACGGTGATCGCGAATCTCCACGAGCCCACGTCGGTCGTGATCGGACCCGACGACAACCTCTACGTGAGCATCCGCGGCACGACTGCCGGCGGCGGTGAAGTGATCCGGGTAGCGCGGCAGCCCTGACCGCAAAGCCGTGGCAGCTCAGGGCAGCACGCGGATCTTGATCGCACGGTAGGCGACGCGGTCGGCGTGATCCTGCAGCGCGATGTGACCGCGCGGCTGGCGGCCGTAGGTGGGGACGTCGCGGAACATGCTCTGCTGCACGCGCTCGAGCCAGTCGGCGCTCCCCAGCTCGTAGGACACGACGCGCACGCCGTTCAGCCAGTGCTCGACGTGAGCCCCGTCCACGAGAATCCGCGCCTGGTTCCATGACCCGGCGGGACGCATGACGTCGGCCGGCGGCGCATAGAGCGCGTAGCACGCCGCGGCCGAGGTGACGTCGGTGCCGCCGCCGGGATTGCGCGCGTTGTCGATGATTTGAAACTCGGGGCCGGAGAAGAACGTCGGATCGATCGCTTCGCTGACGCGATACATGATGCCGCTGTTGCCCCCTTCGCCGATCTGCCACTCGACGGTGAGCTCGAAGTTGGCGAAGTCGTCGGCGGTGATCAGGTCGCCGGCGGCGCCGACTCGGGTCAGCGCGTCGTCGAGCGGCCGCCATCCCTCGGGTACACCGGGCTGGCGGAAGCCGCGCCACCCGGTGGTGGTGCGGCCGTCGAACAGCAGCCGCCATCCAGCGGCGCGCTCGGCGTCGGTGAGCGTGTTCGGGCCCGCGGGAGCGGGAGCCGGTTGCTCAGTGGGCGTGGACGGCGCAGCCGGCGCAGCGGTGCGGCCGCCCGAGCATCCGAGCGCCAGCATCGGCACCACCAGCATCGCCCAGCGGACCCCCATGCCGATCAGGATACGGCAAGGGGGGCGTCAATAGCGGACGGTCATGACCATGCCGCCGCCGCGGCGGCCGACCACGGGCGCGATGACGGTCCGAGGGACGGGGGACGCGTGTTGCGGAGAGGTTGCCTTGTCGATCCCGTGGCCGATCGCCGCGCCGGCGAGCATGCCGGCCGGGATCGCCCAGGCGCCCCACGCGGCGAAGCACCCGCCGCAGAACCCCCCGCCCTCGTTCTCGCCGTAGGTCTTCGCCAGCGACGCTACGACGGCCGCCGCGCTGACGCCGCCGACGATCGCGCCGACCTTCGCGCCGTGCGCTCCACCGGATCCCGACTGGGACGGCGACAGCTGCAACGGTTCGCGCGCAGCCCACTGGCGCGCAGGCGCGCCGGCAGCCGGCCGCGTCGCGACCGGTGGTTCTTCGGCATGGGCGAGCGTCACCGAAGAGACAGCGGCACAGAGAATCAGGGCGACAATTCGAGGCGCAGGTTTCATGGACTCCTCCGGGTAGGTCCGCGACTGCAGACCGCTCGATCCTAGAGGCGCACTCAACCGCGAGACTGGCTCACTTTCAGGCGATCGACAGGGCGACCCGGCCTGTCAGAGGTGGGCGGCGGCCATGGCTTCGACGATAGCGCGGACGCTTCGCCCGACGTCATCGCGCGCCGTGTCGATCGTCAGCCGCTCCACGTCCCACGGCCGGTAGTCCCGGGCCTCCACCTCGGACCAGGTCGGCAGCCGATGGCCGTCGATGTCGGGCGATCGGCGCTCGACGCGCCGCTGGTGTTCGCCGCGGTCGGAACACACGATCTCGACGTCGAGCGCGCGCACGCCGGCGCGCGCCGCCACGGCGCGCCACTCCGCACGCGTCAGCGGCCACGGGTTCACGCAGTCGGCGATCACCGTGCGCCCCAGCCGCAGGTTGTCCTCGGCGACGGCGTAGGCGACGCGGTAGCCCTCCCCTTCCACGCGCACGCCGGCCTGGCGCAGCGCCTGCTCGATCGAGTCGATGCGCAGATGGGTGGCGGCGATCGTCCGCGCCAGCTCCCGCGCGATCGTCGTCTTGCCGACGCCGGGCAGCCCGCTCAGGACGATCAGCACGACGCCATCTCAGAGGCGTCTCAGGACGTCTACGGCGAGGATCGCGACCGCGAGCAGGCTGCCGACCGTCCGTACCATGTGCAGGCGCCCCCATTCGTGCAGCAGCGCCACCGTCGCCGCATCGACCGGACGCGAGGTGTCGAGCAGCCGTCGATTGGTCGGCATGACGACGATCAACGTGTAGGGGGCCATCGCCGCGAGCAGCGCGCCACCGCCGAGTACGCCCGGCCCCTGCCCCGCCATGAACGCGGCGATGGCGCTGATGACACCGACGATCACCAGTCCAATCTGCATCGCCGCGGCGCGCTTGTAGCTCGGGCGCCACTGCGCGACGGCGGCGGCGCCGTCGAGCCGCAGGCGCGCCGGATGCTCGACGAAGGAGACGTACACGCACGCGCTGGCAAAGAACGAGGTGAAGACGAGCGTCAGCACTTCAAACGCCATCGCGACAGTTTAAGCTGGTTCCATGAGCGACACGCAGCGCAACACCGCGAACGCCAGGGCATTCTACGACCTGATGTTCAACCAGTGCCGCCCGGCGGAAGCGATGGCCCTCTACGCCGGCAGCCACTACACCCAGCACAACCCTGGCGTGGGCGACGGCAAGCAGGCCTTCATCGACTACTTTGAGCGCATGGCGCGCGAGTACCCGGGCAAGCGCGTCGAGTTCAAGCGCACCGTCGCCGAAGGGGACTTCGTCGTCCTGCACTGCTACCAGTACTGGCCAGGGGACGGCGACTGGGCGGGGATCGACATCTTCCGCTTCGACGGCGGCAAGATCGTCGAGCACTGGGACGTCCTGCAGCGCGTCCCCGCCGAGTCGGCCAACAACAATACGATGTTCTGACAGGCTTCTCGTCTGTGCCACAATGCGGCCATGTGGCCCGCCCTCCCGCTCGATCAGTGGCGCGACACCCGCGACACGCTGCAGATGTGGATGCAGATGGCCGGCAAGGTCTGCCTGGCGCTGACCCCGCGCGTCAACCACTTCTGGAACATCGCCTTCCACCTGACGCCGCGCGGCATCATCACGCCGCTGATGTGGCAGAACGGGCGCACCTTCACGGTCCTCTTCGACCTGACGTCGCACGCGGTGGTCATCGAGATGTCGGACGGGAATCGCGAGACGATTCCGCTCCGGCCCGAGACGGTCGCGGCGTTTTACCAGCGGTTCATGGACACGCTGCACCGGATGGGCGTCGACGTGCGCATCTGGACGATGCCGGTGGAAGTCGAAGGACCGATCCGCTTCACGAAGGACGAGACGCACCGTTCGTACGACGCCGCGGCGGCGCACACCTTCCACCAGGTGCTGCTGGCGATCGCCCCGGTGCTGCAGCAGTTCCGCGCCGAGTTCATCGGCAAGTGCAGCCCGGTCCACTTCTTCTGGGGCAGCTTCGATCTCGCCTGCACGCGCTTCTCCGGACGCCGCGCGCCGGAGCGCCCGGGGGCGGACGCGATGACCCGCGAGTCGTACTCGCACGAAGTGATCAGCCACGGCTGGTGGCCTGGCGGCGGCCCGGTGAACGTGCCGGCCTTCTACGCCTACGCCGCACCGGAGCCGGCAGGCCTGCGTGAGGCGCCGATCCGGCCGGCGGCGGCGTATTACAGCAAGGACTTCTCGGAGTTCATCCTGCCCTACGACGCCGTGCGGCAGTCGGCGTCGCCGGAGCAGGACCTGATGGCGTTCATGCGCACCACCTACGACGCGGCGGCGCAGCTGGCGCAGTGGAACCGCGCGGAGCTCGAAAGGATCGTCCCGTCATGACTTCGTCGAAGGCCTGCCAGCACATCGCCGGCCTGGAAACGCTGCGCACGCCGAAGGCCTACGAGTGCGAGACGTGCGTCAAGATCGGCGCCGACTGGGTTCACTTGCGGACGTGCCAGACGTGCGGCGTCACGCTCTGCTGCGACTCGTCGCCGAACCGCCACGCCAGCAAGCACGCGCACAGCGCCAGCCACCCGGTGATCGCATCCGCGGAGCCGGGCGAGCGGTGGCTGTACTGCTTTCCTGACGACGCGTTCGCCGAATATTGAAGACTTCGCTGTCAACTCCCAACTACACAACCACCAACGCCCAATCAACTACCAACGCCCAACTCCCAAAACGTTCAAGAGACGACGTGCGAAGGTCTTGGGAGTTGGAAGTTGGCTGTTCGTTGGGCATTGGGAGTTGTGAAGTTGGGAGTTGACACGCGCGTCAGCGCAGCCGTGCGCCGGCCAGCTGCGCGACAGCGCCGAGCGTGGTCTGCGCGGCGTTCAGTCCCAGCCTGAAGTCCTTGTCCGAATACGTCGTGAAGAGATCCGTCGGCTGGTGCCACTGCGGATCCCAGCCGCCGCCGATCTGCGCGCCGCGCTCGTTCTCACGCAGGCTCACCGACGCCACCAGATCCTGGAACCGGCCGGAGTCGGTGTTGGTCATGTGCGGCCCGACCGCGGCCGGATAGTCGGTGGCGTACTTCTCGTTCGCCGCGTGCAGCACCCAGGCGAGCGCCTGCGCCTCGGCGGCAAACTTCGACGTCTTCGCGAACTCGATGTTGACGTCCGCTTCCGGGCGCTGCTCCTTCGGCAGCGTCCCGTCGGCGTTGGGCATGCCGTGGTCGTAGAGCATCATGTCGTGCTGGATCATGCCGAGCCATGTCGGCTCGGGATACTTCCCCGACCCCGGCGGATCTTCTTTCCCCTGCAGATCCTTGCGCTGCGTGACGTAGGCCGCGGCGCCGTTGGTGCCGCTCTCCTCGTTGTTCCAGAGCGCGAAGCGGATCGACCGCTCGGTCTGCACGTCAGGACTGCTCAGCACGCGGGCCAGCTCCATCACCAGCGCCGTACCCGATCCATCGTCGTTTGCCGCTTCCCCCCAGCCGATGCCGTCCATGTGCCCGCCGACGATGTACATTTCCCGGGGCCTGGTGGTGCCGACTTTCGTGCAGTAGACGTCCTGGCGCGGACCCGGTTCCGCCGGCGTCTGCTCTGTGTTCAATTCGCGGAGCTTGAGATCCGGCTGCGCCTCGGCGCTGCTGTTCACGGGACGGCGCGCGCGATTGCCGCGAATCCGGCTCCCCCCCTGGCCCTGCGTGGGATCCGCCTGGCCGCGACCCGCTCCTCCGCCGCGCTGGCCGGCGCCCGCGCCGCCGGCGCGCTCGCCTCCCTCCGGCGCCTCGCCGCGCTGGCCGGTGCGCGGCGTATAGGTATAGGTGATGCGCTCGGGCGCGCAGCCGTAACTCTTGAGCTGTGCCTCGATCCAGTCCACCGCGGCGCGATTGCGCGCCGTGCCCTGGCGGCGATCGCCGAACTGCGTCAGCCCCTTGATGGTGGCCTTGTATTTCTCGAGATCGAGACGGCCGACGATGGTCTTGATCGGATCGTCGGGCTGAGCCGGCGACGGCGCCGGTGGCTGCGCCTGCGCAACGGCGGCGCACACGGCGATGGCAATGAACGTCGAACGCATCCGTGATTCCTCCGGGGCGGAGTCTACGATCTTCCGGCTAAAGCCGGAAGCCACGTGGCGCTAAAGCCGGAAGCCACGTGCTTCACGCACTGTCCGGGACCGGCTCGAGGCGGTCGTGGTCCCACGAGTAGCGGAAGCGCCCGTGGGTGGGGCAGCGGTAGTAGAGGCCGATCTGCTCCCCCACCTGCGCCGCGCGCTCCATGTCGGCGCCGCACTCGGGGCAGCGATTCAACTGTTCCCACTTTTCGGCGCCAGGCGAGCCTGTCTCGTCGCTCATTGAGCCCTCGTTGATCTAATATACGCGCCCATGATGACCACCCTGCGCGTGCTCGCCGCCGAGGCGCTCGGCACCTTCTACCTCTGCTTTGCCGGAATTGCGGCGATCCTCTGCACGCAGCCGCCCATCAACGCCGGCGGCGGGCTCGTGGCGATCGCGCTCGCGCACGGCCTCGCGCTCTCGATCGCGGTCAACAACTTCGGCGGGATCTCCGGCGCGCACTTCAACCCGGCGGTCACGCTGGGGATGCTGGTGACCGGCCGGATCAAGCCGGCGCTCGCGATCCTCTACATCGTCGCGCAGCTGCTCGGCGCGTCGATCGCCGCGTTGACCTGTCGTGACGTCTTTCCGATGGAGGCGATCAACGCGGGGATGCTCGGCATTCCGCTGCCCGCGGCGTGGGCCTCGACCGGGACGATCTTCTGCGTCGAGTTCGTGCTGACGTTCCTGCTGGTGACCTCGATTTTCGGCACTGCCATCGACGAGCGCGGCAAGACGGTCAAGATCGGCGGGTTCGGCATCGGCCTGACGGTCGCCTTCGACATCCTGGCGGGCGGCCCGATCACCGGCGCCTCGATGAACCCGGCGCGGTCGTTCGGGCCGGCGCTGGTCATGGGCCACTGGGAATGGCACTGGCTGTACTGGGTGGCTCCGGTGCTGGGCGGGATGGCCGCCGCGCTCTTCTATCACGCGTTCCTGCTCATCACCCCGGACAAGCCGCCGGTCAAGGAAGAGTACCTGGATCGCGGACGGCGCTGACTACGTCTTGATCTGCACCAGCGGCTCGTAGAGGCGCGTGCCCTTGCACTCGGGGCACTTCGACGGCTTGTTGATCTTGTCCTTCGCGAACGTGTAGCCACAGCTGCGGCAGCGGGCGGGCTCGACGCGGATGTCCTGATCGGCGGCACGCGCCGTCTTGATCAGGTGCTTCAGGTGATCCTCGACTTCCTTCGTCGTCAGCTTCAGCTCGTGGGCGATGGAGGACATGGTCCGCGGCTGCTTCAGCATCTCGGCAATCTGCTGTCGAATCGTCATGCACTGTACATTGTAAATGGCTCCGCCTTCGCTCGGCGAATTCGACCGAGCTGCGGGCGGCACAAGCAGGCCTGGGCGTGCGCTCGAACGGGTTTTCCGGAGGGGCGAGCCTCCGCCGCCGCCCGGCCTTGACCGGGCGACGGCGAAGCGTAATCACTAGCGGCGGTTGAAGTTGTAGGTCACGTTGAAGCGCAGCACGCGCGGCGCCAGGAACTGCGTCGGCGACAGGAACGTCTGGATGTTCGTCGTCGGCTGGGTCGCGTCGCCGGAGAACCGGACCGGTGTCAGGCCGGTGCCCAGGCGGGTATTGAACACCGTGTTGGCGTTGGTCAGGTTGTAGACGTCCATGCTGAGCTCGAGCCGGTCGCGGCGGAAGTCGAAATAGCGCCCGAAGCGCAGGTCGAGCGTGGGCAGCCACGGCAGCTCGACGCTGCCGCGCGGCTCGGCGTTCACCGTCAGCGTCTGCCGGGTGCAATTGGACAGGACCGTCGTCGTGTTGCAGGTCGGCACGGCCCACGTACGCGTGACCGGCAGACCCGACGCGAGACGGAAGTTCGCCGCCGCCAGGACCTTGTACGGCAGCAGGTACGAGCCGCTCGCCTTGAAGTTGTGCCGGCGGCCGCCGCTGACACCCTCCGCGTTCACGAACGCGTTGTTCGGGTTCGCCAGGCTCGTGAGCTGCACGTTCTGCTTCGAATAGGTGTAACCGGCGAGCAGCGTCCAGCCCTTCTCGAAGCGCTTGGTCGTGATGATGTCGAGCCCGTTGTAGTGGTTCGCCAGGCGATCGTCGTTGATCGTCTTGGTGGTCGTCGTCACGCCAGGGTTCTGGTTGAAGACCGTGATCGGCAGATCGTCGGCGGTGTTGCTGACGCCGTCGCGGCCGGGGTCCTGCAGCGAGATCGACGTGTACTGCTGCGGCCAGAGATCAATCGAATTGTCGATCGTGCCCTGCGGATCGCGCTCGCGCGTGTGGAGGTAGTTCACCTCCAGGAGGAAGGCGTTGAACAGCTCGTGGTCGACCGTTACCGTGAGCTCGTTCCGGTAGGGACGACGGACCGATGGGTCGAAGATGGCGACCGCGAGACCGTTCGTGCTGCTCAGGGTGCCGAACTCACCGCCGACGTACTTCAGGCCGTCCCACGTGGCGTTACCAGGCTGGAAGTTCAGATCGCCATTGAGATCGTTCCAGTTGTAGACCTGGTTGATGTTCGCATTCGGGTTCGGGGGCGTGCCGGTGTTGATCTGATCGAGATACTTGCCCCACGACGCCTTGAGCGCCGTCTTGCCGTTGCCGAACAGGTCATACGTGCCCGCCACGCGCGGCGCCCAGTTGTACCAGAGCGGATCGCCGTGCACCGCCGGGAAGGACTTCTGGATGGTGTAGTTCTGGACCACGCCACCGATATTCACCCCCTGGAACACCAGCCCGTCGGGGAAATACTGGCTCGCGCCGGTCGTCTGGGCCGGCAGGTAGCCTTCGATGCGCTCCCAGCGGATCCCGGCGGTCACGTTCAGGCGGCCGGTGGTGAACGAGTCCTGCCCGTACAGCGCCGTGCTCATCACCGCGCGCTCCTGGTGCAGCGGCGTGTTGAAGATCGTGACGGTCGTCGGGGTCGGGGTGCCCGCGCTGCGATAGTTCGGATTCACGCTGTCGACGCGAATGGTATCGACGTCCTCCGGCGTGTAGCCGTTGTCGAAGCCGCCCTTGAACTCGTGGCGGCCGCCGGTGAACGACGGCAGGTAGTACTGCCAGTTGGCGATCGCCTGCACCCGGCGGCGGAACATGATCTGGCTGCTGGTGCGGTTCCGGTAGAGGTTGCCGGTCGACTGATCGTTCAGCGGCTGCAGGTCGGTCTTCTGATACAGCGGGAAGTGCGTGTTGTTGTAGCTGACCTTGGCGTCGAGGAACATCCGATCGCTGAGGACGCGGTTGTACGCCAGCTGGCTGACGACGAACGTGTCGAGCTCCTTCGAATCCGACTCCTGCGTCAGCCCGCTCGCCGCGCCGCGGTTCGGCTTGTCGTAGCGCTGTTTCGACAGATAGCCCTCGATGCGGTTCGCCGTCCCGAGCTGATAGGTGATCTTCCCTTCGCCCGCGATGATGTCGGTGGTGTCCTGGTCGCTCGTGCCCGAGAGCGGCGTCGGAATGTAGGACGGCACGACGGTCGGGAAATCGGGGACGTTGACGTGGGTCGCCTGGTAGTTCGCCGATCCGAAGAAGAACATCTTGTTCTTCATGACCGGGCCGCCCATCTGGAAGTTCGAGTTGGTGATGATCTGCGTCGAATTGGCATCGGGGCGGAAGCCCGCGGTCAGCAGCTCCTGGTCCACGTTGTTCGACTGCGTGTTGTGCCCCTGGTAGGTCTGCAGGGCGCTGCCCTGGAACGTGTTCGTCCCGCTCTTGGTGACCATGTTGATGAGCACGCCGCCCGTGCCCACGGCGATGTCCTGCGCGCCGGTCGACACCTGGATGTTCTCGAACGCGCTCGGGATGTAGTAGTTCATCGAGAAGCCCTGCGCCGCCGGGTCGTTCACGTTCACGCCGTTGAGCAGCTGCGTGTTCTGCGCGTTGGGCGTGCCGCGGGCCGACATGGAGCGCTGGAGGCCGCCCTGGTTGCCGCCGACGTCGGGCGTCTCGACGACGACGCCGGGCGCCTTGTACTCGAGGATGTTCCAGATGTCCTTGCCGCCGGGCGTCGTCTCGAGCAGCGCGCTGTCGATATTGGTCTTCGACCCGACCGTCTTGGTGTCGACGACCGGCGACTCGCCCTTGACGGTGACCGCCTCCGACAGGGTGCCGAGCTTCATCGGCACGTCGATGCTCGCCGTTTGCCCCTGGCGCAGCACGACGTCTTCACGGATGTAGGTCTGGAAGCCGGTGAGCACCACCTTGACGGTGTAGGTGCCGGGGTTGAGCCCTGGCACCTGGAAGACACCGGTGGTATCCGTCGTGCCTTCGATGGCGCGCGGCAGCAACGAGCTGGTGATGGTGACGGTGGCCCCTGGCATCACCGCCCCCTGGTCGTCCACCGCCTTGACCGCAATGTTGCCCGTGTAGACCTGGGCACCGGCGACGGCCGCGAGCAGCGTCATCGCCGCCAGCATGATCGCCCTTCGAATCATTACGCGCATGGTCTCCTCCCTCGAAGATCACCCGCTTCGGATTGTTGAATTGGCGGAATACGGATTCCCGCAGAATGCCTGCTGTATACAGCGAAATACCGCTGTCTGCAAGCGTTTACAGGCGAATCAGCAACCAGTGTGCCGAATCTCAGCCTTTGCGGAAACGGTCAGGGGCCGACGTCAACGCTGGGACGAGGTGCGCTGCAGGCGCCGGTGCGTCTCGATGGCGTCCCGATTCAGGTAGTCCTTGAGCCATACGCGCTCGACGACGGGATACAACGCCGCGATCGGCAGAGCCAGCAGCGCGCCGGCGACGCCGCCGATCTCGGCGCCCACCGCGAAGGCGATGATGACCGCCAGGTTCGACATGCGCAGCCGATCGCCGTAGACCTTGGGGCCGACGTAGTAGTTCTCGACCAGATGGTAGCCGCCGTAGACGGCGGCGACCGCCAGCGCGATCACGGGGCCCTTCGACAGCGCCAGCAGCACCGCTGGCACCGAGGAGCAGATGAAGCCGAGCACGGGAACGAAGTCGAAGACCCCCGCCAGCACCGCCAGCAGCAGCGACGCCGGCACGTGCATCAGCGTCAGCGCGACGAACACGACGACGGCCGCGAAGATCGACGTCGCGACGTTGCCGATCACGTATCCCCGGATCGCCTGTTCCGCCTCGCACGCCGTGAGGTGCACGCGGTCGCGATACGCGGGCGGCGCGTAGGCCACGAGCCAGGTGTAGGTCTGGCGTCCTTCGATGAGCAAGTACAGGGTGAGGATCAGGATGAGGATGCCGACGATCGCACCGCCGACGACGAGCCGCCCGGCGCTCACGACAGAGGTGGCGACTTTCGAGGGATCCAGCGGCGCGTTGCCGCGGAGGATGGCGTTACTGACCGACGTCGGCAGCCGGTCCACCAACTCCTGCCGGAGTTCGCCGACCCGGCCGGTCAGCTCGCGCGCCTGATCGACGAGGACCGAGCCGGCTATCCAGAAGAAGCCGACGATCAGCAGCGTCAGGAGCAGGACGAGGCCGCCCGCCGCGGCGGCCCTGGGGATTCGCCGCGCTTCGAGCCATCGCACCGCCGGCTCGAGCGCGATGGCGACGAAGATCCCGACCAGGATCACCATCACCAGCTGCCAGAGCTGCAGCCAGAGCCAGACGACGACGACGGTGGCGAGAACCTTCAGGATCGCGCCAGTCGCAATGTCGATGACGCGCTTCGACTCAGCCACCGCGCGCCTCAGTTTGCAAGTGGCGAGCCATTTGCGTTGAGCTATGGTGAGCATGAGTCGGCTCACCCGCGCGCTGCGGCATCGCAACTATCGTCTCTTCTTCAGCGGACAAAGCGTCTCGCTCGTCGGCACGTGGATCACCCGCGTGGCGACGAGCTGGCTGGTCTACCGCCTCACCGGCTCCGAGCTGCTGCTGGGCGTCGTCGGCTTCTGCGGCCAGATCCCGACGATGCTGCTGGCGCCCTTTGCCGGCGTCCTCGTCGATCGCTGGGATCGGCACCGCCTGCTCGTGCTGACCCAGGCCGCGTCGATGCTGCAGTCGCTCGTGCTGGCGGTGCTGACGCTGCGGCACGACATCACGGTGCCGTGGCTGCTGGGGTTGCAAATCGTGCAGGGCGTGATCAACGCCTTCGACACGCCGGCGCGGCAGGCGTTCGTGGTCGAGATGGTCGAGGATCGCGCCGACCTGGCCAACGCCATCGCGCTCAATTCGTCGATGGTCAACGGCAGCCGGATCATCGGCCCGTCGATCGGCGGACTGCTGATCGCGGCGGTCGGCGAAGGCTGGTGCTTCCTGGCCGACGCCGTCTCCTATCTCTTCGTCATCGCCTCGCTAATGATGATGCGGCTGCCGTCGGCGAGGTCCGCCCGCGTCGAGGCGCGCGTGCTGGAGGAACTGCGGGTCGGCTATCGCTACGTGCGCGAGTCGGCGCCGATCCGCACCGCGCTCGTCGTGCTCGCGATCGTGAGCACGATGGCGATGCCCTACACGGTGCTCATGCCCGCCTACGCCGCCGAAGTGCTGCACGGCGGACCGAACACGCTCGGCCTGCTGATGACCGCGTCGGGCGTTGGCGCGCTCGGCGGCGGCCTCTACCTGGCGTCGCGGCAGAGCGTCGTTGGGTTGGGGCG
>Ga0207648_10005270_pt1 | contig 13056 bp, 10 predicted proteins | sample KBSMisM32_FD_184310 | JGI IMG/M metagenome (GOLD analysis project Ga0207648, IMG submission 184310) | Miscanthus rhizosphere microbial communities from Kellogg Biological Station, Michigan, USA - KBS Miscanthus M3-2 (SPAdes) (version 2) | ecosystem: Host-associated > Plants > Roots >...
CCCGCTCGGTCCCTGCGCGATCACAACAGGCGATTGCCATGCGGTTGACGCGCGCCGCAGCCATCGCGATGACGACCTCGGGCGGACGTTCTCCGGCGGGCCGCTCGACCAGAGGCCAGTTGGTTGGGACGGCAACCAGATCGGCGTCAGCGAGGGCGAGGTGCCGGGTCACCTCGGGGAACTCGAGGTCATAGCAGATCGCCACCCCGATCCTCCCTGCCGCTGTGTCGACGACCGGCGGCAGGATGTCCCCTGCACGAAACCACAGCTTCTCGCGATCCCAGAGATGCGTCTTGCGGTACACGACGCGAACGCCTGACCCGTCGACGACTGCGGCGCTGTTGTAGAAGACATCGCCGGCACCGTGTTCACAGAACCCTCCGATCACCACGCAGCCCGCTCCGCGAGTTTGGGCAGCCGCGTTGGACCATCTTTCGAACACTGCATGTGCAGGAGTGATCGCAGTGCCGGCGACCTCGTCGACCGATTCGAACACGTAGCCGGAGGTCACCAGTTCGGGCAGTACCACCACATCCGCGCCGGCGGCGACCGCGGTCCGCACGGCTGCAGTCGACAGTTCGACGTTGGCCGCCAGGTCCCCGATGCGCGGCGACAATTGGCAGCAGGTCACCCGGACCGTCACGAGATCAACGGTGCCGGATCGTCTTTCAGGAGCTGGGCGAGGACGTCGAACTCGTTGAACAACATCCAGTCCTCGACGATCTCACCACGTTCGATGTACATCTGTTGCAGACCCCAGATGTGCACCCGCCGGCCGGTCGGATCGCCGTACAGGGACCATCCGCGATGGGTGCCGAGCGCGGTCCAGCGGACCGACACGCGATAGCCCTCGTCATCGTTGCCCATCCAGTAGACCTCGTCGACCTGCAAGCCGAGGTCCGGAAACGTTGCCAACAGGCTTCGGGCCATCGCCCGCACGTCGGAGCGGCCGTAGCCGGTGCGGTTGGTGGTTCCGTACCAACGCACGTTGGGTGCGTACGCCCTGTCGATGGCGCTGAGGTCGCGTCGGTTGAACGTGTCATGGAAGAGCTGACGGATGAAGTGGTCGACGCTGAACCCGCGCCCCTCGTACCGGGGGTACGGAAGCGGCTTCTGGCCGCCCTGCAGTCGATGAACCTCGGTGATCTCGCGTTCGGTGAGTGGGGCGAGGGCGCCTGCGTTTCCGTGTGCCTTGGCTGCGGCAGCGACATCGATGCCGAGCTGCGACAACTGGGCGGCGAGGTTGTAGAGAACCCACTCCTCGTAGATCTCGTTGTCACCGATCACGCAGTTGGCGATGACCCACGAGTTCACCTTGCGGCCGGTCGGTGGGCCCCAACGCCAGTGCCCGGTGTGGTAGCCGATGTTGAGGGCACGGTGCGACGTGACGAAACCCTGTTCGTCGTTGCCGGCCCAGATGACCTCGTCGGCGTAATGACGCATGTCGGGAAAGGCGTTGATTCGTTGAATCGTGCCGGCGACCATCTGCTCGATGCCGTGGCGTGGCCCGCCGTCGTCGTACACCCGGCACGACGGTGAGTAGGTGTCGTAGATGTAGCCGACGTCCTGGTCTTCCCAGATGCGGTGGGTGATGCGGATGATGTAGTCGACGATGTCGACATACGTGTCCTCGAAACCCTTCATCGAGTGCTTGCGCGGTCCACGCTCGACACCTGGCTTGGTCGCACCGTTGCCGATCTCGAACGCGATCGAGAAGTCCTTCGGCATGACCCGGTCGACCGAACCGGTGGCGTTGCGCTGTGCGCCGCCCACGAGATAAGGGGTGGCGCCGTTCGACGCCACCCCCTTCCCAGTGTTTGCGGGAGCAGACGGCTCAAGACTCGACTTGGATGACTCGACGGCCGCTCCCTCGGGCATCAGGCGCAGTCCAGCTTGTAGATGAACTTCTGGACTTCCTCCGAGGCGACGTTGGCGGGCGTGGCGAACACGAAGTCGGTCTTCTGATTGCGATCCACGGTTTCGCCGTTGGCCAGCGCGACCGCTGTCTCCACGCCTTTCTGCCCGGCGCCGAACGGGTATTGGACCACCAACCCGGTGATGTCGCCTGCTTCCAGCGCCGTGAGGATCGGAGCCGAGACGTCGTAGCCGACGATCTTGACATCGTCGACGGTCTTGTCGGCTTCGCGCAATCCCGTCACGGCGCCCTCGGTGTTGTTGGTCGCCATCGTGTACACGCCCACCAGATTGGCATTCGACGACGCGGTTGTCGACACGATGGTCGCGGCATCCGCTTGCTGGTTGTTGGTGAACTGCGTGCCGAGGTACTTGAACTTCGGGTGCTTGGCGAGCTCATCGGTGAACCCCTTCTCGCGCTGCTCGCCGATCGGGCTTCCGGGGTTGTTGCTCAGGCCGAGCACGTCACCACCGACGTCCTCGCCGACGGCTTCGACGAGCGACTTGGCTGCCAGCGTCCCGCCTTCGTGGTTGTCCGACTGGATGTTGGTCGACAGGATCGAGGTGTCCGAGAGGTCGCCGTCTATGCCGATGATGTCGATGCCGGCGTCCTTGGCCTCCTGCAACGGCGGGATCATCGCGTCGGGATCAGTGACCGAGATCATGATCGCGTCGGGCTTCTCACCGACGAGGGCGCTGACGATCGCCGACTGCTTGGCGACGTCGAACTCCGGCGCACCTTGATACGTGAAGTCGATACCGAGCTCGTCGGCCTTCTTCTGGGCACCGCAGGCGACGGTGTTGTAGAACGGGTTACCAGTCAGGCCCGGGACGTAGACGACCTTCATGCCGGCGGGCGCAGCGCCGGTCGCGGCCCCTGCGGTCCCGGCAGTCGCGGCACTTGTTGCCGGCGCATCGGTTCCAGCCGTGGTCGCTGCAGGTGCGGCGGTGCCGGCCGTGGTCGCAGCTGGCGCCGCTGTTGTGGCGTCGGATGCCTTGTTGTCGCTGCCGCAAGCTGCGGCAACGACCAGTAGGACACTCGCTGCGAGCAGCGAATACTTCTTGGTTCCGATGTGCATGGTGATTGTTCTCCCCTTGTGGATTGTCACGCTGTTGTGTGTTGTTTGTGTGTGGGTGGGTGATTGGTGGATGGACGGGAACTAGATGCGATCGCGCCGCCGGCGCCTCAGCTGGTCGACGTAGACGGCGGCGATGAGCACTCCACCGATCACGATCTGCTGACCGAACGGTTGGAAGTTCAATACGACGAAGCCGTTCGTCAACACCGCAGGGATCAAGATGCCGATCGCCGTGCCCAGCACCGTGCCGACGCCGCCGAACACGCTGGTGCCGCCGAGCACGACACCCGTGATGACCTGCAGTGCATCCTGGCTGTGGCCGCTGATGGTCGTCGTCGAGAATCGCGTCAACGAGACCATGCCTGCCAGCCCGGCAAGCGACCCGTTGAGGGCGTACAGGCTCATGACGTGACGGTCCACCTTGATGCCGGCCCGGCGTGCCGACTCGATGTTGGATCCGATGAGATAGGTGTGCCTGCCGTAGCGGGTGAACGCCAGGATCAGACCGAAGACGATCGTGACGAAGATGGCCACCCACACCAGCCAGCTCAAGCCGAACGGCCGGTAACGACTGATCACGAACATCGTCCGCGGCACCGTGCGCACATCGCTGCCGTCGGTGATCAGCTGAGCCGCGCCCAGTGCCGCACCGAGGGTTCCCAGCGTGGTGATCAGCGGTGGCACTTTCAGCTTGGCGATGCACACGCCATTGAAGAGACCCCAGGCTGTGCCGCAGAGAACGCAGATGATCGCGCCGAGGATCACCGTCCCCCAGTTGTCGGCCCTGTTCTCCATGAACTTGGCAGCGACCACGCCGGAGAACACGAGGATCGAACTGATCGAGATGTCGAATCCCCCGGCGACGATGACGAAGGTCATGCCCACAGCCATCACCTGGAGCATCGCGACATCGAGCGTGATGTTGCGGACGTTGGCGACCGTCGAGAACGAGTCGGGCTTCATGATGGAGAAGATCACGATCATGGCGAGCAGCACGCAGCCCATGTAGAACGGCGACGTGGCGACGGCGCGTCTCCAGGCGGGCCGTCGGGGTGGCAGCACGGCGGCGGCAGTCGGATCCATCCCCGTGCTGGTCGATGGTGTAGGGCCCGCAGTGACTTCAGTCGTCGAGTTCGGGGCGTCGGTACGGCTCATGGCGCACCCGCCCCTGTGCCCGTGTTTGCTACATCGAGCGCTCCAGTCATCGCTCCGACCAACATCTCAACCGTCGCGTCTGCGCCGCGGTATTGGGCGACCCGTCTTCCGAGGCGGAGCACCTGGATGCTGTCGGCCACCTCGAGCACCTCCGGCATGTTGTGACTGATCAGCACGACCCCGACGCCCCGATCAGCGACCCGACGAACGAGCTCGAGCACCTTGCCGGTCTGGCGCACGCCGAGCGCCGCGGTGGGCTCGTCCATGAAGATCACCTTGTCCGCCCACATCACCGAGCGGCAGATAGCGACGCTCTGCTTCTGGCCACCGCTCAAGGCGCCGACGGGGGCGTCGAGATCCTTGACGTCCGTACCCATCGACGTGAAGGCCTCGCCGGCCTGCTGGCGCATTGCCTTCTTGTCCAGAACACCCAGCTTGCCGAGGATGCCTGATTTGAGGATCTCGCGACCCGCGAAGGTGTTCTCCGCCGGCCCCAGTTCCGGTGCAAGGGCGAGGTCCTGGTACACGGTCTCGATCCCCAGATCGCGGGCAGCGGTGGGAGACGACATCGTGATCGGCTTGCCGTCGAGCAGGATCGTGCCCCGGTCCAGCGGGATGGTGCCGGACAGGATCTTCACCAAGGTGCTCTTTCCGGCGCCGTTGTCGCCGATGAGAGCCGTGACCTCGCCGGCGTTGACCGCGAAGTCGACCTCGCGAAGCACTTCCACGTGGCCGTAGTTCTTACAGATCCCTATGGCTTCGAGTAGCGCTGTCATATCGCTTCCTCGCTCCCCACTGTTTCCTTCATTGCACGGGCCCCCAAGGCTCTGGTCCCCAGCAGGGACGCACAGGTGTTTTCAGTCACTTCGATCCGGATAGCTGCTCAGGCGCAAGGTCGCAGTCGCGCGGTGCCCCTCCATGCCCTCATAGGCGGAGATCACGTCGACCGCGTTGGCGACCAGCGGGGTTGCAGCCCGGTCGATGCGCTGGAAGGTGAGCAGCTTGAGGAACCGTGAGACGGAGAGGCCAGCAGAGTGGCGCGCACCGCCGGCGGTCGGCAGCACGTGATTGGTGCCCGCCATGCCCTTGTCGGAGTAAGCCACCGTGCTCCACGGGCCGACGAAGATCGAGCCGTAATTGCGGAGCACGTCGAAGTAGTACTCATCGTCGTTGGCGGTCACGATCTCGAGGTGCTCCGGGGCGAGATCATCCATCAGTTCGGCGGCGGTCCGGCGATCGGCAGCCCACGTCACCGACCCGTAATTGCGCCACGCCGGCTCGGCAATCTCGCGGGTCGCCAGTGTCTGGAGCTGTCGCTCCACCTCGGCGATCACCGCCGTGCCGAACGACTCCGACGTGGTGATGAGAGCTGCCGGTGATTCCGGTCCGTGCTCAGCCTGACCGAGCATGTCGGCGGCGACGATCGCCGGGTCGGCGGTCTCGTCGGCGATGATCGCCACTTCGGATGGCCCGGCGAGGAGGTCGATCGAGACCTTGCCGAAGAGCTGACGCTTGGCCTCGGCAACGTAGGCATTGCCCGCACCGACGAGCATGTCGATCGGCCGGTCCCCGAGCAGGCCGAAGGCCATCGCCGCGAGGGCCTGGACCCCGCCCAGCACGTAGATCCGATCGGCTCCCGACAGGTACGCCGAGTACAGCACGGCGGGGTTCGGCGCGCCGTCCGGTTGCGGCGGGGTGCAGGCCAGGACTGTTGGCACGCCGGCTGCCTTGGCCACGCCGACGGTCATGAACGCGCTGGCGAGGATCGGGAATCGGCCGGCCGGAAGATAGGCGCCGACACGCGAGACCGGGATGTACCGGTGGCCGGCGACGACGCCGGGGGCGAGCTCGATCTCGAAGTCGCTCAACCGGTTCCTGGACTCGGTTGCGAACTTCCGCGTTCGTTCCGAACCGAGCTCGAGCGCCGACCGCAGCACAGGGTCGAGCTGGTCGCCGCTGTGCTCGATGGTGGCCGCGTCCAACTCGACGTCGGGAGAGCTCCAATGGTCGAGCTGCTCGGCGTAGCGCAAGACGGCATCCATGCCGCCTTTCTCGATGCTGCGCAGCATCTCCGTCACCGTCTCGATCACTGCCGGATCGCGCTGCGCAGGCGGTCCTGAGTGACCCGGGGCCTTGAGGATCCGGAACGACCCATCGAGCTCGGCGACGCACTGGGGGGAGAACCGCATGACGAGAAGCTAATGCATGCGTATACAAAGGTCAACAGCAACGTCGGATTAAGTGCTCGAAACCGACTGGATGTCGTCGTTCAGCCAGGTGAGGAGATGTTCGGCGACTTCGCCGGGATGATCGAGCGGAGTCATGTGGCCGGCGCCGTCGATGACGACATGACAGCTGTCGGGCACGCCCCGGGCGATCTCGAGTTGCAACTCGACGGGGCAGACATGGTCGTCGGAGCCACTGATCACGAGCGTCGGTACTGCTATATGGGGCAACAACGGCCGGCTGTCGGGGCGCGAGGCCTGGGCACGGAGTTGGCGGAGGAAGCCGTCAGGACCGACTCTCGATGCCATCGCCGTCCATCGGCCGATGAGGCCGTCATCGTTTCGGGGCGCCACGTTGACCAGGACTTGCTCAGCGATCAGCGCCCGGAAGTCACCGGCCTCGGTGCGCTGTGCCAGCTCAGCCCATGTCGCTAGCTGGGCGTCGGATGGCGGACGCGCGCTGCTGTTCAGCAGGGCCAGCCTCGAAACCCGCTCCGGCGCCCGCCGGCAGATCTCCATGGCGACGATGCCCCCGAGCGAGTGACCCGCCAGGGCAACGCGCGGCGCGGCGACCGCCAACACGCTCTCGGCCATCTCTGCGACCGAGTCGTCGAGATCGATTCTCGCGACGCGCGTGGGGACGCCAGCGGGCAGCCGTGCGACGACCTCGTCGAACAGTCGCGCATCACCCAGCATGCCCGGCAGCAGGAGAAGCGGCTGCTCGCCGCGCGCTGACCTGCGGGTCGATGCGAACCCCGCGAGCATCTCATCGAGCGCTACGTCGAGGTCGAGAGCCACCACGCCAGGGTGGTCACCGCCCGGCGCGCGTACATGGTCGGGAGCGCGCACCACGGCGAACGGATAGCTCAGATCGTTGCCCAGCAGTAGCGGTCCGTCGCGACCGATGACCACGCCGTCGATGCCCATCGAGCGGAGGCGGGCCGTATGAGCGGGATCCTGCGTGAGCACGATCACACCCAGTCCCACCCAGCCGGCCGAACGGACGAGCCGGCGCATCGCGCCGTCATCCACACTCCCCTCCACGAGGTCGACGACGACGAGGTCGAGGCCGGCTCGGCGGGCGCGGTCCAGCTCTTCTTCGCCGGGCAGTTGCACGAGCAGGCCGAGCAGGCGCTCGCCTCTGGCGAGCCGCCCCGCTGTGTCGGTCACCTGGCCACCATGCCGGCGGACAGGTCGATGTCGGCGGCGTGCAAGCCCGGCATGTTCAACATCGCCACCACGGCCTGCCCCACCTCGTCCTCCTGCAGGAGCCGGCCGAGCAACGACCTGGACAGGAACGCATCGGTCGCCTCCTCGACCGTCACACCCAGCCGTTGCGCCTCCAGACGAAAGTTGCGGTCCATGCGCGGGCCGCGCACCGGGCCCGGTGAGAGGCTGTTGACGGTGATGCCGAGTGGTCCGACCTCGGCCGCCAACGTCGTGGTCAGGCCGATGACCGCCATCTTGGATGCGCAGTACGGGGTACGCCGAGCGAGCGGCCGCTTTCCACTGACGGAGGCGACGTTGATCACGTCACCTGTCGAGCGTTCGATCATCGGCGGCAGGAAAGCCCGGCACATCAGGTACATACCCCGAACGTTGACGGCGAACACGTCGTCCCACTCCTGCGGAGACACGTCGACCAGAGATGCGACTGGTCCGGCGACCCCGGCGTTGTTGACGAGGATCGAGATGGTCTCGTCTTCCAGTTCTGCTCGAAGGCGCTCGACCGATGCGGGATCGGCAACGTCGACGACGGCAGCGCGGACTTCGTGTCCCGCGTCGCGAAGGATGTCCGCCGTCTCAGTCAGCGTCGTTGCTGTTCGTCCGCACACGACGACCCGCACACCTTCGCCCGCCAGCGACGCTGCGATCGATCTTCCAAGTCCGTTGCCACCGCCACTCACGAGCGCCGTGCGCCCCGTCAGAAGATTCAAGGCATCAGCCACTTGCGGCCACGCGGCCGACGTCGTGTGACGACCAGGTGAGATCGAAATCGCCGTACTTGGCCGCGCGCACATCGCCCGAGCGGGCGTGACCCTCGAACAACTCGACACGCGATGCCCGCCCGCAGAGTTCGCCGAGCGCCGCGCTGGCAGCCGGGTCGGTCACCTCTTGATAGGTGACCGTCTTCAGGTACTTGCCGACCCACAGTCCGCCCGTGAAGCGAGCACTTCCGCGCGTCGGCAACACGTGGTTCGTACCGATGACCTTGTCGCCGTACGAGACACAGGTGCCTTCTCCGAGGAAGAGGGCTCCGTAATCGTGCATCGCATCGAGGGCTCGGCGAGGTTCGCGCGTCAGCACCTCGACGTGCTCGGCCGCGAAGGTGTCGGCGACGGCGAATGCCTCGTCGATGTCGTCGACGACCAAGACCTGACCGTGATCGCGCCACGCCGGTCCGGCCATGTCCGCCGTGGGCAGTTCGGGAAGAAGGTCATCGATGAACGCCATCGCCTTGCGGGCGACATCCTCGCTGGTGGTCACCAGGATCGCCGGTGAGTCGGGTCCGTGTTCGGCCTGGCTCAGCAGGTCGACCGCCACCACGAAGGGGTCGGCGTCGTCATCGGCGATGACGAGGATCTCCGTCGGCCCGGCGAACAGGTCGATGCCGACTTCGCCGAACAGCTGGCGCTTGGCCTCGGCCACGTATGCGTTCCCCGGCCCGGCGATCAGATTGACCCGCTCGATCGTCTCCGTCCCGAGTGCCAACGCCACCACTGCTTGCACGCCACCCAGGAGATAGATCTCGTCGGCGCCGGCGAGGTGCATTGCCGCGATCGTCGCCACAGGAACCTCTCCACGAATCGGCGGGGTGCAGGCTGCGACTCGAGGCACCCCGGCAACCTTGGCGGTCACGATCGTCATGTGCGCCGAGGCCGTCAGCGGATACCTGCCGCCGGGGACGTAGGCGCCCGTCGCGGTGATCGGGATGTGCTTCTGGCCGAGATGCACGCCCGGAGCCGTCTCGATCTCGATGTCCAACAACGATTCGCGTTGTGCTTGTGCGAAACGGCGGACGTTCGCCTGAACCGCAACGATGTCGTCGATGACCTGCCGGGGTGCGCTGCCGACGATGCGCTCGATACTCGCGGCGTCGAGCAGAAACGACTGCGGCGCCCAGTGGTCAAACCGCTCCGAGTACTCGCGCACCGCGACGTCGCCCCGACGGCGCACGTCGCCGATGATGTTGCGGACGATTTCCGAAACCTGCTCGTTGGCGGCGGCAACTGATTCGGTAGGAACAGCAGATTTCAGTACGGTGAGCACAGAGGTCGAGTGTATGCGTATGCACACATAGTGTCAACGGAGGACGACCCTCGACACATAGTCTCGGATCGTGTCCGAAGCGCGAACCGAAGCCGCGGAGTTCGGTCGCTGGGCTGTCGTGGGCGACGGGCGCGTCGGCCGAGCGTTGGTCGCATCACTCCCATGGTTGAGCGGACCGTACGGGCGCGGGTTCAGCGGCAAGGACTTCGACGTCGTGATTCTGGCCGTCCCCGATGGAGAGATCACGCGCGCAGCGGGAGCGATTGAATTCGGCCCCATTGTCGGCCACTGTGCCGGCTCACTCGGGGTCGACGTGCTCGCACCGCATGAGGCGTTCGCAGTACATCCTCTGATGACCATTACACGAGAGGGTGGCCAGTTCGCGGGAGCGGGCGCGGCAATAGCCGGCAGCACACCACGTGCGTTGAGTGTCGCCCGCTGCTTGGCGGCGGCACTCGAATTACGCGCCGTTGAAATCGCCGACGAGGATCGAGCGGCCTACCACGCTGCAGCATCGATCGCTTCGAACCTCCTCGTCACCTTGGAAGACGCAGCCGATGTCATGTTTCGCACGGTGGGCGCCGATCGCAGCCTCTTGATCCCGCTCGCCCGGGCGGCACTCGAGAATTGGGCCACACTGGGCGTCCCGGCAGCGTTGACCGGTCCCATCGCTCGCGGCGACGAGGCCACAGTCGCTCGCCAGCGAGCGGCGATAGAGGAACGGGCCCCCGACCTACTGGCACTGTTCGACGCGTTGGCCGATCGCACCCGCGCGATCGCCTCGCATCGAGATGAGTAAGCAAGTAGGTGTTCGGCTTCCACACAGCGGTGCGAGCGTGGTCGTGGAGGGGCTGGTGGCGGCGGCGATGGCGGTTCGTCTCGCTGGCTAAGTTGCGGCGGTGACCGTTGCGGCAGCCCACGACGGGCGACCCCACCACGCTGAAGTCCACCTTCACACAGAACACCGCGTGGCGCCCGTCGACGACCGGATCTTCGGTGGCTTCCTGGAACACTTGGGCCGCGCCGTGTACGAAGGTGTGTACGACCCCGGCAACCCGCTCAGCGACGAGCGCGGCTTCCGCGCCGATGTCATGGACGCCCTCAGCGCGCTGCGGATGCCGTTGATCCGCTACCCGGGCGGCAACTTCGTGTCGAGTCACGATTGGCGTCACGGCGTGGGACCGCGCGAGCTGCGGCCCCGCCGCCCCGACTTTGCGTGGCGCTCGATCGAGACACATCAATTCGGCACCGACGAGTTCATCGAATGGTGCCAGGCCATCGGCGCCGAGCCGATGATCGCAGTCAATCTCGGCACGGGAACGCCGGCCGATGCAGCCGCGCTGCTCGAGTACTGCAACCTCCCGGCCGGTACGAGCTACGCCGACCAGCGCGTGTCGAACGGCCACGCCGACCCGTACGGCGTGAAGTTGTGGTGCCTGGGCAACGAGATGGACGGGCCCTGGCAGGCCGGGCACGTGCCGGCCCAGACGTACGCCGAGCGGGCGCTCGTCGCGTCGCGACTGATGAAGGGACTCGACCCGACGATCGAGACAGTTGCCTGCGGGAGCTCCGGGAACTCGATGCCGACGTACCTCGAGTGGGATCGGGTAGTCCTGGATCACTGCTGGGACAGCGTCGACTTCATCTCGGCACATCGCTACAGCCGAAACGACCACGGCGACACCCTGTCGTTCCTCGCCGAAGGTGTCGCGATCGACCAAGTGATCAACGACTACCGCGGCCTCCTCGCCTTCGTCAAGGCCCGCACGCACGGCAAGCACGACGTGAGAGTCTCCTTCGACGAATGGAACGTCTGGTACCGAGCGACGAGCGGTGACGGCGGCTTCACCGAAGCACCACATCTCCTCGAAGAGCACTACAACCTCGAAGACGCCCTCGTCTGCGCCCAGTATCTCAACGCGTTCATCCGCCACGCCGACATCGTCGGCGTGGCATGCCTCGCCCAGATCGTCAACGTCATCGCCCCGATCATGACCCGACCCGACGGCCTACTGATCCAGACGATCTACTGGCCCTTCAAACTCATCCGCGACGCGATGTCAGGCAACGCGCTTCGAGTAGCCGTACGGGCCCCCGAGGTCCCCACCGAACTCGGCGAAGTGCCCGTCGTCGACGTCGCGGCAACGCACGCTTTCGACGGAGCCGCCGCGAGTGTCTCGATCGTCAACCGCGATCCTTCTGCGGCAGTCGAGCTCACCATCGCGATCTCCGATGCAGCGTTCGACGTCGTTCACGCCCACACGATCACCGGCAACCCGAAGGCGACCAACGACTGGGACACGCCCGACCTCATCCGACCGGTCGAGATCACGGTCCGAAGCGACGAAGGGAGAGTCTTCGTCAGTCTGCCGGGGCCGTCGCATACGGTGATCTCCCTCCAGTCGCGCGGCGCATCAGCGAAGCCGTAGGCAATCACGAGTTCGGTCATAATTCGCTTGGGCATCGGAGGTCAGTGATGGACGTCGTGGTCTGCGGCGGAGGGGTCGTTGGACTGTCGGCGGCGATGATGTTTGCGCGCGACGGTCACGACGTGACGGTCTTGGAGCGCGATGCTGCAACAGTTCCGGAGACGGCCGCTGAGGCCTGGGAACGTTGGGACCGTGTTGGCGTGCCGCAGTTCCGTCAGCCACACAACTTGTTCCCGCGCTTTCGTCGAATCCTCGAAGCTGAACTTCCCGACGTGCTCCAGGGTCTTTTGGACGCTGGCGGGACGTGGGCCGATCTGCTCGACTCGATGCCGCCGTTCATCACAGATCGTGATCCTCGGCCGGACGATGACATGTTTCGCTTCGTCACCGGTCGCCGCCCGGTGGTCGAGTATGTGCACGCCCGAGCGGCGGAGAACCAGCGCGGCGTGACGGTCCATCGTGGCGTCGAGATCGAGGGGTTCACTGTCTCATCGAACAATGGACACATCCCACACGTCACGGGTGTTCGCACTGCAAAGGGTGTCGTGAGGGGCGACATCGTTGTCGATGCGATGGGCCGCCGATCGCCGGCCGCTGAGTGGATCGAGGCGGTGGGCGGCCGGGCCCCCATCGTCACGTCCCAGGATTCCGGCTATACGTACTACACGCGGTACTTCAGAGGAGCCGAGCGTCCCCATCAGATCGGCGGTGCCGTGGCGATGCTGGGGACGTTCTTGATCTTGACGCTTCCCGGTGACAACGACACGTGGTCGGTCACGCTGTGGGCGCCGTCGGGCGACCGGCCACTGAAGGAGTTTCGAAACGTCGACACGTTCACCAAGGTCGTTCAGGCCTGCCCGTTCCACGCGCAGTGGCTCGAGGGGAAGCCGATCAGCGACGTGCTGGCGATGGCGGGAATTCTCGACCGCTATCGACGCTTCGTCGTCGACGAGACGCCAGTGGCGACTGGGTTGGCGGCAGTCG
>Ga0207648_10005271_pt1 | contig 13054 bp, 7 predicted proteins | sample KBSMisM32_FD_184310 | JGI IMG/M metagenome (GOLD analysis project Ga0207648, IMG submission 184310) | Miscanthus rhizosphere microbial communities from Kellogg Biological Station, Michigan, USA - KBS Miscanthus M3-2 (SPAdes) (version 2) | ecosystem: Host-associated > Plants > Roots > Rhizosphere...
ACCTGGGGCTGTGGACCTGACGAACAAGACGGTGCGCAAGGGCAGCCTCACCGAGGGGCTCGAGCGCATGGTCAACCGCGCCAAGTCGCGGGTGCGCTCGCGCGTCGAACATGTCTTCGCCGTGGTCAAGCGGCTGTGGGGCTTCGGCAAGGTGCGCTACCGCGGTCTGGCGAAGAACGCCACGCGGGCGTTCGTGGCCACCGCGCTGGCCAACGTCTTCCTGGCGCGCCGGCGCCTGCTGGCATGAGTGCGTCTGCATGGCGCGCAGGGTGCGCTCGATGCGTGGCGAGCGGGCGAATTCGCGTCAACTGGGTCCCCAGGACACCGCGAGAGCCGCGATTGGCCATCCGTACGGCTACGAGCTTCAGCTCGCTGGCTTGATCAGCGTTGCCCTAACATGTGCTCATGCCTGCACTCCGACATCAGGACAAGGAGATCGAGATGAAGGCCGCTTCGCGATACATCAATGAGCATCATGCGGATTGGGGTGTCGCCCTGTTCATAGTGCCGGTACTGGTGGGCGCTTGGTCCATGACGGGAATTGCCTGCTTCGTCGCATGGGTGTTGCAATGAGCCACTTTCCTGCGGTCGTCCGACTCAAGCCGTGAGTGGTTGCAACCGACGCGTCTGCGATCGCCCGCGACAGCCGTCCGAAGTAGTCGCCGGTCAGACGCATGCCCGCCAGCGGGTCGTCCTTGTGGGCATCGAATCCTGCCGACACGAGAACGAGCTCCGGTCGAAACTGCTCGAGCACGGGCAACGCGATCCGCGTGTAGGCGACCTCATAGTCGGCATCAGTGGCGCCCGCCGACAACGGCAGATTCACGGTGAAACCCGCCCCCGAGCCTTTCCCGACGTCGCCCGCCGCTCCCGTTCCCGGATAGTACGGATACTGATGTGAGGAGATGAACAGCACGGCCGGATCGTCATAGAAGCTCCACTGCGTGCCGTTGCCGTGATGCACATCGAAGTCGACGATAGCTACGCGCGAGAGGCCTCTTGCCCGCGCATGCGCCGCGGCGATCGCGATGCTGTTGAAGAAACAGAAGCCCATCGCACGCGCATGCTCGGCGTGATGACCAGGCGGGCGGACCAGCGCATAGGCGCGGGCCCCCTCTCCTTTTTCGAGTACATGATCGACCGCGCTCACAGCGGCGCCGGCCGCCATGCATGCGGCTTCGAACGTCCGTGGTGACGTGAACGTATCGGAATCGAGCGCCACGGCGCGCCCGGCTGTTTCCCTGATGAGCGTGATGTGCTCGGCCGCATGAATGCGGCCGAGCTCGGCGTCACTCGCCGGCCTCGGTTCCTCGACGGGAATGCCCTTCTGCCGGAATTCCGAGGCGACCGCCTGCATGACCTCGAATCGCTCGACGCGTTCAGGATGGCCTGGCGGCGTCAGATGCTCTGCGAAGATGGGCGACGTAAAAAGCGTGAGAGGCACGAGAGGGATTTTACAGCTTGAACTACGCCGGGTCTGAAGAACAAGACCCGGCCTACGCAGCGGAGTCAGGTAGGGCGGGTCCTGCTCTTTGGACCCGCCGGATTGACTCTTGTCTTTTCATGTTCCAATGGCGCCGTGTCGATAGTGCTGTGGGTTCTCTCAGTGGCGATGGTAATCGTTGGCGTGATCGGTGTGGTCATGCCGGCGCTGCCGGGACACATGCTGATTCTGGCCGGGCTCATAGTCGGGGCATGGGCGAACGGGTTTACGCGCGTCGGCATCTGGACCCTGGTCGCCATCGGCGTCATCGCTGTGGCCAGCTACGGCGTGGACTTCGTCGCCGTGGCGCTGGGCGCGAAGCGCCTGGGAGCCAGTCCTCGAGCGATGACCGGCGCGGCGCTCGGCACGATCGCAGGGCTCTTCTTTGGCCTGCCGGGCGTGATCGTCGGCCCCTTCGTCGGCGCCGTCATCGGCGAGCTGTCGACTCACAACGACTTCACCAAGGCGGGTAAGGCCGGCGTCGCGGCGTGGATCGGGTTTGCCATCGGCACGGCGGTGAAGGTGGCAATGGCGTTCCTCATGATTGGCATCTTCCTGGTCGCGCTCATTTTTTAACGCCCAAGATCCAACTCCCAACGCCCAAACCGTTCGTGGTTCGACGTTGGGAGTTGGGAATTGGGAGTTGGGCGTTGACCCGCGGGTAGTCCCCGCGCGTCCTGTTCAAGTAGAGCGCTTAGGTGTTTAATTCCCGTATGCGCGCATTAATTGGTGCCTTCGGCGTGGCTCTAGCCGTGGTCACGGCGGGAGCCACCATGCAAGACCCGACGATCGTGACCGACCCGCCCGAACATTTCACGATGCGTGTGGTGACAACCGGGCTCGAGAGCCCATGGGAGATCACCTGGGGACCGGATCAGCAATTGTGGGTGACCGAGCGACGAGGCAGACGCGTGATCCGAGTGAACCCTGCCGACGGGACACGAACGACGCTTCTGACGCTGCACGAAGTCCATCAGAGCGTCAGCCAGGACGGCTTGCTGGGTTTGGCGCTGCATCCAGATCTGCTGAAGGGCATCGTCGGCAGCGATTACGTCTACGTCGCGTTCACGTACGATGATGCCCCGGGACCTGCCCTAGCGCGGCGCATGGGAATCCGCCGGTATCAGTACGATGCGACGGCACGGACGCTGTCACATCCGATGGACGTCATCATGGGACTGCCGACGCATGACGATCACGTCGGTGGGAGGCTCGTCATCGGTCGCGACCTGAAGCTGTATCTCACCATCGGCGACCAGGGCAGCAATTTCGGTGGGAACCGCTGTAACGCCAACCACGCGCAGGACCTTCCCACGATGAGCCAGGTCACCGCGGGTGACTGGTCCAACTACCAGGGCAAGATTCTGCGGATCAATCTCGACGGCTCGATCCCGGACGACAATCCCCAACTCAACGGCGTTCGCAGTCACGTCTTCTCGTACGGCCATCGCAATCCTCTCGGGCTCGTCGCCGGCCCGAAGGGTGAAATCTACGAGTCCGAGCATGGGCCGAACACTGATGACGAGGTGAACCTGATTGAAGGCGGTCGCAACTACGGGTGGCCGAACGTCGCCGGGTATCGCGACAACAAGTCGTACGTCTACGCGAACTGGTCCGCATCCAAACCAGCGCCCTGTCAGTCGCTGCCGCCCGGCAACGCCGTCCCCGCATCGGTGCCCACTCAGACTGAGATGTCGTGGAACAACGAGCGCTTCGCTCCTCCGCTTCGCACCTTCTTCACCGTCGACAACGGCTTCAAAGGGCAGGGCATCGGCAGTTCCACGATGGCGCCGGGCGGGATTGACATCTACATGTCGGGTGCGATCCCGGGCTGGCGGACATCGCTACTTGCGTTGAGCCTGATTAGAGGAGTGGTCTATCGCCTGCCGCTCGCCGCGGATGGTCGCTCGGTAGTGAATCCACCAGTCGAGTTGTTTCCAACGGCCAACCGGTATCGCGATATCGCGTTGAATCCGGATGGCGTGACCTTCTACCTCGCTACGGATCCCGAGGGCCCGAATCGCGATACATCTGGTCAGCCCCGGCCGCTCGCCAACCCCGGGAGCATTTTGGAATTCAAGTACACGGGGAAATAATCTACTTCTTCACGAACTTGACGAGCGCCGCGTTGACGGAATCGGCGACGTAAATCTCGTCCTTCTGACTGACGGCGATCATGTGGGCCTCGCCGAACTCGCCAGGCCCCTTGCCCGGCTTCCCCATCGCGGCCAGGACTTTCCCATTCAGGTCGAGCCTCAGGACCTGACCCGCGAAGCCGTTGACCATGTACATGTATTGGCGGCCGATGTCGAGACTGCATGGCAGCCCCTTGTACTTGACCTCTCTGACGAACTTGCCGTCCTGGTCGAAGAGCTGGATTCGCTGGTTCTCGCGATCGGCGACCCACACCAGGCCTTTCGCGTCGATGGCGATGCCGTGAGCGACCTGGAATTGACCGGGGCCGGATCCCTTGCCGCCCCACGACTTGAGGAACTTGCCGTTCTTGTCGAACTTCAGCACGCGCGCGTCGCCCTCGGCACCCGGCGTGTGCCCCTGCGCGACGAAGACGTCTCCATTGCCGGCGAGCACCACATCATTCGGTTGATTCAACTTGTGAGAGCCCGTCGCTTCGTTCCACTCGCCGGCCTCCCCCTTGGTGCCGATCGTCAACAGCGGCTGCCCATCGCGAGTCATCTTGACCACGATGTGGCCGCCGACGTCGGTGGCCCAGAGGTTCCCGTCGCGGTCGATGCGGAGGCCGTGCGACCGAGTGAACAGCTTGTCGCCGAATGATCGGATGAAGCTGCCGTCGGGATTGAACTCGAAGAAGGTCTTGTCGCCTCTCGTGAGCACGAACAGATGGCCGTTCGCGTCGAACGCCACGCTTGCCGTCGCACCCATCGTCACACCGGCCGGAAGCGTCACGGCAGTAGGAGCCACGACGTAGTCCAACTCGGGGGCCGTTTCAGGCACGAGCAGCGCGGGGTCAGACGGACGCTGCGCCAGGACCGATGTACTCAGCAGGATGACGGCGACAGCGACTGCAGCCCTTCTCATATTCCCTCCGCGGCCTGCAGTCTACTCGAAACCCCGCGTAACGCGCGCGTAGGCCGGGTCCTTCTGGATGATCTAGGCCGGGTCCTGTTCGCCGGACCCGGCGGACCGCGCTGTCATGAAACGAGGCGGGTCTCAAAGCAGGACCCGCCCTACACAGCAGCGTTACTCCGTTCGGAACGCTACGACCGGATCGACTCGTGCCGCGCGCCACGCCGGTGCCGCGACGGCGAGTGTAGCGGTAGCAACAAGGACAATGGGAACGGCCACGAAGGTGATGGGGTCGAGCGGTCTCACCGGATAGACCAGAGTTGTCACATACCGACTCAGGAGCGCGGCGCCCGCAAGTCCGATCGCAAGCCCGATCAGCGTCAGCTTCGCGGCACTGCCGAGCACGAGGCGCATCACGTCACGTGTTGCCGCTCCCATCGCAATGCGCACGCCAAATTCACGGACTCGCTGCTGGACCGAATAGGCGAGGAGACCGAAAACGCCAACCATGGCCAGGCCGAGCGCCAACGCGGCAAATGTTCCGACGAGCACCGCACGGAAGCGCGGTCGCGAGGTCGCGTCGGCGGCGACCGCCTGAATCGTTCGCACGCGGCTGACCGGTTGCCCCTTGTCGACACGCGCAACAGCTGCTTTCACCGCCGGCAGCAACGCATCTGCAGGGCCGATCTGCGGCCTCACCACGAGCGATGCGCTGTACCAGGAGTTCTGAGCGATCGGAACGTAGAGTTGCGGGATGGGCCGCTGCTCGTTCGGCCACATCTTGATCTGGCGCGCAACGCCAACGATCTCCCTCAGCACAGGGCGCATTGGAAACGCCATCGCCGGGACGGCCACGCGCAGACCGATCGGATTACGGCCGTTGAGGAAACGTTGGACGAACACTTCGCTCACGATGCATACCGGCACGGCGTCGCGCCCATCGGTCTCGTTGAAGGCCCTGCCACTCACGATCGGGATGTCCAGCGTCTCGAAGTACGCCGGGCTGATCATGTGGTACGAAGCAATATTTCGATTTGGTCCCGGGCTCGGCGGATCGCCTTCGATGGCGATGCCTTGCCCTGTCCACATCCCGTCCAGCGGCAGGGCGCCTCCGATGGCGACGCTGCGTACGCCAGTCGTACGGGCGATTTCCTTCTCGATCGAGTCGTAGAATCGATACACGGCCTCTTGCGTCTCGTACCGCGTCGGCGTCCTTCCATTGGGAACAGGAAGATTCAGTGTCATCGTCAACGCCTCCTGCGCGCCGCTTCCCGGGTCGACGCTCTGCAACGAGATCAGCGTTCGCAACATGAGGCCGGCACCGCAAAGAACGAGCACCGCCGCCGCCACTTCGGCGACGACAAGGACGCTACGGAATCGTCCACCGCGAGTCGTCGTGCGACTCTCGATGCCCATGGCCTGGACAACTGACAGGCCCGTGACTTGCCACGCGGGTGCGAGTGCAAATGCGAGTCCGACAACCAGCGATGCAATTGCGCAGAAGGCCGCTACGCGTTCGTCGAAAGCCAGGCTGACAGCGCTGGGCAAGAGACCTGGTGGAACAAACGATGGCGCGCCCCTGAGAATCGCGGCACCGACGGCCACGCCGACGAGTCCACCAACACCGGCGAGCACCAGGCTCTCCGTCACCATCTGCGACATGATTCGACGACGACTTGCACCGAGCGCGGAACGAACAGCCAGCTCGCGCGTCCGGCCCATCGTTCTGGCGAGGAGCAGATTCGCCACGTTCGCGCAGCACATCAGCAGGACGAAACCAACGACGGCGAGAAGCAGCATGGAAGTCACGCGCATCTCGGATCCGACGAGGGCGTCGCGCAGCGGTTGCAACGCTGGGATATGGCCCGTGTTCGTCTGCGGATAGAGCTCCGCATTGCGATTGCCGATTGCCGTCATGTCGTTCTGCGCCGCTTCGAAGCTCACACCTTCCTTGATGCGGCCGACGGCATACATGTAATGAGCGCCACGCTGCGACGGATCGCCGCCGCGCGAGTAGTTGAAAACCGTCCAGAGGGCCGGAGGCTCAGAGCCGGCATTGCTGATGGTCGCCGGCACCACCCGAAACCGGTCCGGAACAATACCAATGACCGTTTGCGGCCGTCCCTCGACCGTGATGGACCGGCCGACCAGGGCAGGATCAGCTCCGAATCGTCGTCGCCAGAATCCCTCACTCAGAACCACGACGCTTGGTGACACGGCATCCGAGGGTACGAACGTTCGGCCTGCGATCGGCGTCACGCCGAGCAGATCGAAGAATCGCGCGCTGACCATCTGGGTTGTGACCTGCTCGGCGTTGCCGTCAGGATCGCTCACTGCGACGCTGTTCGAGAGAAATGCCGCCATCATCTCGAACGACTGGTTCTGATCCGCCCAGTCGGCGAAGTCGGGCGGCGAGACCTGCGAAAGGAATCCGTTCGGGAAGCGCTCCCACACCATCACCAGCCGATCGTGAGGTGCTGTAAACGGCAAGGGCCGCAAGAAGGTCGCATCCGCGAGCGCAAAGATGGCGCTGTTGGCGCCGATGCCGAGCGCCAGCGTCAGAGCCGCCACCGCCGTAAATCCTGGAGACGCCTTCATCTCACGCAGCGCCGACGTCACATCGGCGCGAAGCTCTTCGACGAATCGAGTCAGGCGCATCTCTCGTTCTCTCTTTCTGCCAAGGTCCACGCAGGTCCGCTTGAGGCTGCGCACATCACCAAGCCGCGCGAGCACCATCTCGCGAGCGACGCGGTCATCCACTCCGCGCGCCACGAGCTCGCGCGTACGCATCTCGATGTGAAAGGCGAGCTCTTCGTCCACCTCTTGGTTGAGTGGCACACTCCACAGCCACGATCGCAGTGAGCGCTTCATCGATTTACTACTCTGCTCTGAACGCCACAACCGGATCGATGCGCATCGCGCGAATCGCCGGCATTGCCATCGCGATGAGTGCGGTTACGACGAGTATTCCGCTGACCACTACGAACGTGACCAGATCGAACGGCTGAACGCCGAATAAGAACGACGACATCACCCGTCCAGTACCCGCGCCGATCAGCAGTCCCAAGGCAGTTCCCATGGCGACGACTCTGCCCGGGCCCGACAGCACGAGGGCGATCACGCTGACGGGAGTGGCGCCCAGTGCGATGCGCACTCCAAGCTCACGCGTTCGCTGCTGCACCGAGTACGCCAGCACACCGAAGACACCAACCATCGCGAGCAGCAGCGCTAGCGATCCGAATGTCCCAACCAGCAGAGCTCGAAATCGATATCGCTCGGTAGCTGTACCGGCAATGCCTTCGAGCGTGTCGATGTTGTTCACGGCCTGGCGCGGATCGACTTTGGCGATCGCCGCACGCACGGCGGGAGCGAGCGACGCCGCATCGCCGTCCGTCACACGGGCGATGAGGTACGCTCCGGGCCATGCGTTCTGCCGCATCGGCACGTAAATCTGGACAAACTCCTCCACTTCGTCCGGCCGTCCCTTTACCTGCCGCGCCACGCCGACAATCTCGCGATCGACAACATCGACACCGACGCGAAGCCGTTCGCCGACGGCATTCCGGCCCGGGAAGTGTCGCCGCGCGAATGCTTCGTTGACGATGCAGACAGGTGTCGTACCGCTTCTGTCATCGTCGGTAAACTCTCGACCAGAGACAATCGGCAGGTCCAGCGCGTCGAAGTAACTCGCACTGATGATCTGCAGATCCGCCTGTGGGCGTACGCCGTCTGGTGGCGGTGGCGCACCGACGATATCGAATGCCGCCCGGCCGATCTGCGATCCACCGAGCGGGAGTGTGGTCGCCCATCCGACGTTACGTATGACAGGGATCGCGCGCACTTCGCGATCGATCGCCTCATAGAGCTGAAGCACCGATTCGCGCGTCGGATAACGCGAGCCTGGCGTCAACCCGGGCACGGACACGAGGACCGACAGCAGCCGCTCGCGTTGCGCACCGTATCCCGAATCAAATCCATCGAGTACCACCAGCGTCCGCAGCAGCAATCCCGCGCCGCACAGCACGATAACTGCGACGGTGACTTCACCGGCCACGATGGAGTTACGTAACCAGCCACCCTGGCGTGTCGCCGTCCGACTCTCGGCGGTGAGCCCTTCGGTCACCGAGAAGCCCGTCACGCGCCAGGCGGATACGAAGCCAAACAGAACGCCGACCATGAGCGCCGTGGCGATGGAGATCACCGCGATCCGGCTGCCGAATCCGAGGACGACAACCGCGGGCAGCAGATTGGATGGAATGGATGATCGAGCAGCGTCCACGAGCAGGACGCCGATCGATGTACCTGCCAGACCACCAAGCGTCGCGAGCACCAGACTTTCAGTGATCAGCTGGGCCACGATGCGGCGGCGTCCAGCGCCGAGGGCAGCGCGAACGGCTAATTCGCGGGCGCGGACTGTTCCACGGGCCAACACAAGGTTCGCCACATTGGCACAACAGAGCGCGAGCACCAGTCCGACGACCCCGAGGAGAAGCATCGATGTCAGACGGACATCAGGGCCGATCATCGAATCTCTTAGCGATGTCACCAGCACGCGTCTCGGATGGCCCGTGCCGTTTTGACTGGCAAGTTTATCCGCCAGGAGTGTGAGATCGGACTGCGCTGCTTCGACAGACGTTCCCGCTTTCATCCTGCCGACGACTTGCAGGAAGCGGCACACGCCACACTGGCCTCGTGCATCTCCGGCGACGCCCGATCTCGGCGCCGGCAGGAGCATCCACACACTGCTGACGGATGCTCCTTGCGACAGAAACGAAAGTCCAGGCGTGAACTGGACGTCCGACGGCACGATGCCGATCACCGTGATTGAGCGACCGTCGAGCGTAATTTCGCGCCCGACGAGTGTCGGATCCGCGGCGAAGCGCCGACGCCAGAAACCCTCACTGAGCACGGCGACAGTGGGATCGGTTGTCTCGTCAGTTGGCAGGAACGTCCGGCCGGCAATCGCCCTCACGCCGAGGACATCGAAGAACGATGCCGTGACCGATTGCCCCGGGATGACTTCGGGCGTGCCGTCGGCACCGGTCAAGGTTGGTCCGCCGCCTGTTCCGGGGATCCAGACCGCGGCCATCGAGTCGAATGTTCGGCTCTGCGTCACCCACTCGCGAAAATTCAGCAACTCGACGCGGCTGCGGGCCTGCTGCTGAGGGCCCCACTCGTCCACGATCACCAGGCGATCGGGATCGCGAAATGGAAGCGGACGAAACAAGGCCGCGTCTGCCAGCGCGAACATCGCGCTGTTGGCACCGATGCCGAGAGCGAGCGTCAGCGTCGCCACCACCGTGAAGCCCGGCGCAGCTCGCAACTGACGCAGTGCGTAGCGCACGTCGGTCCGAAATTCATCCAGCCATTGGATCAATCGCATCACTCGGCCTCTCTGCAGTTCCGGGTTTCCAGTTCCATGTTCCGGGTTCGTGTTCGCAGTTCGGGTTCAAACTTCAGGGTTCGGAGTTCGAAGTTCCGTCAGCCGTGTCGCTGGAACCGAGACCGCGAACCCCGAACGTGGAACCGAACCCGGAACACGAACTCGGAACCAGGAACCCGGAACATGGAACTGCACGGCTCTACTCATTTCGAAACGCCGCCACGGGATCAACGCGAGTGGCGCGCAACGCTGCCACGAGTGCAGCAGTCATCGCCGTCACACCCAAGACGGATGCGACTGTCACGAATGTCACAGGGTCGAGCGGCTGCACACCGAACAGAAACGCTGAGATCGAGCGAGCGAGGAGCATCGCCGCCGCGAGCCCGATTGCGGCCCCGACACCAATCATGCGAGCCGCACCGCCGAGCACCAGGCCAAGGACCTGACTCGTCGTCGCACCGAGCGCGATGCGGACACCAAACTCGCGCAGGCGCTGCTGCACGGAGTAGGCGATGATGCCGAATACACCCACCAACGCCAGCATCAACGCCAGGGCCGCGAAGGTGAGCACGAGCAACGCACGGAATCGATGCCGCGCTGTCGCCTCGAACGCGATGTCGTCGAGGGTCATCAGCGGCCCGACCGTCACGAGCTGCTCCTTGTCGACGCGCCCGATGGCGGCGCGTACCGAGGGCGCCAGCGAGGCGGCCGAACCGACCTTGGGGCGGACGAGCAGAAAGATGTCGTCCGACGGATCCTGTGCGATCGGAACGTAGAGCTGGACGAACTCCTCAGCCTCGTCCGGACGCCCTTTCACCTGGCGTGCCACACCGACAATCTCTCGTGCCTGGATCAGACCCGATATTGGCGAGCGAACGGCGACGCGCGCTCCAACAACGGACCGCCCCCCAAGGTGGCGCCGAACGAACGCTTCGTTGACGATAGCAACCGGTGCTCCGTCCGTTGTGTCGGCAGCCGTGAAGGCCCGTCCGGCGACGACAGGCAGTTCCAGCGTGGTGAAGTAGCTCGGGCTCACGATCTGGTAGTTAGCCGTGGGTTTGCGGTTCTCATCTACCGGAGGGTCGCCCACGATCTCGAACGAGGCAGACCCGAACGTCGATTCGCCGAGCGGCAAGGTGCTCGCCCATGCTGTGCTTCGAACGGAAATGTCGGCCGACGTTTCCCGTTCCACCGAGTCGAAGAACTGCAACAGCGACTCCTTGTTGGGATAGCGTCCGCCGAGCGGATCAACGAACACGGCCAGAACGCTTTCCGCCGCGTATCCTCGAGGAACATGGTCGACTGCGAGCAACGTGCGCAGCAGCAGACCGGCGCCCACGAGCAGCAGCACCGCGGCGGCCACCTCGCCAACGACGAGCAAGGCGCGAATGCCGCCACCACGCGTCGTCGTCGTCCGGGTGTCTCCCGACATCGCTGCCGCAGACGAGGCCACTCCGCGGGTGTGCCACGCAGGGGCAAGCCCGAAGACCACTCCCAGCACCAGGGCGACGACCGCGCAGAAGGCGCCCACGCGCATGTCGAACGCAGGAACGACGGCATCGGGCAACAAGCCATCCGGAATCACGGATGGCGTGACCCGTAGAATGGCGGCACCGACCGCGATCCCCAGTGCACCGCCAAGCGCTGCCAGCACGAGGCTTTCCGTGAGCAATTGACGAACGATGCGGCGACGGCCGGCGCCGAGTGCCGAACGGATGGCCAGCTCTCGAGCGCGTCCCGCCGCGCGTGCCATGAGCAGATTCGCCACGTTCGCGCAGCAGATGAGCAGGACGAAGCCGACGACGCCAAGGAACAGAAGCGACGTGAGACGGAGATCACCGCCGATCAGCACGTCGTGCAGCGGCTCGAGGTGGACACTCCATCCCTTGTTCGTCGAAGGAAACTCGCCGGCCAATGCCGCCGCTACTGCGGCCATGTCGGAAGTGGCTGCAGCGAGCGACACGCCCGGTTTCGACCGTCCAACGACACGAAACACGCGCAAGCCACGAAGCCGCTCGAGACTCGGACCTCCGGGGATTCCGACGTCGCGTCGCAACTGAATGAGCGCCCATACGCTCGCCGATCCGATCAACTGTGCCTGCTGTGGCACGACTCCGACGACGGTGAACGGCATGCCATCGAGGCGAATCTGTGTCCCAATCACCGCCGGATCGGCACCAAACCGGTTTCGCCAGAACCCTTCGCTGAGGACCACCGCATTGATCTCTTGCGTGTCGTCGGACGGCAGAAATGTTCGACCCGCGATCGGCCTGACTCCGAGGACGTCGAACACGCCGCTCGTGACCCATTGGCGGGGAACCCCCTCCGACGTTCCATTCGCACCAGCCATCACCATGCTGCCCACGCCGGGTATGTAGCCGGCAAGTTTCTCGAACGTCCGACTCCGATCGTTCCAATCGAGCATGTTGAGTGGCGAGACCGGACCGCGAGGCACCATGTCGCTTTGTTCAAAGACGATCGCGAGCCGTTCAGGCTCGGGCAGCGGCAAGGGACGCAAAAGCGCCGCGTCAACGAGCGAGAAAATCGCACCGTTGGCGCCGATGCCGAGTGCGAGCGTGATCGCCGCGACGAATGTGAACGCCGGTGACGCTTTCAGCTGCCGCACGGCGAAGCGCACGTCGCCTCGCAACTCCTCGAGCCATTGTGTCAGCCGCATCTCTCGATCCCTCTTTCTGCCAAGGTCTACACAGGTTCGTTTGAGCTGGCCGGCATCACCAATTCGGACAAGCCGACGGGCACGCCGCATTCGGTCAGCAGCGTGCGGATGGCCAGGAGGTTTTCGCTGCCGCGCGGGACGGGGTACGCCGACACGCAATGCAGCAGGGCGATCTCAGTCGCGCCCGCGCCGCGCGCGGTTTCCAGCGCCGATCGGGCTTCGGCGAGCGTCGCCATGCCCGTGGAGATGATCAGGGGCTTGCCCGTACGAGCCGCCCGATGAATCAGCTGATCCCAGGTGATATCGCCGCTCGCGATCTTGTAGCCGTCCACGCCGATGCGCTCGAGCATGTCGACGGCGCGCTCGGAGAACGGCGTCGAGATCACGCGCAGGCCGTTGGCACGTGCGCGCAGGACGACCGCGCGGTGCGCGACTTCGTCCAGCTCGAAGCGCGAGAAGAAATCCA
>Ga0207648_10005274_pt1 | contig 13050 bp, 11 predicted proteins | sample KBSMisM32_FD_184310 | JGI IMG/M metagenome (GOLD analysis project Ga0207648, IMG submission 184310) | Miscanthus rhizosphere microbial communities from Kellogg Biological Station, Michigan, USA - KBS Miscanthus M3-2 (SPAdes) (version 2) | ecosystem: Host-associated > Plants > Roots >...
GGTTCAGAACCTGATTCTGGAGCCGGTCGCACAGAACGTCAACCGATCGTTGGCCGAAAGGGGGGCCGACTTGCCGCGACCACGAGCGTACGCCCGGGACGCAGTCCTCGCGGCGGCCAAGGACGTGTTCTGGGAGAACGGGTACGAGGGGACGGTGCTCTCCGAGCTCGAGGAGCGCACGGGCCTGAATCGATCCAGCTTGTACCTCGAGTTCGGAAGCAAGCAGGAGCTGTTCTCGGCGGCTCTCGATCTGTACTACGCCGAGGTCGTCGATCCGCTCTTGACCACCCTCGAGGATGGACGAGACCTGACCGCCATCGAAACGTTCCTCGCAGCGATCAAGGAGATCATCCTCGACGAGCGATCGGGGAGGCGCCGCGGCTGTCTCCTCGTCAACATCATCGCCGAGTTGTCGCCGCACGACGAGGCCGCTGCTCGGCGAGCGAGAGCCTTCCAGGACCGACTCCATGGGGGGTTCACGCGCGTGCTCGAGCGAGCTGGTTCGACCGACCGGCGCGACGACGCGTTGATCCGCCGGCGTGCTGGCCTCCTGGTCACGGGGACGCTCGGCATCTGGATCTCCGCCCGCATCGATCTCGCCGAGGCGGCGGCACGCTGCGACGAGGTCGCCACCGAGGTGCGCTCCTGGGGGTCGATGACGGGCAGCGAGACCGTTTCCGCGTGAGATCAGGAACGCCCGCCCTGAGTGCCCCCGGCAGGACTCGAACCTGCGCTTCCGGCTCCGGAGGCCGGCACTCTATCCACTGAGCTACGGGGGCGGGCGCTGGCGAGTCTAGCAACCGACCCCTCCGCGGCTGGCTCTATGCTCAGGCCATGCCGCGCATCCTGCTCGTCGACGATGACCCGGCGATCCTGCGTCTCCTCGAGGTCAACTTCCGCATGGAGGGGTTCGATGTCGACACCGCGGGCCACGGCGAGGAGGCGCTCGCCGCGGCCTCCAACGCGACGCCCGACGTCGTCATCCTCGACCTGATGATGCCAGGCATGGACGGCCGGGAGATCTACGACGGGCTCCGTGCGGCGCGCGAGACCGCCGACGTGCCGGTGATCTTCCTGTCGGCGCGCGGGCGCGATGATGCGCTCGCGGGGGTCGAGGCGATGTACGTCCAGAAACCGTTCGACACGGTCGGACTCGTCGAGACCGCGAAGGCGCTGGTCGAGGGCGCGGCTCCGTGATCGAACGGCAACTCCAAGACTGGCTGGTCGACGGCCTGCGGTCCGCGGCACCGACCCTCGGTCTCGACGGCGACCTCCCGGTGCCGGCCCTGGAAGAGCCCCGGCAGAAGGAGCACGGCGACTTCGCGACGAACATCGCGCTCGGGCTGGCGAAGCGAGCCGATCGGTCTCCGCGGGAGGTCGCACAGGTGCTCGTCGACGCCTTGGCGCCGGCGCCGTTCGTCGAGCGCGTCGAGGTCGCCGGTCCCGGATTCATCAACATCTGGACCACCGACCAGTGGCTCCACGAGGTCGTGCGTTCGATCGTGTCGCAGGGGAGCGGCTACGGGCATGCCGACCCGAACGGCTCGCGGGTGCAGGTCGAGTTCGTGAGCGCCAACCCGACGGGACCGTTGCACGTCGGCCACGCGCGCAACGCGGTGCTGGGCGACGCGGTCGCGCGACTGCTCGACGCCGCCGGGTTCACCGTCGAGCGCGAGTACTACTTCAATGACGCCGGCGGACAGATGGACCGCTTCGGCGCGTCGGTGGAAGCGCGCTACCTGCAGGCGCTCGGCCGCGATGCGGAGGTCCCCGAAGACGGCTATCACGGCGACTACGTCACCGCCTACGCGCTCGACATCGTTCGGAACTTCGGTGAGGCGCTCGCGGATCTCCCGCCGGATGAACGGTTCGTGCGCCTGCGCACCGAGGGCGCGCGCCGGGCGATGGACGACATCCGCGCCACGCTCGCTCGCTTCGGTGTGGTGTTCGACACCTATGTGAGCGAGGCGTCGCTGGCGGAGGCGGGCGAGATCGACGAAGCGGTCGAGCGTCTCCGCGCCGCCGGCTCGGTGTATGAGGCCGACGGCGCGGTGTGGTTCCGGTCGACGGACTTCGGCGACGACAAGGACCGCCCGCTGATCCGTTCGAACGGCCGGCACACGTACTTCGCCGCGGACTGCGCGTACGTGATCGACAAGTTCCGTCGCGCCTTCGAGCACCTCGTGTACGTCTGGGGCGCCGACCACCACGGCGACATCGTCCGCGTGAAGGGGGCGACCCAGGCGCTCGGCTACGACCCGGATCGGGTGGAGCTGCTGATCTACCAGTTCGTTGCGTTCCAGCGCGGGGGCGAGCCGCTACAGATGAGCAAGCGGGCGGGCACGTTCGTGTCACTGGACCAGCTGGTCGAGGAGGTCGGCACCGACGCCGCACGGTTCCACCTCCTGTTGTTCTCCAACGATCACTCGATGCGGTTCGACATCGAGGAGGTCGCCCGCCGGTCGATGGACAACCCCGTGTACTACGTGCAGTACGGGCACGCCCGGGTGTCGTCCATCGTGCGGAAGGCGGCCGAGGCGGGCGTGCAGGTGCGACCGATCGAGGACGCGGACCTGACGCTGCTCACCCATGAGATGGAAGCGGATCTGCTGCGGGCGCTCGCCGATATGCCGGACGTGCTGGCGCGCGCCGCCGAGCTCCGCGCACCGCATCGGGTTGCGCACGCGGCGCAGGAGGTCGCGCGCCGCTTCCACAGCTTCTACACGGAGTGTCGCGTCGTCGGCGAGGACGAGGAGCTGACGCAGGCGCGCCTGTGGTTGTGCCGCGCCTCGCAACAGGTGCTCGCCAACCTACTCGCGATCTTGGGGGTGTCCGCGCCCGAGCGCATGGATCGGGTCGATGCATGACCCGTGGCCGGCCTCGGCGCGCTGGGGAGCGAACGGGCTGACGATCGGCGGGGTCGACGCCGCGGATCTCGTCGAAGGGTTCGGGACGCCGCTGCTCGTGTTCGACGAAGCGGACATGCGCGCGCGGATGCGTGCGGTGCGCGCCTCGTTCCCCAGGGTCACGTACGCCGTGAAAGCGATGACGTGCGCGGCGGTGATCCGCATCGCACTCGAAGAGAGGCTCGACCTGCTGTGCGCCTCGGGTGGGGAGCTGCTGACGTGTCTGCACGCCGGGGCATCGCCGGAACGGCTGGTCCTCCACGGGAACGCCAAGACCGACGAGGAGCTCGCCCTCGCGGTTCGCGCGCGGATCGGCTGCGTGATCGTCGACGATGAGCCGGAGCTGGAACGTCTCGGCGCGATAGCGGTCTCGGGCGGTGTCGTGCAGCCGATCCTGCTGCGCGTGATCCCCGAGATCTCGGTGGCGACGCACGAGGCCATCGCGACCGGGCACGCGGAGTCGAAGTTCGGCGTGCCGCTTGCCGCTGCGCCGGCGGTCGCCCGCCGCGCGTCGGAGACCGCCGGCGTCCGCCTGGACGGCGTCCAGGCGCACGCCGGCTCCCAGCTCCTGGACGCCGATGCCTACATCGGCGTCCTCGACGCCCTCATCGACGTGACCGTCGATGCGGGCTCCCCCCCGAAGATCCTCGACGTCGGCGGGGGTTTCGGTGTGACGTACGGCGACGAGACCCCGCTCGAGCTCGCCGGCCTCGGCGCCGCTCTGCAGGCCCGGCTCCGTGAACGGGGTGTCGACGCCGAGCTGCAGGTCGAGCCCGGACGCGCGCTGGTCGCGAATCCCGGCCTGACCCTCTACCGGGTGCTCACGGTCAAGGAGGCGGGCGGCCGGACCCTGGTCGCGATCGACGGCGGTATGTCGGACAACCTGCGGCCTGCGCTCTACGGCGCGCACCACGAGGTGCGCGCGGCGAGCGCGGTGGCGGGAGCTCCACGAACCGTCACCGTAGTGGGTCGCCACTGCGAATCGGGCGATGTCGTCGCGCCCGTCACGACGTTGCCCGGCCAGCTCGCGCGCGGCGATCTCCTCGCGGTCGGCGCGACCGGCGCCTACACCTACCCGCTCGCCTCCATCTACAACCGGTTCGGTCGACCCGCGGTCGCAGGCGTCCGAGACGGGGTGGCGACCCGGTGGCTGCGGCGGGAAGAGCCCGACGACATGGATCGCCTGGACGTCATACTTGGGACGCCCTGGGATGCCGCGGTCCCGTCGGCGGAAGGAGGCGCAGGGACGTGACGGAGCCCGTGATCCGGATCGGCATGCTCGGTTGCGGCACCGTCGGGTCCGCGGTCGCTCGCACCCTCGACCAGCACGGCGACGACATCGCCCGCCGGGCCGGCGTTCGCCTCCAGATCACCCGTGTCGCCGTGCGCGGGCTCGGCCGCGAACGCGATGTGCCGCTCTCGCGCGAGGCGTTCACGACCGACGGCGTCTCGATCGTGGACGACCCCGAGATCGACATCGTGCTCGAGCTGTTGGGCGGCCTCGAACCCGCCCGTCAGCTCGTCCTGCGCGCACTCACTGCCGGCACGCCGGTCGTCACCGGCAACAAGGAGCTGATCGCGCGCGCTGGCGCCGAGCTCGAGGCCGCCTCGCACGAGGGCGCGACCGACCTCGCGTACGAGGCGGCGGTTGCCGGTGGGATCCCGTTGATCCGTCCGCTCCGAGAGTCGCTCGCCGGCGACCGGATCACGCGCATCCTCGGCATCGTGAACGGCACGACGAACTTCATCCTCACGCGGATGGCCGAGCACGGGTCGGGGTTCGCCGACGCGCTCGCGGAGGCTCAGGGACTCGGGTACGCCGAAGCGGATCCGAGCGCCGATGTCGAGGGGCTCGACGCGGCGGCGAAGTGCGCGATCCTCGCGTCGATCGCGTTCGACACGGTCGTGACGATCGGCGACGTCTACCGAGAGGGCATCACGTCGATCACCCAGCAGGACATCGCCGATGCGGCGCGGCTCGGCTACGCCGTGAAGCTCCTCGCGATCGCCGAACTGGATGACGGCGACGTCTCGGTGCGCGTCCATCCCGCGATGGTGCCGGTCACGCACCCCCTGGCGAGCGTGCGCGACGCGTTCAACGCGGTCTTCGTCGAAGCGGAGAAGGCGGGCCAGCTGATGTTCTACGGGCGCGGCGCCGGTGGCGATCCCACCGGCACGTCGGTGATCGGCGACCTGGTCAGGGTCGCGCGGCACATCGCCTACGGCGGCCGGATGCAAGGCGCGCAGGGCGCGAGCCTCGGACGACGCCTGCGGCCGATGGATGACACGCACGGCCAGTACTACCTCAACCTGCACGTCGAGGACCGACCCGGTGTGCTGGCCGAGATCGCCGAGGCGTTCGGTCGCAACGGCGTCTCGATCGAGCGTGTCTGGCAGGAGGGCTTCGGCGAGGAGGCGACTCTCGTCTTCATCACGCACCGGGCACAGGAGGGTCCGTTCCAGAAGACGATCCAAGAGCTCCGCGATCGGGACTCGGTGCGTGCCGTGGTGAGCCTGCTGCGCGTGGAGGGCGAGGAGTGAGCGCGGGCTCGGATATGCGTACGCGCGGCGCGCACCAGTGGCGTGGGCTGATCGAGGAATACCGCGATCGGCTGCCGGTCACCGACGCCACCCCCGTCATCACGCTGCGGGAAGGTGGGACGCCGCTCGTTCGCAGCGACGCCTTGTCGGCGACCACCGGCGCCGAGGTCTGGCTGAAGTACGAGGGATCGAACCCCACGGGCTCCTTCAAGGACCGGGGGATGACACTGGCGATCTCCAAGGCGGCGGAGGAGGGCGCGCAGGCGGTCGTGTGCGCCTCCACCGGCAACACATCGGCGTCGGCGGCCGCGTACGCGGCGAAGGCCGGCCTCACGTGCGCAGTGCTCGTGCCCAAAGGGAAGATCGCGATGGGCAAGATGGCCGCCACGTTGGTGCACGGCGCGCGCATGCTCGAGGTCGACGGGAACTTCGACGCGTCGTTCGAGCTGGCTCGCGATCTCGCCGAGCGGTACCCGGTCACCCTCGTCAACAGCGTGAACCCGTTCCGTCTGCAAGGGCAGAAGACCGCCGCGTTCGAGATCTGCGACTTCCTCGGACGCGGGCCCGACATCCATTGCGTGCCGGTGGGCAACGCCGGCAACATCTCGAGCCATTGGATCGGGTACTCGGAGTACCTGGCCGACGGCGTGATCGGTGAGCCACCGCAGCTGTTCGGCTACCAGGCCGCCGGTGCCGCACCGCTCGTCAACGGGGAGCCCGTCGACGATCCCCAGACGATCGCCACCGCGATCCGGATCGGCAAGCCCGCATCGTGGGATCTCGCGATCGATGCCGCTCGGTCCTCGGAAGGCGGGATCTGGTCGGTGACCGATCGTCAGATCCTGTGGGCGTACCGGTTGATCGCGCGCGAGGGCCTGTTCGCGGAGCCCGCGAGCGCGGCGAGCGTCGCGGGCCTGTTGCAGGCCCACGAGGAGGGGCGCGTCCCCGCCGGCTCGACCGTCGTCTGCGTGCTCACCGGTCACGGGCTCAAAGACACCGAGTGGGCGATCGCCGGCGCGGCGCATCCGGTCACCGTGCCGCCCGACGCCGCGGTCGTTGCCGCGGAGCTCGGGCTGGCCGACGCCGCGCGGTAGGCTCCGCGCACGATGCGCGTCACGGTCCGGGTTCCCGCCACATCGGCCAACCTCGGTCCGGGATTCGACACCTTCGGACTCGCGCTCGATCTCTGCAACGAGGTGACGGTGGACACCGACGCGCCCCCCGGCGTGTCGTGGGAAGGCGAGGGCGTCGATGAGCTGCCGACCGACGGCAGCGACATGGTCAGCCGCACGATGGCGTCGATCGCGTCCCGGATGGAGCTGCCGCTGCCCCCGCTCGCGCTTCACGGTGTGAATCGCATCCCGTTGGCGAGAGGTCTCGGATCTTCTTCGGCCGCCGCGGTGGCCGGCGTCGTGCTCGCCTCCCGGATCCTGGACCTCGGGATCGATGGCCATCACGTCGAACCGACTCGTGGCGATGCGTTCTCGGTCTTCGCCAATGCCGCCGAGATCGAGGGCCACCCCGACAACGCCGCGCCCGCCGCGTACGGGGGTATCACGATCGTCGCCGACGGGTACGTCCGGCGGCTCGAGCCTCACCCCGACCTGCATCCCGTTGTGCTCGTCCCCACCGTCCAGCTCGCCACCGTCGAGGCGCGCCGCGCACTGCCTGAACGCGTCGCCCTCGGCGATGCGGTATTCAACGTCGCGCACGGGGCGCTGATGGTCGACGCGCTGACGAACGATCCGGAGCTCCTGCGCGTGGCGCTGCGCGATCGGTTACATCAGGACGCCCGGCTCGAGCTGGTGCCTGAGATGGCCGACGCGTTCCACGAGCTCCGCCGCCGCCACGTCCCGGTCTGCGTCTCGGGTGCCGGCCCGAGCCTCCTGACCTTCCCGCTCGACGGTGTCGGGATCCCCGATGAAGCGCTCCATGGACCGGGGGGATGGCGCGCCCTTCCGCTCGCGATCAGACGAGAGGGGTTCGCGGTTGATGGATGAGCTCAACGGCAAGATGGCTCTGATCACGGGCGGCACCACCGGGCTCGGGCGCGCGATGGCCGAGCGGTTCCTGGCCGAAGGCGCCTCGGTGGTGATCACCGGTCGCGACGCGGCCCTCGGCGCCGACGCGGAATCTGCCCTCGCCCCGCTCGGCGCGGTCAAGTTCCTGCGCGCCGACGCCGGCGATCCCGACGAGGCGCGGGGGAGCGTCGACGAGACCGTTTCGCTGCTCGGTGGCCTCGACGTCCTGGTCAACAACGCGGGCGTCGGGGTGCAGGCCGGCGTGCTCGAGACGCCGCTGGACAGCTACGACCACGTGATGGACGTCAACGTGCGCGGCGCCTTCGTCTACGCGCACGCCGCGTTCCCGCACCTCGAGGCGCGGCGCGGTAGCATGCTCCACGTTTCGTCCGACGCCGGCGTGATGGGTGAGGACGACATCGGCATCTACTCGGTCTCCAAGGCCGCCCTCATCATGCTGTCGAACATGCTCGCGATCGAGGGCGGCAGGCGCGGCGTGCGCTCCAACGCGATCTGCCCGGGCGACACGGCGCCGGGGATGCGCCACATGGGTCCGCCCGGCGAGGACCGAGCCGAGGACGATCCGGCCACGTGGCTCGTGCCGCCGTTGGGTCGCATCGGCGAGGCGATGGACGTGGCCGACGCCGCGGTCTTCCTGAGCTCGGACCGCGCGAGCTTCATCAACGGCGTTGCCCTCCTCGTCGACGGAGGGATGCGGGCCGGGATGCGAACCGCGGGGGAGCCCGGCTCGTAAACTCGAGGGCGATGGCCACGATCGCCCACATCTCCGATCCCCACCTTGGGTCGCAGTACTTCGTTCCGAACCTGATGAACCGGGTGATCGTCGAGCTGAACGAGATGGCTCCCGACGCGGTCGTCGTCTCGGGAGACCTCACCACCGAGGGGTACCGGCCTGAGTACAAGGCCTGGCTCGCGTACGCGGAGCGGATCGACGCGCCCTTGTTGACCGTTCCGGGCAACCACGATTCCCGCAACGTCGGCTACGTGCATTTCGAGGACCTGATCGGCCCGCGCATGTGGAGCACCGACGTCGGCGACGTCCGGATCGTGGGCGTCGACTCGAGCGAGCCGGACCTGAACGAGGGCAAGGTCGGCCGCGTGCACTATCCCTGGATCAAGAAGGAGTTCCAGACGCCCTCGGCGCTCAAGATCTTCGTCCTACATCACCATCTGTTGCCGATCCCGGGGACCGGTCGCGAGCGATCGACCGTGATGGACGCCGGCGACCTGCTCGAGGTGCTGATCCACGCCGGGGTCGACGTCGTGCTGTCCGGGCACAAGCACGTGCCCTACGTCTGGAAGCTGGAGGATCTGTACGTGGCGAACGCGGGGACGGTCTCGTCCATGCGCGTGCGCGGGCACGGGAAGCCGTGCTACAACGTGCTCGAGTTCGACGGCGGCGAGGTCCGGATCTTCCGTCGGTTCCCGTTCGACGCGGAGCAGCACCTGATGGCGTCGTTCGCGACTCCCGGCGACGAGCGGCATCCGCGGGAAGAGCCGTTCGAGCACGCGACCGTCGAGCGCTCCTGAGGAGGTTCCGCCCCGATGCGCACCGTCGCGCTCGTCGATGGCGAGCACTATCCGCCCGTGACCCGTTGGGCGATCGAGGTCGCCAACGAACGCGGGTACCAGGTCGTGGCGGCGATCCTGCTGGGCGGTGCCGAGAAGCTCGCGGCGGGCGAGGTTCCGGATCTGGGCGTGCCTGTCCGCGTCGCGGACGATCGCGGAGCGGCGGTCGCTTCGGCGATCGATGAGCTCGGGCCCGAGGTCGTGTTGGACCTCTCGGATGAGCCGGTCCTTGGGTATCGCGAACGGATGGAGGTCGCCGCGGTCACGCTCGCGCGCGGGGTGCCCTACGTCGGCGCCGACTTCCGGCTCGATCCACCGCCGCTGACGCCGCCGCCGCTCGGGGTCCCGACCCTGGCGGTCATCGGTACCGGCAAGCGCACCGGCAAGACGGCCATCGCCGGGGAGGTCGCCCGCGTGGCCGCGCGGCGCGGGCTCGCGCCCGTGGTCGTCGCGATGGGCCGGGGTGGGCCTGCCGAACCGCAGGTCGCGCAGGCAGGAAGCGTGACGCTCGACATGCTCCTCGAACTCGTCCGCAACGGGGCCCACGCCGCGTCCGATTACCTCGAGGACGCGCTCACGACCGGGGTGACCACGATCGGGGCTCGCCGGGCGGGCGGCGGGCTCGCGGGCGCCCCGTTCGCGAGCAACGTCGACGAGGCGGTCGCGATCGCGGCCGCGATGGAACCCGGGCTCCTGATCTGCGAGGGCAGCGGGGCGTCCGCGCCCCCCGTGGCTTGGGACGCGGGCATCCTGGTGGTGCCTGCCACGTGCCCCGTCGAGTATCTCCGCGGGTACCTCGGCCCCTACCGACTCTTGCGAGCCGACCTGGCGGTGGTTACCATGGCTGGCAGTCCGGGTCTCGGTTCCGAGAACGGCTCCCACCTCATCGCACATCTCCAACGTTCCCTCGGCGATGCGCGGGTGGTGGTCACCGACTTCCGACCGACACCGCTCGCCGATGTCGCCGGGCGTCGAGCCTTCTTCGCAACCACCGCGCCGATCGGGGTCGCCGAACGGCAGGTGGCGCATCTCGAGACCGCACACGGTGTCGAGGTGGTCGGGTGGTCGGCTCGCCTCGCAGACAGAGCAGGACTGGCGATGGACATGGACGATGCCGAAGACCACGAGGTGCTCTTGACCGAACTGAAGGCCGCTGCCGTCGACGTTGCCAGCGAGCGCGCGGTCGCGCGAGGCGTCGAGGTGGTATTCGTCGACAACCGCGCGGAGGTCGTCGAGGGGCCCGACCTGGCCGACGTGCTGGTGCAGACGCAGGACCTCGCCATCGCGCGGTCCAACACCCGCACGGCCCAGGGGAACCCCGCATGAGCGAACGTGCGCGCACGAGCCAGATCCTGATCTCGGATCGTGAGACCGGCCTGCCCTTCTCGAAGGGGCTGCTCGCCTCGCAGATCATGGTGACCGGCTTGTCGCCGTACCGCGCCTACCAGGTCGCCGAGGAGGTAGAGATCCGCCTGCTCGAGGTCCGCAAGGCCTCGATCACCTCCGATGAACTCGCCGACGTCACCCTGCACGTGATCCGGGAGGTGGCGGGGGAGCGGTACGCCACCAACTACCTGCGTTGGCAGCGGGTCGAGCATCTCGACGTGCCGGTGGTCATCTTGATCGGTGGGGCGACGGGCGTCGGCAAGTCCACGATCGCGACCCAGCTGGCCGCGCGGCTCGGGATCGTGCGCGTCGTCGCGACGGACGCGATCCGTGAGGTGATGCGCGCGATGCTCTCGCCGGAGCTGATGCCGACCCTGCACGTGTCCTCGTTCCAGTCCGACCAGGCGATGCGCGAGCCCCCGATCCGGGGCGTCGACGCGCTCGTCGTCGGGTTCCGCGAGCAGACCGCCGCGGTGTCGGTGGGGATCAACGCCTTGATCGAGCGCGCTGCCACGGAGGGCACCAGCATCGTGATCGAGGGAGCGCACGTCGTGCCCGGCTTCTTCGACGTCGAGAAGCACGGGGAGGGCATCCTCGCGGTACCCTTCATCATCGGGATCGACGACGAGGAGCGGCACCGCTCCCACTTCGCGGCCCGCGAAGACGCCATCGCCTCCCGTCCGGCAACCCGCTACGTCGAAGGGTTCGACGGTATCCGCAGGCTCCAGGGCTACGTCAAGGGCCAGGCGCTCTCGCACGGGGTGCCGGTGATCCCCAACCACAGCTTCGATCAGACGATCGCCACGGTGATCGATCTGGTGATGGACAAGGCGACGTCGCAGGCCGCCGAGCAGGTCCAGGCCGAGGACGAGCGAACGGCCGTCCCGATGGCCATCAACAGCGCCACGCAAGCGGCCACGGAGACGGCCAGGGAGACGGCCAGGGAGAGGGAAGGACGCAGCGCATGAAACTGTTCTTGGACACCGCGAGCATCGAGGAGATCCGCACGATCAACGCGTGGGGGGTGCTCGGGGGCGTCACGACCAACCCCAGCCTGCTCGCCAAAGAGGGCGCGAGCCCCGAATCGGTCTGGAAGGAGATCCTGACCGAGGTCGAGGGCGACGTCTCGCTCGAGGTGACCGCGCTCGAGGCCGACGGCATGATCGAGCAGGGCAAGCGACTGGTCCAGATGGGGCCCAACGCCATCGTCAAGGTGCCGATGACCCCGGCCGGCCTGGAAGCGGCGAAGACGTTGCAGGCCGACGGAACGCGGATCAACGTCACACTGGTGTTCTCTCCCGCGCAAGCCATCCTGGCCGCAGAGGTCGGCGCCTACATCGTCTCGCCGTTCCTGGGCCGCCTGGACGATGTCGGATCGGACGGGATGGCGCTGTTACGGAGCATCTGCGACGTCTATGCTGTACAGGGCTACGACACCAAGGTGCTCGCAGCCTCGCTCCGACACCCGATGCATGTCGTCGAGTCCGCCCTCGCGGGCGCCGATATCGCAACCATGCCGTTCGACGTCTTCACGAAGCTCGTGAAGCACCCGTTGACCGACGTCGGATTGGAGCGCTTCACCGCCGACTGGAAGAGCCTCCAGACCGAGCTCGAAGGAGAGGCATCCGCCTGATGGACACCACGATGGACCGAGAGACCCTCGGCTCGAAACTCTTGCCCGAACTGCAGCAGATCGCCCAGACGATGGGCGTCGAGGGCGCGCAGAAGCTGCGGAAGGCGCCGTTGATCGATGCGATCGTCGCGGCCTCGACCAACGGCGAGGGCGAAGCCAAGCCGAGCCGTTCGCGGCGCCCGGCGAAGACCGATGAACCGGTCACAACCGCGGACGCGGCGCCGACGACCGAGACAGCCGATGAGCCGACCTCCGCGCCCGAGCGAGGCAACGGCCAGCGCGACCGTGGACCCGATCGCGGCGGCGACCGCGACGCCCAGGACCGCGGCAACCAGGACCGCGGCAACCAAGACCGCGGCAACCAAGACCGCAACCAAGATCGCGGCAACCAAGACAGGAACCAGGACCGCGGCGGTCAAGATCGCGGGGAATTCGACCGGGACCGCCGACGCCGTCCATCCCGCGAGGAGCGGCGTCGCCAGCGCGAGGAGCGCCGTGTCCGTGAGGAGGCCGAGCGGGCCGAAGAGGTCAAGACCGCGCCGAGCCGCACGGGCATCCTCGACATCCTGCCCGAGGGCTACGGCTTCCTCCGGACGAACGGGTACCTCCCGGGGCCCGACGACGTCTACGTATCGCTCTCGCACGTGCGCAAACATTCGCTGCGCAAGGGCGACACGATCACCGGCAGGATCCGTGAGCCGAAGAACAACGAGAAGTATCCCGCCCTGCTGCTCGTCGAATCCGTCAACGACATGGACCCCGACGCCGCCTTCGTTGCCGGCCTGATCACCGCGGTGGCGGGTCTGCTGGGCGTCACCCCCGCCACGCTGGCCCATCACCTGCCGTTGACCACCGAGCTGGAGTCCGGCCTCACCCGCGGGACCGGGCCGCTGGGCCGCCTGCTGCGCACGGTCGAGGCGTACCAGCGCGGCGACCTGGAGGCGCTGGCCGGCCGATACTCCTGCACCGACCT
>Ga0207648_10005276_pt1 | contig 13049 bp, 12 predicted proteins | sample KBSMisM32_FD_184310 | JGI IMG/M metagenome (GOLD analysis project Ga0207648, IMG submission 184310) | Miscanthus rhizosphere microbial communities from Kellogg Biological Station, Michigan, USA - KBS Miscanthus M3-2 (SPAdes) (version 2) | ecosystem: Host-associated > Plants > Roots >...
GGACCACTACGCGGCGGCGTACGGCGGGGCGCTGCTGATGCGCTTCACCGATTGCGTCGGTGTCGAGCCGCTCGGACTCTCCGAGGCGACCGCCGAACGATTCGTCCGCCGCGGCGTGGTGATCTACACGGGAGAGTCGCGCATGTCCGGCGAGATCGTGGCCGCCGTGCGCGATGCGTACGTCGACGGCGATCCGCGCACCACCGCCGCGCTGGCGCGCATGAAGACGTTGGCGATCGAGATGGCCGATGTGCTGCGCGCCGGTGACCTCGACGGACTGGGAGCGCTGCTGCGCGAGCACTGGGTGCATCAACGCCAGCTGCATCCGCGCATCACGACGCCGAAGATCGAGACGATCGTCGAGACGGCGCTGCGCCACGGCGCGCTCGGCCTGAAGGCACTCGGTGCTTCCGGTGGAGGATGCGTGCTCGCGATCGCCGAAGATGGTCGCGAAGACGAGCTCGCGGCGGCACTCGCTCCGCTCGGCGAGCGTCTACGCTACGACATCGATCGCGACGGCTTTCAGATCGTCGCCGTGATGGACGAGTCGCATGCGGAGAAGCCGCGCGACGAGGGCGTCCCCGAAACGTGAGCGAGCCAGCGATTCCAGTCGGCGACGCGCGCGCACTCGCGCGCGCACTCGTACGGATCGACTCGCGGAATCCGGGCCTGACGCCCGGCGCCGCCGGCGAGGTGGAATGCGTTGCGCTCCTGCGCCGCGTGCTCGACGACTGGGGATTTCGCACCGAAGTGCACGAGGCGCTCCCGGGCCGACCCAATCTGCTCGCGCGCATCGGAGCGGCGACCACGTCGCGGCGCCTGATGTTCAGCGGCCACCTCGATGTAGTGGGCATCGAAGGGATGACCCATGCTCCGTTCGAAGGAACGGAGCGAGACGGACGGTTGTACGCGCGCGGTGCGGCCGACATGAAAGGCGGCGTGGCGGCGATGTGCGCCGCGGCGTGGCGCGCGGCGCAGCAATCGCTTGGCGGCGAGATCGTCGTGGCGCTCACGGCGGACGAGGAGTACGAGAGCGTCGGTACGCGGGCCATGCTGGAGCGCGGCGTGCGGGCCGACGCGGCGATCGTCGGCGAGCCGACGCGACTCGAGATCATGCCGGCGCATCGCGGCTTCGTGTGGATCGAGGTCGATGTGTCGGGACGCGCGGCGCACGGGAGCCGGTGGGACGTGGGCGTCGACGCGATCCGGCACGCCGGACTGCTGCTGAGCGAACTGGATCGCGTCGACGCGGAGGATCTGCCACGCCGGGAGCATCCGCTGCTTGGCCGCGCATCGTTGCACGCGTCGACGATTGCCGGCGGGATCGGCATGTCGACCTATCCCGATCGATGTGTCGTTCGCCTCGAGCGGCGCACCCTGCCGGGCGAGCGAGGCGAGGACGTGGTGGCGGAGATCGAGCGCGCGTGCGGCGCGGTGCGCGCACGACGGCCGAGCTTCGCGGCCGAGGTGCGGATGCTGATGACGCAGGGGCCGAGCGACGTCGCGCTCGACGCGCCGATCGTACAGGAGCTCACGGGCGCGTTGCGCGCGTGTGACGAGCCCGTTCGCGTCGCCGGGATGTCGGCCTGGACGGACGCGGCATTGCTCAACGCGGCCGGCATTCCCGCCATCTGCTTCGGGCCGGGCGACATCTCCCTCGCGCATGCGGCGGAGGAGTACATTCCGCTCGACGAGATCGACCGCGCCGTGTCGGTCCTCGACGTCCTCGCTCGCCGCTGGTGCGGCTGAGCGCTCCGCATCGCTCCCAGCTGCATGCCTCGTCGTCACAAGATCACCCAACTCAACTCGGCGCAGTACGACGCGCTGGAGCGGGCCATCGCCGATGGGCGCCGTCTCTCGGTCTGGCGCCGCGGCACGGAGTTCGTCGTCATCGTCGATCGACTGCACCTGCTGGACGGACGGGAGGCGCTCGAGGCGCACCACCCGACCACGGGCGACAAGCTCACGCTGTACATCGACGAGCTCGAAGGCATCGAGGTGGTCCGATGAGCGCGGAGCACGAGGCGGCCGACGCCCTGCCCCTCGTGGCGATCTACGCCGACGAGTCGTGCCTCGGGAACGGTCGCGAGGGTGACAACCCGGGCGGTGCGGCGGGGGTGATCGAGCACGTCAACACGGCGACCGAGCGGTTGACGCGCTGGGACTACTGGATCGCCGAGCCGTCGACGACGAACAATCGCATGGCGCTGCGGAGTGCGATCGAGGCGTTCCGCGTCATCAGTCGCAAGGGTGGACGGTTCCGCGTGCTCTTCACGAGCGACTCGCAGTATCTCGTGAAGGGGATGACCGAATGGGTCTACGGCTGGGCGAGCCGCGGGTGGCGTCGTAAGGAGGGGGCGATCGAGAACCTCGCGCTCTGGCAGGAGCTCGTATCGGTCGCGTCGCCTCACCGCGTGCAGTGGCAATGGGTGCGCGGCCACGCCGGTCATCCGCAGAACGAGTACGCGAACGACCTCGCCGTGCAGGCGGCGAAGGAGCAGTCTTCGTCCGAGGGAGCGCGCACGTCGCGGTTCGAGGAATGGCTCGAGGCACAACGAGTGCGTAAGCGGGTAATGGTCGAGCCGGCCCCATTTCCCTCGGGACGGCCGTTCGCGCCGACACGCCCGCTGCCGCGGGTGAGCACTACCTCTCACTAGGAGCGACGATGGACGATGTGGAGCGGATGTACCGGCAACTGGTGCGGATCATTCGGACCACCTCACCGCAGCTGCTCACGCAGCCGTTCCCGGTGAGCGACCTGTATTCCACGATCCTGCCCTATCGTCTGCACCGGCGCGACCTGGGCCTCGAGACGAATCAGGACTACGAGCTGGCGCTGCTCGAGCTGCTGTCGGGCGCTCGCGGATATCTCGTTGTCGAAGACCGGATGAAGCAGGTGCTTGGCGATTCGCTCAAGTCGGCGAGTCCGGATCCCGTATTGATCAGGGAGTTCGGCACCGCACGTGTATCGCTCGCTCCGGACGCATTGCGTCAGCTCGACGGCGAAGGACAGCCCGCTGCATCCGCGCCGGCCGCGGCATCCGCGCCGACCGCGGCATCCGCGCCGACCGCCGACGTCGCGACGATCGCGACGGCGCCGACCGGAACGGCGACCGTAGCGCCGCCGGCACGTTCCGCCGGCACGTCGGCATCGGCGCCGGCCACGTCGACGCGACGGCCGTCGCGCCCGATCACCGTCCCATCGGGCGGTGAAGAGTGCCCGCACTGCAAGGGAGAGCTGCCCGCCGGCCGGCCGATCAACTTCTGCCCGCACTGCGGGCAGGATCTGACGATGCGCCACTGCCCCGCGTGCGGGAGCGAACTGGAGCACGAATGGAAGTTCTGCGTCACATGTGGCAGGGCAGTCGGCACAGGGTAATAGCGGAGTGAGGCGCGTGGATTGCTAGATAATCTCGTGGTCCCCGTGGACACGCACTCGCATCGAGACACGACCGTGAACAACCAATCGCGCCGTACCACGCGCCAGCTCGCGGCCGCCGCATTGCTCGTCGTCGCCGGATGTGCGACGACGACCACGAGCTCTCCGACGCGCGTTCCCACTCCGAGTCCGTCCCCTGCTCCGAGCTCGGCACAGGGCGGGGCGAACCAGCCCACGCAGGTCACGTGGCCGGTCCGTACGGGTGAGCACGTCGACCTCTGGCTGCACGCCTACGCGATGCTGACGCCGGACTCGAACTTCGTGCCCTACTTCCGGCGCGGATACCGCGATCAGGTCGTCGCGATCCGGCGACAGCGCGGGATCAGCACGCTGCTCGACACGAGTCGCCCGAAGCTGCTCGAGCGGATGAACGTGAATCCGTCGCTCGCGGCGAATCCGCAGTTCCTCCCTTTCTATTTCGCGTCGTGGGACCAGATGCGGGATGTGGCCGAGCTGTTCGTGCAGAGAAATGGAAATCCGCGCGGGGCCGACCAGACGACGCAGCAGTACTTCGCCATCCTCAGCGCGAACTTCCAGACGGCGGCGGATCGCGAATGGCTGCGGCAGCTCGTCCGGGCGGTCGAGGATGAGAGCCGGCGATTCTATCACGACTACTGGGCGAGCGAGTCGCGCGCGCATGCGGCAGCCGCAGCGCGGGTCGACTCGCTGTGGCAGCGAACGTGGCGGCCGGCGATCCAGCGCTTCCTGAACAACACGCAGCAGCAGAACGGCGAGATCTATCTCTCGCTGCCACTCGACGGCGAGGGTCGCACGGTGCACTTCGGCAAGGTGCAGAACGCGGTCGCGGTCCAGATGCCGGACACGCCGCAGGAAGCGGAGGTGGCGCTGTACGTTTTCGCCCACGAGATCGCCGGGTCGGTGGCGAATACCGCGATCGAGGACAACACGACGCCGGCCGAACGTCGCACGGGCGCGACGTCACGGTACGACCAGGCGGCGGCGGTGCGCGCCGGCGCGCTGCTGCTCGAGAAGACGATGCCGAGCGCGGTGCCCGGATACCAGCGGTTCTATCTCCAGGCGGTGGGCCGCGCCGCGCCCAACGACCCCAAGGCGGCGTTCACCGCGACGTTTGCCCTGCCCGACGCGATCAACGACGCGATCGCAAAGCAGCTCGACGTGATCCTCGGGGGCATCTGACGGCGCCGCGCGCCGTTATCTTTCCGGCATGTCCTCCGAGGGACCCAAGCCGACGAACGTTCCCGCGACTATAGATCGCGCTGCGGTGGAGCGCGTGCTGGCGCGCGCGCTCGAGCTGCAGTCGGGCGCGTCCGGAGGTGAGCCGAGCGATCGGCTGACGGAGGCGCAGCTGCTCGACCTGGCGAAGGAGGTCGGGCTCGACGCGGTGCATCTGCGTCAGGCGCTCGCCGAGGAGCGCACGCGCGTCGCCGTGCCCGAGGAGAAGGGCGTGCTCGCCGCGCTGTATGGCGGCGCGACGGTGAGCGCGCAGCGCGTAGTGACGGGGACGCCGGTGCAGGTGCTCCAGGCGCTCGACGACTGGATGCAGCGCCAGGAGTCGCTGCGAGTGAAGCGGCACTTCAGCGAGCGGATCGTCTGGGAGGCGGACCGCAGCGTGGCCAGCGTGGTCCGCCGCGCAGTGAGCGGAAGGGGCGATGCGCTGGTGCGCGCGAACGACGTCGCGGCAACGGCGATCGCCGTCGAGGGCTCGCGCGTGCTCGTCCGACTCGACGCCTTCCTCGGCGGCCACCGTGCGTCCATGGCACAGGTGAACGCGGGACTCGGTGTCGCCTCCGTGGTCGCGGGCGGCGTTCTCACTGTGCTGAGCTTTCCCGTGATCGCGGCCCTCGCCCCGGCTGTCGTGGTCATTCCGGCCGTGTGGGGCGCGACGCGTTCCGCGCACGGGCGCACGGTCGAGCGGGCGCAGCTCGCGCTCGAGCAGGTCCTCGACCGCCTGGAGCGTGGCGAAGCGGGACGACCGCCGACGTTGCTCAGTATGCTGGCAGCGGTGGTGCGGCGGTGAGTTGGTGAGTTGGTGAGTTGGTGAGTTGGTGAACGACGCGGCCTCGGGAAGCTCCTGCCTCCCGAGGCCGTTTCTAACTCACCAACTCCCTAACTCACCAACTCACTGCAGCCCGGCCACCACGAACGGCCGCCGCGTCGCCCGATCGGCGAGCCAACTGAGGCCGCGGTTGCTGAGGATGACCAGGAAGCCGATCAGCGTGAGCGACTTCACTTCGGCGCGGGAGATCTTCACCACCTCGCGGCGGACGAGCGCGTGCGGGGTGCGGGTGAGATCGCGCAGCGTCGCACAGGCGAACAGCAGCGGGAGGACGCAGGAGAGGCGGATCGCGATGGCGCGGCGCGGGATGAGGAGCAGGTAGCTGCGTGCGCTCTCGAGATCGCGCCAGGCGAGCTGCACCAGCGTGGCGAGCGCCTCGCGCGTTCCGCGCACACGGTCGGGCGCCAACAGAGTCGCGTGGGAGCTGCCGTGCGCACGGAGCAGCTCTTCGGGGATGTAGATCGAGTTCTCGTGCTCCGCGTCGGTGGCGACGTCCTTGAGGATGTTGACCGTCTGGAGCGCTTCGGCGAAGGCGCGGCATTTCTCGCGCAGCACGCCGTGGAGACGCGGGCCGATGCTGGGCGCGTGCTCGTGCCAGAGGTCGGTCACGAGGTAGCCGACGGTGCCCGCGACGTAGTAGCAGTATTCCTTGTATTCGTCGAGGCTCTGGATCCGGATGCCGTGCGGGTACAGCAGCACGAACTTCCGCATCCCGACGATCATCTCGCCGACCCAGCGGCGGACGTGGGCCTGCGTCGTGCTCGCCAGGGATCGATAGAGCGCGAAGACGAGGTCCGCGTGCATCGCGAGGCGCACGTCAGCCGGCCGGCCCTGGAGGTCGCCGAGCAGCTGAGGGAACGCGTCGGCAGCGGCCGGATCGTCGAAGCAGCGCTGCAGCTCGTCGAAGAGGATCGCCTTCTCGGACGCCGGCATACGCGGCTCGTCCTCGATGGTGTCCGCGATGCGGCAGAGGAGATACGCGGTGCGCACCGCGCGGCCGAGCGCGCCTGGGAGGAGGCGAATACTGAGCGCGAAGGTGCGCGAGACGGCGGGAAGGACCTCCTTCGCGAACCGCTCGGCGTCTGCGACGCGGGCATCGTCCCGCGTGCTCCGCGGTTCCATTGGCGCTCCATTCACGACAGTTAGACTTCTCGGCACAGTCAAAAGATACCCGCGAGTCGCACCCATGCCACCTATGCCGGCGTCGTTCGGATTCCGCGGCGCGTTCCGCATCGACCTGCCAGCGCGTGCCGTTTACAGCGAATCGGCGGGGATCGCGCGGATCCTGCCGCACGCGGTCGCCGTTCCGCTCGACGCCGACGACGTGGCGGCGATCGTTCGCTGGGCAGCGGCGACGAACGCGCCGCTCGTGCCGCGCGGCTCGGGGAGCAGCATGGCCGGCGGAGCGATCGGCGACGGCGTCATCGTCGATCTGAGCCGCCTCGATGCCATGGAAGCGCCCGACGTCGCGTCGGGCACCATACGTTGCGGGCCGGGCGCAGTGCGCGACGCGGTGGACCGCGCGGCGCGCGCCGTCGGGCTCCAGTTCCCCGTCGATCCTTCCAGCGGTGCATTCTGCACGGTGGGCGGGATGGTCTCGACGAATGCGGCGGGTGCGCACACGCTGCGCTACGGCTCGACGCGGGCGTGGGTCGAGGCGATCGACTGCGTGTTCGCCGATGGCTCGCGCGCCGAGCTGCGACGCGAAACGCCCGCGCCGGACATTCCGCTCGTGACGCGGGCGATCGACGCGCTGGCGCCGGTGATCGCCGAGGAGCGGGCGTCGCCGTCACGACACATCGGCGTCCGGAAGGAGTCGTCGGGCTATGGACTGGCGGCCTACGTCGACTCAGGGGAGCTCGTTGATCTAATAGCGGGGAGCGAGGGGACGCTCGCGCTCATCGTCGGGCTCGAGCTGCGACTCGCTCCGCTGCGGCCGCACACGGCGAGCGTGCTCGGAGCGTTCGCGACGCTCGAGGGCGCGGTCGTGGGCGCGGACGGCGCGCGTCGCATGGGCGCCGTCGCGTGCGAGGCACTCGATCGCACCTTTCTCGACGTCGCGCGTCGAGGTGGCGCCCCCGTGCCGACGCCGGAGGACGCCGAGTCCGTGCTGCTCGCCGAAGTGGAGGCGGACACGCCGGAAGAGGCGACGGCGATGATACGAGCGATCGAGTCCGAGTTCCGATCCGCGGGCGCGACGGCGATCACGCTGGCGCTCGACCCCGCCACGGAGCACGCACTGTGGGAGATCCGTCACGCGGCGAGCCCGATCCTGAACCGCCTCGATCCGTCGCTCACGTCGATGCAACTGATCGAGGACGCGTGCGTGCCACCCGAGCGACTCGCCGAGTACGTGCGCGGCGTGCGCGCCGCGCTGGAGCATCACGGGATCCGCGGGGTGATCTTCGGCCACGCCGGCGACGCGCACATGCACGTGAACGCGATGGTACGCGTGGGAGAGCCCGATTGGCGGTCGCACATCGAAGGCCTCCTCGACGACGTGACCGCGCTGGTCGCGCGGCTGGGTGGGACGATCACGGGCGAGCACGGCGACGGCCGGCTGCGCGCGCCGCTGCTGCCGCGTGTCTGGCGCGCGGAGTCCGTCGCGCACTTCGCGGCGGTCAAGCGCGCGTTCGATCCCGCAGGAATCCTGAATCCCGGTGCGAAGGTCGCTCTCGAGGGAGAGCGAGCCGTCGCGGACGTGAAGTACGATCCATCGCTGCCGCCGCTGCCCGAGCCCGCTCGTGTCGCGCTCGCGCGCGTGGAGCGGGAGCGCGCGTACGCCCGCTCGCGCCTCGCGCTGCTGGATGAAGCGGCGCGTCTCGCGCCGCTGGATGAACCGGCGCGTCTCGACGCGCCGGGGGGCGACGCCTAACTTTCGCCGTCATTCCCTCCCACACGCCGCGCCCACATGACCGCTGCCGCTCCCGCCCCCACCTCGCGCTACTACTTCGAGCCGAAGGTCACCGTCCTCTCGCGCCCCGCGTTCACGACGCCCGAGCATCTGGGCGTGAACTGGATCGGCGACAGCACCGACGGTGAGCGTCTGGCCGAATTCGCGGGCCGGCTCTGCTACATGAGCCAGCACAATCCGGCGGGCCGGTCGACGCGCGACTACCTGGAGAACATCAAGAAGCAGGGGCACGGCAGTGTTCTCGAGCATGCGAACTACTCGCTGCTCCTCGAGGGCGTGAGCCGCTCGCTGACGCACGAGCTGGTGCGTCACCGGGCGGGGTTCGCCTATTCGCAGCTCTCGCAGCGGTACGTGGACGAGAGCGAGGCCAGCTTCGTCGTCCCGCCCGCGATCGCCGGCGACGAGACGCTCGAGGGCGCGTGGCGCTCGCAGATCGAGAGCGCGCAGAGCACGTACGTCGCGCTCGTGGCGCAACTGATGGAGCGCTACGGCTGGGTGGCCGACCGGGTCCACCGCCGGAAGATGGCTCGCGAGGCGGCGCGCGGCGTCCTCCCGAACTCCACGGAGACGAAGATCGTGGTGACGGGAAATGCGCGCGCCTGGCGCACGATGCTCGAGCTGCGGTCGAGCGAAGGGGCCGAGCTCGAGATCCGGCGGCTCGCGGTCGCGGTGCTTCGCGTGCTGCAGGAGGAAGCGCCGGCCTTCTTCTCCGACTTCGAGATCTACCAGGCCGAGGATCGCCGCGAGGCGGCGCGCATCTCGTATCACAAAGTCTGAGCGCGCCACGCGGCGAGAAATTTTTTTTCTCGCCGCCGATTTTCTCATTGCGCGAAAAAACCTGGCTCCCTATCTTCGCCGCACTTCCACAATGGCGTGCGACTTGCTCGCCTGCGCGTAACAGAAGTGGCCGCGCCCGCGCCAGCGGGATTCCACAGTAGGGACGGGATGACGCGCATCGGTTTCGCGTACAACCAAAAGCCCGAACCCGAGGCGGCTGACGCAGCCGCGGAGCTTTCGCGCGCCGACGACGAGCCGTCCAGTAGCGCCGGTGGCGCTCTCGCGGCGGTCGCCGCGCTGGTCGCTCCGGCACCGGACGACGAGTTCGCCGAGTGGGACTCCATCGAGACGATCGACGCCGTCGCCCGCGCGCTCGCGCGGCACGGCGAGGTGATTCGCCTCGAGGCGCGAGACGATTTTCCCGAGCGGCTGCGCGCCGAGCGCCCCGACATCGTCTTCAACATCGCCGAAGGGCTGCGCGGTCCGAACCGCGAGGCGCACGTCCCGGCGATCTGCGAGTTCTACGGCGTCCCCTACTCCGGCAGCGACCCGTTCACGCTCGCGCTCTGCCTCGACAAGGCGCGCACCAAGGAGATTCTTCGCGCGAACGACGTCCCCACCGCGGACTGGATGCTCGTCCGTTCCGCCGCCGACATCGACGCGGCCCTTGCTCGGGAGTGGAGCTTCCCGCTGTTCGCGAAGCCGGTGCACGAGGGTTCGTCCAAGGGGATCACGGAGCGCAACCTCGCGGCGGACGCCGACGCGCTCCGCGCGATCGTCGCCGATCTCCTCGAGCGCTACCAGCAGCCGGTGCTCGTCGAGCACTTCCTGCCGGGCCACGAGTTCACCTGCGGCGTCCTCGGGAATGGCGCCGCGGCGCGCGTGCTGCCGATCGTCGGCATGAACTTCGGCGCGCTCCCCGCCGGCGCGCTCCCGATCTATGGCTTCGAAGCGAAGTGGCTCTGGGATCGCCCGGAGAATCCGCTCGACATCTTCTCGTGTCCGGCCCGGATCTCCGACGCGATGCGCGCCGAGATCGAGCACGTGGTGCTCCGCGCGTACGACGTGCTCGGCTGCCGCGACTGGTCGCGCGTCGACGTGCGTCTGGATGCGGACGGACGGGCGAACATCGTCGAGGTGAACCCGCTGCCGGGAATTCTTCCCGATCCGGCAGATAACTCCTGCCTGCCGAAGGCCGCGCGCGCGGCTGGTCTCGATTACGACGCGCTCATCGGCGCGGCGCTCGAGGCTGCGGCGGCACGGCAGGGCGTGCAGCTCGGAGGCGCAGCGTGAAGATCGGCATCCTGTTCGACGGCGCGAGCGCGTTCGCCGAATTCCCCGATCTCTCGATCATCGGGACGGTGGACGCGGTGGCCGCGTCGCTCGAGCCCGAGGGGAACACCGTCGTACGCATCCCCGTGCACCCGGACTCGAAGTGGGTGGACAAGCTGAAGCGCGCCCGCGTCGATCTCGTCTTCAACCTGTGCGAGTCGATCGACGGCGTCGCCGCGGTCGAGCCGGCAGTGATCTCCGTGCTCGAGCTGCTCGGCCTGCCGTACACGGGCAGCTCGAGCTGGACGACCGCGCTCTGCCTGCGCAAGCACGTCGTCAACGCCGCACTGGAACGGGCCGGGCTCCCGGTGCCGAAGTTCGCCGTGGCTCGCCCGGGGAGTGAGATCCCATCGGTCGGATTCCCGGCGATCGTCAAGCCGGCCGCGGAGGACGCATCGATCGGCGTGGAGCAGCGATCGGTCGTGCGAACCTCGCGTGAGCTCGCCGAGCGCGTGAGCACGATGCTCGAGCGCTGGGACGAGGTGCTCGTGCAGCGCTACATCCAGGGGCGCGAGGTGAATGTCGGCATCCTCGGCGACGCGGTGCTCCCGATCGCCGAGATCGACTTCGGCCGCATGCCCAAGGGGATGTGGCGCATCGTCACGTACCGCTCCAAGTGGCAGGACGGCTCCGACGAAGACCTCGGCGCCGCGCCGCGCTGCCCGGCGCGTCTGCCGGCGGGTGTCGCGGCGCAGCTGCGGAAGATCGCCGTCACCGCGTGGCGGCTCGTCGGCGGTACGGGCTATGGTCGCGTGGACCTGCGCATCGACGAGCGCGGGCGGCCGTGGATCCTCGAGGTGAACGCCAATCCGGACTTCGCGCCGACGGCGGGACTCGCACGGATGGCTCGCGTCGCCGGCATCGACTACGCCGCGATGGTCCGACAGATCTGCCAGCACGGGCTCGAGCGCGCTCGCGATAGTATGACGACCCAGGAGCGATGGGACCTCGCGTCGCGGCTGTCGGGTGTCGTCACGCCGGCATCGACCGAGCCGGATCTGTTCCCCGCAGGTGAGGCATAGAGTGCAGATCCGGCTCGGCCCCCTGCGTCCCCGTGATCGCGCGCGCGTTGCCGAGTTGCTCGTGTCCACCCGTGTCTTCTCCGACGAGGAGGTCACCGTCGCGCTGCAGCTGTTCGACGTGAGTGTCGACGACCGCGGCGTCCCTTCGTCTGGAGCGCCCGCGCCGGACTACGAGTTCACCGGCGCGTTCGAGGGCGAGCGGCTGCTCGGCTATGCGTGCGCCGGCCCGACGCCGGCAACAGATGGCACGTTCGACCTGTATTGGCTTGCAGTGGATCCGGCGGTACAGGGGAAGGGAGTCGGGCGCAGGATCGTGCATGACGTGGAGCGACAGCTCCGCGAACGGGGCGCGAGGATGTTGCTCGTTGAGACCTCATCTCGTCCCGACTATTCGAAGACCCGGGCGTTCTATGCCCGATGCGGCTACACCGAGTCCGCACGCATCCGAGACTTCTACGCCCCGGCCGACGACCGGATCATGTTGACCACACGCCTCACCACACGAGAGCGCGGAGCAGCGACGCGATGAGCGACTGGCAGAAGATTCTGCGGGACGAGAGCATCAGCACGCTCGAGGAGCTCAAGACGTACGTGGCCGAACGGTTCGGCTACGAAGCGGCGGAACGGGAGATCGACGTCGAGGCGCTTGGTCCCGCGTTCGACAACTTCCAGATGCGGATCACCCGGGAGTCGCTCTCCCAGATCAAGGACGTCGGCGACGCCAACTGGAATCAGTTCATCCCGAGCGTGCAGGAGCTCGAGATCGTCGACGGCGTGATCGACTCCCTGGACGAGGACGGCGATTCCCCCGTCCCGAACATCACGCACCGCTATCCGGATCGCGTGCTCTTCCTCGTGAGCCCGGTCTGCGCGAGCTACTGCCGGTTCTGCACGCGCCGGCGGAAGGTGGGCGATCCGGAGAAGATCCCGCTCAACCAGTACGAGTCGGCGTTCGAGTACATCGCGGCACACCCCGAGGTGCGCGACATCGTCCTCTCGGGCGGCGACCCGATGATGCTGTCGGACCGTCGGCTGGAGTACATCCTCCAGCGGCTGCGCGCGATCCCGCACGTCGAGATCATCCGGCTGGGCAGCCGGATCACGTCGCACCTGCCGGAGCGCATCACGCCGGAGTTCTGCGAGATGGTGCAGAAGTACCACCCCATCTTCATGAACACCCACTTCAATCATCCGAGCGAGCTGACGCCGGCTGCGGTGGCGGCGCTCGACCGGTTGAGCCGCGCGGGAGTCTCGCTCGGCTGCCAGACCGTGCTGCTGCGGGGCGTCAACGACGACCCCAAGGTCATGATGAAGCTGATGCACGAGCTGCTGAAGGCGCGCGTGCGGCCCTACTACATCTACATGGCCGACCAGGTCGCGGGGGGCGAGCACTTCCGCACGACGGTCCAGAAGGGACTCGAGATCATCAAGGCGCTGCGGGGCTGGACGTCCGGACTCGCCGTGCCGCAGTTCGTCATCGACTCCCCGGGTGGCGGCGGCAAGGTGCCACTCCTGCCGGAATACGTG
>Ga0207648_10005277_pt1 | contig 13048 bp, 10 predicted proteins | sample KBSMisM32_FD_184310 | JGI IMG/M metagenome (GOLD analysis project Ga0207648, IMG submission 184310) | Miscanthus rhizosphere microbial communities from Kellogg Biological Station, Michigan, USA - KBS Miscanthus M3-2 (SPAdes) (version 2) | ecosystem: Host-associated > Plants > Roots >...
CCGTTGCCGTAGCTGTCGAGCGCGGTGATGAACCCATCCATCTTGCCGTTGTCGAACGACGTCACCGAGGCCTTGTGCCCATGTGGACCACCCTGGTCGATGAAGTTCATGTCGTGGTACGGCCTCGCACAGCCGCCGTTGGCGGTCGGCTGGCACACGGTGGGCTTCCCGTTGGACATGGGGATGCCGTCGGCACCGGGATAGGTCCCGAAGTAGTGATCGAACGAGCGGTTCTCCATGACGATGAACACGAGGTGGTTGATGTTGTCGACGCCGATCTTCGGGTCGATCGGGGCGCCGTCGTCCTCGGGCGCGCGATGGGCCGGTGGGTTGCGCAAGGGACCGAGGTCGACACCCTTGGGCGCGACGTCGGGGTTGGGGCGGAGCGCCCCATCGGGCCAGGTCGGGATCTGCGGCTTCGCGCTGCCCGTCGGTTGGTCGGTCGAGTCCGGTGGTGAGGAGGACGTGTCCGTCGAGCCGCCCGCGGTGCAGGCAACGGCGACGATCCCAACCAACGCCATCACCACCACGGAACGGGCGCGCGCACGTCGAACGTGACCCATCGGACGCATGCTAGGGGTTCGGGTCGAGAACGAGGTCAGGGATCGGCGCCTGCGCGAAATCGAACTCCTTGCGGAGATCGCCGAGTTGCCTCACGTCCTCCCGCACCGTGGGACGGGGATCGGGCCACCCCATGTTCTGACCATCCAGGCGCTGGCCGTTCAAGAACCGATCCTCGATGAGTTTGAGATACGCATCGAAGGACAGCGTCTGCGAGTCGATGTTCAGTGAGCGCTTGACCCACGGACTGACGACGAATGCGGGGACCCGAAGGCCGTACCCGGCCTGATCGATGACGGGCGGAACGACGTGGTCGTAGAAACCGCCCCAGTCGTCCCAGGTCACGAAGATCGCGGTGTGGAGCCATTGCTCCGGTGGTCCCTGCATCACCGCGTTGACGACCTCGGTGACCCACGCCTGTCCATCCGCCACCGAATTGGGTGGGTGTTCGCTGTTCGCCGAATACGGCAGCACCCAGGTGACGGCCGGCAGCGACCCAGCGGAGGCCCGAGCGAAGAAGTCGGGGTACGTCCGGATGTTTGCGGTCTGATGCGTGTACCGAACGGTGCGGAACCCCACGATCGGCATGAACAGCGCGGGGGTCGCTTCGCCACCGGTGCGTTCACACCCGGGCACGAGGCACGTGTTGGGCGCAACGTAATACGCCCAATCGACGCCGTGGTTGTAGAGGAGCCACGTGATGTCCGCCCAACGGAACGGATACGGCTGTTCGGTGGGGATGAACCTGCTCCACCCGCTCGGACGTTTGATGTCCGTCGAGCAACTGGAGGCATCGGGATCCGGGGAGGTCTGGTCGGTGCATCTCGCAGACCACGCCGACGTGAGATACAGATGGGACGGAAGGGTCCACGAGTCGGTCGGTGCGAACATCCGATCCTGCAGCAGGTAGTGCCGCGCGTACGCCCAGTAGTTCGGGAGTTCAGCCGCGGTGTGGTACCCCATCACGTCGGGCGGACCGCCCCGCGGCACGTCCTTGGCCGCCTGCACACACGGTGTGTTGGCCGCCGATCCACACGCCTTCCGGTGAGCCACGGACAGGATGAACCCATCCATCCGCCCGCCGTTGATGTCTCGCACCGACGCGTTGACATCATGCGGTCCGCCCATGTCGTACACGCCCTGATCGTGGAAGGGCCGGAAACACACGCCGTGGTCATCCGGCACACACACGTTGAACGAGCCGTCCGGGTTCCTCGGGATGCCGTCCGCACCGGGGAACGTGCCGAAGTATTGATCGAACGAGCGGTTCTCTTGGACGATGAAGATCACGTGGTTGATGTTGTTGAAGCCGAGCGAAGGGTCGATAGGAGCGAGGTCGGCCACGGACAACACCGGGGATATGCCTGTGACGGACGGGGAGGCTTGCGGCTCGCTCTTTGAGCCCTGACACGAAGCCGAGACCAGCGCCGAGGTCAGCACGAACACGCCGACAACGCCGGAGGCACGCACGGCGCGGATGGTAGCAGCCGCCTCCGGCTACGATTGCTGCGATCCGGTTCGAACGAGATCGTCACGGAGGGCGCTCGTGGACGCATCCAAACCGACCATCCCCGTCACCTTGATCCCCGGCGACGGGATCGGACCCGAGGTCGTCACGGCCGCGCGTCGCATCGTGGAGGCCACCGGCGCACAGATCGGATGGGAGGAGCAGCGGGCCGGCGCAGCGGTGTTCAAGGAAGGGATGCCGAGTGGCGTGCCACAGGAGACGATCGAGTCGATCGGCCGGACCCGTGTTGCGCTCAAGGGCCCGCTCGAGACGCCGGTCGGGTTCGGGGAGAAGTCGGCCAACGTGACGCTGCGCAAGCTCTTCGAGACGTACGCGAACGTCCGGCCGGTGCGGGAACTCCCGGGCGTCAAGACCCCGTACAGCGGTCGCGGCGTCGACCTCGTCGTCGTGCGCGAGAACGTCGAAGACCTGTACGCCGGCATCGAGTACATGCAGACCCCGAGCGTCGCGCAGGCGCTGAAGCTGATCAGCGTCAAGGGGTCGGAGAAGATCTCGAGGTTCGGATTCGAATACGCGCGCTCCGAAGGCCGCACCAAGGTCGCGTGCGCCACCAAGGCGAACATCATGAAGCTGTCCGAGGGCACGATGAAGCGTGCCTTCGAGAAGGTCGCGCTGGACTATCCCGACATCGAGTCGTGGCACGTGATCGTGGACAACGCCGCGCACCAGCTCGTCAAGCGTCCCGAGCAGTTCGAGGTGCTCGTGACGACCAACATGAACGGCGACATCCTGTCCGACCTCACCAGTGCGCTCGTGGGGGGGCTCGGCTTCGCGCCCAGTGCGAACATCGGTAACGAGGTCGCGATCTTCGAGGCGGTGCACGGGTCCGCACCCAAGTACGCCGGCAAGGACGTGATCAACCCAACCGCCATGATCCTGTCTGCGGTGATGATGCTGCGGTACCTCGGGCTGTTCGATGAGGCGGCGGCGATCGAGCACGCCGTGTTCGTGACGCTCGAGTCCGGGGTGCTGACCGGCGATGTCCTCGGCTACGACCGCGGCACGCCGACGTCCACGTACGCGGACACGATCATCGGGAACCTCGGCCAGCGGACCGAGGCGTGGACGATCCGCGACGCGAAGAAGCTGGTGTTGCCCGCGCTCGATCCGGCCCCTGACTACGTCAGACCGACCGAGCGCAACGTCGTCGGGCTCGACGTCTTCGTGGAATCCCCGCTGTCAGCCGCAGAGCTCGGTGCGTCGCTGATGGAGCTGACCCACGACACGCGGTTGTCGCTCAAGATGGTCAGCTCGCGCGGCACGAAGGTCTTCCCGCCCACCGGCGCGATGACGGAGACCGGCGATCACTTCCGGTGCCGCTTCATCATCAAGGAGACCCCCGGAGATCTGCCGGACGAAGACGTGAATCAGCTGCTCGCTCGCATCAGTCGGCGCCACCGGTGGATGCACATCGAGAAGCTGCAGGAGTTCGACGGCGAGCTCGGCTTCACGCGAGATCAGGGCGAGAACTAGCCGCCCGTCGTCGTGCTGAGGTCCCCGGGCGTCCAGATCGGCCCCTCACAGTCCGTCCGCAGCGGTCGAGGATCCGGCTCCCGGGGCGGCGCGTCGAACGAGAACGCGTCCGACAGGTTGGTCGTCTGGCGATCTCGGGCCGTGAGTTGGCTGAGGTCCCAGTTGTCCTCGATGAACCGAAGGACCGAGGAGAACTCCGACTCTTCGTGGTAGACGAACCCCTCCTTCGCGTAAGGGGAGATGACCAGGAGCGGCACACGGATGCCGAGACCGATGTCGTCGAGTTCGCGCGGCGGCACGTGATCGTAGAAGCCGCCGTAGTCGTCCCAGGTGAGGAAGATCGCGGTGTCGCGCCACATCGGGCTCTGCATGACGGCGTTGATGACGCTCGTCGTCCAGTTCTCACCCGCACAGAAGTTGTAGTCGGGGTGATCGGAGAGCGCGAACCGTGGGGTGACCCACGTGACGGGAGGAAGTCGATCGGCCTCGACGTCGCGTACCACGTCGTCGACGGGGCGCATATACCGGTTCCAGAGCTCTTCGTTGTTGCGATATCGATCGATCGCCGAGTACGCGGACCACATGTAGCCGAGCTGGTTGGCGTCCGCCGCGTAGTAGGCCCACGGGATGTCCGCACGACGCAGGAGATCGCCCTCGGTCTCGAAGTCGAAGCACGGTTGGACGTGGATGACCTGACCCTCGGAGTCGAGGACCTCGACGTACGCAGGCTGTGCGATGTCGCATCCCCACGACTTCTTGGTGCCGTTCTGCGCCGCCTCGATCATGGCGTTGAAGTCCTGGCGCGGGTTCTGGATCGCGCCGCCGGACTGCGCCGCGATCGTGTAGAGATGGTTCGGGAACGACGGTCCGAGGGCCGAGGCGAAGAAGTTGTCACCCAGCACGTACTGCTCCGCCCAATGCCAGTAGTTGGGCTCACCCGCAGCCGGCATCTGCGTGTAGGCATAGAAGCCGTGCGCTTGGGCCCCGAAGCCATCCATCTGTCCCCCGTCGATGGCGGTGATCGAGCACGCTCGGCAATGCGGCACGTCGTACCCGCGCTGGTCGCTCGCCGGCTTCAACACAACGAGCTTGCCGTCGTCGTAGCCCTGCCTGGCACCGTCCGCGCCGGGGAACCTGCCGTACAGGTGATCGAAGCTCCGGTTCTCTTTGATGATGAAGATCACGTGTTTGATCGGCCACTTCGTGCTGAACGCGTCGGCGTTCACGTGGCCGGGAAGCGGTGCGCTCACGGTCGGACCCGCCCAGTCGATCGAGACGGGGGCGGGCGGTTCGGTCGAAGGCCCATCACGCCCGATGCACGCCGCGGCCCCCACGGAGGCGATCACGACGCCAAGCATCGAACGGACGCCTCGGCGCGTGGGATGTCGGAACGTCACCTGGTTCTCGAGGGTAGCAACTCCTATCGAGACCCCAGCGCGGTCGGCGGCACGTCCCAGATCGTCACGCCGCCAACGGGCACCCCATGGGAACCGGTGACTCCATCGAGCAGCGTTGCGAGCTCCGGCTGCACGGGCTGTTCGACGATCACCGCGCCGACGTCCCGCTCGGTCAGGAAATAGAGGAGGGCGGTCGGCGCCGGCAGGAGCTCCCCCGGCACGCTGAGCATCACTCGGAGGCCCACCTGCGCGTGACCAACCGGATGCACCGGCCCGACGTAGGCCCGAGCCAGCCGGAACTGCATCTCGGCGGCAGCCTGCAACCCGAGATCACCGCCGAGGATCCTCGGCACCACCAGCACGTTCTCGTCCGGCGCGAGGTAGCGGTGGAAGTCGCCCTCCGAGATGAACGGGGGCACGGGGTACACCCCGTGGTAGTTGGGCTCCCAGGACAGGTTGAGCGACATCAAGGCCAGCCCGAGTGCGACGAGCGCGTACCGCCACCATGCTCGGATCCCCGAGGCCTGCGCCAGCCAGATCGCCGTGATGACGCCCAACGCGAGGTACAGGTACGCCGGGAACCGCTCGGGAAGGGCGTGCTGGATGAACGGCAGGTGATCCATGATGCTCTGTGGCATCGGCACGTCGAACGGTTGCCCCCCGATGTGTAGTTGCGATCCGAGCGACAGGGCCGCGACGAGCAACATGGATGCGACCAGCCCCCAGGCCCACGCGTGCCGTCGGAACCGGATCAGGAACAGCACCGGGATGACGAGCAGCACGATGCTCACGTACGCCGTGTTGTCCTGCGGGGACGCGAGGAAGCGCGAACTGATCGACGTCATGGCCGCGCCGCCGATCCGCGCCGGTGGCGGCGGCACCACGAAGCTCAGCAGATCGGCGGTGTTCAGCCGCTCGATGCGGAAGGAGGACGGTTCCGGCTGTGAGAGCACGTTGCGGACGATCGGCAGCGTGATGAGCGCCGCCCCTGCGTAGCTGACGATCAGCAGCGGGATCGTCCAGGCGAGGCGGATCCGGACCATCTTCGGAGCCAGCACGAGCGCTCCCAGGTACGCGATGCCGCCGAAGAACGTCAGCGTTGCGAACAGCTCCAAGGACGAGGAGAGCTGCCCGGCAAGGACGAGGGCGAGCAGGATCGTGAACCGGACTCGACCCATGCTGAGATCCACACGTCGGATCACGAGATATGCCGCGAGCGGGACGAAGAAGATCAGAACGAGGTTCAGATGTGCGCGCATGTGTTGGCCGATGTACGGCGAGAAGGCGAACAGCGCTCCCCCGGCGATCGACGGCCAGAACCGAGCAGTCAGTCGAACGCAGACCAGGTACATCGCCCACCCGGCCAACGCCGGCGCGGCGATCATCAGCAGGTTCACCGAGACGAGGGCACCGAAGCTCGACGTCACCGGCAGCATCAGCAGCGCAGGACCCGGCAAGGTCGTCACCCATGCGAGGTCGAGGCCTTGCGGCGCGTAGACGAGCGGGGTGAAGAACGGGTCCATGCCGTTCGACACCGCGTGGTGCATCCACTCGAACGACCACACGTACAGGTAGGTGTCAGACAGGCATGAGCCGACGCATCGGTGCCCGAGATCCGTGATGACGGGAAGTGCGAAGATCACGATCGAGGCGAGGCCGAACAGCGCGAACGCGAGGAAACCCCGCGAGATCGGACCGCGCCGACCGAACCAGCCGGCGATCGCGGTCAGGGAGGAGCCAAGTCCGACACGGGAACGCGCCTCCGCGTCCGTCGCATCCGAAGGCGCTCCGACGTCGGAGGCTCGCATGGCCGGCCAGGATAGCCGTCGCTCCCGCGATGCGCCGGTCGTGTCGCCCGCCGCGCTAGGGACCCGGCGCCGTCGGGCCTTCCGGCGGAACGACCCAGACCCGGATCCCATCCGTCGAGACCGGATCCGTCGCCAGCACCTCGTCCATGAGAGCGACGATCTCGTCGCTCACGGGTTCCTCGGCGAACACGGCGCGTACGTTCCGACCGGTGATGAACCGCCGCAGAGCGTTCGCGGGCGGGCCGTGCCCCCCGCTCACGATCATCCCCAGACCGAGCGCCTCGGGGCCGAGTGGATGCACCGGTCCCACGTAGGCGCGACCGAGGCGGAAGTCCATGTCGGTGGCCGCCTGCCACACCATGTCACCCCCCAGCATCGCCGGGATCCCGAGGACGACATCGCCGGGCTGTACGAACGACCGATACGTTCCGTCCTCGAAGAAGGGCGGCACGTCGAGGGTTCCGTGGTAGTGCGGTTCCGTGCCGAGATCGATCGACAGGAGGATCACGCCGAGGGCGACGAGCGCATACCGGACCCATCGGCGCGCGCGACGCTCGTGCGCGAGCCACGATGCGACGACGATCGCGAGCGCCAGCGCGAGGTACAACGGGAGGCGGTCCGCGGTCGCATATCGGATGAGCGGGATCCGGAGGAGAAGCCCCTGCGGCATGGAGATGCTCGGATGGCCCGCGATGTGCAGCGTCGGCCCGAGCGCCAGCATCCCGGCGATCACGATCGTGCCGAGGAGGAGCCACGACCACCAGACGCGACGCATCTCGACCATGAACCAGACGAGGATGGCCAGGAAGACGACCCCGATGTAGGCCGTGTCGTTCTGCGGATACGACGGGAACCGATCACTCAAGCCCGCGAACGCCGTTCCCCCGAACCGCGCGATCGGCGAGGGGACCACGAAGCTCAGGAGATCCACCGAGTTCGTCGAGGGCGCTCGGAACGCCTCGACCTCCGGTCCATCCTGCGTCAGCTGCACCAGGATCGGCGAGACTGCCAGGCCGGCCAGGGCGTACGCCCCGATGAGCAAGGGCACCACCCGTGCGAGCCGGCGTCGCAACGGAGACGGAGCCAGGATCAGGGCGCCGACGAACGCGATGACACCCATCAGGGTGGCCGTTGCGAAGACCTCCGTCGAGGTCGAGAACTGTCCGACGAGCACCGCTGCGAACAGGGGGACGAAGGCGACCCGTCCAAGCGTCCCGTCGAGCCGACGGAGGACGAGGTACACGGCCAGCGGGATGAAGAACACGAGGATCAGGTTCAGCTGCGCACGCTGATGCTGGTTCATATACGTCGAGAACCCGAAGGCGAGCCCGCCGAACACCGCCGGCCAGAAGCGGCGGGTCACTCGCACGCACACCAGGTACGCCGCCCACGCTGCGGTGGCGGGCGCGGCGATCATCAGGAGGTTCACCGAGGTCAACGCCCCGAATCGGTTCGTGACCGGTTGCATCACGGCGGCCGGTCCCGGCATCGAGGTGACCCAGGCGAGATGGACGCCGAACGGCGCCCAAACGGCATCGCTGAACAGCGGATCCGTGCGCGCTCGCAGCGCGTGGTCCATCCATGCGAAGGACCAGGTATAGAGGTTCGTGTCCGAGAGACACGAACCGACGCAGCGATGGGCGAGGTCGCCCACGACCGGGAGCGCGAAGACAGCGATCGACAGGAGCGTGTACAGGAGGAAGGCGAACGACCCGCGTGCCACGCCGCCGCGGCTGCGACACCAGCGTGCGATCGACGTCGTCCTCTTCGCGGTGGGGTCGGCCGCCGCCTGCGAAGGCACGGTGGCGGCAGAGATGGCGCGCGCTGCCGTCATCGCGGTGAGGATACCCGAGGGTGACATCGACCCATTGCTACACTCGGCGAGCTGGCGTCGGGATGCGCCAGGTGCGCACGCGCGGTCCCATCGTCTAGAGGCCTAGGACACCACCCTCTCAAGGTGGAGACACGGGTTCGAACCCCGTTGGGACTACCGGAGACAACTCACGCCTCGGTCAGCACGGGCGATATCGGAGCTCCGTGCTGCAGCGCAGACACGGGTCTGACGCGACCATCTCATCCCCTTTCGATCGTCGGAGCCGACACAAGGTCGTCGCTCCTCCTCGAAGCTCTGCAACCCTCACCGGGCTCATCGCACCGCTCGGATGAAGGACTCTCGCGCTCCTGTCGCCCCAGGGATGGGCGAAGCCATCCACTCCTCGTTCCGCCAGCCCGCGGCCGCTGCTCCCTGCTGCGCGGTCTCGACCGCGGTTCGCAGGGAGCGCTCATCAGCCGGCGGCCGATCACGGTGAAGCTCGAACATCGGCTTCACCAGGCCGACGAGCTGCGCGGCCGGCGCGAACCGCAGGCCGTTCAGCTGCGGGAGCGCATCCGACAGCGAGAGGTACGAGAGGTCGGCCGTCACCACGTCGATCGGCGGATCAGGCGGGATGACACGCCATGCGTCGGCAAGGTTCGTTCGCTCGAGGTTGACGACCCGAGGGTTCGCTCGAAGGTCACCGCGAAGCTGCCCCACACCGGCGTCGAGCGCATACACCAACCGCGCGCCCCGTCGGATCAGGACCGTCGTGAAGCCGCCGGCGGCCGCGCCGAGATCGAGGCAGACCGCGTCAGCGACGTCGAGTTCGAACCCGTCGAGGGCCGCCTCGAGCTTGAGGCTGCCACGCAGGATCGAGCGGGGTACCAGCACGATGGCGGCGTCGGACCGGACGTTGGCCGCTGCGTTGAGGACGATGACGCCATCGACGAGCAACCGACGCTCCTGGATGGCGGTGATCGGATCGGCGATGTCGGGGCGGCTCGCGCGCACCTGCGCGAGGACGTTGCGGAATCGTGGGCGGACGCCCATGGCTGCACCTCCGTGCGTTCGTGAGGAACGGGACGCACGGAGGTGGGGCGGTGACCGCCCTCGCCTCGATATCTACACCTAAGTGGATCCGAACATGCCCAGGAGCATGCCTGGGTTGCCGGGCCGTGGTCAAACCGCGGTCGCGATACCCTCGGTTCATGAGCGCAACGCCTCACCGGGTCAGCGCGGTGCGCCGGATCGGCGACCGGGTCCAGATCGAAGCACAGGAGATCGCGCGGTTCCTGTCGACCCCGGCCGGCAGGCGGATGCGGGGTGTGCTCGCGGCGGGCATCATCCTTGCAGCGCCGGCGATCTTCCGGATCCCGGGGCTCCGACGGTATCCCTTGATCAGAGCGCTGGAGTTCCTCGGTGGTGCGGCGCTGATCGTTCGGTTCGCGGAAGCGCTCCGGGATTGGGAGCGTCAGGAGCCGATCACGCTCGACCTGCCCTAGATGTGGGCCGAGCGAGCGCTCGACGCCTGGACGGCCCTGGAGCGCGACGCCATCCGAAGGTCACGGTCGAAGCTCGAGGTACTGGACGGCTCCCGTGGTCGGCGCGCCTCGCTGTGGCCGCTGGCGCACGTGTGTTGGGCCGCGGCCGAGGTCCGACATCTCGGCGGACGACCGCCCATCGACGAGCTGCTCGCTGCACTCGGTCGGTACCGGTCCGGTGACGCCTACGCGGCGACCCCGAGAGGTCGCCGCTACTTCGATGACAACGCGTGGCTCGGCCTCGCGATGCTCCGACTCGGCGCGGTCACGGCCGATCCCGCGTGGCGCGGCCGCGCCGCTGAGCTCGCGCGGTTCGTGACGCAGGGGGAAGCGCCGGATGGCGGCGTTCGGTGGGCCGAGGGATCGGATGCCCGCAACACGTGCAGCACCGCCTCGGGCGCGTGGCTGCTCCTCGGCACGGAGACCCCGGACGCACGCGTGATGGCCACTCGCTGGATGGATTGGCTCGACTCGACCCTTCGCGACCCCGGCGGCCTGTACGCAGACCGCATCGAGGGCGGGGTCGTCGTTCCCGACGTCTGGACGTACAACCAGGGCTCGGCGCTCGCCTCGTCGCGACTGCTGGGGCGCCCGACGGCGAGCCTGCGGGCCAAGATCTTGGACCGATGGCCTCCGGACCTGTTGTGGAAGGAGCCCCCTGCGTTCACGGCGATCGCATATCGCGCGCTGTTGGAGGATCGAACGGATGCCGGCGATGTCGTGAATGTGTGGGATCCCTATCTCGATCGGCTGGTCACCGAAGCTCGCGATCTCGACACCGGTTGGTACACGCGAGGCGGGATCGGCAGCTACGACGGCCGGCCGACGATCGATCAGGCGGCGGTCGTGCAGATGCTGGCGCTTCGCTCCGAGGTGTGATCAGTAACGACGTTCCCCGATGAGCGGAGAGGTATGGCACTCACAGAGGTCATCGGTGCAACTGGTGGCCCGCTCGGTGCCCGGCTCCCACACCAGGTCGCGGTCGTCCTCGGCGACGAGGTACCGGCAGCCGCAGCCGTAGCAGACATCGCGCATCACTTGGTGCCAGATGCCATCGGCATCCTGGCGTTCGGGGAGGGTCAGGGTCTTCGCCATCGCCACTCCTGGTCCGGGTTCATCCTCCCCCGAGCCCGGAGGGCATGCAACAGGGTTGCGCCGAAGAAATACCCCTGGTGTGAAGCGTCAGCAGCCGCTGTCGACCCAGACGGGGCCCTTGCCGACCGGGATCCCGCGCCGGTTCGCCAGGTGGCGAACCCGGCGACGGTATCTGTGCATCGCCCAATGGGGGAAGTCGGCGTGCACGAGGCATCGCCAACTCGGGTACAGCTCGTGGTGGTAGGGGCTCTGAAGCGTTTCCGCATGCCCGATCACGTTGCCGATGTTGATGTCGAAACGCTGCATCAGCCACAGCGTCAGCCGGATCGACGACCGCATCTGCCTGCGATCGCGCAGCACCATCTGGTCGCTCGTGCCGACGTGCTCGATCCCGATCGCCGTCCAGTTCATGCCGACCGCATGCCGGCACCGCGTGTCGAGCGGGACCAGGTGATAGATCGTGCCGTTGCGATCGATGATGAAATGCGCGCAGACGCCGGGGAGCTCGCCGTTGTGCCTGGTGTTCGCGGCGAAGGCGTTCCACGCGGAAGACCAGGACAGGCCGTCGGTGTAGTGCTCCACGATGACCTTGGGGGTTCGGAGCTGCCACATCCGACGCCCGTAGTGTCGCTCCGAATACGCGGCCATCTGGCTCCGCCGCTTCGCGCCGAACGGGATCGGCTTCCACACCTCAGGCGGCCGGAGGATGCGGCCGGTGGTCTGGGTGTCGGTGAGCGAAGCCGGGCCCGCCGAGACGGGCACATCCGCCGAGACCAGGAGCAGGATGAGGATCGACGGAACGATCAGCCAGCCGCGGCGCGCACGCGAGCGACCGTCCGCTCGCGGCCGAGCAGGTCGAGCGACTCGGGCAGCGGCGGGGAGATGTTCGAGCCCGTGACGGCCGCGCGGATCGGCTGCCAGCCCTTCGTGCGGCTCAGGTTCGCGCTCTTCGCCAGCTGATCCAGCGTCTCGGCGATCGGTTCGGCTTCCCATCGTGTCGTCTGCTCCAATGCGGTCGCCGCCTCCTCGAGGTACCCGGGCGGCGCCTGGGCAAGGATAGTCGCCGCTTTCTCGTTCGGTGTGATGTCGTCGCTGAACAGGAACCGCAGGAGCGCGACCACCTCGCTCAGGTTCTTCATCCGCTCCTTCACGAGCGGCATCGCCCTGCGCAGCAAGCCGGGATCGACCCCGACGCCGGCCTCCACCAGGAAATGCACACACCGAGCCGCCAACTCGTCGTCGCCGAGGGACTGGATGTATCGCTCGTTCAGCCAGGTCAACTTCTCCGTGTCGAAGGCGGCAGGGTTGGATGAGACCCGGGTGAGGTCGAAGAGCTCGATCAGCTCCGTGCGGGACAGCACCTCGCGGTCCTCCCCTGGAGACCATCCGAGCAGCGCCAGGTAGTTGACGAGCGCCTCTCGGAGGTAGCCCTGCTCGCGGAACGCCTGCACGCTCGTCGACCCGTGGCGTTTCGACAGCGGCTTCCGATCCGGGCCCAGCACCTGGGGGACGTGCGCGTAGACCGGCGCGGTCCCGCCGAGCGCCTCGATGACGCGCGCGTTGCGCGGGGCGCTGGCGAGTAGATCGTCTCCGCGCACGACATGCGTCACCTCCATCAACAGATCGTCGACCGCAACCGCGAGGAGGAACACCGGGGTGCCGTCCGCGCGCTGCAGCACGAAGTCACGCAGCTCCCCCCGGGCCCATCGGACCTCGCCCTTCACGAGATCGTGCACGACCTGCTCGGTATCCGGCATCCGGAAGCGCACCACCGACGAGCGCCCCTCGGCCTCGTAAGCCGCTCGTTCCTCGTAGGACAGCGTGCGGCA
>Ga0207648_10005279_pt1 | contig 13045 bp, 8 predicted proteins | sample KBSMisM32_FD_184310 | JGI IMG/M metagenome (GOLD analysis project Ga0207648, IMG submission 184310) | Miscanthus rhizosphere microbial communities from Kellogg Biological Station, Michigan, USA - KBS Miscanthus M3-2 (SPAdes) (version 2) | ecosystem: Host-associated > Plants > Roots > Rhizosphere...
GCCGGAGCATGCGCAAAGCCTGTGCGGGCGGATCAATCCCAACCAAGCTTCCGCGACCAGGCCGGGCACGGCAAACGGCAATGGCGATACCATCGTGCTGGCGGCCGCCGACCGCTGGGGCAATATGGTGTCCTGGGTCAACAGCAATTTTTCCGGCTTCGGTTCCGGCGTCACCGTGCCAGGCTATGGCTTTTTTCTGCACAATCGCGGCGGGCTGTTCAGCCTGGATCCCAAAAGCCCGAACGCGATCGCGCCGCACAAGCGGCCGTTCAACACCTTGGCCGCCGCTTTCCTGCTGCAAGGCGGGCGTACCGATGGCCAGCTGATGGCGTTCCAACTGATGGGCGGCGACATGCAGTCGCAAGGTCATGCCCAAATGGTGGTGAATATGGTGGACCTTGGGGCCAATCTTCAGGCTTCCACCGACATGGCGCGCTTTCATCACGCCCAGATCGGCAATGTATTGTTTCTGGAATCGCCCTTGGCCGACCTGGTCGGTGAAAAGCTCAGGGCGATGGGACATAATGTGATGTCGACAAACGGCGCGGATGTGGGCGGCTATCAGGCCATCCTGTTCACGCCCGATCCGGGCGAGCCCGCGCCCGATCCGTCAAAGACCTCTAAACGCCCGGTGAACGGCACCTATCGCGGCGGCACCGATCATCGCAAGGACGGTCTGACGGCTGCCTGGTAGAGGCTCAGCCGCGCTTCCACACCGCATAGTATGGCTGGTTCGACAAGGTGGCGTTGAAGGCGGGATAAAGCCAAGCCGCTTCCGGCCGCGACAGTTCAAAATAATACTGCAGCGGGAACGGAGAGGCGGTGTAATCCGCCGGAATCGCGGCCATGAATTTCCCGCCCGCACCGCTCATCTCCATGCTGCGCCAACGTTCGGCTTGATTGACATGACGATAATGAAGACGCGCGGAAGCATTCGCCGGAGCCGTCAAGGATAATGTCAGCGGGCTGCCTGGCGAGAACTGTTCCGGCACCACATGGGTGCATGCCGCCACAGGCCGCTTGGGAATCCCGGTCGCCCTGGCGATCGCCTGGGAGGCGGCCGCGCCAGGCGTACCGCCGGACTTGATTGCGGCGCGCATGGCTTCGATGTCTTTGTCGATGCCGGCAAGCTTGTCGCTCCAATGGCCGCGCCGCTTGGGAATACGGCCATAGGAAATGTCGGAGACATAGATGCTCTTGGCACGCTCCGCCATCGCCGCCCAGGCGGTGCGGCCTTTTTCGTATTGCGCCAGCGCCAGGGCACCCGCCCTGGAGTCATGGCTTTTCATCCAAATTTCGTACAGCAAGGCGGCGCGCAGCTTGGCGGCATAAAAACGGCCCATGGCATTGACGATGCGGCTGTCTTCGTCCAGGCGGCGGACATCGACATTTCCGCCCCCCGCTGCGCGCGCCTGAACCAGCGCTTTTTCGGAACGCCCGATGAAGCCATCCAGCCAGGCGGCGACTTCCACCGGCGAATATTTGGCATTAGCGCGGTTGCTAAGAAAATCATCGGCGCAGTCCGCAATGGTGGAGAAGAGCTGCGGATCCAGCGGGCTCACATGGCCATATACCTTGGGGTCAGGCGTATCGTTGTAGGGCGTGTCCACACCCGCCACGATCGGCATGTTCATCGCCAGCTCATATTCCAGGTCGTGATTGGAGGCTGAGGGCAGATGCGCCGAGGTCAAGAGCGGCATGATCCGGCTTGCATTGGCCAGGGCCACTTCCGCCGCGGCCGCGGCCTTGTCATAACGGCGCTTGAAATCGCGCCGCCAGGCTTCCGGCGCGGCGTTGGGATTATATAAGTGCCGCCCCCACAGGCGGTAGCTGGGCGCGAATTTCTTCCAGTCATCGATACCGGGATCCAAGCTCTTGTCGGCATAAGCGCAGCGGCCGCCGGCATGGCCCGATCCTTCCCGGCCTTTGAAGGTCAAAGGCTCCATCAATTCAAAACCGGAGGCATTGCAGAAATGGGACACGCGCCCAAACGCAGCCGCCTGGGCCGGATCGCCCCACAGCAAATGATGCTGGCTGCCGGGCCATAAGCGATAGAGGAGCTCGAATTTCGCGCCGTCCTGATAAAGGTCGGCATAGCCATAGCGCGTGAAACGGCGGTCGCCTTCACTGAGGGCGAATACCGCGTTGGTGGCTGGACCGGCGCGGGGAATCTCCACCGGACGGATATCGGCCTGGTGATAGCCCAGGCTTTGATGTTCGGCGGAGAATTTCGCCCCCGCCTTGACCGGCATGCCGGTTTTGACCGCCATATCGATCATGATCTGGTTGAGGCCCTTGGCATGCATGTCGATCTCGATCTTGCGGCCCGCCGCTGGAATCGCATCGAACACGGTCTGCCAAAATTCATAGCTGCCTTCCGGCACGCCGCTTTCGCCATGGATGCGGATGGTGAGGCCGGAAATCTCCGGACAAGCCTTGAGCAGCAAGCCCAAGGCGTCGCGGCAATAGGGGCCGTGATTTTGGGGGTTGAGTCCGGTGATGTGATGGGTGGAATCCGGACTGTCGGTCCATTGATAGGCGTGGGTCCACAGGCCCAACTGAAAGTCCAGCCCACGCGCCACCGTTTCGCGCGCGATGAACTGGAGCATTTCCAGGTTGCGTTCACGCTCGCCCTGGGCAAGCGGCACGGCGCGCACGTCATAGCCGGGCACCGTCACCAGATAGGGATAGGGGAAATGGAAATAATCGTCGGTCACGCCGCGCGGAAAATCATAGGCGATGCCTAAGAAGAAATTGAACCGGTTGAAGCGGCAGGCCACCAGCATGTCGAGATAGCCCTGCCAGAACTCACGGCTGTTGAACCAGGGCTTGTCCTCGATCTCGCTACAGAAGGAGCGCGCCACGCTGCGGACGCGATTGGCGGGCTGATCCGATATTTCCTGTTTCAGCTGCAAAGCCGCCAGCCCGCTGAACCCGACTCGCTCAGCCAGCTCCAGCAGTCCATAGACAAATCCGCGAATGTCGCCGGCGCTGATGAGCAGCGCGCTCATCCCCGACCACTTGCCGGGCACAATACGGAATTGCTCGGCCGCCATGCCGCTACCGCCCACGGGAAAACCGCGGGTCAGTGCAGAACCTGGCGCGGCCAGTACCAGGGCAAAACCGGCGCCGGCGGGAGCGCTGCTGGCGGTTTCCACCACAGCACCGTGCTCCGTCAAAGCCTGACGTAATTGATTCAGCGCGCGGGCGACCGGATTGGCGGACGGATTTCCGGCTTCCGTGACGATGACAACACGCTGTGGGGCGGCAAAGGCCGGCAACCCCGTCAGGGCCGGGGTGGAAGCGGAAGCCGCCAGCACACTTCTGCGCGAAATCTTCATGAGGGTCCCCTTGTAACGGGGATATACTCAGACAAATCTAGCGCCGACGCAATTGGCAATCTCCTATTGGCCGGACCCTACATCACTTCCGATTTTTAGCCGGGATCATTTCGGTGATGCGGCCGCGGGCGGTGTCGCCGGTCCAGATATTGTCCTTGGAATCCATCACGAAGTAGGACGCCTCCAGAAACTGACCTTCCCCCGTGCCGTTGCCGTTTCCGATTGCGCCCAGCACCTGGCCGGTTTGCTTGTTGATCTTAAGGAACTGGCCATCCCAGCCGGAAGCAACCCAAAGATTGCCCTGGCGATCGAAATTCAGGGCGCAGATCAGATTGCGCAACTGCATGGTCCTGAGGAACTTGCCATCACCGGTATAGACGACAATGCGATACTCCTCGCGGTCCCCGATATAGACGTCGCCATTCCTGGGATCGACGGCAAAGCCATGCGCCATGGTGAATTTGCCCTGCCCCACGGCATTGCCCCACCATTGCTGGATGAATTTGCCGTTCTTATCCAGATGCAGGATGCGGGCGGCACCGTCATGGTTGGTGGGGTCGTTGGAATCGGTGTCATTGGGGCTCTCATGCCCATGGCCCTGGGCAATATAGATGTCGCCCTTGGCATTGAAGCCGACCATCAACGGCTCCCACAGATACCGTTGCCCCTTGGCTTCGTCCCAATCGCCGCGATGCCCTCGGGTACCGACGGTCATCAACACTTTGCCGTCGGGACTTATTTTCTTGGCGACAGCGCCGGCGGCGTCGGTAATCCAAAGGTTGTCCTGGGCATCGATGGCAATGCCATGTGCCTTGGCGTGATGGGTGATCACGTCGTCGCCGATGGTGAGAAGAAGCTTGCCGTTGCTGTCCCATTTGAACAGTTGCGGCCGTCCGATTGGATTGCGCTGCAGGCCCCAGAGATTGTCTTTGGAGTCCTTTGCGACCGCGACCATGCCGTAGCGCTCGCCCTCGGGCGAAGCAAACGGGTAGGTGAAGCTGTAGCCCATGGTCTGTTTCCATTCCACGGCCTTGACGCCCAGCCGGTTGCCGCCCCGTTCCGGCGCCGGATCGCAAACCGGCGACTTAAAGCAATAGGGCGTACCCAATGTGTTCTTGAGAGCTTTGGCTTCGGCGGCGCTGGCGGACTCCTTGCACTGCCCGGAGAGCTTGGCGGCATTCTCCAACAGGCAATAGCGCGTCACCGAACCGCTGCGGGCGCTGCAAAATTTCGCGATGTCGCCCGCGCAGCCGGGCAGGCCCCCATCGGGCGCCGGCCGTGCCCTGGTCTGGATCATGCCCTGCATGTCTTGCAGGAACCAGGCCGGCGAACCGGTCGCTGCAGGGCCTGAAGATGCCGCATCGTTGGTTTGCGCCGAGGCGATTGTTGCGGTGAACAAAATGCTGAACGCGCCTAAAGCGCAACCGAGATACCGGTTCATCCCAAGCCCCCAATTTTGTTATTTTGACCGACCCACGATGTTATGAAGAGGACACTGCCGGATTCAAGCGGCTTCGCGGCTAATGCCTTTGGCGGGGCTTCCCAAGCATATTCAAGATATTACCGCGAGTGCGTTGCACGACTAGCGGTGCCCCAGGGGCTCCATGCCGCTATTACGCATCGCATCCCCGGCCTTTTCGGAGATCAGGAAGCTGATCAGCTGCTTGGCCTGATCATCCTTGCTCGAACCCGCAACACGTGCCGCGGAGAATACTGAGATATATTGGATCGACTGCGGGATTGTCCCGACAAAATCCGTGCCGGGCACATGAAGAAGTTCGCTGACCGGTTGGATAGCGATCTCCGTCTCCCCTTTTGCCACCGTGACAACGCCCGCATTTGTGCTTTTGCCGGCCAGCACCTCGGCAATGCCAAGTTGTGGGAACAGCTTGGTGGCCATGTAGATACCGGTCGTGCTGCTGGGATAGGTGATGGACTTGGCGCGCAACAGCGCGTTTTTAAAAGCCTCGACAGTGCTGATGTCGGGTTTCGGGGCGCCGGCTTTGACCGCCATGCCCAGCGGCGTTTTGGCGAGATCGACGTCTGAATTTTTTGTAATTCTGTTTTCGGAAATCAAATCATTGAGCCCTTCCCGGGACAAAATGACCACATCTGCCGAAACGCCGCCGCGAAGCTGAGCGCCGATGGTATCTGGCCCTGCCCCTTGCGACTTTCCCAGCACCACGGTCACCGAAATTCCCGTGGCTTTCTCAAACTCCGGAAGAGCAGCCTTGAGAGGCGTCGCAAAACCGCCCGATGTTATGACCTTTATTTGGGCCAGTGCCGCACGCGGAGACAGGGCGAGCAGAGAGAATGCAATTGCGATGCCCCAGCGCGACAAGTTTGTGGTCATGACACCTTCCATCTGAATTCGTCGTGACAATATAGCACCAGGCGCCCGGCGGTGAGCACCCCGCAAATCAGAAAGCAGTGGCGCTGCGCCGGTCAGCGAACATCAAGTTTGATGCATATCAGGCTTCCACACCAACTGGAATGACATGGCCGGTGCGCGGCAAAAGCACCCGCAGCAAGGGGCCCGTCATCACCGTGGTCACCACCGCCATAATCACCAGCATGGTGAAGACTTTCTGCGGAATGAAGCCCATGTCATAACCGATATTGAGCACGATCAGCTCCATCAAGGCGCGTGTGTTCATCAGAGAGCCCAAGAGGGCAGATTCATTGTGGTTGAATCCCGATATGCGACTCGCCAGATAAACCGGAATAATCTTGCCGCCGATCGCGGCCGCCAGCACCACAAGCAACCAGCTCCAGTCGCTCGCGTTGGTAAGACCCAAAACATTGGTACGCAGACCGGTAAAGACGAAAAAGACCGGCAGGAAGAATACCAGTACAAACCGGCCGACTTGGCGGCGCCAGGCATCCACGAATTTTTTGTTATCGTGAAACAGCAGGCCGCAGAGAAAGCCGCCAAAGATGGTGAAAATTCCCAGGAAATAGGTGCATATGCCCATGACGAACATCAGGCAGATCACACCCATCATCAGATTGGGAGCGAGTTCGCCATCGCGTACAGGCATGGCCGCCAGCGCGCGGCGGATCAAAGGCCGCAAACCGAACAGCGAAACCGCTAGCAGAAGCAGGATGCCGCCAACCTGCCAGGCTATATGTGAGCCGGAGAAATTTGCCGCCGCATAGGCGGAGATTCCCGCCAACAGAACCCAGCCCACCACGTCATTGATGGCGGCGGCGGAGATCGCCACCACGCCGATCTCGGTCTGCGTCAAATCGAATTCTCGCAGGATACGGCCCAGGATCGGTACGGCGGTAATGGCCAAGCCCACGCCGAAGAACAGACCATAGGTGATCGGATCCATGCCGGGAGCCAGTATCGGCGCGCTCATCTTCCCGATGATCAAGCCCAGAGCGAAGGGAATGCTGATCGAGGCGGCTGCGATGCCGACGGTGGCGTTGCGATTGCGCGCCCGGCTCAAATGTCCGAACTCGAAATCCATGCCGATCTGGAACATCAGCAGCACCAGCCCGATCTGGCTGATGATCACGATGGGTGTTGACGGCTTGGCGCCGAACAAAAACACTGATGCCTCGGGAAAGAAATGTCCAAACAAGGACGGGCCCAACAGCAGCCCTCCCACGATCTCGCCGATCACGCCTGGTTGACCCAGCTTGCGCGATACCTGGTTGCCCAGCCGAGCGCCCAGGATCATCACGATCAGCTGCAGCAAAGTCAGGAAAAGAAGATTTTCGGTGGAATGAACGGAAGAATGCATGAGGGCCCTCTACGCCCGCACCAAGACGGGTCGCTATTGTGTTTCTGGTCGGATTTTTGCAGCGGCCCTCGAGCACGCTTGCGGAAACATGATAACGTTATCCTTCCACGCGGCGCAATCCAAAAATCGCTTGCGAAGTCCAATGTCGAATTTCTTCTAAGCTATTGTTTTACAAGGTTAATTTACGGATCATTCATGCCCCAAAATCCCATCCGTTCCATCGTGATTGTCGGCGGCGGCACCGCGGGCTGGATGGCGGCCGCGAGCTTCGCCAAGCACCTGGAAAAATTGAATTGCAGCATCCGGCTGATCGAGTCCGAACAGATCGGAACCGTGGGCGTGGGCGAAGCCACCATTCCACCCATCATCGATTTCATCCGCCTGTTGGGCATCAACGAAAACGAAATCGTGCGCGCCGTCAAAGGCACCTTCAAGCTCGGCATCGCTTATCGCAACTGGACGCGGCCCGGCGATTATTTTTTCCATCCGTTCGGCCCCACCGGCTTTGGCATGGGGCCGATCTCTTTTCCGTCCTACTGGCTGAAGATGTTTCTCGACGGCCGCGCCGAGCGGCTGGAGGAATATTCCATCCAATGCGTGGCGGCAGGCGCCAACAAATTCATGCGCCCGGTGCATGCCCCCAATACCCCGCTTAACAAGATCACCTATGCCCTGCATTTCGATGCCTCGCTGTTCGCGCGCTATTTGCGGTCTTTCTCTGAGGCGCGGGGGGTAGCGCGAACCGAAGGCAAGGTGGCCAAAGTCAATTTGCGCCCCAAGGACGGCTTTATCGAATCCGTCACCATGGAGAATGGGGAAAATGTCGCGGGCGATCTGTTCATCGACTGCAGCGGCTTTCGCGGACTTTTGATCGAAGAGGCGCTGAAAACCGGCTATCAGGATTGGACCAAGTGGCTGCCTTGCGACCGGGCGCTGGCGGTGCCGACGGCGAATGCGGGACCGCCGGCCTCCTATACCCAAGTGACGGCGCGTGACGCGGGCTGGCAGTGGCGCATTCCGCTGCAGCATCGCACCGGCAATGGCCATGTCTATTGCAGCGGGTTTATCAGCGATGACAAAGCGCGCGAAACGCTGTTATCCAATCTGGAAGGCAAGGCCCTGGCCGATCCCCTGCCCCTGCGCTTTACCACGGGACGGCGCAACAAGGCCTGGAACAAGAACTGCGTCGCGCTAGGCCTGGCGTCCGGCTTTTTGGAACCGCTGGAATCGACCAGCATTCATTTGATTCAGCGCGGCATCGCCATGCTGCTGAAATTCTTTCCCGACCGGAATTTCGAAGCCGCCGATATCGACCGCTACAACAAAATCTTTGAATTCGAGTTCGGCCGGGTGCGCGATTTTCTGTTGCTGCACTACACTCATACCGAGCGCCAGGGCGCGTTCTGGGAACATTGCCGCAATATTCCCCTGACCGACACCCTGCAGGAAAAGATCGACCTGTTCCGCAGCCATGGCCGCATTCTGCGCGAAGATACCGAACTATTCCCCGCTCAAAGCTGGCTCTATGTGATGATCGGCCAAGCGATCCGGCCGCGCGGCTATGAACCCACCGTGGACACGATCGATGAGGCAGCGATCCAGACCAACCTTCAGGACATCCGTGCGGTGGTGAAGCGTTGTGTGGAGTCCATGCCCACGCATCAGGGCTTCATCGATCAGAATTGCGCTGTTGAATCCTAGCCACCGCCGCGCAACAAATACATCACCCGGGCGCGTATCTTGCCGTAATTGTCTTTCAACGGCCCCAACAGGCCGTGCTGGGCTTGCGGCAGATGCGCCAGAGGATGGCCCTGCTCGCGAAAGACATAATGATCGAACCAGGCTTTCCAGGCCCGCCGCTCCGGCAAAGGGCGTTCGCTGATCGCAATCATGGCGAGCAGCATGCTGGTGTAAGGCGCATCGGGGCCGGTGTTGAACGCATCCCACCAGTAATTGACCAGGCCGTTGAAAGGTGAAAGCGCCTCCACCTGATGCCACCAGAGTTTGGGCAGATAGAGCGCATCACCTTCATTCAATTCCGCCACTATCGCTTGATCGCGGATCTCGGCAAAGCGCGGATATTTGGTGTCATCCGGCGAAGAAGCCGCCAGGCTTACCGGTTGCCCCGCCATGGTGTTGTCGATCGGCCCGACATAAAGGCTTTCGATCAATTCCGGCGCATACAGCGTGAAGCGGCGGCGGCCAGCCACTACACAGGCCAGATTGTCCACCGTGTCGTAATGTGCGGACACATTGGAGGCATGACCAAGCCAGATGCGCGGACCAATCGAGGGCGGCAGCAACGGCATGGGATTTTCCGCGGCAAAGCCTGGAAGATAATCCTGCACCGGCAACGACCCGGCATAGACCGAAGCCGCGCCGGCTTGGTCCAAAGTCGAAACCATCAGGTCCAGCGCCGCCGACAACCGCATCTGGCGCCGCTCAAAGTTGAAGCCGTCCAATCCGTCGGCATAGTAATATTTGCCCGCGATCTGCGGCGCGCCGAAAAAGGCTTCCATCTCACGGCCTGCGTCGAAGCGGCCGACATAGGCGCGAAATCCGGCAGGTGACGCCGAAGCCTGAACCGCCGGCCAATGCTTGACCAATCCACGCAGGATCACCGGGCGGCAGGGCAGCACCACCTGGCGCAGGAATTGCTCTGCGCCGGCGATGCTTTCCATCTCGATGATCGCTGTCATGCCCCGGCGAGTTGCGCGCTGGGCTTCAGCAAGGCGTCATTCTTTCGGCGCGCCAGAACCGGCACCTGTTTCAGGGAAGCCATCATCAGATAGATCAACTGCAAATAGCCCTTGCGGAATAGATCGACCACGGTCGCGTCAGGCAATGCGCTCAAGACCTGCTGATTGACAGTATAAAGTCCGGTCAGCTTGCGCTTGCTGCCGTCATCAAAGGCAAGATCGATGTCGATAGGTTCGACCAGCTTGAGTCCCACCAAACTTTCGACAAATGTCTTGGTCATCTCCAGGCCCGGCTTCAGATCGCGGAACAGCGCCATAATGCTTTGGAGATATTGCGTGGGCTCGCCCTGTTCGGTGAAGAGCGGCTTGCCGCCCGCCGCCACGCGCGGGCTGTCCAGATCGATGGCGACTTCCGTGCCTGCGGTGAAAAAGGGACCGCGCTGCAGATTGAGCGGGCGATAGGTTTCCATGCCGCGTTCATCCAGAAACAGGTTTTCGCCTTCGTCAAAGCCCAGCATGGCGCCCGCAAAGAAGGCGCCCGTATTCTGATCCTTGGTCAAGAGGATGGGATAATGCGCCACCAGATGCGGAAACTCTCCCAGGATCACCGCGACAAAACGCTGATTGTCGCCATAGCGGGCCGACGCGCCCGCCTGCACCCGTAGGGCGCGATGATCGTGATTGTTGAGAAGGGCGACGTTTGTCATTTTTTGGGGCCATATCAGATCGGCTGCAGCCCATATTCGTGGATCTTTTTCACCAGCTCACGATTCTTGGGCAATTGGGTGCGCAGCTTGCGCGTCATGGCGGCATTCTCATTCATATAGCTGACCGCCATGGAATGGGTGCCGTTATTGTCGCCCGGCGCCACATCGGTTTTGAACCCCATGCCATAAAGCACATATTGATAGCTGGCGGCGGGAAAAACTTCTTCGATGCGGTCGAACTCGTCAAAGAACCAGGGCGGCTGGTACTTCCACAGATGCAACAGATTCTTGAGCCGGTCGGGCACACTGGCCGGATCGGTATTGTCCTGCCAGAATTTCTCCGGCCGCTTGGTCAGGACATAATGCAGCTTCAGAAAATCGATGATGCGGCCCCAGCGATAGTGATTCACGTCATTGAAGCGGGCGGCGACAATGTCCATCACCCCGCGATTGGCCGGCATCTGTTCGGCAATCAGCTTGGCCGCCAGTTCCACCAGCACGATGGCGGATGATTCCAGAGGCTCAAGAAAACCGGACGCCAGGCCGACCGCGACGCAGTTGTTTTTCCAGAAAGTCTCGCGATGGCCGCCGCGAATGGGAATCTTGCGCGGGGTAAGTCCCTTGGCCTGGGGCCCGATATAGAGGCGCAGTTCGGCTTCGGCCTGGTCATCGCTGATGTGATTGCTGGAATAGACATAACCAACGCCGCGCCGGGTGGGCAGGCCGATGTCCCAAGTCCAGCCCGCCGAATGGGCGGTGGAAATCGTATGCGACGCCATCGGGGATTCCGGCGTCTCATAAGGCACCTGCATCGCCATGGCGGTGTCGCAAAACAGCACGTCATTGCAGTCCTTGAAGCCGACGCCCAAAGCCTTGCCCAACAGCATGGAACGGAAACCCGTGCAGTCCACGAACAGATCGCCGGAGATTTCGCCCGCCTGTTCCGTCGTCAGGCTTTTGATGTCGCCATTTTCCGCCATATTGACCGTCTGCACATCCGCCAGCACATGGCGCACGCCCAGCTTCATGGTGCAGTGTTTCTGAATGAAGGGGGCGAATTTTCCCGCATCCAGATGATAGGCGTAATTGGCCACCGCCTGATATTCCGGCGTGGTGATTGTTTTGGGCGCCAGTCCCTCGTCGCACAGTGCGCCTTGCGGGGTGACGGTATCGCAGAAGCTGCGGCCCTGCTCATCCTCCAGCCAGTGCGGCACCAGATTCACCTGGGTGAATCCTTGCGGCAGCATCAGCGGGTGGTAGTAACCGTCATTCTCCGCGCCGGTGGTCCAGCGGGCAAAACGCGCGCCCTGTTTGAAAGCGGCATCGCAGTGACGGAACAGATCGGTTTCCGACACCCCCATTTTTTCCAGAGTGGTGCGCAAAGTGGGCCACGTGCCCTCGCCCACGCCGATGATCGGCACATTGGGCGATTCAATCAGTGTGACTGAAAACGTTCCTTTTTCGATACGGCCCCTGTGGCGCGCCGCGATCACGCCGGCGGTCAGCCAGCCGGCGGTGCCGCCGCCGACAATGACGATATTCTGAATGGGCTTGACCATTTCTGCGTGCGCTTTCCCTGTACGCTTTTCCTTGGCGGCTTAATTTTAGCGCGTGCAGATCAAAAAAAGAAAGGGCCGCCAGGGGAGCGGCCCTTTCTTCACGTTCCCCCAGTCTTAATACTTAAAGTGCAAGCCCAGGGTCAGACGGCGTCCGTAATCGACGATATCCAGCGGCTGGTCGCCGAATCGGCCATGCGTGCTAAAGGTCGCGTCGTTGAGGTTCTGTGCCGTGAAATAGACATTCAGCTGCTCGGTGATGTCATAGCTGGTGCTGAAGTCGATCTGGGTAGAGGAATTGACGAAGGTCGGTTCGGTGCCGAACTGTGAACCATTCTGACCTTGACCAAAACGATCCAGATAGGAGTCGCGCCAATTGGCCGCGACACGCGCCTGGAAGCCGTCCTTTTCATAGAAGGCAACAATATTGGCCGAATCCGCCAGGCCAGTGACCGCGAAACCCGAAAGACTGATGTCTATGGGATTGTACGGCTTGTTGGTGCCCACCACTGTGGCGTTGGCCTGGAAGCCAAATCCACTTTCGCCAAAGAAGTGCTGCCAAGCCAGTTCCACGCCGTCAATGATTGCGGTCTGGTTGTTGACCGGCTGGGACAAATCAAACTGGAACAGCGGATCGTTGGCAGTTGGAGGAATGTCATAGAGCGAGATCATGTTCAGCGCGAACTGCGCACCGTCCGCCGTCGTGCTGGTCGGGTCGATGTAGTCGGCCGCACCATTCGGAAAGGCGGCCGGATTGTTCAGGACGGCTGACATGGTGAACAGGTTCTGCTCGTTCACCTGGAAGCCTCCGGCTATCAGGGCCGCCGATGCATTGCCTGTCAAAGTGCCAGGCGCGCCCGAGGTCGGATCCCGCAGACCGAACAGATCAGTGGACGAGACGCCAGTACCGACGAAGTTGGTGACCGACTTCCGGAAGTAGCCGATCGACGCGTAGCTGCTTTCGCCGTAGTACCACTCGAATGACAGGTC